>Ga0105104_10000265_pt1 | contig 39978 bp, 33 predicted proteins | sample PPLLaktember2015_3_FD_87034 | JGI IMG/M metagenome (GOLD analysis project Ga0105104, IMG submission 87034) | Freshwater sediment microbial communities from Prairie Pothole Lake near Jamestown, North Dakota, USA - PPLs Lake P7 Core (6) Depth... | ecosystem: Environmental > Aquatic > Freshwater >... | reverse complement strand
TCCAGGATCCCGAGAAGCAGGCTGCCAACGATTGCGGCCGGTAGACTGCCCAACCCACCCACGATGCTGGCGATCATGGCTTTGATGGTCACGATCCCCATAGTTGGATAGACTGCGTATTTGATGCCATAAAAAACGCCTGCCACGGATGAGAGGATACCGGTTATGCCAAAGATGATGACCGCTACAGCATCATTGTTGATCCCCATCAAAGAGGCCGTGACGATATCGATGCTGCTGGCACGGATACCTAAACCCCATTTGGTGCGGTACAGGAACAGCCAGAGCATCCCTAAGATGACGAAAGATATGATCCCCGCGAGCAGGTCGATCCGTCCAATCGAAACACCCCCGACAAAGATGGGGCCGGCAAAATCAATCGGGAACTTACGGAAGGTTCCGCCGAAAACAAGGTTTAGAATGTTGACCAGCGCCAGGTTGACACCCATGGCAGAAATCATCATAAACAGGCGGGGAGCTTTTCTCAACCGCAGGGTGCGGTAAGCCATCTTTTCCGTGCCCACAGAGAGGATGATTGCCATGACAATCGATAGGATCGCAGCCGCCCAGAACGGCAGAAAAAGGGTAGAAATGGCGAAAAAGGCCAGGATCGCCCCAAACGCCATAAAACCGTCGAAAGCCCAGTTGGTAAAGTTGTAAACACTGTAAACCAGGGCATACCCCACTGCTAACAGCGAATAGATAGCGCCAATGGATAGACCGCTGATGATTTGTTGGAAGAATAACTCCATTGCGACTTCCCTTCTGAAAATAAAAAGGGGTGTTTGCCGGGATTCCGCAAACACCCCTGGTAAGTGTTAGCGGCTAATCAGATGGGGCAAAGGTTTCCATAATCTCCCATTTGCTGTCATGGACTCGCATGATCAACAGGGGTTTGTTATGTGGATTGTGGGTATCCGGTTCCATGGTTACCACACTGGTGAACAGTTGAACGTCCACCATGTTTTCCATCGCGTCCCGGATGGCGGTCGGGGTAGCTGCACCAGTCTTTTTGATTGCCTCGTTAATGCCATACTCGATTGCGTACAAGGCATCCAACGAATAATAGGTATATACATTCGCCTTGACTTTGTGCTTCTCTTCGAAGGCTTTATTGTATGAAGCGAACTCAGGAGAATCGGTGGATACACCGGTGGTCAGGTAAGCGCCTTCCAGCTGCGGGCCTGCCATCCCAAGCAGATCATCCACGAACCACCCGTCTGCGCCCATGACCGTGATTTTCAGCCCGAGGGCTTCCATCTGTTGAGCAATCAGACCGGCATCTTTGTAAGTATAGGCCGGGGCAACCAGGAGATCGGCGCCCGAGTCTTTAACTTTGGCTAACTGAGCGCGGAATTCGGCATCACCGGTCTGGTAACCTTCTTTAGCGACCACTTCGCCGCCCAACTCGACAAAATGTTCCTCAAAGAAATTCTGGATCCCAACCGAATAAGGTGAGGAAATATCGGTCAGGAAAGCTACTTTACTCAGGCCTAGCTTGGCGCCAGCGAAATCAGCCAGGGCATAACCCTGGTATGGATCGATGAAGCAAACCCGGAACATGTAGGGGTTCAGCTTCCCATCCGTATCGATGGTCACATTTACATTTGAGGCGGTTGTGGCAACGATCGGAACTTTGTTCGTGTCGGCGATCTCTGCCATCGGGATGGCCGCAGCGGACCAGGAGGGACCGATAACGGCAACCACGCCATCTTGCTCGATCATCCGTTTGGTAACGGATACCGCATCCGTCACTTCAGAGCGGGTATCATAGGTGATCAGCTTTAGCTGGAAACCGCCAATCCCGCCTTTAGCGTTGATTTCGGCGATCCGATCCTCGAGAGCGGGTACGGTTGCCTGCCCGATATAAGCCTCGACCCCGGTTTGCTCGGTGACAAACCCGATCTTGATTACTTTTTCTTGCTGGCATCCGGTCAGCAGACTGGTTGCCAGTAGAAGCAAAACCAGGGCCAGTCTGGCCCATTTACTGCTCCAAAAAGTAGCTTTTTTCATATTCCTTTTCCTCCTCAGTGTTCTTCAAAAGATGGGTTTAAGGGAAAGCTCTCGACCTTCGCAGCAATAAAACCAGAGCCCAAAGCGACTGACAAACATCACCTTGGGCTCGCCTTCTTCCAGATCGGGCTGCAAACAACCATCCATGCTCCATGTATCGTATTATGTATTCAGTTAGCTACTTGTGAAACTGGGTACAATTTTATTATACATCATCTATTCCTAACTGTGTCAATAGTTGAACAACAATGTATCTTTCTTTTTTCTACCTTTATACATGCTGATGCTGGGGGTTAATTTGTAGTATTTCTATTGACAATTCTATGACCCGGTGATAAACTCACCCTGCTTTAATCTAACTCTTTAGAAAGGATGCACAGTTTTTTGGCTAAAGTTGCAGTGCTTGTTCGCGATCAAGTCGGATGCGTGCGCCTATCTCTAAAGGGTAGTTCTCTTTAGATCACCAGAGCTTCTTCTGGCCACGGGTGCGCTCATCCCCCGTGGCCTATTGTTTTAAAAACAATAGCGGTTAGGCTGCGAGCTTCTCGTTGAAGCACTGCGTCAGGCCAGATCCGGATTAGTCCGGGTCGTGCGACCGTTATAAAGAATGATCTGCCAGCCACGGGATTCATCCTGTGGCTGGTTTTGTTTTGTTATCTCAGTAGGATTTATAGCGATGTGTACTAAAAACAATCTATCGAACGACCAGGGAGTCGTTTATAAGAAAGTCAGCGGGAGCTACTGGGTCCAGGCAGGAGATCGTGAAATTGCCTGCACCCTCTCCTCTCACCTGATCCCCGCAGGACCTGGAGCTACCAAACACTCCAGCAGGCGCGGGCAAGCGCCAGCTCATACCGATCCAATTGCGGTCGGAGATATCGTGCGCTTTTCGCTCGAGCGAGAAGACTCGGGTTCCATCATCGAAGTTATGCCACGGCGCAACCAGTTTGCCCGCCGGTCGGCCGTCCCAATGCCGGGCGCGCATGCCTTCGAACAGGTCATCGCCGCTAACGTGGACCAGATTGTGCCTGTTTTTGCGGCCGCCAGTCCAGAACCTCACTGGAATATGCTCGACCGCTACCTGGTAACCGCAGAATCGTTTGGCATCCCCGTTCTGGTCTGCGTGACCAAGCTGGATCTGGTTCAAGACTCGGAAAAGAGATTGGATGAAGAAATTGCCGAAGCAGTGGCGGAATACCGGCGGATCGGTTACCCGATGATGCTGGTCAGCGCGCTAACCGGCGAGGGGTTATCCGATCTGCGCCTGGCGCTCCACCAGCGTATGTCGGTATTTCTGGGTAAATCTGGCGTGGGAAAAACCTCTCTGCTCAATGCGCTCCAACCGGGTCTGGGCCTGCGTATCAATGAGGTGAACCAGATCACCGGGCGTGGGAAACACACCACCACTCACCTGGAGATGTTCAACCTTGATTTTGGCGGCGCCATCGTAGATACTCCAGGCGTGCGTGAGTTTGGTTTGTGGGACATCCACGAGGATGACCTGGCGCTGTTCTTCCCGGAAATCCGACCTTATCACGGCCGCTGCAAATTCGGGTTGGGCTGCCGGCACATCGAGGAACCCGGCTGCGCGGTACGTAAAGCCGTCTCTGCCGGTCAAATCAGCCCGCGCCGTTATTTTAGCTATTTGAAATTGAAAGCGAATCCATAATGAAAGATCTTTTTGACACCACCCCCATCTACAGCCGGAAGACCAGGTTCAAAGACAGGCTGGTCTCGACCCGCAACCCGGCCGCTCAGACTTTTGGAGATTTCCGCTGCCTGCACTGCCGCAATTACGTTTCCGCAAATCCCATCCTCTCGGGTGTGAATAACCGCAACCACTGCCCTTACTGCTTGTGGTCCCGGCATCTCGATCTTTTCGAGGGAGGAGACCGCCTTTCGGCCTGCAAGGATCATATGGAGCCGGTTGGATTGGCCTTCAAACAAACCCGCAAGAAATACGTCAGCCATAACCCAGGAGAGATGATGCTGGTCCACCGCTGTATCGAGTGCGCTAAGATCTCCATCAACCGGATTGCCGCGGACGATGACCCGGAAGTGTTGTTTGAGGTTTTCAGGGGCTCGATCCTGCCAAACAGAGATCTCCATCGAGAGATTGAAGAACATGGCATCCAGATCCTCCAGGCCTCCGACAGCCTCCTCGTAGAAACACGTCTTTATGGCCTGGCATCCTTCGCCCGTCCATGCATTTCATAATCCATCTACATCGTGGTTGCAAACCTTGTTTTCACCGCTTAAGCCGGGTCAGCCTGGACTGCCATGCCAGGAGAGGTTGACCCGGCGAAGTCTGCCAGGGGAGAGTTGGCCGTGCTAAGACACGCGGGTCAGCCCTTCGGCCGCTGCGAGCACTAAAAAGCTCAAAGGGGGTCTCCTGACCCCCGTGTCTTGGCCAGGGCCAGCGTGTTATCGAAAGACCCGCGGGTCAGAGACCCGCTTTGAGCAGCGAGCACCGAAAAGGCTCAAGGCTCAAAGGGGGTCTCCGACCCCCGTGTCTTGGGCAAGGCCCAGCGTGTTATCGAAAGACTCGCGGGTCAGAGACCCGCTTTGAGCATCGGGCCGCTGCAAAGGCTCAAAGGGGGTCTCCGACCCCCGTGTCTGGAGCAAGGTTGGCGGGTTATCGAAAGATCCGCAGGTCAGCCCAGCCCTGGCGTCCTGTCCTGAGATCCAGGATCCCAGGATCATGGACCTGCACCTGGGCGCAGGCACAGGTGGCCCAAGGAGACCCGCTGCGAGCATTCGTTATTGACTTTGCATACACTCCCTGGATACTGAAGACGCCGGACTGAGCGCCGAGGTGACGAATTGCCTGATTGACTTCCTTCATATATGACGAATGACCTGATTGTCTGGCTGACATAAACCCGTATAATAAATTTGTTATCCGGTAATTATCCACAAACTTTCCCTCACCCAGACGGAGGAAACATGATCAAACTGCTCTCCGGCAATGAGGCTGTAGCCCGCGGAGCCTGGGAAGCTGGCGCCGCGGTTGCCTCCGCCTATCCGGGCACACCCAGTACCGAAATTCTGGAAAACTTCGCCCGTTTTCCAAATGTGTATGCAGAATGGGCTACCAATGAGAAGGTGGCCGTCGATGTGGCGGTGGGCGCAGCGTACGCCGGGCGGCGTGCGTTCTCCACAATGAAGCACGTAGGCTTAAATGTCGCTGCCGACTCATTTATGTATGCCTCCATGACCGGGATCGAAGCCGGTCTGGTAATCGTCAGCGCGGACGACCCGGCCATGCACTCCAGTCAGAACGAACAGGACAACCGCACGTTTGCGAAATTTGGCCGCGTCCCCTGCCTGGAACCTTGCGACAGCCAGCAGGCTAAAGACCTGATGATCGCAGCCTTCGAGCTGAGCGAGCGCTTCGATACGCCCGTACTGTTGCGCTTGACCACGCGCGTTTGCCACTCGATGAGCGCCGTAGAGCTAGGAGAGCGCAGCGAACCCCTCCTTGAGGCGGCTCAAACCCGGAAATTCCCCCGCAACACGGCCAAATATGTCATGGTCCCTGGGAATGCGTTCAAGCGCCATCCGGTGATCGAACAGCGCATCCGGGATGTTGCCGAGTTTGCCGAGACGTTCCCGTTCAACCGCATCGAAGCGGGGGACAGCAGCCTGGGAATTATCACTGCCGGGATATCTTACCAGTACGTCAAGGAAATCTTCCCCAATGCATCCGTCCTGCAGTTGGGGATGACCTGGCCGCTCCCCGAAAGGATGATCCGGCAGTTCGCCGATTCGGTAGAGCGAGTCATTGTCGTAGAAGAGTTGGACCCATTTATCGAAGAGGCCGTCCGGCTGATGGGTATTCCTGTCGAAGGCAAGAGCATCTTCCCCCTGATCGGCGAGTTCGATCCGCGAGTAGTGCGCGAAAGCGCGGTACAGGCCGGTCTGCTCCCGGAAACTGCTCACGTCCCGCTGCCAGAAGTAAGCGTTGGCAGCTTACCAACGCGGCCGCCAGTCCTGTGTCCCGGCTGCCCGCACCGCGGCGCATTCTATGTGCTGAACAAGCTGAAAGTCCCGGTCAATGGGGATATTGGCTGCTATACCTTAGGTTTGATCACCCCGCTGAACGCTATCCATACCTGCGGCTGTATGGGCGCAGGTATTGCCGTCGCACACGGCGCGATAAAAGGCGGCAGCTCCGAACGGCACGTCGCGGTTATCGGAGATTCCACCTTCTTTCACACGGGTATCCCTGCTTTGATCAACACCGTTTATAACCAGACCCCGGTGGTTACCATTATCATGGACAACCGCATCACAGGCATGACCGGCCACCAGGAAAACCCGGGGACCGGGCAGACACTCCAGGGGAAAGCTGCCCCGGTGATCGAGATCGAGCCGCTGGTCCGCGCTCTGGGTGTAAAGCATGTCCGCACCGTCCAGGCCTTCGAGATCGAGCAAATCGAGACCACCCTGAAAGAGTATCTAAAATTAGACGAGCCGTCCGTTTTGATCACCCTGGAGCCCTGCGCTCTGCTCCCTGAAGGACGCAAACGCTGGCTGCCCTTGGAGGTGATCGCCGATCAATGCAACGGGTGTACATTGTGCTTCCGGGTCGGGTGTCCCGCGATCCTCAAGAGCGAAGAGCTGGACGAACACTACCAGCGGCCCAAGGCCGTCATCGATGCCGGGATGTGCACCGGCTGCGAAGTCTGCGCCCAGGTATGCCCTCGCGATGCCATCAGTTTCCGCGAACAACGCAATACCCAGGAGGTCGGGTTATGAAGAAAACGATCAATATCCTGCTGGCCGGGGTCGGAGGCCAGGGAACGATCCTGGCCAGTGATGTAATTGCGAATGTGGGTCTCGCGGCGGGCTATCAGGCCAAACAAGCCGAAGTGCATGGGATGTCGCAGCGCGGCGGCAGCGTTACCAGCTTCGTCCGTTGGGGTGAAGTGGTCTATTCACCCCTGGTGGGTGCGGGAGAAGTGGATATCCTCCTGGCTTTCGAGAAAGCCGAGGCGCTGCGAAACTTGAACCAACTTCGCCCGGGCGCGCTTGCCCTGGTCAATCTGGAGGCTATCGAGCCGGTCACAGTCACCTCCGGCGGCCAAACCTATCCCGACGACGCCCAACTGCGGATCGCATTTGCCCAAATTACCCCGGATGTAGTGTACATCGATGGTCCGGGGATTGCCGCAAAATTGGGCAACCCGAAGGTTATCAACGTGGTCCTGCTTGGCGCCATGTCGGCCCTGCTTGAAAAACAGGATTGGGACGGTCTGGAAGTTTCGGCGGAGACCTGGCTGCAAGCGATCACCGAGCGGGTGCCGCCCAAATTTGTCGAGCTCAACCGCCAGGCATTCCTGGCCGGGCGCCAGGCAGTTCTCTCCCCCGCCTGACCGGGCGTTTTAATGGGTGAATACAGGGCGATCACATTCTGACCCCCTAAACATTGCCCCTGTGAGTGAGACACGCGTATCGTTCACCAGATCAATAACAAGACGCCGGGGTCATAAACCCCGGCGTCTTGTTATTGATCTGGAAAGCGGGCTAACCTGTCCTGTCCTGCCTGCGGCCAGGCCTACGGCCAGGATCATGGACCTGCATCTGGGTGCAGCCTTCGGCAGGTGGGCCAGGGAGACCCACCAGAAACCAGCTAGCTCGCCAGAGTCAGCGTGACCGGGTTTCCACGCAGCGAGTATTTCCCGCCGCTCTCGCGCAGCACCAGACCGACATGCTTCTCCGCGACATCTACAAATGTGCAGTCCTTGCGAATATCGATCTCACCAATTGCCCGCCCGGGGATACCCACCTCACCAGCGATCGCTCCAACCACATCCCCCGGACGAACCCCATGGATCCCGCCCAGGTTCATCCGCAGCCGCACCATTCCGGTTTCTTGTTCCCGTCCACTACGGCCAGGCCATTCCTTTTTTGCCCGGCGGGCCGGTTTCGAATTTTCGGTCTCCTGTCCTTGCCTGGAAGCGCGTCCTGGCCGGTCTTCGGCTGCGGCTTCGAGCATCTCACTAAACGGCAGATCGCTCTCACCGGCCCGCGCCAGTTGTATGGCAACCGCAGCGATATCGGCCAGATCGTAACTCCCTGCAAGCTGGTTGACCAGGTTGAACTCGCGGGAAAAGCGGCCCTCGAAGTGAGAGAGCTGTTCGACCAGGCGCACCAGGAAGCGCTCATCGCGCCGGTTCAGGATCTGCTCGCGGCTGGGCACCATGTACTCAACCATCGGCTGCCGTGTATAGGCTTCGATCTGCTTCAACCGGGTGCGTTCGCGAGGAGTGAAGAAGGTGATGGCGATCCCCTTCCGTCCAGCCCTTCCGGTCCGCCCGATGCGGTGGATATAATCTTCCGCGTCTCCCGGAGCATCATAATTGATCACGTGAGAGACATCCTCGATATCCAGCCCGCGAGCAGCCACATCCGTCGCCACCAGCAACGTGATCGTCCGATCCCGAAAGCGGTTCAGCACATATTCACGCCGGGCCTGGTTCAAATCGCCGTGCAGCGCCTGGGCCGGGTAATCGCGGCGGATCAATTCGTCCGACAGATCCTGCGCGCGCGCCTTGGTGCGTGCAAAGATCAGAGCGCTTTTCACCTCTTCGACTTCCAACATGCGCGCCAGAGCTTCCAGTTTGTTCTCTTCGCGCACCCGGCAGTAGCGCTGCTCTGTTTCAGCCACCGTCCGCCGCGTCGGGTCGATACGGATCGCATGCGGGTCGCTTACGTAGCGCTCGGCTAATTTGCGGACTGCATCTGGCAGGGTGGCGGAAAATAAGGCGGTCTGCCGTTCCGCCGGAACTTGAGCCAAAATGGTCTGGACATCTTCAATAAAACCCATCTCCAGCATCTCGTCCGCCTCATCCAGCACCAGATAGCGCACCGAGTTGAGCGCGAGCAGGTTCTGGCGGATCAGATCCAGCAGGCGTCCCGGGGTTCCAACCACCACCTCAACTCCCCTTTCGATCTGGCGGGTTTGAACCGTATAAGACTGCCCACCGTAAACTGCCATAACCCGCAAGGGTGTATATTTCGCCATCTTGCGGGCGGCCTCGGTTACCTGGATCGCCAGCTCACGGGTCGGAGTCAGCACGAGTCCCTGGATCCCCTTGCTCCCAGGTTGGATCTGCTGCAGCATTGGCAGTACGAAAGCAGCCGTTTTACCGGTGCCGGTTTGAGCCTGCCCCACCACATTGCGGCCCTCGAGCAGGGCCGGAATGGCAGCGAGCTGGATCGGAGTAGGTGTTTCATACCCCAATTTCTCAACTGCCTGAATTAGCTCGGGGCATAGGCCCATTTCCTCAAAAACTGAAGGCATTGACGTCTCCTACACACAAAAAAAGCGCCTGACCGGAACCGGCGAGGCACTATAATAAACCAGGCACGATCTCAACACTGGCGATGCAACCACCAGCCCGCGAATTATACCATATGATTTTGGAAATGCACCGTAATGTACTGGGATACCAAATTTAGTGCACTTCGAGGGGCATTAATTTAGGTTTTCAATCTGATGCGATTTCCCTGGTCTGGAGTTGAGTGTTTCCGCAGGGACAACGATTCGTGTACAATAACGGTCTGAGTAATCCCTTTTCTCTGCTCTTTTTGCCATAAACGGAGGTTCTCGTGAGAAATAACAGCCTCAGAGCTCCCGCCCGTTACGCCATCTTCTACGCACTTTTTGCAGCCTTATGGATCTTCCTATCCGACGCCGTACTGGGCGCCATGGTTTCTGATCCGATCAATCTTTCCCGCTTGCAAACCTTCAAAGGCTGGCTTTTTATCGCCATTACCACGATCCTGCTCTTCTATTTATTACACCGCTTCCAGCGCGCGCTGCTTCTCACTCGGGATGAGCTTCTTCAGGTCGAATCAAAATTCTATACGCTGTTCAACAACCTGACCGACCTTGTTTTACTATACGAACTATTACCTTACCAGACTCCCGGCCGGTTTATCGAGGTCAACCAGGCGGCTTGCGAACGTCTGGGCATCCCCCGTCAGAAACTACTTGGCATGTCGCGCGTCGACATTACTCCCAAGGATCAGTTTGATTCCCTCGTCCGAATCCTGCACGAAAACGAGCATCATGAAATCTTAAAGTACGAAACTTACTTGATGACGCGTACCGGTGAGCGCCTGTCTGTGGAAGTCCGCGGCCGGCGCATCACCTGGGAGGGGAAACCGGCAATCCTGGCCGTCGCCCGCGAAGTAATCCAGCCAAATATCGCCCCCCCATAGGTGGATACCCCAGGCAGTCCAGAAAATCACCCCACAGGCCCGATCTCCGGGTAAAATGGGGGGATGAACAATCCAGGCACCCGGCTTATCTTTATCGAAGGCATCGTCGGCTCGGGAAAATCCACGTTAACCCGTTTTCTCGCCCGTCAGGCCTCCCGCAATCACATCCTTGCGCGTGGGGTAGTCGAACACGCCCGCCCGCATCCAATCCACGCTTATCGCTCCTTACCTCATTGGCAGCAGCCCTGGCTGGATATCTCGATAAACGGCCTGATCGAAGCCAGCCTGGGAAAGTGGCGCCAGTTTGTTGGGCAGATGGAGCGTGGGGAAACGGTTTATTACCTGGACGGAGGGTTATTCCAAGGGGACTTCATCAGCCTGTTTTTAATGGACTGCTCAGCGCAGGCACTTCTCGATTACTATCAATATGTGTTGGAGACCATCCACTCTCTCCATTCGGTTGCGATCGTTTTAGATCCAGAGGATCTGACCGGGATGCTCCAGCAGGTCTGCACACAGCGCGGCGCCAGCTGGATTCACTACCAGGTCAATTGGAGGATGCTCTCTCCTTACTTTCAAAGCCACAAGCTGGCAGGGCTGGATGGCTGGGTTCAAATGTACGCCAATTTCCGCGAGCTAACCGCCCAGGCGCTCGGACAATCTACGATTCCGCGCCTGTCGATCGAGACCGGCGCTGGAGATTGGAACGGTTTTCGCCAGCAGAGCCTGGATTGGCTGGGTCTGCGGTGCATCCCAGACACACCGGTGCAGACCCGGCTCCTCCCCCTGTTCGACCGCATCCGCGACATCCTTTAGAAATTCTAGCTACCGAACAGTACGAAAAAGCCAACCGCGAATTTCGCGAATTTCATAAATATTACTGGAAAGCAGGACAGGAAAAGCTTTAACGCCAAGACGCCAAGAAACGCAAAGGTCGCAAAGAAAAACCATTAGCGCAATTCGCGGATCATCATTCCGCAGCTGTCGGGTAGTTAGTTCATGGTGCAAAACCTCTATGTTGAGTGCTCCCTTGGGGTCTCCCTGGACTGTCCCCCCCAGTTGGACTGGGTTCCGTCCAGGACAGGCTGACCCCAGGAGCGAGTGTCGCACCAAAATCTAGTTAGCAGAAATTCGTAAGTTTGAGGGTCTCAACGATGATCAATCCATTCTGGAATTCTAACGAACGCAGGCTACGCGCCCTCTGGCGGATTCTAATCCATGGTCTTTTATTCCTCACCCTGACCCGCCTGTTGAGCAGCATCGTTCCGGCCCTGGTCGGCATCAGCCTGATCGGATCGAGAGCCCCGGGGGTTTCCCCCACGGACCCAGCTTTTATCCAGTCGATCAACCAGGTATTGAGCTCCTCTGCCGTCCTGCGGGCGGTGATGATCCTGTTGGTGCTGCTGGCTTCTATAGCCACGCTGGCCCTCGCCGGCCGGTTTCTAGACCGGCGCAAGCTGGCCGATTATGGACTGCATCTCTCCCGCATCTGGTGGGCTGACCTGGGGTTTGGGTTGGCATTGGGCGCAATCCTGATGGTTTTTATCTTCCTGTTCGAGCTGGCGGCCGGCTGGGTCACCATCACCGCGACCTTCCGGACGGGGAATCTGATCTTCCCAGTCTCTATCTTCCTCGTCCTGCTGAATTTCATCCAGGTGGGGATCAGCGAGGAGCTGCTCTCGCGGGGATATCATCTGCGTAATATTGCGGAAGGCTTTAATTTTAAAGGAGTGGGTCCCAAATGGGCTTTGTGGATCGGTTACTTGATCTCTTCCACGATGTTTGGCCTATTCCACCTGGGTAACCCCAATGCGACCTGGGTGAGTACGCTGAATATCATGCTCGCCGGACTGCTGCTCGGTTTGGGGTTTATCCTCACCCGCGAGTTGGCTATCCCGATTGGCATTCACATCACCTGGAATTTCTTCCAGGGTAACGTCTTTGGTTTCCCGGTCAGCGGCGGAACATCATCCACAAGTTTTATCGCGATCCAACAGTCTGGCCCGGAATTATGGACGGGGGGAGCTTTTGGCCCAGAGAAGCCGGGGTGGTAGGGATCCTGGCCATGCTGCTTGGCGCTGTGCTGATCCTGGTATGGGTCCGGATGCGGCGTGGCAAAGCCGTATTACAGACCTGTTTAGCGGAATATACTCCTGTACTTACCCTGTCAAATCCAAATCTGGGGGATAATAAAACAAAATTAGCCGACGAAATGGATGGATAATCTGGAGAATGTCAGAATCACGGATTTCCAGTTGGAACGAACTCCAAGACGCTATTTTTGCGGATTCCTGGAGGCCCGAAATCAAGCGTTTTCGCTCCCCTTATATCTTCCGCGGAATCTCGTGTGCTTCGGGAGGATTGATCACCTCATTGAACCGCCTGGAGGGCAATTACGCATCCCTGGAAAACCATCTACTGCGGAACTTCCGTAAATATGCGCACCGCGAAGTCGTGGAACGGGATACTCCCTGGCATTGGCTCAGCCTGGCCCAACACCATGGGTTGCCTACCCGTCTTTTAGATTGGACGGTCTCCCCCTTCGTTGCCGCTCATTTTGCCACAGCAGAGGTAGGAGAGTTCGATCGAGATGGCGCGATATGGATGGTGAACCACGTGCTTGCCCATCAGCAGGCGCCAAAGAAGCTCAAAAAGGAGCTCGAGAAGGAAGGAGCCGAATATTTTACGGTCGAAATATTATCCAGAACGGTTGAATCTCTTGCCGCCCTGGATGCGTTAGCCCCCCCGACTTTCGTCATCTTTTTCGAACCCCCATCCATCGACGACCGGATCGTAAACCAATTTGCCCTGTTCTCCGTTATGCCCGATCGCCGCGCAAGCCTGGAAGATTGGTTCCAGGACTATCCGGACCTGTGGCGCAAGATTATTATCCCGGCAGGCCTGAAATGGGAAATCCGCGATAAGCTGGATCAGGCTAACATCACCGAACGAGTTCTATTCCCCGGTTTGGATGGATTAAGCAAGTGGCAGAAGCGCTACTACACTCCACGGATATAGAAGACATGAAGAACCCCGAGAAAAATTCGGGGTTCTTTGATTCCAAAAATGAGCTTTGACGAACACTCCCCCAGCCGACCCCGGCCGAAGGGGGGCGACCCTACGGAAGACACATGGGGCACGGGGCGAAACCAACCTGCCATGCAAAGCCGACCGTCTCGCGCCTTGGACCACCGGCTGAAGGTGTAACCAAGTCAGAATAACCGGGTCACTCCCTGCGGTAGGGTTTGAGCAGGGCCGCCGGGGCAGAGGCGTTGCGGCCCGCCAGGGTTAAAGCGATGATCGTTACCAGGTAGGGCAGGGCCAGGAAGAGTTCGTAGGGGAGTTTCATCCCGGTTGACTGCAAGCGCAGTTGGAGAGCAAAAACCCCCCCAAACAACAGCGCCCCCCACAAAACCCGAACCGGGTGCCAGTTAGCAAAAATGATCAGAGCTATACAAACCCATCCACGCCCGGAGATAATTCCAAAGATGAAGGAACCTAACTGGGCCAGTGAGAGAAAAGCACCTCCGGCGCCCATCAATCCTCCGCCGATTGCCAGGGCCAGGAAGCGGACGCGAAACACGTTGACTCCCGCCGCATCGGTCGCTTCAGGGTTTTCACCGGCAGCTCGGATCTGCAGCCCAAAGTTGGTGCGGTAGATCAGCCACCATAGGAGTGGCACCAGAGCGATGGCCAGGTAGGTCAGCGCGTACTGCTCGAAGATCGGCCCAAGTACCGGCAGATTGCCAAAAGGCGCCAGCTTTGGGAACGTGTCGATTGAAGGCTGCACGCTGCGTTCGCCAAAAATAATCCGATAAGCAAATAAGGAGATCCCGGTCAGGAGCAGGGTCAGCCCCAACCCGGAGACGTGCTGGTTGACACCCAAACGAACGGTCAGAAGGCCCATCAGCAAACCAGCGATCACTCCGGCTGCCACCGCTGCTGCGAAGCCCAGCCATAAGGATCCGGTCACAGAAGCCACCGCAAAACCGGTGAAAGCGCCCAGGAACATCGTGCCTTCGATCCCCAGGTTCAGGATCCCGGCCCGCTCGCAGATCAGCTCGCCTAACGTTCCAAAGATCAATGGAGTAGCTACCCGCAGGGTTGCCGCGATTAAACCCACCAAAAATATATCCATCAAACCCTCCGGATGCGATAGTTTTGCAGGAGCAGCATTCCCAGGGTGACCAGCAAGAGGGTCGCCTGGACGACGTTACCAAGGAAGATGGGTACACCCAGCGCCCGGCTGACCGACTGCGCCCCGGTATCGATCAGACCGATAAACAGGGCTGCCAGGCTGACTCCCAATGGGTTCAGGCCCCCCAGGGTAGCCGCGATGATCCCGGTATACCCATAATTGGCTGAAATTGCCTCGATCAGGTGATAGTGGATCCCGGCCACTTCGCTCACTCCAGCCAGTCCGGCGATGCCGCCGCTCACCAAAGCCGCGGTCAACATGGTGCGGCCGACTTTTACGCCCGCGAAACGAGCCGCTTCAGGTCCCATTCCAACCGAACGCATCCGCATCCCCAGGGCAGTCCGGTTGATCACAAGCCAGATCAATCCAATCACCACCCAGGCCAGCAAAAAACCCAGGTGCAGCCGCGAGCGGGGGATCAACTTGGGAAAGATGGCGCTGTCTGCAATCTGCGCCGACTGCGGCCACCCGGAGAGCGGGTCACGCCAGACGCCGTTCAACAAGAAGCTGATCAGGAACAGGATCACTGTATTCATCAACAAGGTCGTCACAACCTCATCGACCGCCAGTTTTACCTTGAGCAGGGCCGGAATAGCTGCCCAGACCATGCCCGCCAGGAAACCACCCAGGATCATGACCGGAATTGCCACTATGGGCGGGAAAGTCTCCAGAGCCATCCCCAGGCCGGCGGCTGCGATCGCCCCGGCTAAAAGCTGGCCTTCCGCGCCGATGTTCCAGTAACCCGCGGAAAATGCAAAGGTTACCGCCGCACCGGTCAACAGTAAGGGGGTAGATTTGACCAATACTTCGATCGCGCTGACTTGCCCGGACAACGGGGCGATCAGGAAATGATAATATGCCTCGAAAGGGTTGGCTTTCGCCACCAGGATCAGGATTGAGGTCAGGATAAAAGTAACCAGGATAGCCGCCAGAGGTATTACTGCCCTGACCCACACAGGCGCCGGTCGTCTTTCAATTTTCAGCATGAGCCACCTCCCACGCGCCAGACATCATTAAACCAAGCTGCTCGGCGGTTGCATCTCGAGCAGCGACCACGCCCACAATTTGGCCTTCATAGATCACCGCGATCCGGTCGGAAAGTGCCATTATTTCATCCAGATCTTCGGAGACCAGTAAAACAGCCGTCCCGGCGTCGCGTTGTTCGAGTAATTTCTTGCGCACATAATCCGTCGCGCCAACATCCAGGCCGCGGGTTGGCTGTGGGGCAATGATCAACAGGGGGTCTCGAGCCAGCGCGCGCGCCAGCAGCACCTTCTGCATATTTCCACCGGATAGCGTCCGGATGCGGTCCGTGGGGGAAGCCTTGATCTGGTATTCTGCGATCAACCGCTTCGCATTCTCCAGGATCGCCTTACGGTCCAGCATCCCGGAGCGAACGAATTTATCCAGGTTTTCCAGGGCCAGGTTATCGGCCACGCTCATCTCACCTACAACACCCCCATGACGATCCTCAGGGATGCGTCCTACCCGCGCGGCAGTGAACTCAGCCGGATCCGCCCCGGTCAGTTTTTTCTCACCCACGCGAATTTCTCCAGAGCTTGGTTTCAGCGTCCCGGACAGCACCTGGGCAAGCTCGGTCTGCCCATTACCCGACACCCCGGCAATCCCCAGGATTTCGCCCTGGCAGACTTCTAAAGTAATATTTTTTAATGCGGGCAGCCCTTTTTTATCCACGGCCGAAACCCGATCCAACCGCAGGAGCGGTTTTCCAGGATGATTTTCGCCCTGGCGGGTCACCCCAAAAGTTTCCCGACCGACCATCAAGCGGGCCAGCTCGGACTGGCTGGTTTTTTCTTTCTCAACTGTCCCGACCGCTTTGCCATCCCGCAAGACGCTGATCCGGTCGCAAATTGCCATCACTTCGTACAGTTTGTGGCTGATAAAAACGAGCGACATACCATCTTCGCGCAGCCGGTTGAGCGTGGCAAACAGTACATCCACTTCTTGAGGAACCAGAACTGCGGTCGGCTCATCCAGGATGAGAACCCGCGCATCCCGGTAAAGTGATTTGAGGATTTCGACGCGCTGTCGCTCTCCCACCGAAAGGTGGCGGACCAGGGCGTGCGGGTCGATCTCAATTCCAAAACGTTTTGCAGATGCAGCGACATCCGCCTCTAATTTCTTGGGGTCCAGGTGGAAGCCCTGGGTATAGCCAAGGGCCACATTCTCCGCAACGGTCAGAGTGGGTACCAGTGTAAAATGCTGCGTTACCATACCGATGCGGTTTACAATTGCATCCCGCGGTGAACGAATCTGCACTTCGCGATCGTTGACCACGATTTTGCCTTCATCGGCATGATACAGGCCATATAAGATCCGCATCAGAGTGGTCTTGCCGGCTCCATTCTCGCCAAGCAAGGCCTGGATCTCGCCCAGTTTTAGTTGGAAATCGATGTGGTTATTGGCGATAACCGGTCCAAATCGTTTGGTGATCCCTTTGAGTTCAACAGCGTACATACCGGAACCTGTTCCTTTAGGTTCCCGCCGGGTCGACCTGCCATTCATTGGTGCAGGGGAACCCGGCGGGAATGGATTGAAGCCTCTGCTTTTTACCAGGCACTGCCGGAAAGCAGAGTGAAGGAGTAACTTAGTTCACCGGTTGAGGTTGGTTCTCGTCGATGTCGACCCGGAACAAACCGGTCTTGATCGCGGTCTCCTTGTCCTTTACCTGCTGGACCAGCTCGGCCGGCAGCTTGCCTTCTGTATTGTGGAAGGGAGCCAGACTGGCGCCGCCCTTGGCAACCATGCTAAAGTCCTTCAGGTCGATGGCAGTATATGCGCCAGACTCTACCTGGTTGACCACGAAGTCCACGGTGGGATCCATATTCCAAACAGGGCTGCTCACCACCAGGTCAGGAGCCAGCTCATTCTGGTCGCTCATATTGCCGAAAGCGAACAGGCCCTTTTCCTTGGCGGCCTCGATCACCCCGAAGCGTTCCGCGAAGAGAATGTCCGCACCATTATCAATCTGGGCCAGGGCGGCCTCTTTGGCAGCCGCGGGATCGAACCAGCTGTTGATGAATGTAACCAGGATCTTGGCATCTGGATTGACTTCTTTCGCGCCTTTGATGAAAGCGTTGACCAGGCGATTCACTTCCGGAACCGGGTACCCGCCAACCACACCGATGGTGTTGGACTCGGTCAGCCCACCCGCGAGCATACCGGACAGGTAAGCAGGTTCGTGGATCCAGTTATCGAACACCGAAAGGTTGGGCTCCGACGGTCCTAAACCGGAACCGAATACGAAGGCAATCTCAGGATAATCCTTGGCAACCCGGCGGACGGCTTCCTCATTTCCAAAAGCGTCACCAAAAATGACGGCGGGTTTCTTTTGATCGGCTACTTCGCGCAAGATGCGCTCCATATCGCCCGAGTATCCAATATTCTCGGTATACTCATAATCGATCTTTCCTGCTTCCATGGCCTTATTGAGCGCGGCATGGATCACACCGTCCCAGGGCTCTTCAATGGGAGTGGCATAGGCGCCAAAAACCTTGGTTTTTCCCGCAGCCGCGGGGCTGCTCTCCACCGGAGCTGGGGTTGTTGCCTGGGGGGTGGGGGTACAGCCAGCGATCAGGCCTGTAACAAAGACCAACAGGACGATCAAGTACGAAAAACGTCGTTTATTCATAACTCTCCTCCTCTACAACGATTCCGATCTGTGGGTTTGGGTATTATATAGACGTGAGGCGGGTTTAAAGGATTTATGTTCCACTTTTTGAAATACCACCTCCTTTCGTTCGTGCCTGAAGGGCTTCGAAAATCATATCCGGAGTGATTGGGATCTCGTAAAAATCCACTCCGAGAGCGTCAGCTATCGCATTTGCAATCGCGGGCGGAACCGCCGTAATGCCATGCTCTCCGAGCCCCCGCGCGCCGTACGGGCCGGTAGCGTCCTGTGTCTCAATAAAGATGACTTCCATTTCAGGGACATCCACCGAAGTAAGGATGCGGTAATCCACGAAGCTCTGGTTACGCAGCTTGCCATCCGGCGCAAACTGTAGTTTTTCCATCAACGCCGCCCCCATGGCCATCACCATGGCTCCTTCGACCTGGCCGCTGGCTGTCTCGGGGTTGATCACCCGCCCCGGGTCCTGGGCGCTGATCAAGCGCAAGACATGCACCTGGCCGGTATCCAGGTCGATCTCCACCTCGGCTCCCTGGCAGCCAAAAGTCCAGCTCGCAGCCAGATTTCCCTGTCCCGTCACCGGGTCGGGTGCAGTCAAGCCGCTGGGGACAAAAGTACCCCGGCCAACTACGGGTGGGTTAATCGCGCTGCCATCTGGCCGGATATGCCCGGTGCCAAAGCTGGAATAGGGTAATGCGCAGTATTCCTGGCCCCGCGGGTATACCTGGGCGCTGCGGGTTTCGATCTCTTCAGCCGGAACACCAAAAGTTTCAGCTGCGGCTTTACGGATCTGTTCCAGGGCATCCTCGGCAGCTTTACGCACCGCGCTGCCCACCGCCCAGGTTGAATGGCTGGCTACCGTCTGCCATTCATAGGGTGAGAATTCGGTATCGATCTCAGAGACGTAGTGGATCATCTCGGCCGGCATCGAGAGCGTTTCCGCCGCAATCTGGGTCATCACGGTATTGAGACCCTGGCCCATCTCTACCCCACCGGTAAACAGGCTGGCCGTGCCATCGTTATTGAAGCGCAAGATGGCGCCGCTTTGCGCGTTGGTACGCATCACCGGCGACTTCATAAAACAGGCCAAACCCCGCCCGCGTACCAGACGTGGCTGAGCCAGAAGACTCTGCGTTCCCAGCGCATCGGCAACCGCCTGCAAACAAAGCTCGGGACGGCCGTTATAAGGCTTCATCACCTGGCCAAGGGCATTTTCTTTTCCGGGTTGGAGCAGGTTCAGGCGGCGCAGCTCCACGGGGTCCATCCCCAGGCGGCGGGCAATCAGGTCCATCTGGCGCTCCACCATCCAGTGTGCTTCGGGATGCCCGTACCCGCGGTATGCCCCGGTGGGTGGGGTATTGGTATATACAGCATACGAATTCAAGCTCAGATTGGGAACATAGTACGGCCCGGTAGAGTTGTGTCCACCCCCCTGGCTGATCCAAACCGAGTAATCCGCATAGCCCCCGCTGCCAATATACAGCTCAACTTCTTCCGCCAGCAAGCGGCCTTGCGCGTCAACAGCGTGGCGTACCCGCCCCCATCCGCCGCGCCCAACGGCCGTCCCAAAAAAGACTTCTTCACGGGTCAGGATCAGCTGGATGGGAAGACCCGGTACGCAGTGCGCGACTACCGCCATCAAGGGCTCTATGGTGACGTCAGACTTACCTCCAAAACCACCGCCCACAAAGGGAACCCTCACCCGCACCTGCGAGGTCGGGATATCCAGCAGGCGAGCGGCTGTCTCGCGGACAAAAAAAGGGGATTGCGAGCTGGTCCACAGGGAAAGGAACTCACCATCCCATTGGGCTACCGCGCCGTGCGGCTCTATCTGGACGTGGGCAATCCACGGCACCCAATATTCGTTCTCGACTACCAGGTGAGCTTCCGCAAACGCCCGGTCGACATCGCCGCGGGTCAGGTGATATTCGTGAGCGATATTGGTGCCCGGTATTGGATGCACGCTCGGGATATGGCTGTAGCTCTCCAGATCCTCGTGGATCAGAGGTGCTCCGGGTTCGATCGATTTCTGGGGATGCAGCACAACCGGGAGCGGGTCATAATCGACCTCCACCAGCGAGGCAGCCTGGTCGGCAATCTCCAGCGAATTTGCCACCACCACAGCGACCGGTTCTCCCCAATAGCGTACCTTGTCCCTCGCGATTGGATATTGGTCGGCGATCGCATGGCCAATCCGCTTTGGCCAGCTCTCCCCGGTTACGACTGCCTTCACCCCAGGCACAGCCAGCGCGCGGCGGGTATCCAGGCGGCGGATCCGTGCGTGTGCCTGGGTCGAACGGACCACGCGCGCATGCAGCACGCGCCCTTGATTGAGGTCGGCGATAAAGCGTGCCTGACCGGTTACTTTCTCATACCCATCGACGCGGGTGTGAGGCTTACCGATCGATTCACTCATAGGTTCGCCATCGCCTCAACTTTTGCCTGATCGATAAGATTGCCGTGGCTGATCACGTACTTTGGCGCGCTGTGGCTGCGCAGTGCTTCCAACACGCTGTTTTCATTGAGAACTACCAGATGGGCAGGCGCTCCAGCGCGCAGGGCAAATTCTTTCACACCCATCGCCTGGGCAGCTCGTTGGGTAACCATATCATACAGTGTTTCCATATCCTCGGCGGTCGTCATCCACAGCAAGTGAGAGGCCAGGAATGCTACCTCGAGCATATTGTTGCGGCCGTAGGGATAATAGGCATCCGAGATGTCATCTTGACCCAGGCAGACCAGGACATTCTCCTGGAGCAGCTCGCGCACTCGAGCATGCAAGGGGCCGGTGTGGGGATCGCTTACCACACCCATTTGGGCCATTTTTAGGAGAGCCGCCACTTTTTGGAAGTAGGGGGTGGGATACAACGCCATGGCGCGGGCATGGTGAGCCAGTGAGCGGCCTTGCCACCCACGGCGGATCGTTTCGACGGCCATTTTTTCCAACGAGCGCAGTGTGGCATCGCCTGCGTCATCCACCAGCATAGAAACATCTTTATCAAATTCCTCAGCCAGGTCGAAAATTACTTTGACATGCTCCTGAATGTCCTCGTCGGTGTATTCGATCCAGGGGATCCCACCAGCCACATCCGCGCCGAGCTGCATGGCCTGGCGCATCAGCTCCGTGGCGCCTGCTTCACGAACGATTCCGTCCTGGGCAAAAGCGACCACCTGGATATCGACGATGCACTTGAATTCTTCCCGAGCGCGGATCAGGGCTTTTACTCCCTCCAGGCGAGCTTTACTATCTACATCGGCAAACGCGCGGATGTGGGTGCAGCCGAACCGCGCGGCCTGAGCCACCGCCCGGCGGACATTTTTAATGATCCACTTTTCGTCGTAATTTTCCTTGACCCGCGCGGCCAGCTCGATGGCCGTCATAGCCTTCCCCATATCGGCTCCGTGGTAATCCTTGAGCGCCGATTCATCCATCATCTGGAGCGTATAGACTTTACAGAGATGTAGATGTGGGTTGGCAAACGATTCGGTTACCAGGCCTCCGGCGGCATCCAGCTCAATCCCTGCGCCCCCATGGATTTTCTCGGCAATCTCCGCGATGACCCCGGACCGGATGCCAATTTCCATGAGGTTTCCTGAGCGGCCGCGTAATTGGGCCTGGCGAACGATCAGATCATAATCGGACGGCATAGGTACTCTCCATTTCGGCAAAGATGTAGGTTTATTGTCCAGCGCATCGGACGGCTATAGGTCCCGGCAAAGTCCCTGGTGCATTCCCAGGGTAGTTTTATGCGGGGCAGCTGAGCCAGGTCTTTTCAAACGATCCAATACAAACATGCGAGCAGGCCCCAAATAAAGCATGTCGCAGCAAACCACAATTGTTCGTAATCTAGAAATCTCAATCTAGTATATTCAGTATTTAGGAACCACGCAAGCCGGTTGACTGAACATGATTACGATCCATAAACACCTAGCCAGAATTCCAGGTGACCACCTGCCTGTATTATAGATTTTATTTTTCAGGAGAGCCGTTATAGTATTGTCAATTATTGAATTTCTAAATGGGAGAAGTAGAATGGTTGATCAAACTGAGACCGGGCTGTTAATGGCCCTCTCAAATGAAATGGCAAATGCAGTGGAACGGGCTTCGGCGTCCACAGTTTTGGTCAATGCCCGCCGGGGTATTCCAGCCAGCGGGGTTGCCTATGCGAGCGATCTGATCTTGACCACCAGCCATGCCGTCGAGCGCGAGGAACAAATCCGGGTAATCCTGCCAGATGCAGTCGAAATCCAGGCAAGCCTGGTGGGGCGAGACCCATCCAGCGACCTGGCTTTGCTGCGCCTTTCTGGCTCCTCGGCGCTCCCGGCCCAGGCAGCAACCGCTGCCGCCCGTATCGGGCAAATGGTCCTGGCGGTCGGGCGGCCTTCTCCAGAGGGCATCCAGGCCAGCCAGGGGATCATCAGCGTGGTGGGTGGTCCATTACGGGCCGGGCAAAGGCTGTTGTTGGAGGCGTACCTGCGCACGGACGCAATCCCCTATCCTGGTTTTTCCGGCGGGCCCCTGGTGGACATGGAAGGAAAGATTTTAGGGATCAACACTTCTGGATTTACCCCGGGCGCTTCCTTGACCATCCCAGTCACGATTGCCTGGAAAGTAGCCCAGGTACTGCGTGAGAATGGGAAGATCCGGCGTGGTTATCTGGGAGTGCGCACCCAGCCCGTCGACCTGCCAGAGGCTGTACAAAGAGAGCTCAACCCGCCTCAGGACAGCGGGTTGATGGTAATCACGGTCGAACCTGGCAGCCCCGCTGCACGCGGTGGCCTTCTGCTCGGGGATGTCTTGCTGGCAGCAGCCGGTAATCCACTGCCAGATTATGACAGCCTGTTAGCCTGGCTGGCTGGCAGTACAGTAGGCCAGAGCGTCGATGTCCGCATCTTACGGGGCGGCCAGATCCGCACCCAAACCGTTACTGTGGGTGAGCTAAACGGATAAGCAGGTCAAAATGAACGATGATTATGGAAAATTACCGGTTTCCCGAGAATTTTCGGACGAAGTAGATACAATTTTACAGCGCGTCCGGCGCAGCGTGGTCCAGATCCGCAATGGACATATGGGCCAGGGGGCGGGGATCGTCTGGCGCCAGGATGGCTGGATTATCACCAATAACCACGTCGCCGGGCGGGGAGAGCTAAAAATCATTCTACTGGATGGCCAGCGCTACCCCGCCCGCCTGGTTGCGCGCAAACCCGAAATGGACCTGGCAGTACTGCAGATTGAAGCCGCCGGACTGCCCACCGCGCTGATCGCCGATTCGCGCGACCTGCGCGTGGGCCAGCTGGTTTTTACAGTGGGTCATCCCTGGGGGCAGGTTGGCTATGCCACAGCCGGGATCATCAGCGCTCTGAGCAGCGCCGGAACCCAAGACAGGCAGACCATCCCTATCATCCGCTCGGATGCTGCGCTCGCCCCGGGTAACTCCGGAGGCCCGCTGGTCAATGCGGTGGGTGGGGTCATCGGGATCAATACCATGATCATCGGCGGCGACCAGGGCGTGGCAATCCCCAGCCATCTTGCGGATGCTTTTCTAAAAGAAGTGATCCAATCGGAGAGCGTGATCGTTTAATTCGGGCAGTTGTGTCATAAGCGGTACCAGGCCAAGAATAGCCAAAGACACCGGGTGTTGAAGAAAACACCCGGTGTCCGGTTTATTTCAAAATGGGCCAAAATACCGGGTGTTGAGGAAAACACCCGGTGTCTGGTTTATTTCAAAGTGGGCCAAAATACCGGGTGTTGAGGAAAACACCCGGTGTCTAATTTAAAGACTCTGGCTTGCAGTTATAATTGGAGGGTATTCAATACTCTTCAATAATCTGGAGCAACAGGCACTATGCCAAAACGTCTCATCCTGGTTGCTGGAAACATCGGTTCGGGCAAGACCTCACTGACCGAGCGCATCGGAGAACGCCTGGGTTGGCGGACGGCGTATGAATCGGTTGCCGATAACCCGTATCTGCCCGATTTTTATGCCAACATGAAGGCCTGGTCCTTCCACCTGCAAGTTTATTTTCTGGGCCATCGCGCCGAACAACATCAGGAACTCTGGGATGACCCCCGCTCCGCGATCATCGACCGCAGTATCTATGAAGATGCCTATATCTTCGCGCGCGCCCTGCACCACATGGGAAATCTGACCGATCTGGATTACAAATCCTACCGCCGCCTGTTCGATCTGGTCATTCGCGGCCTGCCGGCCCCCTCCTTGCTGGTTTATCTAAAAGCTCCGGTCCCGGTCCTGATGGAGCGTATCCGCCGGCGAGCGCGGGATATGGAAACAGGGATATCTGCAGAATATCTCTCCCTGCTGGATTCTTTCTATACCGACTGGCTGGATTCTTTTGACCTCTGCCCGGTGCTCACCCTGCTGACCGGTGACCTGGATTATGTCAACAAATCCCACCACCTGGACCTGGTAGTTCAACGGATCCAGGAACGCCTGGCGGGCAAAGAAGAGATTGTGATTTAAGAGGCCTTTATTTACCGGCTCAGGAAATGCTGCTCGGATAGGCTGCGCAGCCGCTCAGCGGCTGTCTCCGGCGTGATGTCACGTTGGGGCATCCCCAACATCTCATATCCCACCATAAATTTACGCACCGTGGCAGAACGCAGCAAAGGCGGATAAAAATGGGCGTGCAGGTGCCAGGAGGGGTAGGGTCCGTTTTTGGTGGGCGCCTGGTGGAATCCCATAGAATAGGGGAAAGAGATTTCGAACAGATTGTCGTAGCGGGTGGTCACTCTGCGCAGGATATCCGCAAGGTCGGCCACGCCCTGGTCATCCAGTTCTTTGAGCGTCGCGATGTGGCGGTGAGCAACGACCAGGGTCTCAAACGGCCAGATCGCCCAGAAAGGCACCAGCGCGGTAAAGCTGTCGTTGCTGGCCACCAGCCGCTCACCCCTTCCGCGCTCTTCCTCTACATAGTTGCACAGCAGGCAGGATCCATTTACACTAAAGTATGCTTCTTGGGCGCTGAGCTCCCTGGCCGGTTCGTTCGGAATGTGACTCGAAGCCCAGATCTGGCTGTGCGGATGTGGGTTGGAGGCGCCCATTACAGCGCCCTTATTTTCAAAGATCTGTACGTAGCGCACATATTCCATCCCTCCCAGAACTTGCGACTGTTCGTTCCAGGTCCGCACGACAGCTTCGACTTCCTTCTGGGTCATCTGGGGCAGGGTCAAATCGTGCCGCGGAGAAAAGCACACAACCCGGCAGATACCGGATTCCGGTTCTACTTTATAAAGGGGAGAATCCATACCTTTCGATGCAAAACCCGGTTCGGGGGGTAGCAGCGCCGAAAAATCGTTGTCAAACACAAATGTGGAGACATAATTTGGGTTTCTGACCCCGCCCGCTCGAGAATTCCCGGGGCAAAGGTAGCAGGTCGGGTCATAGGCAGGCAGATTTTCAGGAGGCGTCTTCTCCACCTGTCCCAGCCATGGACGTTGGGTGCGATGCGGAGAGACCAACACCCAATCCCGGGTCAATGGGTTGTAGCGCCGGTGTGGGAATTCAAATTTCATGATGCTGCTCCGGGATGAATTATTGACGCGATAATTGTAGGGTTTGCTTTCCAGCCTTGCGATGCTGCCAGGTAATCTGCTGGCTAGAGCGATTATACTCCACCTCTCCATCGCTTGCCCAAACCCGGCAGCCCTGCGGGTATTGGATGTTTGGCATGTAGACTAAAGTTGGCGCATGGATCGCTGTATCTACCTCGACTTCAAGAGTAAAATTGCCGCTCTGCCGATCGAAACTCTGCCTGAGCGGTGTTCCAGCACAGGCTACTATATGAGGGCGGCAGAAACCCTCCACACCTCGACCCCCATCGTCCGGGTTGGTTCGATCTGCCTGGTCATCCGGGCTAAACAAGGAGAGATCCTCCTGGTTCCATTGGTCCCCCCAGCGATGGTCATTATCCGCGGTGTAATTCCACTGGGTGGCATGCACCAGGTGCTCATCCAAGGCGTCATAATATGCGCTCAAGGCTGCCGACTGCTCCGAATAATCACCCGAACGGTATGCCTGCCCGCCGTCCAGATCCATAGGAACACCAAACTCACCAATCAGGGTGGGAGCTCCATCCAGGTGGGTGCGGGACATTTCCACGATCAGCTGGATCTGGTTGGCAAACAGCTCGCGGACTTCCCGTTCCCCCTCGATCATGCGGAACGTACCCCATTCCAGAGTCTGGCGCGGGTCGTAATGCTTGGTGTGCAAGGTCAGCACGTCGTACCAATGGCTGGCATTTACGACAGGGATACCGTCCCCAATCCTCAATGGTTCCAGCGAACCTGGTTGGCCCTCGATGAAAATGATCGCGCCTGGGTGAGCCTGCCGGATTGCGGCCGCGTAACGGCGGATAAAGGGTTTCAGGCAGTCCGCAAAAAAAGATACTCCGGCAAATGCATCCGGGCGGAGTAGAGCCGGGCGCCCGCTCGAGTCCAGGTCCCACACCTCATGATTGCGCCAGATGTCTCGACCGGGGTCTGTCCAAGCGCTTATACAGCCCTCATTGAGGATCACTTCGCGGGTTTGGGATGGCTGCAAACCGTCGAACTCGATCCAGGGAACGTTGTATGTGATCCCAGCCGGGATAAACATCCCCTCGAAGGGAGTGACCAGGGGACCATTTGCCCACATGACCTGGGTGGCATTCAAATCTTCGAGGCCGATATAGCCTGGATTGGGCTCATTGAGGCTGTCATAGCCGATCACGTGGGATAGGCCCGCCATCCGTTCGGCAACTTGCACCATCGCAGCGATGAAATGTCTTTGTAAATAAGGTTGGATGTTCTCTCCATCTACCTGCAGTTCTGGCGCAAACTGCTGACCGGCGAAGAAGAGCGTAAACATGGTTGCGCAGGCCAGCCGCCCGGCGTTAAGATGCCAGAACTTGGAATCGTAATTCGGGTAACGAGCGGGCATCGTGATCGCCGCTTCGGAAGCATCCAGCTGCTTGAGATTAAAACCGGCCAGCTCCAGGGTCCAGCCGGGCGCCCCGTCTCCCCCGCTCATCCGGCTCCACACATCCTGGTGTGGGTCGATGAACACGTAGAACCCATAATCTCCCGCCTTGCGGACCACTTCGTACAGGTAATCCAAATAAGGCTCGTCATATTCACCCGGTCCGCTATGCTCTACGGCCTCCCAGGTGGTGAGAAAACGCAGACAATTAAACCCCCAATGTTTCAGTCTGCGGAAATGTTCATCGGCCTCCCGGATTGGGAACGGCCTGTCTATGAACGACACCTGGCGGTGACCGCCGTTATCCGTGGGGATATGGGTTGCCCCATTTGGCCGGCTGGGGATTTTGCTGCTGCCCCCCAGGTTTACCCCGCGCAGCAGGCAGCGGCGGTTGGATGCATCGATAAACCAATGGCCATCAACTCTAAGGATTGTGCTCATTCCAGTCTTATCCTTCATCTATGTTTCACGCATTATATATGAACTTGAAAATTATCCATAAAATTGACCCTCTTATTGTAGAATTAGAGATAGAGGCCCTGGTTTAATCATGGGTCGTCCCTACGAATCCTTTTCTATCCGGGTTTCTGCACGTTCTCGTCTCCTGGTAACCGGCGTGCAACTTTTATTGAGATCCTCCGTATATTAGAGTAGAACGAACCAGACTCAGGAGCTTGTTGTGAGCACTACCGAAATGGAATGGCTGGTACAGGCCCAAAATGGGAACAGTGAAGCATTTACCCAACTGGTCGAAACGTACCAGACACCGGTCTACAACTTGTGTTATCGGATGATGGGCGATAGTGGAGAGGCCGAGGATGCCGCTCAGGAAACATTTCTGCGCGCGTACCAGTCTCTCAAGCGCTACGATCGTCAGCGCCCTTTTATCACCTGGCTGCTCTCCATTGCCGCCCATTATTGTATCGACCAAATCCGCAAACGCCGCCTGCCAGCCATTCCCCTGGATGTCTTGCCCGACGAAGCTGTTCCGGATGCCTTACCCGGTCCAGAATCAGCCTCTGCTACCCGAGAGAGCCAGCGCCGGATGCGCCTCCTCCTGCAATCCCTCAACCCGCAGGATCGAGCGGCAATCGTCTTACGCTACTGGTACGATCTTTCCGAGGAAGAGATCTCCAGCGCTCTTTCCCTGACTGTCAGCGCGGTGAAGAGCCGCCTGCACCGTTCACGTAAAGAGCTGGCTCGCCTGTATCTCGAACAGCACCCTGAAACGGAGCGCGTCGAAAGGAGACAATATGAATCACCAGCCTTTTGAGGAATGGCTGCTCTCAGATGAAGAACTGACCCCCGAGCAAGACCGGGCCCTGGCGGATCACCTGCAAAATTGCAGCGAGTGCCCGCAGGTGGGCGAAGCCTGGGAGGCGGTGCTGGAAGAGATCCGGCAAACCCCTCCTGCAGCTCCGGGCCCCGGGTTTGCCCAGCGTTGGGAGGCGCGCCTGGAGATCCAGCGCGCCCAGATCCAACGCCGCTGGACCTGGATTGGTCTGCTGGTCTTTAGCGCGGGGGCAGTCATCCTATCGATCTTCGCGGTGGTTGATAAGTGGGGCAGTATTCCGACTCCCCTCGAGATGTTTACCGGCCTCTCCTACTCGTTGATTGTAGGATACAGCCGCGCGGGAGAAGCGATAGACATCTTTACAGCAGTCTTCAAATCTATACCCCTGGTGATCCCCCTCCTCGCGTGGATCGCCCTGACAATCTCCATGCTTCTGTGGGCTTTCATTTGGTTCCTGACCGTCTGGCGCCTACCACATACACAAAGGAGTATTCAAAAATGAAGCATCTTAACAAAGTTTTACTTGCGGTGATTTTGATCGGCCTGGTCGTCTTGGCTTTCCCAGGGCGGGCATATGCCGATACCACCGGGCGGCTAGACGATAAAGTAGTTTTTGGCGGCACATATACCCTGGACAGCGGCGATACCCTGGACGGCAACCTGGCAGTCATCGGGGGTACAGCCAACATCGAGGAAGACGCTCGCGTCGATGGGGATGTCTTCCTGACCGGCGGATCGCTGAATCTAGACGGCCGGGTAGATGGGAATGTAGTCACCTTTGGCGGATCGATTTTTCTGGGTGAAACAGCTGTTATCCAGGGTGATATCACCACCTTTGGGGGAGTAGTTCACCGCTCAGATGGCTCAGAGGTCGAGGGTGAGATCATCCGTGGTTCCGAGGCGCCTTTTAATTTCAACGTCCCTAACAATGTCTTTCGCCCGGATCTGCGGCTGGGTCTGGATCCCCTCTGGAAGTTATCCGCATTCCTGGCACGGACCCTGGCCCTGGCTGCTCTGGCAGTTCTGATCGTCCTGGCAGCACCCAATGCAACCAACCGGGTCGCGCAAACAGCCTTCTCGCAGCCCATCCTGGCCGGTGGTGCGGGTTTGCTGACCATCATCCTTGGCCCGATCGTCCTGATTATCCTGTTGATCACCATCCTGCTCATACCAGTCAGCCTGATCGGGATCGTGGTCCTGGCTGCTGCTGCGGTCTTCGGATATATCGCGATTGGACTGGAAATCGGCCGGCGTCTGGAAACATCTCTCAAAGGAAGCTGGTCGTGGCCTCTGGCGGCCGGTATTGGCACCTTCGTGGTGGGTTTGGTGGTTGGTTTGATTGGGTTCATACCCTGCATTGGTTGGATGTTGGAAGCCGCGGTCGGCCTGGTGGGTCTTGGCGCGGTACTGCTGACCCGCTTTGGTACCCAGCCTTATACCGGTACGCCGGCTGCGCCGATAGCCCCGGTACCCCCGGTGATGCCAGTGGCTGCTTACGCAGCGCCGGTTGCCCCGGTATCAAGCGTGGTGGATGTCTACCCGGTTCCTGAAGAACCCTCTGCTCCGCAGACCCCAGAAGAAAAACCTTCTGAATCCCCCGATCAGGGGTAAACTATCGGGTAGAGTGTAGGATAAACGCTTGAGAAGGACCACACTCTACCCACAATTTTTTTGGAGTAAGACAAAATGAAAAAATCAATTATCGCAGTTGTCCTGATTTTAGCTCTGGCCAGTATGGCCTGCTCGTTTTCAGTCAATCTACCCCGGGTAGAACCGACCGGCTCGACTGAGACCCTGAATATCAACGAATCCCTGCCGCAGAATACCCAGGATTCAATCAATGTCTTTCTGGGGATGGGCGCGGGCGAGTTGAACCTGGAAGCAGGTGCGGACAGCCTGGTTGAGGGTACGGTCCGTTATAATGTCGACAAGTGGAAACCCAAGATTACCCGCGATGACCGCAACCTGCGCATCGAACAGGAAACCATTGAAAATTTGACGATCTCAGATGACCTGGTCAACCGGTGGGATCTGAAGCTGAGCACCGAAGTCCCTATGGACCTGGAAATCCATGCCGGCGCTTATGAAGGGAATCTGGATTTGAGCGGTTTACGCCTCACGAACCTTGAAATTGCCGATGGCGCCAGCCGGAGTGAGGTTACGTTCAATACATTGAACCCTGAGGTTATAGAACGCTTCCGCTATACAACCGGTGCATCCCAGGTTACGCTCAACGGCCTGGCCAACGCAAACTTCGACCAGCTGATCTTTGAAAGCGGCGCCGGAGATTACACCCTCGATTTTTCCGGTGATCTGCAGCAGGATGCCAGTGTACGCGTGCAAAGCGGCGTGAGCCAGGTCACGATCATCATCCCGGATGGGGTGCGCGCGCGCGTGGAGGCAGGCGGCGGGCTGAATAATATCGATGTGAGCGGATCGTGGGATTCTTCTGGTGATACTTACGAAACGCAAGGTACTGGTCCCCTGCTGTCCATCGAGGTCGATATGGGAGTTGGCAACCTGCGCCTGATCCAGGAGTAATCCTGATACCAGACCGCAGAGTCGCTCAGATCGCTGAGAAGCAGATTTCAACACAAACGGTTAGCTTGCGTCCCCGTTCGGGGGAACAAGCCAACCGTTTTTTGTTGTAGCGCAAACTGTCTAGTTTGCGCCGCTGCGATGCTAGTTGATCGTGCTTTGACCGGTTGGCTTCCGGGCCGGCCGATGAACAAACTAGACAGTTTGTTCAACATGTAGCGCGGGGGCACACAAGATGCCCGGTTAGATCGTCGGTTTGAGCGCCCTTCTTAGCTTGGTTGTCAGGCTGTCTTCCCCGAGATCCGCCTGCATGGCAGGCGCCAGGATCCCACCCAATAAAGCCACCCCCGCGGTCAGGATAAAGATGGGGGGGAAACCCCATTGATCGGCTAATGCACCACTGAAGTAGGTCCCAATCGCCCCACTGGAAAAGGTGAAGCCTAACACCAGCCCCGAGGCAAGCGCCATTCCGCCCGGGATCAGCCGCTGAGCCAACACAACCACTACGCTGAAGGCCGAGCCAACCAAAATCCCGGCCAGCGGGATCAGCACCACCAGCCAGGGCGAGTAGCCCACCTTCCCTAAGAGGTACAAAGGGAGGCTGGCCAGGCTCATAGAAAGCAGCACCACCAGGCGCTTCCCAAACCGGTCAGCCAGCGTGCCCCCAATGACATTGCCAACCGCCGCGCCTCCCATGAACAAAGCGGAGAGGAATCCATAGGTACTGGCATTTTGCCCCATGTCTTTCAGGTATTTCGGCAAAAAAGTATTGATATTCTGTTGAGCCATTGATTGGGCAGCTGCTACCAGTACCAGCGCGAGGATAGCCCAGAACCCGGCCCGTCTTTGATCGAGGACAGCGGGAGCATCTTTCTTCTCAGTCTTTTTCGGCGCAAGGTTGGTTTTGCGAAACTGCCAGGCGCCGAGAGCGCCAATTGGCAGAGAAAAACCGGCCAAAAGGATCAAACCGAGGGTTCCGAAGCGGTCCAATAACGGTCCACCCAGAACGGGACCCACAAAATATCCCAGCTGACCAAACATAAAGAACATGGAAGCGGCCGTGGTCTCTCTGCCCGACATATCAATCCGGCCCTGGATCGTTGCCTGGCTTGCCCCGGCAGGATGGAATGCGCCCGATCCCAGGCTTGCCAGGACGAGCAGAACCAGGGATGCGGGACCTGGAACGGCAACCGCCAGGATAAAGAAAACACCCATCCAAAGCACCCCGCCGGCAACCAGCCAGCGCGGACCAAAGCGGTCGGCCAGATAACCCAACACCGGTTGGGATAAGGATGAGATAAACACATAGATGGTTGCCACCAACCCCAACATCGCGTTGCTTAGACCCAGCGGGGTGCTGAGATAGGCCAGCAAGATAGCGCGCTGGCCGTTGAGGATATCCACGATGAGATGGCTTAGGGCTATGGAGATAAATAATTTATTACGGAGTAAAGACATGCGCGATACACCTGGGGCAAGGCAAGATTGGCCTGAGGCCGCTGCGAACGGATGGAACGATCATACCACCGGCTGTAGGAATACGAAACCTCAGCCGGATAAGTCTTTATACATCCCGGTCGCGCAAATGATTTGATAAACCGGATCGGGTAAATAGTAGCGGTACATCTGTCCCCTGTGGATCCGCTGGCGGATCTGGTGCGAGGAAATTTCTAATAAGGGGGCATCGATCCACTTTACCCTGGTAGAGATCCCAGGCAGCGCCTGCTCCAACCCGGCCAGGTCGACCTGATCGTCGGGACGGCGCATCACCCCCAGGGCTGTGACCCCATCGATTAGCTCGTGGGGAGCGTGCCAGGTCGGAAGATCGCGGAGCGAATCCCCCCCGATCAGATAGATCAGCTCGGCGCCTGGGAATTGAGCCGCCAGCAGGCGCAGGGTATCTATCGCATAATGAGGTCCCGGGCGGTCCATTTCAACCCGTGAAAGCTCGAAACGTGGGTTATCCGCAATTGCGGCCTGGACCAATACCAGGCGCTGCTCCAGGGATGTGATCGCCTGCTCCTGCTTATGCGGCGGATCGGGAGTAAGCACCCACAGCAGCCGTTCCAGCCCGAGCTGGTCAAGCGCTTCAGCCGCCAGGATCAAATGCCCCACATGCGGCGGATCAAACGTGCCACCGAATACGCCTATACGCATAGGAAAGTGATTGGACACGGACGAGCACGGAAAAACACGGAGAAAATCAAATCCATCTTATCCAGGCGGTATCCAGGTGAGGGAGGGCTTTTTATCACTATCATAGATTTTACGGCGAAAATCGGGTTTTGGACCCAAATTTAAAAGCAATCCAACCTCATAAGGGGTTGCCCGTAGATAATTTAACAACTGAGCTTCATTCTCATCAACAATTTGTCGGAGTGCCTTCAATTCGACGATAACCCTTTTCTCAACCAGCAGATCCGCGAAATACTCGCCAACGATTTCTCCCTCATAATACACATCAATTTTCGCCCCGGTTTCTACCGATCACCCCAATTTGCGCAGCTCAACCGCCATCGCATTCTGTCTTCTAATCCTGCCATTCTAATTCATAGTCTCCAATAAAAACCGTGTCCCCTTCCTGGACGCCGGCTTTGCGCAGGGCGTCTTCAACTCCCAGTCTCTCTAACAGCTTCTGGAAGCGGCGCAGCGAATCTTCGTGTTCCCAGTAGGTCATGGCCGCCGCGCGTTGGATCGCTTCGCCCTTGACCTGCCAGCCATCTGCCGTGCGTTCCACCGTAAACGCGGAGGGGTCCGCTTCCGGGCGGTAAACCGGCAGCGCGGCCACCGGCCGTTCTTCGACCGGCGTCTCCGCCAGCAGGCGGGCAGCTTTCCATAACAATTCCCGGACGTTTGCCCCCGTCGCGGCAGAAATAACCATAGCCTGAACACCCCGTTTTTGGAGCTCCGCCTGCAGGTCCGGCCAGCGTTCCTGCACATCCGGTAGATCGATTTTATTGACCGCTACGATCTGCGGCTTGCGCGCCAGCTGCGGGTCAAACAAAGCCATTTCACTGTTGATCTGCGAGAAATCCGCCAGCAGGTTTTCTGAGAGCCCATCCAATAGATGGATCAGCACCCGCGTACGCTGGATATGGCGCAAAAAGGCATCTCCCAACCCGGCCCCGCTGTGCGCTCCCTCGATCAGACCCGGGATATCTGCCAGAACCAGTACGGTATCCAGATCCAACTCCGCCACACCCAGGTTGGGTTCGAGGGTTGTAAATGGATAGTCCGCGATCTTGGGTTTGGCATTAGACACAGCGGCCAGCAGGCTGGATTTCCCGGCGTTGGGCACCCCAACGATACCGATATCGGCAATCAGCTTGAGCTCCAGGCGCAGGTTTTTCTCCTGGCCGGGCTCGCCCTTCTCTGCATTACGGGGAGCCTGGTTGCGCGAAGTGGCAAAGTGCTGACTGCCCCTTCCTCCTCTCCCACCCTTACAAATGATCAGCTGCTGTCCTGGGCTGACCAGGTCGCCCAGGACTTCTCCGCTCGCCTTGTCGTAGACCAGGGTACCCGGGGCAACCGGGATCACCAGGTTGTCAGCCGACCTTCCGCTCATATTGTTCGGCCCGCCGCGCGCCCCATCCGGCGCGATATAGCGCGACTTATGCCGGAATGCGGAGAGGGTATTCAAGGTCGGCAGCACCTCGAGGATGACATCCCCGCCCCTACCCCCATCTCCACCGTCCGGGCCGCCGCGCGGCACGTATTTCTCACGGTGGAAATGGACCATGCCATCTCCCCCTTTACCCGAGCGTACGTAAATTTCTACTTCATCAATAAACATAGGATTTAGCCAATTCGTCTATTCGTCAACTCGAGATACGTCAATTCGTGATCCGGCATTCGGCCCATAAGAGGTACGTTTTCCGGATCACGAATCACGGTTTACAGATCACGAATTACTTTTTTATACCAAATTTTTCCTTCAAGATATCTTCCAGGGTCGGCTGGCCGATCTCCTGGAGCTCGTAGCGCACGCGCTGGGACGGCTTATTGATCTTGATGATGCGGTTGAGATCGATCGGGGTGGCGATCAACACCATATCTACATCCGACTGGTTGATGGTCTTTTCCAGGTCGCGGGTCATCTCATCGCCGTATCCCATGGCGGGTAAAATGGCCCCGGTGCGCGGGTATTTCTGGTAGGTTTCGAGGATCTTACCGACCGCGAAGGGCCGCGGGTCGACGATCTCGGCAGCGCCAAAACGGCGCGCGGCTACCCACCCGGCTCCATAAGCCATTTCGCCGTGGGTCAGGGTTGGGCCATCTTCGATCACCAGGACGCGCTTGCCTTTGATCGCCTCTGAGTCATCGACAAACAGCGGAGAGGCGCCTTCTATGATCCTGGCCTTGGGATTGAGCGCGGTGATGGCGTTGCGCACGGCGATCACCGATTCGGGGTTGGCGGTGTCCACCTTGTTGATCACAAAGACATCTGCCAGGCGCACGTTGGTCTCGCCAGGGTGGTAGGTGTATTCATGCCCCGGGCGGTGAGGATCGGCCACTACGATGGCCAGGTCTGGGGCGTAGAAGGGGAAGTCATTGTTCCCGCCGTCCCACAAGATAATGTCGACTTCCTGTTCGGCCTGACGCAGGATCTTTTCGTAATCTACACCTGCGTAAACGATGACACCGTTGTCCAGGTGAGGCTCATATTCCTCGCGCTCTTCGATCGTGCATTCGTGCTTATCCAGATCGCTGTAATCGGCAAACCGCTGGACGGCCTGCTTGACCAGATCTCCGTAAGGCATAGGGTGGCGGATGGCAGCAACTTTGTAGCCCATGCCACGCAGGATTAATGAAACCCGGCGGGTGGTCTGGCTCTTTCCGGAGCCGGTGCGCACCGCGCAGATCGAGACAACCGGTTTTGTGGACTTCAACTGGGTGTTATTGACTCCCATCAGGCGAAAATCGGCACCGGCAGCCAATACGGTAGAAGCTTTGTGCATCACATATTCGTGGGGCACATCGCTGTATGCAAAGACTACTTCATCTGCCTTGAGTTCTTTGATCAGACGGACCAGGTCGGACTCTGGATAGATAGAGATCCCCTGGGGATAGAGCGATCCCGCCAGCTCGGCCGGGTACTTGCGTCCCTCGATGTTGGGGATTTGGGTGGCGGTAAAGGCTACGACTTCGTAGTCCCGGTTATCCCGGAAAAATACGTTGAAATTGTGGAAGTCGCGCCCTGCAGCGCCCATGATGATTGTCCGGATGGGTGACATGGAATCAATTCTCCTTTTGTTTGGGTTTGGCCTTCCCCGCACGGGTCAGGCCAGGGATCAATAGATTCCCACCGCTTATTGGGGCTGGGAGGCCCATCCCACCGCTTATTGGGGCTGGGATGCCCATCACATCGCTTGTGGGGCTGTGATGCCCAACAATGCCAAACAATTGGAAATCGCCTGACGGGCCGCCGAGACCAGGCGCAGGCGGCTGGCGCGCAGACCGGGTTCAGCCTGCAGTACCGGACACTGGTTATAGAAGTCGTTAAAGGCTTTGGCCATCTCGAAGGCCAGGGTGGACAGGTACAGCGGGCGGTACTCCGCCGAAGCGCGCTGCACCTCTTTTGGGAAGCGCGAGATCAGGTCGACCAGAGCGACTTCCACCGGAGTGAGTTCCTGTGGAGGCAGCGTAGAGCCGGGCAGGTCACTGCCCGCCTTGCGCAGGATGCTGTTAGCCCGCACGTGAGCGTATTGGATATAAGGGGCTGCCTGGCCGTTAAAATCCAGGGCTGCCTCCCAATCGAATGTGGCGATCTTGGTGTTATCGCGGGAAAGCATCGGGTATTTGATCGCGCCAATCCCCACAGCCTGGGCTACGGCCTGCATGCCCTCCTGGCTCAGCTCGGGGTTCTTTTCCTGGACGATCTGATAGGCGCGCTGGGTAGCCTCGCGAATCAAATCTTCCAGCAGCACTACCGTCCCCTCGCGAGAAGCCATGACCACATTCCCTGGCAGATTGACCAGCTCGTAGGCCAGGTGGAAACAATGTTCCGCCCAGGGATACCCGGCGATCTCCAGGGTCTTGAAGACCTGTTGGAAATGCAGCGACTGGCGCACATCGACAACATAGATCGATTTGGCCAGGTCATAGTCGCTAAATTTGATCTTGGCCAGTGCGAGATCCTCGGTAGAATACAGCGCAGTGCCATCCGAGCGCAGCACCACCAGGACGCGATATTTATCGCCCTGGATACCCAGGTGCTCATCGATTTTGACGATCACAGGCCCGGTTGGGCGCTCATCCTGGGCAATCCCCCTGGCGATCAGCTCTTCGACCATCTTTTTCCCCAGCTCTTCGGCCATGCTGTTGGCATACAGGCGGTCGAAGGAGATATCCAGGGTTTTATAGATCTGGTCGAAACCATCCAGGGACCACTGGCGGGTCTCGCGCCAGAGATTGACGACCTCGGGGTCGCGGCGGTCCCAACGCGCATACACCTCACGAACCTCGGCCTCGTGATCGGGGTTCTCTTCCAACCGGCGGCTGGCCTCGGCATACAGATCCCCCATCCAGCGGGTTACATCCTGGCTGGGCCGTTCTCCGGCGTGATATTTCATATAGTTCCACAGCCACTTGATGACATGCAGACCAATATCCCCATAGTAGTTAGCCCGCACAACCTGATAACCGTCAAAATCCAGGATCCGGCAGACCACATCCCCCAGGATCGCGCTGCGCAGGTGACCGACATGGAAGGCCTTATGCGTGTTGGGCTGTGAGAACTCGACCATCACCCGCTCATTGCGCGGTGCATTCCTTCCAAAATCCCTGCCAAGCTCGAGCACGCTGTCCACCACCCGGCGCGTATATTCGGCCGTTGAGAAATACAGGTTTAGATAGCCTTTGACGGCTTCAACGCGGTCAAATCCTTCGGGGGTACCTAAATATTCGGCGACCAGGGCAGCCATCTCCTGAGCGCGCTGCGGGACGATAATCTTCTTTCCCTGGCGGGCTTCCAGAGCGGCTGTCTGGAAAAAGGACGTAGAAATGCCCCATTGACCCGCAAAAGGAATGGGGCTCCACTGCAGGACGGGCTCGGGAATACCATTTTCCTGGCAGTACTGCCGGATGCGTTGTTCAACCGCCTGCTGCTCGACCTCGAACATAGAAACCTCGATGATTTACGCAAAAAGCGGGAGGCGTGCGCTCCCGCTGCAAGCTTGCTTCAGGTGAACGGGACAGACCAAGCTGCCCCTGGCAGGGAAAACCCTGCGTTACCCGCGATGAATTATTTCTTGAGCTCGGCCAGTCGCTTCATCAGGCGGCTTTTCCGACGGGCGGCGTTATTCTTGTGGATAATGCCCTTCTCCGCGGCCTGGTCCAGGGTGCGAATCGCCTGAAGTGTAGCAGCCTCAGCGGCCTCGGCGTCGCCGCTGGTCAGAGCAGCACGGGCCTTGGTCACAAAGGTACGGGCAGTCCCACGGAAGACCCGGTTCCGGATCCGGCGTTTATCATTTTGCTTGTTTCGCTTGATTGCAGACTTAATATTTGCCAACTGAATTCCTCCAATAGTCTTTACACCACAACGGCTCAAGATTTTAACCGATCCGCCCCAATTTGTCCAGCGTTTGTTGTGCATGGACCAGGGGCAATTCACAAACCTGGTTTTCAACCAGATAATAGACAGCCCGGTCACCTTTCGAAGACCGGGCTGTCTATCGGCCAGTTTTCGTTAACCCGGCTGCAGCGCAGGATCCGGATGCGCAGTTTGGACCAGCCGGGCCATAAAGGGAGTGGCGATCAGATGGAGGACGATATCCAGGCTGAAATGCGAAAGCATGGCGGCTTCCAGGCCGTAGCGCACGTACAGATATCCGCACGCCAGACCGGGAATGCCATTTAGCAAGAGAGCGCGGGTCACCACGGTCGGGGTCAGTTTTGCAGTCAGGGTCGTGGCTGGTAAATGTCCAGCGCCGAAAAGGAGTGCAGCCAGGATATTCGCCAGCCAGAATACTGCCACTGCCGGGGCACCACTGGGAGCTTTCCAGACCAGACCCAGCAGCCAGACCAGGGCGCTCATCAGGAACAGGCGCATCAGGATCTCTTCAACGATGCCGCCGTAAAAACAGGCCAGGACGCGTTTCCAGAAACCAATCCGAATATCCTGGTTCGCGAGCTGGCGGGGGATGCGCGGCATAAAATAAGCCCCTTCCAGGACCAGTATCACGATGCCGGCTGCCAGCCCAAGGAGAACGGCCGCAGGCGACATCACCAGGATTTTGTCCATCACTGGCCGGCCATCCACCGCGGCTTGCAAGATGGGTGTCCCTAACCCTACCTGTCTTCCGGCCACTATCCCAACGAAGGTAGTCAAACCGATCAGCACCAAACTTTGCAAGCCGCTGATCAGGATCATAACGGGCATCGGCAGACGGGGCTTCGCCCTAAGGCCAGGCTGACCGTTATCACCGGTTGTTTCTTTCAACTTTTCCGCCGCTTTCGGGTTGATGGAAAAAGCGTAAGGGATCACAGCAGCAGTGCCCAACAAACCGGCCGCCAGCAAAATAAAGTATATCGTCCAGGGGAAAGTGTTCATTTCGTCATTCCTTTATGATTTTGATCCATACGACCCATCCGATGGCTCGGGCTAGTCCTCTGAAGGCATCAGGATGGTAGAAAACAGACGTTTTTTACGCTCCGGGGTGTTTTCCAGAGCCAGGAAGGGTGCAAGCGCCCGGTTGAGAACGATAGAAAACTCGGCTAACTCCTGATCGCTCAGGAAAAGGGGGAGTTTATGGTACCCCACCCCATCTGCTGCCAGGTTTACATTACCTGCTCCACTGCGGTGGAGGTAGCGCGAGAAGTCATCCAGAAGGGAAAGAGTAAATACCGTAAAAAAGCGCTGATGATCCTCTTTGCTCAACCGGTTGATCGCATTCAGAGCGTCCTCGCCAAGCCCGCCCTGTGTTTCTCCGCTCATGTTTAGTGAATATACTTTTTCGAGCGTCCCGCGAACCGGGCGCTCCTTGACCACCGCCAACACCCCGACCTGAACGAGACGGTTGATATGGCGGTAAAGGGTGGCTGCGGGGACATCGCTCATTCGCTCCGCCATCTCTTG
>Ga0105104_10000264_pt1 | contig 40023 bp, 31 predicted proteins | sample PPLLaktember2015_3_FD_87034 | JGI IMG/M metagenome (GOLD analysis project Ga0105104, IMG submission 87034) | Freshwater sediment microbial communities from Prairie Pothole Lake near Jamestown, North Dakota, USA - PPLs Lake P7 Core (6) Depth... | ecosystem: Environmental > Aquatic > Freshwater >... | reverse complement strand
CCCGGCGGATTTCTTCCCGTGTTAATTCCCGGTCCCGGTGCTTGCAAAGGTGAAGAACGATATTTTTAGCATTCCGCTCGTTGATCTGGGGAAAAGCACCGGCAATATATTCCATCCAGGTCAATTTAATGGCTCCGCGATTGTCCAGGGTTTCAAATTCCAGGGTGTCGGTAAGGCCTTTGATTGTAGTAAGGTCTTTATTGCGTAACGAAGAACGGAGGATGGAACTGATATAAAAGGGGCTGCCTTCCGACATTTTGGCCATCAAATATGCTGTCTCTTCCGTAACAGGGACCTCGAAGTGTTGGGAATATTTATATATCATTTCGATGGCTTCGTCTTCCGGCATATTCTCCAGGTATTCATAGCGGAACCGGGAAGGCAGCATGGTCATCAATTCATTCATTAGCCAACCGACCCAGCTCCCGGATACCAGTAACGGTGCGATTTTGCTTTCGGCTGTGCTTGAATAGCCACCGGCCAGGTCATTGGCAAGAATTGTTGAATTTTTATCCCGGTAGATTTTAGCGTTTAAAAATTGAAATTCATCGATCATCTGGACGATGAATTCCTTTTGCCGGAAAGCAATGGTTTGAGGAGCTTCTCTTACAATATTCCACAGGATATTTAATTCTTCATTTGCCACAGCATGGGCTGCGCTTTCAATAATCCCTACCAGGTAATCCAATCTTTCTTTTTTGGCGATTTCGATCACTTTACTAAAATCCGCGATGTTTTCCGGTTTCAAGTACTCCGATTTTCGCGTTTTGAAGGCGATGTATTGATATATAAATGTAAGAAAAAAATCCTGGCAAAAATCGACAATCCACATTTTGATTTCTTTGATTTCGTAGTAAAATGGGATGATTCCATTGTTATTATAGAATGTGATATTGAATAACCGTTCCATCAGGGCGGTTTTCCCCATTTTGCGGCGGGCCAGGAGTGCGGTACTCTGGGATTTCTCTTGTTTAATATCATCGATCCACTTGAGAAAAAAAGCCAGTTCTTCTTTTCTGCCGGAAAACAATCCCGGGTAACCGATTCGTTCTTCTAAAAAATAGTCCATAGTTATTTTATACCACAAAAAAAAGTAAATTTCAAATCCGGGTGCGAGAGGTTAGCAGTTGCTTTATTGTGGACGGGCAGACACACCATAAAGCTCGCCGATACGCTTCCTCGACCATTTAAAATCATCGGGCATTACAAGATTTCCCTGGTTAAAAACCGATTGCTTCCAGGCTATTTCATTTAAAGACAACTCTTTCTCTGCCAACCCGGCGCATAACCGGTACAGGTCAGGGCCGGCGTTGATGAGGAGGGGTTCCAGGGTTTCGAAGCGGGGGTCTTCTTCGTCCAGGGTACTGATCATAAAATCCAGAGCTTCCACGGATTCGATAAAAGAAAGAGCTGTAGAAACCTTTCCGACAAGGATTGAGAGTTGAACGGCGATGGAGAGGGACAATTCAATATTCACAGGGTCAGGTATAGGCATGAATTGTGAAATATCCGGGCTGTCGATTTCCAGTTGGAAACGGAGGCGGTCTAAATAGCCCTGGCGGTTAGAGACTGAAGAAGCAAGGCGGCGGGTTATATCGAGGCGAGGAAGGCGGTTAGCCAAACTCGAATCAAAAAAAGATGCAATATACATTAAATCCAGCAGCAGCGTTTCATCGTCGAAACTCCCGGGCTGTTCCGACAGCGGGCGAATTTTTCCCATATTTTTCAAATCCAACCAGGGTTTGGTCAGGGGTTCTACCTGGAGAGAGAGCCTGGAGAGTATTTTATTAAATAAAGGCGTTTCAGCAGAACCGGGGTTTTGCAGGAACCGGGCGTGTAAATGAAGAAAGCCCCTGTGCCAGGTTGAAGCAGCTTTTAAGCGTTCCTGCAATTCAAGCGGCGGTAAAGTCATTACGTTCACGGCCATGTGGGTAAGATACCCGGTGCGTCTTAAAGATGTGCGGTCCAAAGCATTTAAATCCCCGGAAAACAGGCGATGCAGGGCGATTTTCCATTCCATTTCTACGGTTTTTTCCAGCAGTTCCGGTTGGAAGTTGTGTTTTTTCAGCCACCCGCAGGTTTTAACCAGGAAGAAATGCCTGGAAGGACGGCGGACGATCCGGCGCAGGACATACACGTGTAAACCTTTAATCATGGGTTTCATGGAGAGGAAAGCGATTAACGAAAGGACCAGGAGTGTGGCCATCATGCCCCACCAACTGATGCTGTAGGGATAAAATAAGGTATACGTGTAGCCTACGATGGGCAAATAAATATGGTCGTGGACCCAGTACAGCCATTTGCCGATTCCTCTGGGCTGTAATAAGCGGGAAGCCACGAGGAAAACAGGAACAGCCAGGGCTATAAACAGCGAAACCACCCATGCTAAGCGTTTAACGAAGCGCGAGCGGGCGGGTTTGGTTTGAACAGGCCAGGCTTTTAATAAAAAAGAGTGGATGTTTTTGATTTGAGGCATCATGCAAAATTGATAATTGAAAATTGATAATTGATAATTGCTAATTAAAATCGTTTTCCGGGAATCGTGTTTGATTATTTATAGGGCCAGGCATGCCTGGCCCGTACACCAAAATTCACCTGCAATCATCATTCAGCATTATTTTTTCTCGAGAACAAAGTGGACGGTGTGGACATTGTGGACGACGTGTTTTACACACTTTTCAAAAAGAATTACGCAGCATAGATTTCAATGCCTTCTTTTTCGATTTCTTTAAAAAAGGGTTTATAAATTCTACCTTCGATGTATTTGTTTTCATTTTCAAGGAACAATGTTAAAACCATATCATATTCAAGGGAAAGGTCTACTTCTACATCCAGGACTTCATTTTCATATCGATTGGGATTAGGATCATCGATTAAAACCATCACATCGACATCCGATTCTTTTCCATTATCTCCCCGTGAATACGAGCCGAATAAAATAATCTTCTTCAATTTATCGTTGAAAATCTTTCTCAATTCGATTTCGGCTGAATGCAATAAGTCCTTTATTTTTGGGTTTGAATCAAATTTAAACTGCTTCATTGGTTATTTTCCTTCGTTAAAAGTATACTTTCAATAAAAACGATTGTCAACATGTGCAAATCAGCGTAATCAATTGATTCCTTATTCCGTTTAAAATGCGATAATCGATTTTATTTTTTTGACTCCATCCAATCGAATGTATAGATTCCTATTGTTCGGGTTTTTTTTAGAGCATGACACGAGGCGGTCCAGGTATGTTTTTGTCTCCGGGTTTCCACTGATCAGCTTCGATTTAATCAAGAAAGACCGCTTCAAGTTATCGATTTCGTTTTGCGAATACTCCTGGGGGACAATGAAAAGGATATCGATTTTTTCTTTGAGAGACAGCAGGAACACACCGGTCGGACATGTTCCGCAGAGATTTTCGCCGTAGAGGAGGATGATTTTATCGATTTTTCGATCGATGTTTTTTGTTATGCGGTCAGGGACACCGGTTAAGCTGAGCATGATACAGGAGTATGAGTTAACGATCATCGAAATCCCGATAATCAGGATAAGTATGGATATCCTGTAGATAAGAGGGATATCTTTCTCTTTCATTGTTTGAACTCGGCGATATCGGTTCCATCCACGGTGTGCATGGGGCAATAGAAGGAAATCTTCCCTTTTTTCTCACGAATTGCAAAGCAGTGGAGCCGATCTTCTTCCTCCAGTTTAATCCGGTAAGTTTTCTCAAGGTCGAGGGTGTTCGGGTTTAGGACGAAGATTGCCTGCTCTGTTGTTTTGTTAGTGTTTTTTTCGTCATCAGCCGCCCAGGGGCAAAAATCCAATATATAAATTTTGCCTTTATAAATGCGTACATCCTGGAAAATAGGAAAGGACAGGTATCCACCGTCGACTACTTCAAAGCCGTTGTCGATGGCACGGGTATTTTTCTCGACTGAAAGCTTTCCATTTTCTCCAAATAAAGGTGTGATGTCTTTTTCGAAGATCGATTTACCGTCGAGGTCGAACTTAAACACTTTGCCGAATTTCGAGTTGAAGTAATAGAGATATTTCCCATCCGATAAAAGTTTTCCCTTGTAGAAAAGGGTTTCAATAAAATTTTGAGGAGCTTTTTTGTGGTGTTTCATGTCGATATCCACGAATTTTTTTAAGAATGTCTTTTCCAGTTTTCCTTTTTTATCGAAGCATTCGATCAAACCCGGGCTGGAAAGATTGGAAGTGAGGTAATAGACATGGTCATTAACGAATACAAAAGAGATATTGTAGGAAAATAGTCGAAATTTATCCAGGTATTTGCCGCTTTTATCGAAGAAAGAAATCCCGATTTCATCTTTGACGGCAATAACATCTTTCAAAACCGAGATGCCAATAGGTAAGTAAATATCTCCGGGACCATTACCTTTGCGTCCGACGGACCTTTTGTAGGTTAAGCTTGTATCGCCAATGGTATAATCGATTATCCGGTGACGGGTGTTTTCAACCATATATAGGTCGTTATCGATGATGGCGATATCGGCCCCGTATTTGAAAAGACCTTCTTCTGAGTCGATGGAAAGGATGGTACGTTTCAAATATGATTTTCCAGGGGGAGCGGAAAGTAAAAATGATGCGGTTAATACCCCTAATACTAGAAGTGATATTTTTTTCATGATTTTCATCCTGCTTTATTTTACAATTAAGGATAAATTTCCTTTGAATGAGTTAATATTAACCTGTTCCGGTATGATTTTATTACTGAACTGAAACAGGGTTGGTGCAAGTCACAGGGCCATTCTTGCCACAATCCATGGTGCAATTAATTGCAACCTCCATCGACTTACACCCTCCTTCTGTGCATTGAGAAAAGTATTCTCTGCATGCATCCCCGGCCAAAAGTGTTGCAACCAGTCCAATTAAGAGCACCAGCAGCGCAAAGCCAAAAAAAATTTTCTTAGCCATTTTTACCTCCACTTTTCAAACGCAAAGTTGATTTTTTTCAGAAATTCAATGATAAGCAAATGAAAAATCATTGTCAATACTTTTCCCTGTTTTTATTAAAATTTTCTTGTGCCCTTAACCACGGGCCTATAATCTTCCGGCAATAATATAAACCAATGCAACCACCCCTCCGATGAAAAACCCAGTATCATAAGAATTCGAATAATATTCAGACCTTGCCAGTAAAACAACCTCAACCGAATGGAAAAACGCGCTTTTCGCCCAATCCACACCAACCTTTTTTTCTCCTTTTTATACTTTTTCCAGACCAATGGCGTGAATTTTATCTTTTCCAGGAACCGGACCCATTTTTTAAACATATCCAGGACCGGTTCCATGATTCGCTTTTTCCTTGTAGGCCACTGGTTCACCATTTCTTTATGAGCTTCCAGGTCTTCCAGCGCATGCTCCATGAATAAGAGCTGATGGTTCAGCGAATTCTCAAAAGGCTCTTTAAATTGTTCGGTCCATTCCGACATTGTTAATTGTTAATTGTTAATTGTTAATTGTTAATTGATAATTAAAATCGTTATCCGTTATCAGTTATCCGTTGTCTTTGAATTAAATAATAAATAACAAATCCCGTGCCGAAGGCACGTCAAACAACACCGGCGCATCGCGCCACAAAATCCCAATTCATCAATCATCATTCATCGATAATTCTACAGTTTCAAACCTTTCATGCGCTGCTTGATACGACGCGCCGACGCTTGCATACTCACGACTTCCGAAGCGAGCTTTTCTTCCAATTCTTTCTTCCTGGACTCGGAGAAATTCAATTCCATTTCGATCTCCTGCTGCAAACGCTGGAACTCGGTCCTGGCTTCCCTGAGCTGCCGAGAAGTGTCTTTCTGGAGTTCCTGGGTTTCCTGGAGCATATCTTCCATATCGGCAACCACCATATCCCATTGGCGGAGCCTTTCATCCAGTTTCCGTATTTTTTGAGTTAAACGGAACGTTTCATTCACCACGCGGTCGATTTCATACGTGAGAGCCTGGGTCATTTCACTCGTAGTCTGGGACATATAACGCCCGGCAGAGAGAGCAGCATCGGAAAACTCTTTCCGCGCTTGCTCCGCCCGCGATTTAACCTCCTGGGACAACCGGGTCAGAGCCATTTCATTGGCCATATCTTTGAGAATTTCGTCATTTTCCAACGTATGATGGATAATCAAATGGTCATTGATCCAACCCAAACGAGTATGAAGGGGTTCAAGCTTGTCCTGGTCCAGGATGGAAATATATATCGGGGAATGCGGGTGAGAATCGCCGTCGAAAATATAAACCGGCCGTGCGGGTATGGTTTCGCCTTTTAAACGGTCCTGGAACCAGGTTCGCATGGTTTCATCCAGGAATTGATCCATATTCCCGGTAGTCCAATTATGAATCGAAGGAAAAAGCGCGCTTCCTTCCGGCACGAACACCAGGGCGTTTCCTGCGCCTGAAGCTGTCCCGACTGTGGACGCATCAAAATAATACCGAGCCCAAAAAGGGTCCAGGTGAAAACGGGTGTGGGGCGAGTCCAGGTCTTTCCAGAGCAAATAAGGGTCCAACTCCTCGCGGGGCTGGCGGGAAGGATATACCATAATAAAATGGTACCCGGTAGGTTCTCCGGGAGTGGCCTGGAAACCATATAAAATCGTTCCTTCATAAATAGCCTGGATGGGAAAGCTGCGAATTTGGGCTGCCAGTGCAGGGATTTGGCGATTGTTAAACCTCATGAGCAAAGGTCTCGGCCTGGCGATACTCTGTAAATAAGCCAAATTATACTCGATCCGGGCTTTTTGGTCGTTCAAGCGTTTTAAGTCGTTTTTCTCCAGGTGTCGAGTGGGCCGGAGTTCCAATTTGTACCCGATATAAGGTTCCGCCTGGCGAATGGTTTCCCCGAGACGCTCCAGGTTCTCACGGCTCTCTTTGAGGTCCATGAAAGAAAACTCCACACGTTTTACTTTCCGCTGGGTCAACTTCTCCTGCCGGAAGAACCGCATATCGCCGAGGTACAGGAACTCCAAACCCCCTTCCTCTCCCGGCCATTGGAAAACGGCAGCCAACAGGGGCGACGACTCGCGGAGGTCCTTTCTTCCCAACAAGAACCGCGCCTTGTCCAGGAAATGACAAAACCGCTCCAATTTCTTCTCACCGGGCTGGGCATCCTGTTCCAAAAATACATAACGGCCCGTCACTTCAAAACCTTTTAAAACCACGCAATTCTCCAGTACACCGGATACAGCCAAACTCCTGAAAGCCGATTTGCGCTGCGGATCGTCTTTAATATGAAATATATAACGGTTCAGCGGAAGCGAACCGCCGGGAACCTCCCAACTACTGACCCGGGTCGAAGTGGAATGAAACGAAACAGCCCGGAACAATTGCTCCGCCTGCCGATCCGAAATAGGCCGCGAAACCGCCAGGGATTCGTCGGTGCCGTTCAAAACCCGGTCCAACGCTTCATTGGTACTCTTCAAAAGAAGACGCGCGACACCTTCCAGGAGCGGAAAAGATTCGTCACCGGGCGACGTATACCGCTCACCCCGCTGGGTTAGCCGTTTAAACGCTTCAACCAGTTTCCTGTATACGTCCAACCGGTTCGCAGGAATCGGCTGCTGCTGCGACGCATACGGGTCCGGGACTTCCAACGCGGCGTAATTGTAAGGCGGATCGCCGGTAAACACTACCCGGATGCCGTCCAGGAACTCACCCTGCCCCTCTTCCGCCGCTTCCGCCAGGATTTGAAATATCTCCGAAGCCGAAAGCTGATCTAAATACGAATAAGAATAGTGATTCATAAATTATCCATTTTTTATTATTAAAAGAATGGCACCTTTTCGTGAAAAGGTGCCGCCAAAAGCTTTTGTTTATTTACAGCTTTTTGTATTTAATACTACTCTTAATACCCATTATTCTACCTTATAAAAGTTTTGGGAGGTGTCGGAACCCTTTTACAAAAGGGTTCTGACAAAATTAACAGGAGATACGCTGCCATGTTCTAATTAATTGCTCCGCGATTTGCATGGGGTCCATAACCGGCTTTCCCTGGTGAAAACCCCACGCCTCCTGCCTCCCCCGGCTCTCAAACGCCCAATCGCCTATCGATTCCACCTTGTCCGGCACCCACGTCACCAAGATATTCGCCCGCGGGATATCGGACAAACCAAACCCGCCGGACAAAACACCCCACCTGCCGGCTGCTGTTGCTTCACCCTCTTTCCGCATCGAAACAGGAAAAAAAACCATCAAATGAATCGCAGTAAAAAGATGGATATCCAACCCCAAATCCCGGTGATTCCTCCACGCATCGAAAGCCCAATTCCTGGCAGCCTCATACATACCGCCTCCAGGTTGATGAATGACCGGCAATGGCTCGAAACCGGCCCGGGTATCCAAAAACTCCGGCAGCCACCCCAACGTTGTAATCAATTCTTTCTTAAACCGGGATATAAAAGAAGCATCCGGCGAACCGGGAACACGTGTCCACTCCTGCGGCAAATCCTGCAAAAAGAATTTACAGGAACGAACCTGCCCCAACACATCCCCCTCCAACCAATGAAACTCACTCCTCAAACGGCCGGACTTTACCAATAATAAAGAGGTCCTGCCGACATAATCCAACCAGCACGCTTTAATAAAATCCATATTCAACCGGGTTTGAATACCATGCGGACATATCCCAATAATGAGAGAATCCCGGATTTTCTCGCGTCGGGGTTGACGGCGCAAAGCCAAATAACCGTTATTAATAAGACGGTCCGCCAACACAGCGGGAGGATTCACAAATTCGCTCATCAACATCTCCGCCATATCCTCCTGGCCATGGGTATGATGAATCCCATCGAAACCACCCTCCGGGATCCTGGGTATATCTTTATGTTTAAACGCATGCGCAGCAGGTTTGGGATAATACGACGATTTAGGCATTTCGGTAAACCGCGGGAAAACACGGAGAAGCATGCCCGCAGAAACCGGGTCGGTCTCAGGAACCGGAGAAGGAGACCGCCCGCGAAGATACGCTTGCCTGGAACCTGAAGCCAATACCATTGCCCGCTCTTTCCAGAATAATTGGAAATACCCCTCGGTACTCCCGGCTATTCGCTTCAACTCCTCTTCCATCCGCCCGGCATAAGCCCGGTACTGCTCGACACCAACCCCCTCTTCCACTTCATCTTCACATATTAAAATATTCAAACCGATACCCCGGCACACTTCTTCAATCAACGGCACAGCTAACCTCAACACACTGTACAAAGGCAAAGCAGCCGGAACAACACCGAACGATCCGTTTTGCACGGAAATTTCATCCAATAAACGACGCCTCACCTCCACCCACGCCCCAAACTCCCTGGAAGAACCCACAGGGTTCACTACCAACCAGGCCAAACCCGCAGCAGTTACCGGCGTAACCCCGATATGCCGGTTCAACATGGCCCCCATTACAGCCATACCGGTATTCTTGACCTTAACCGGTAAAGAACCGAAGACTCTCTCTACTTCGGGCTGCCAAATACCAGGACTAACGAGTTTTATTTGCATTTTTAATAAAAATTTTCTCATACACGCTGCATAACAGGTGAAGTTTATTGAGGTTTGAAAAAGCAATCAAGACTGATGTATCAAAAACATAATTTTCAAGCGTTTCCACTCTCTTCACTTAAATCCATGTCTTCATAATCGATGGGAGAAATTCCTTTTCCTAAAAGAATCTCAGAAAACGTTTTTTCACTATAACCGACGATTTCTGCAGCTTTTCCGAGACTGATTATCCCTTCTTCAAAGAGTTTAATCGAGAGTAAAATTTTGAGTTCTTCTATCTTTATATTGATATCTGGCAAATTCAACACAACTTGCATGCAGCCTCCTTAAATATATATAGAGATGCCATGTTTTTCCCAATTTGTCAAGTTTAAAAAAAACCATTCATCCCTCATCATTTCAAAAGTACCGTGGCATTCATTTGACGCTCAGCCTCCTCATCTTTTCGATCCAGGAAATACATGGGCAGCAACTCCAACTGGGAAACTCCTAACTTGATCTCCCCAGGCTGGTTGAATTCCTCTTGACACGCGGCAGAATAAACCCGGTCGATCAACATGACATAAAGCATCTGCACCAACCGGCGGTTCGACATCTCCGACAACTCATACTGGCGCGAAAAATGAACGAAATGCGTCAAACTCTTGTAAAATTCGCTGCTCTCATCGGGCACCAGGTGACCTTTAGTAGTCAAGTTTTTCAAAGCCTCCCGGAAATTCCTCAATTCATCCAAAAGACCCTGGAAATCCGGGTACTGGACATGGATACTGTAAGTTTCCTGCCAACCTTTACGAAGTAGTAAACTGACTTTAGAGGGTTCGCTTTCTACGTTGGATAAATGGGAACGCAGCAAGAAGCGGTCGAAAATCGCTTTGAGCTCAGGACTGTCCGGGATAAAATTGGAAGCACCGAACAAACACTCCAGCGCCACAGGCTTTCGCTCGTTCCGGTCATGGAATACACGTTCATTAATAAAAGCCAACAGCGAATTCAAAATAGCACTGGAACCGTTAAACACTTCATCCAGGTACACGACGCGCGCATGCTGCATCATTCCCTTGTCCATACGTTTTAATTCTTTTGCCTCCATAGCGGAACGAATATCATAAAAGCCGAATAATTCGCCGGGCTCCGTAAAAGGAGTCAAAAGGTACTCGAAATAGTCGTCATGATCCCTGGACGGATCATCTTCATCCAGTAAACCCACAAGGGCACAAAACGCACGGATCAAACGCGATTTTCCTGTTCCCGGCGGACCGATCAACAACATGGGTTCACCGCTGACCGCAGCCAACACCAGGGCCCGAACCGTGGATTCCATATCCGCAAACCGCTGGTTCAAAACCGACTCGACCTGCCTCAGTTTCTTAAAAGTCACACTGTATTTCTCCGCTAAAAGCCGGAGTACTTTCGGATTAAACATTGCTTACTCCTTATCTTTAAAAGACCAAGGGGCTCTTTTCGAGAAAAACCGCCCCCTGGACCCCCACAAAAGCTTTTATTAAATGAAAATAACCTGTTGTCATCTGAAAATCCCCAATTGTCACATGAAAGTCGCCTGTTTTCATTATATAATTCCCGATTTACATCTGTTAATACCCGATTTACATCTGTTAATACCCAATTTACATCTGTTAATACCCAATTTACATCTGTTATTTCTCGATTTACATCTGTTAATACCCAATTTACATCTGTTATTTCTCGATTTACATCTGTTAATACTCAATTTACATCTGTTATTTCTCGATTTACATCTGTTAATACCCAATTCATATCTGTAAATTTCCCATTTCCAAAAAAGTCCTTTGTTTCATTTATTAGATCCATTTTAAATAATTTTGCATTTTTCTATATTATTATATCATCCGCATCCTGCGATTTTTTTTCGATTGAAATAGGAAAAAACAACGGGACCTGGTCTACCCAGGCAGGATCTGTAAAATTGAACAACGGGGATTTGGGGTGTTCCTTTTTATTGGGTTTGAAAGTTCTAACGCGGTCGAAACGATTGAAGCATGCTTCGATGAAAGACCGGAGCCCGTCGGAGAAACGGCGTTTATACGGTTTGGTTCTAGGAAACGGGACAGCGGTCATTAAAGGTAAATCCTGCAAAGTTTGGCGGAGGCGTGGGTCGAGTTTTGAAAAAGCGGCGGGCCAGCGTTGGGAGGCGCGGTGGATGATCCATTGATCCCAGAAACCGGCCCATTCCTGGTCCATTGCCAACCGGTGCGCCTCTTGTTTGAATTTCCTCTGCACACGGATATATTTTCGCTCCTTGCGGGAAAACCAGTACCTCACGGTGAGGGGTTTTATGTCGGCGAAGCAGATCAAGACGGAGAAGGTTTGAGCGGACAATTGAACCTGGGGCCATTGGAAAGGAGCGATTACGCGGTTTTCGTGGAACCAATGGAAAATTTTCCTGGATACCGAGAGTTGGAAATGTAGGTCTTTCCAAGCGGCCTGGGCTGCTGCGGGCCATAAGCGGTGGGGGATAATATTCCCGGGTAGACCGCCGAAAGCCGACCAGATGCGGTTATAAAATCCAACCTGCCATTGGCCTGGGGATAATTTACCTTTTATAGCCCGTTTGGTCATTTTTTTTAGAGTCCTGGTCAATTGGTTATTTAAATTGGAAGAGATGCGGCCTGTTTTGCGTTTCTTTTTTAATTTCCAAAAATATGAGTCTGCCAGCAATTGGGATTCTTGTTTAGAAATAATAATCTTTAAAGAAGGTTGTGGGGAGTCGTCGTCTTTGAGTAATTCTTCCAGCAGTCGCATACCGAGGCGGCGCAGGGTTAAAATAACGTTTTCCATTAAATTCTTCTAATCAAAAGCTTTCGCAGGGGTCCAGGGGGCGGCTTTCACGAAAGGAGCCCCCTGGTTAAGTATTCCATCTTTTAACAGCGACAGCGGCGAGGTATGAAAACACAGCAATAGTCGCAAGGTATTGCCATAAAGGTATCGATTGCTGTGGTTGGTGTTTTTCTTTAAAAAACGGTGTACCGCGGGGAGGGTCGTATTTTCCGCCGGTGATTTCGGCGATTTGGCGGAGGAGTGGGTAGTTTGTTCCGAATGTGGAGGCTTCGTCGGTTTGGGATGATTGGATAGAGCCGGAGGGGGGGATATCGATGGGGATGCGTTGGGTGCGGGGGAGTGCTTCGGGGCCGAATTCCCTGATATTCAAAGAACCTTGCCGAGCGAGTTCTTTTCTTTCTACCGGGGCTTGGCCGGAGAAAGTACCGGGTGCGGATTCGTCGGGGTTTAAAATGATCCCGATGGATTCTTCGCCGGGTATATCGATACTGGCGGACATGCGTTGAACCGCTGGAATTTTCCCGGCGTTGGGGATCAATGAGACGCGGATATCCAGGGTATCGCCGCGGTCATCGATTTTGAAGTCGTACCGGTTTCGGTCTATAAAAGGTATAATGCGGCTGATCCATGCTTCGACTGCGCGTTTGCCTTCTTCTTTTTCGATCCATTGGGGAGGGAAAGCGGAAGTAAAAACGCCGGCTGCTGCATCTTGGGCTTCGCGGTAGACGAGGACAGGGTCTGTTAATTTGGGGCGAACGGCATTGAGCAGGGCTCCTTCTTTCAAGTGGCATACGGCTGCGCCTTCGAGGTTTAAAGCGGGAACCGGGAGGCGTTGGTTTAATGGGAGGAGGTTGGCCATCGAGAGGGGGATAAAGGTTCCGGGTTCGAAGAGTTGGGTGCGTTTGGGGGGTTGAAAATAGGGAATTTTAATGGCTTTGGGGTCGAAATCCCGGCTCACTGGGACAGGGTCTGCCAGTTGTTGGAGTGATTTGCTTTTAGAGAACCGGTCGCTGCCGATTTCGAAAACAGTAACGCGGCAATCGGGTCTATAATCGACGTAATCGAACTCGCCGTCGGAAATAAAAATCAACCCGCATTCGGCCAATTGGCGGTTCCCGATATGGCCTAGGGCGCGCCTGGGGTCGGTGCCTCCCCATGCTTTAACCGAGTCGATCAATTGCAGGGCTTTGGTTTTTCCTTCGGTGTTCATGGGGCAGTTTTCCAGCAAGCTGCCGACGCCGCTGGTAAATGTAATTAAATCCAGCCTGTCCTGGGGCCGCATTAACTCCGTCACAATATAACGGGCCACTTGCCTGCTTTTATCCAGTTTCCAACCTTCCATAGAGCCGGAGGTATCCATTAAAATAGCTATATTGCGGGGAGGGGGTTCGTCTTTAAACGGGCGCGGTCCGGCAGTAACCGGCAGCACGCGGTCTAAAGGCGTTTTCTTGTAACTCATTAAAACGGTTTCCGCTTCGAGGTCGGCGCCCTCATGCTTGCCGTTGATCAGCATGAGCCCCAGGCCTTTTTTTTCGACGGCTCCCGCAGCACCGGCGATAAAGTTTTTAGAAAACCGTGAAGCGGGTACGCTGTTAATAACGACTGCATCGATATCTTTCAAATCGGCTGTCGAAAGATTCGTGGAAGCTTCCACGGAGATTATTTCCGCTGTTCCGCCGGGGATAGCCGCAGTCCATTTATTATCCCCGCCAATGGCTAAAATTCGAGGCGGTCGTTTCACATAAGTATAAAAACGGCGGTTATGAGATATTTTACCCCCCTCAGGGTTCAAAGCCAAATCGACAAAATGAAGGCCGAATTCACTAAACACAGCGGGCCATCGAAATTGGACCCACTGGCCGGAAGGAAGAGAGACCCGCTGCGAAGGTTGAGGTTTTTGCTTTAGTGTGGTCTGCGGTGCTTTCAATTCCAGGTCCGCCCAGATCGGAGCGGATAAATTATTCAACAAGAGCCCCCGGATATAGGTTTGAATATGAACATGGGTAGAACGGGGAAGGTCTGCATCCGTAATCGCCACAGCAGGGCCGCTTCCTGCAACCGGGAAAACATGAACCGGGATACCCTGGCGGGCCAGGTCGCGAGCAGCAGGAAGCACATCGCCGCTGGTTTGATTTCCATCGGATATTAAAAGAACAGCCCCTACCCCACCTGAATGATCAACGAGGGCCTGGGATTTAACAAGAACTTCCTCTAAATCGGTGCCGTCCCCGGCGGCAAAGGAGCCAGGCTCTATTTGGCGAAACGCACGAACCAATTGAGCTAAGCTTCCCTTTGACCAATTCTCATGAGTGTGGGTCCGAAACGTAAGAATCCCCGCGGTACTAGTCCGGCGAAGAACAGGATTAACCGCATCGACACTGGGCCCGATCCTGTCGGCTAAATCTTTTTGAAGCTGCTCCCACCCTCCCCTACCGCGAAGCACACTGTCCGAAACATCCACAGCCACCTGGAGATGATAACCCGGAGCGGTTTTTTTTTCGACCCATAACGGGTTAAACGCAGCAAGCGCCAGGAGGCACGACGTCAAACCGGTCAAGCCTAAAACGACTAACCGTACTTTCGGAGTTCCGCCCAGGGGCTTCAGTCCCCTCAGCATTATTGCACCGGTGGCCAACAAAGCAACCGCCGCAATGGCATATGATAGAAATCCAAACGAATTAAAAATAATCATGGGTTAGTAATAAAAGAGCAGGGGCTTTTTTGTAAAACCGCCCCTGCACCCCGAAAAACTTTTATTTATTTTAGTACTGTTCTTTCGATTAAAAATAATATGGATGCAACTAATAATAAGAACGGCCACAATTCGATTTTATTAGCAGCAGCAGTACCGGGACGCAGCCGGTCCAAACTCCCGGAAGAAAGCGGGATTCTTTCCGTGTTTCCTTCGTCTTTGTACAACATCCACCGGTTTTGATTTCCAGGTTCGAAACCCTCCTGCTCCAACAACCACCGAAGAGCATTAAAAAAAACAGTGGCAGAAAACCGGCCCTGCAAATCATCCTTACCGGTGGGAAGCCCGGCAACATAAGCACATAACGGTTTCTTCGATTGAGCGAGCCATATTGCATTATCAACGGTCCGTAAAACGGGCTGCAACTTCCATCCCTCGGGCATTCCTCCATCTTTTAAAGCCAGCGTCTCCACGACATCCAGGTTCACATCCCGCAAAAGAGGGCTGGATTCTATAAAATCACGGATCACCGAAGGTTTCCCTGTATCCTCGACATAACCGGACCCTACCAACAAAACAGGAACAGGATTCGAAGCGGTTGAAACCGGGACAGAAACAGGACCAGGAACAGGACCAGGCATTACCCGCAAATCGGGTTTCAAAGAATCCAGGGTCCACCCCAATTGGCCGGGAATCTCCCGGTCGGGTAACTGCCAATCCACTCGAATGGTTTTTGACGGGGAAACAGGGAGCGAAGCGGAATCATCGAAACCATAGGCTCCTCCGGGCGATACCTGCATGCGGTAAACACCGGGCGACGACGGCTTAAAATGAGCGTATACGGTCTTGCCGGTTTGAAAATTCAAAGGCTGTTTTACAAAAGGTTTCCCACCAGGTTCAAAAACCTGGAACAACGCATTGGCGGGGGGAGAACCATATGCGGCTATCTCCACTTGCACATCGGTAACCGAACGGTTCAACGGGTTTTTTAAAGGTTTGAAAACAACCAAACCGGTATTATTGACGGGCTTCCCGATATCGAGCCATATAATCTCGATGGAAAATTTCTCTTTGATCCATGACGGTGCAGGTAAATCGGAAATAATCACGACATGGCTTACGTTACAGGAGGGAGAAGATGGCGTTCCCCGGCCTGTTGATGAGAGGGTTTGCCGGATTATAGCCAGGTCTGTGCCCATTTCCCTGGGTTTCAAACCGGTTAACGCCCGTCGAACGGTATCGGCATTCCCTGAAACGACAAAATCCCGGCGTTCCATATCGAAAGTAGAAAACCGGAAACAAACCGGGCCTTTTTTCACGGGATCCTGCGCACGGTTCAAAACCTGTTCCGCTTCCTTCACTGCGGTTTCCAAACGGGGTGAGCCATCCTGGATAGTGCTCATGCTGGCGGATGTATCCAAAACCACCCACACACCCATCCCTTGCGACACGGGCAGAGTGAAGGTTCTGCCGGACAACCAGACCGCTGCCAGGATACATAACAGGACCCCCAATTGAAGGAAAAAAGGAAGGGTCAATTGGATTTTTCCAAACCGCAGGCGGGGTTGACGTTTTTTGGGTTGAGGCAGAGCGGTGAAAAACCGGGCGGAAGAGATACGGAACCGGCGAAACCGGGGGTGAGTCATATACACGGCAGCCAATAAAGCCAGGCCAAATAGAATCAAGCCGGTCATCGGTTCTCGCTCTCCCTCATAAACAGCCGCTGGAGGTCGAGATCATTATCGAAACAATCCTGGAAGAATGAAGGCATATCAAAGGATTTGGTTCCAGGCCATTTCCAGGTAATATAATCGAAACCGCCGCGGCCGATATGGTCACGAAAAAATTTCTTGCTGCGGTGAATGCGCTCTTCAACCTCATTCAAAACCGGTGTATCGATCTCCAGCGAAGGAGAAGGAACCGGGAGCGCGGGTCCTTCGATTTTACGCGGCCCCAGGCCCATTAATTGTTTTTCATACTCCCAGCTCTCCAGGTCTACCAGGAATATCCATCTTGAACCATCCTGGGCTTCCGCTAACCTCCGGCCTAAGATTCTTCCTCCTGTTTCCATATCGAAATAAAAATCGCTAATCACCATCCATATGACCGAAGGTTTCAAATAACGCTGGAGAATATCGAGGTTTAAGCGTTCGGCGGTTTCATCGGCAGCGGCGGATAAAAACTGTTTCAAAACCTGCCGGGTGCGAACAGAGCTCCCTGAGCCGTACAAATCGTGGACACTGCCGTGAGGGCTGCCAAATAATCGGTGTAAAAAGACACGGTCGCCGGACCGCAGGACGATCCACGAAACAGCTTCGACCAGCCATGCAGCAATATGAGCTTTCGGGGCTGGTTCCGGTAAAAACAAGGAATCCCGGGTATCTATAGAAATCAATAAGGTCAATTGTTCTTCAGCGGCAAAATTCCGGATCAACAGGTCTTCGGGTTTCCCATGACGTGCGGAAGCCCGCCAATCGACATGTCGAATATCATCGCCCGGCACATACTGCCTGAAATCGTGGAACTCCAGGCTCTGGCCTTTACGGCGCATTTGGTGTCCTCCCACCAGGCCGGGACGGTCCCGGTAACGCGACCGAACCCGGTAACGTTCCAGGTGCGCACGGGAAAGAGGTAAAGGGGGGATGTCTATTTTCATAAAACCGATCCATTTGTCTTCGACGACCAAAACCCCTTTCGAGAAAGGGGTTCTGGACTCCCTAAAGCTTTTAATAATATATAATTATAAAATTTTTGGAAGCCCGGGAACCTCGCCCCCTGTGAGGGCTTTTTATTAAAAGGTTCATGGCCGTCGGAGACATTGTTAATTGTTAATTGTCAATTGTCAATTTTTCTATTTCCGTAGGGGCGAACGTACATCGATGTGTTCGCCCGAAAGTATATTCAATATTATCTTTCACAATGATTCATGAAAAATGCGAAGGTATTCGTTATCTGCAGGCGCTGTTGCCAGGCAAAAGGACTGGATAACACGAACCATAAGGGCATCGGAATTCATGGTCTCCATATCCGTCAAGCGAACCGGCTGCTTTTCGGATTTAACCATTTTTAAATAGGTTTCCTGCCAATCGAATTTCAATTTAACCCGGTGGCGTAAAGTAGGGATGGCAACATGGGCCAAACCGGGTGCCTCTGCGCCTTCTGCACCGGGAACAAACATCAAAGACCAGGCTTTCGCTCCCAATAATAACGACGTCGAAGCCCTGGGACCTAAACCATAAATCATCAACTGTTCGACGATCTCCTTGACCTTCGCCGCTTGCTCCCGGCTCAAACCCTTCAACTCATCATATTTTCGATTTGAAGCCAGGAACATATTTAATATGTGCGTTTCCACCGAAGGCGACACACCGAACCGGAGAATATCCGCTTGCAGGCGTTCGAAAACAGTCCGGGAAACCGCGGAATCCGTAAATACCCGGAGTTTCTCTTCTTCCGGTTCCTGACGCCGGGTTGAACCGGACAGCGTCCCGGAGGTTTTATTTAAAATAAGACGAAGGGTATCGGAAGCAGGAACAGGCACCAGGATTTTAAACATGAACCGGTCCGCCTGGGCTTCCGGCAGTTGAAAAGTACCCTCATGGTCTATAGGGTTCTGGGTAGCCAACACCATAAACGGAGAACTTAGCGGGTACTTTTTTCCCAGGACAGTGACTTGTTTCTCTGCCATAGCCTCCAACATCGCGGATTGGGTTTTAGGCGTCGCACGGTTGATTTCATCGGCTAATAAAAGAGAAGTAAAAACCGGGCCTTCCTGGAATATCAATTTTTGTAACTGGCCCTTTTCGAAATCCGGGACATAGGTACCGGTAATATCCGCCGGCATCAAATCCGGAGTAAATTGGATACGGCCGTGAGGCAAACCCAAAACAAGCCCCAATGTTTTGACCATTTCAGTCTTTCCAAACCCCGGGTTTCCTTCCAACAACACATGCCCCCCCGTATAAAAAGCCACCATGATCAAACGCGTGACCTCATCCATGCCGAACATTTTTAACCGAACCCGGGTTAAAATCGCTTCAATCAATTCTTCTATTTCTCGCTTTTGCATTTTCGTTTTCCTTTTTTTTGCCTCCGGCGGCCAGGGAATTTTTTTAAAAAAGTCCTCACAGAGGGCGAGGTTCCTGGACCTCCAAAAATTTTTGTTAGAGTTTGTTAGTGGATTGTTATTAGTGGATTAGAGTAGTTATTTGAGGTTTGGAACCTGTTTTATTTGATTTTGTCCGGATTTTTAGGGGGAATTAACGCCCATATCCAGTTGGGAATGACTTGATCCGGTTTGAACGCATCACGATCCTGGCTGCCGGTTTTAAAAGTGGCAGGAGGAGGAGGGCGCCGACCGGCTTTGGATTTATCGGTTTTATCCTGGCCCGGTTCTTCATCGCTGCCCTCCCCAGGTCCGACAGCAGGCAATTCCAATTTAACCATCGGGGTCTCCCGCGAAGGAAAATCCGGCAGCGGTACAGGCTCTTTACGCATTTCAGGGGTATGATTCGGATCGCCTTTCCCCTGACCGGTTCCACCCCCTTCGGAGCCCCCAGTGCTTTCTTTATCGACTTTCTCTTCGCTTTTGGCATTGGGGGAGCTGCTGTCCGTTGCACTGGACGCACCGGGTTGAGAAGCAGACTCGGAATTACCGGTTTCCGACGATTTGCCCCCTGGACCGGTTCCGTTTGAAGCAATCACCCGCCGACCGGACGACTCATTCCCCAACAGCCGGTCTTCCATCCGGTAGGGATTCAACCACCATTCCAGCAAGCATGCCAACAAAGCGGTAATTAAAAATAGAACCGGCATGACTTTCAAACGGTAAACCATTTCGGATTTAAACTTTTTAGAAGGGAAGCGGCGGTCCATGAGATCGACTTTGCGTTCTATATTCGAACCTCTGCGGTCAAATACCCGCGATAGAGACCAGAGAACCGGGGCAGGTTGGCGTTGATCCAGCGCGACAGCATGTCGGTACCGTTCACCCAAAATAACGGCAGCAGAAGCAAATACCGGGTAAGGCCGAAGACCGGCGGGAACAGGACTCTTCCAACACAAGCCAAACATATTTACACGGGGCATCCTGGAAAAGATGATCCCCATCAATGCTAAACTCACACACGCGAAAGCCCCGGCCACTGCTCCCACGATCCACAGGTTAACTCCCAGGAACAGCATTAAAATCCAGGCTGAAAAAATAAAGATGAACGCCCACATGAGATTATGAACAGCGAACCACGTTTTGAAAGCGGAACCCTGGATTATCAAAGATCGGATAGGGTCTCTCGTGCCGATCTTTCCCCGGATGGCGATCCATCGAAGGATATTAAAAACCAACAGCCCCAGGACCAGGATCGATACAAACAAAACCCCGATGCGAAAATATGGAATAAAGGCCAAAGGTCTGAAAACGACAGCCAGGCCGATGCCTATGGAAATGAAAACAAAAATGAATAATCTACGAATGCCGAATTTTTCCATCATCATTAAAGATAAAGATAATGAGACAGGCTTCCGCCGTTAGCCATAATGCGTCTCACATCAACCATAAACGGTCCGCTGTCATGTTTGTTAACTCTTTGCTGATCCGGGTAATTGACTTATAATCGATCGATCCCGGTTATCTTACTACGTTTAATGAGAAAGGAAGGTTTTCCCACCGGGGTTTTGTTATTTTTTTCGTTTCGATTTCACATTTTTACCGATATTAATAATGAAAACAGTTACCTTTTTATTATTAAGTCGATGAACGCGGGGGGTGGATAAGCCGTTCACCGGTTTCTTCGCGTCAAAAACCACCAGGAAGCCTTCATCTTGTAATTCCGAGGCAAGGTATTGGTTCACCAGTTGTTCAACACCGTCGTTAATGGTATCTTCGAGGTTGAACCGGTTTATTTTGGTTTCAATAATATATTTAATACCTTTATAATTAAGAATGATATCCATTCGCCCCAGTCCTGACGGAATTTCGTACCGCAGATCGCCCTGACCGTCTTTCAAAAACGGATGAAGCCAGGCAGTCAGTAAAAATTGACCGGTCTTCTCGTAGGGTTTTCCTTTTCTATAAAAGGCTTTTACACCGATTCGTGCAATATACTCGCTGAAGCTCTTAATACTCTTTTCCATATCCAGGCGGTTCCCGGGAAGTAAAAACGCCTGCGGCTGCATACTTTCATTTATGCCGGCTTCATCAAAAAAGATATCGGTAAACCTTCTTTTGTAAATATTATTGGCCACTACCGCTTTTGTTTCTTTTTTCTTAACCAAGCCATATTGTTCTAGCCATCTTTGTTCTTCATTGTTGGGTTTATATTGGACATTATCGAATACTATCTCGATAAAAGCCTCTTTATAAAGCTTCGCTTTTTCATACAGATTGTCGAAATGAACATTTTTTTCCAGGAGAAGTAATCGAATCGCTTTTTCCACATCATTTTCATCGATAGCATCCACTGTTCCGGGTTTAATGATGGTAGTCAGTATCGTACCCAACCGGTTAACCAGCCAGGGTTGGCCTGCGGTTTCCGCATGGATTTTTTGTACAGCCTTTAAGGTAAGCGGTTGATTGGTTTCTTCGGTATACTGGGAATAAAGGTCTTGAACATTCTTTAAAGAGAAGGGGGGCAGGTCGACTTGATCGGCAATATTGAAAGGAGAAACGCCCCCGACAACGAGTTGAGTAATATCCCTGATACCGATTAGGCCGACGGAATAAAGTATTTTGTTTGTCGAATCTTTATATTGGAGGTACAGCGACCTGAGTGAAGTTAAAAAATTTTTCAGCTCTTCACGGGGGATTCCGTCGAATTCGTCGATAAAAAAAACCATCTTCTTGGAAGGAATGATCTTGTTCAATTGTATGAATAATTCCTGGAAAGAAAGATGATTTTCCAGGTGATAATCGTTTAAAAAATCATGTACGTCCTGGCAGCGATTGCATTTAATTTCTTTTAATCGTTCGATGATCTGGGGATAGAGTTTTCTTTCTATATCCGAATAAAACGCTTTTTTGTCTAAACTTTGATAGGATTCAAAATTTAAAATGGCAGCGATGCTGGAAGTGTTATTGTGTAATAACCGGCATGTATCCCATAAAAAGGTGGTCTTCCCGCTTTGCCTGGGGGCAAATATGGAAAAATAACGTCCCTGGTCGATCATTTCCATAATATCCTGCCGGTGGGTATTGGTTACATTTTCAATGCGGACATAATAGGCTTTTCCCGGGATTACGGTTGCCGAGCTCTCAAAGATACGAAGGTTTTTTCTATAGACTTTTCCATTCTGAATTTCATGGGGTTTTAAACCATTCCCAGGCCATTGGCCCTCTTTTTCCAGGTTTGTATATGCCTGTGAAAAATGGAGATTCAAATCGTCTTCCAATAATTCCCGGAATCGGTCCACTGTATCGTATTCCCGGTAAAGCATTTTGCTTTCTTTTTCCACTTCCTCTTTGAAGCCCAGGATTTCTCCGTATTGAGTATATTCTGTTTTGGTTTTAGGAGAGAAACCGCTTTTAAAATAGAGAAAAACTTTTTTCTTTTTTTGCAGAGCGAGACGCAGCTCGTTGAGGGTGAACTTCCCGACCTTCGAGTAAAACAGCACCAATACGATATCGGATTGTTCAAGCAGGGGATCGATTTCGTCCCGGATTCTTTTTCCATCATAGCTGCCGGGGGGGGTATCGATTTCCCAATAAATGGCCTTCACGTCGAGATGAGGAAAGCTATTGTTCAATAGATCGAGAATTAGGATGATTTTTTCTCGTTCAATACTCAAATCGCTTCCTGAAGCCACGAATATCTTCATTCGCATTTAACCTCCTCGACGGGATAATTTTTGTATTTTAAATTATAAAGGAAAGGGCATTGATTTTCAATAGGAGTTCAACGCACGAACGAATTAATAATCCGAAAATTAAAAAAAATATGATATAATTTATGGTATAATAGTGGCTTAATAGGAACGCAAATGGCATACCGGTATGATGTTTTTTTGAGTTACAATCGTAAGTTCCCTCATGGGCAGTGGGTGGACGAGATGTTTTTCCCATTATTTGTGCCCTACCTTGAAGACGCATTGAATCAAGAGGTTTCCGTATTTAAAGATACCGAAGATATCGAGACAGGTGCGGCATGGCCTGAACATTTAATGAATGCATTATCCCACTCCAGGTGCATGGTTTCGATATTTTCACCTGCATACTTTAGATCGGAATGGTGCATGAAAGAATTTTCCATTATGTATCACCGGCAGAAACAATTGGGGTATTTGACCACGGCAAAACCTACGGGTTTAATCATCCCGGTAAATATTTTCGATGGTGAACATTTTCCCGGGTTTGCCGGTGAATTGCAAATGTTAGATTGTAGAAATTATTACCGGGTAGGAGATGCAGTCAAACACACAAGTATTTATATCGAGCTCCAGGGTGTGTTGCAGCAGTGGGTCTATGATGTAGCCACAGCAATAAAAAATGCCCCACCGTGGGACCCCGGCTGGATGGAAATAGAATGGACAAACTTAACAAAGATGTTTAGCCGGGCAGCAAAAAAAATTAATGTAAAAAGGCCGGTACTATGAGTCAAATAATAACGTTTTATTCTTACAAAGGCGGTGTGGGCCGTACGATGACTTTGGCTAATATAGCGGTGCTTTTATCTCAATGGGGATACAAAACGCTCATGATCGATTGGGACCTGGAAGCACCCGGCCTGGAAAATTTCTTCAAAGATTATATCGACATCGAAAAAGTATCCGAACAAAAAGGATTAATCGATATTTTAACTACCGACCCCCATAATCCCGATTTGTGGAAAGATCTATTAATAACCATAAATGTTCCAAAAGGTAAAGAACCGCTTCATTTTCTGACAGCGGGTGAACGGAGCAGCAATTACTTCAATAAAGTGAGGAATTTCGATATTTCGGCTTTCTATGAAAAGAAAGACGGCGGAAATTTCATCGAGTCGATGCGGAACCAATGGAAAGAGACGTATGATTTCATCCTGGTGGACAGCCGCACAGGCATTACCGATATCGGCGGTATTTGTACCATTCAACTGCCCGACGTGCTGGCGCTTATCTTTACGGCAACAGAAATGGGCTTTAACGGTATCCTGGATGTTGCCAGGCGTGCGGTGAAAGCTCAACAATCTTTGCCCTTCGACCGGTTTAAATTAATATCGCTCCCTATCCCTGCGCGGTTCGATTCAATGACCGAATTCAAAATTTCCCAGGAATGGTTGGACAAATTCTCAAAGCAGCTTAAAGAAATATACAATGATTGGATGCCTATCGAGGTAGACAGTCGAAAATTCATCGAATTAACCAAAATCCCTTATATTCCTTATTTTAGTTTCGGAGAAAAATTGCCGGTCATCGAACAGGGCACCAATGACCCCTCAGGCCTTGGGTATGCTTATGTCAACATCTCCGCTTTAATCGCCAATAATTTCGAATCGATCAATTATTTAATGGAAAAAAGAGACGAATTTGTCGATAGGGCTATAAAATCCAACGGGCAAAAATATAAAAAAGATGATGTGATGAAAGAACCGGTAGGAATTTTTATCTCATATTCTCACAAGGATACCGAGTGGAAAGAGAAATTGGAATACCACCTCGAACCATTAAAACACAAGGGGCTGATCGAAGTGCATTCAAACTTAAATATCCAACCGGGGATGGATTGGTACCAGGAACTCAAAAAAAACATGGCAGACTCCGATATCTTCTTGCTATTGATCGGAAAAAATTACCTCGATTCGGAGTTCCTGGTGGGGCAAGAATTATTTGCGATGGTCGTGGATGCCAACAACAACGATAAGTTTATATTTCCCATAATTATCCACCCTACCCAATGGAAGCTTATTAAAGGTATTTCCAACCGCATCGCTTTACCCCTGCATGGGAAACCGATATCCGAATGGAATAACCGGGACGACGCATTTAAACAAATTGTCGACGAGATCGAAAAAGCAGTTTGGTATATTAAAAGAAAAAAAACCGCTCGCTAACTTGCTTAAATTTTTGGTTTCATAATATTCCCGGGTTTTGCCGGATTCGAACGTCAACCAACCCAGGATTTTCTACCCGGATTCCGATTTTTTTCTTTCAACCCTCCCAAATTTTTCTCCACCAGGAAGGAAATGAGAGCCCATTGACATCAAAGAGCAGCCTCTTTTCGTTTTTTCTTCGAGACAAAATGATGATTTTATTAAAACCGGGTTGACTAAAAGCCCAAAATAAGCGATAATACTAGCTAAATTTTATTTACGGAGTTAATGCGTATGAGCAGCGAAACTAAATTCGATTGGAAAAACACGTTAAATCTGCCCCAGACCAATTTCCCGATGAAAGCCGACCTGAGCCGAAAGGAACCTCAAATAATGGCAAATTGGAAAGAGATGGACATATACCGGCTAATACTGGAGAAACGGGCCAATGCACCTTTATATATACTCCACGACGGCCCCCCCTATGCCAACGGTAATATCCACCTGGGACACGCACTCAACAAAATTTTGAAAGATTTTGTTGTCAAAACCAAAACAATGGAAGGATTTCAATCCCCCTATGTCCCCGGCTGGGACTGTCACGGGCTTCCCATTGAAATTAAAGTCGACCAACTGTTGGGCTCGAAGAAAGAACAAATGGAAATTACCGAAATTCGGAAAAAATGCCGGGAATATGCCGAGAAATTTGTTCACATCCAACGGGAAGAATTTGCCCGCCTGGGTGTCTTCGGAGACTGGGAAAACCCCTATACCACACTGGACCATACCTATGAATCGACAGTGATTCAATACTTCAAATCCTTTGTTCAAAACGGCAATGTGGTCAGGAAAAAACGGCCGGTCTTCTGGTGCACCTCCTGCGTGACCGCACTGGCCGAAGCGGAAGTCGAGTACGAAAACCATACTTCCCCCTCCATTTATGTTAAATTCCTTTTGAAAGATATACCGGAGTTTTTAAAAGAGTATTCAAATAAAAATATATTCGTCCTGATCTGGACCACTACACCCTGGACCATACCGGCAAACCTCGCCATCGCTTTACACAAGGATTACGATTATGCTTTATTCGAAGCGAAGGGAGAATACTATATCGCTGCATCCCGGTTGGTTCCCATCATCTCCGAAATCATGGGATGCAGTTGTAAGATCGAAAAAGAATTCAAAGGAATAAACCTCAAAGGTTTAAACACGATTCATCCCTTGTATGACCGGCCCTCTATCATTATTAATACGGATTATGTCGTACTGGATCAAGGCACGGGCTGCGTTCATACGGCACCGGGACACGGCGAAGACGACTACAGGGCCGGACTGGATCACGGCCTGGATATCTACTCCCCTGTTGGACCATCCGGCCTCTTCGATCAAACTACAGGAAAATACGAAGGCCAACATATCTTCAAATGCAACGATATCATCGTCGAAGATTTAAAAGCCAATAACCGCTTAATCCACAGCTCCTCCATCGAACACTCCTACCCCCACTGCTGGCGATGCAAAAAACCGGTTATTTTCAGGGCCACGGAACAGTGGTTTATATCGATGGATACAGCCGAACTCAGGCAAAAGGCATTGGAAGAAATCAAAAACGTTCAATGGCTTCCCAAATGGGGTGAAGAACGTATTTCCAGTATGATCGCGACCCGCCCCGATTGGTGCATTTCCCGGCAGCGCGATTGGGGAGTACCTATCCCTGTATTTTATTGCCAGGAATGCGGCGAACCCTTACTTAACCTCGATGCCATCGAAAAAACAGAAGAACTCTTCCTCAAATTCGGTTCCGATGCCTGGTATACCCACGACATTTCCGAAATAATCCCGGCGGGAACCGCTTGCGCCCAATGCGGCCATAAAGAATTTACAAAAGGAAAAGATATCATCGATGTATGGTTTGAATCGGGCTCATCCTTCGGAGTACTGGAAAACCGCCAGGGCCACCGTTTCCCCGCGGAAATGTACATGGAAGGCGGCGATCAATACAGGGGATGGTTTCACTCCTCGCTCCTGGTGGGAGTCAGTGCGAAAAAACAATCACCCTATCATACGGTCATCACCCACGGGTGGGTCCTGGACCACAAAGGAAGAGCCATGTCCAAATCCCTGGGCAACGTCATCCAACCCCAAACCATCATTAACGAAAAAGGAGCGGAAATCCTTCGCTTATGGGTGGCTATGGTCAATTACCGCGAAGATATCAAACTGGGAGACGAAGTCCTCTCACGCGTGGTTGAAAGCTACAGGAAAATCCGGAATACCTGGAAATTCATGCTGGGCGTTCTCTCCGATTTTAACCCCGAAACCGACACGCTTTCCGACCAAAACCTCCGCGAAATAGACCTGTACATCCTCTCCAATTTACAGCAAGCGAAAAAACGAATCCTACAATCTTACCGCGATTTCGAATACCATATCGTTTACCATACGATTTTTAACTTCTTTACCGTAGACCTGAGCGCCTTTTATCTCAACGTGATGAAAGACAATCTCTACTGCAATGCCCCCGGTTCTACCATCCGGAAAACCGCCCAGGCTATTATCTATAAATTGCTAAAAGAAACCGTACTGCTCATGGCCCCAATCCTGTCCTTTACTGCCGAAGAAGTTTGGGCCCACTTACCTAATTTTAACGGCAAAGAACCTTCCGTTCACATCCACACCTTCCCGGGAGTGGAAGAGAAATACACGGAACACCTGGATACTCAAAAATGGGACCGGATTATCGAAACCCGGGATAAAATTCTCAAAGAAATCGAAGAAGCCAGGAATAAAAAAATCATCGGGGACTCCCTCGAAGCAGATATCCACCTCGAGCTTCCGGGCGAATTATACTCCCTTGTGGCCAGCCACGTGGAACTCTTTAAAGAAATCCTGGTGGTTTCTCATCTCAGTATAACCCAATCCTTTTCCGAAGACGAAAAAATCACGGTGCGAAAATCGGGAGGGACCAAATGCCCACGATGCTGGAATTGGTTTTCCAACACCGTCAACGGCAGCCTACCCGCTGAGCTGTGCCCCCGCTGCGAAACCGTTATCAAGGAGATGAATATTGACACTGGAAAATAAAAAGAAATATATTTTCATTTTTAGTTTAATCATTATCGTCGATCAAATAACGAAACTGATCATCCAGGACATTTTTAAAGGTGACCCCTTCAAAGAAATAAACGTAATAAAAAATTTCTTGCTCTTCCGGTATGTAGAAAACAAGGGAGCGGTTTGGGGAACTTTTTCTCAAACCACCAATAAAGCGATCCCGGTATTGATTACTGTTTTTTCAATGGCTGCGCTGATCATCGTTCTCTACTTTTTCCTTAAACTTCAATCCAAATGCGCCGTCGAATTGACTTCCCTATCATTTATCATCGGTGGAGCAATCGGGAATCTCATCGACCGGTTGTACCAGGGATACGTCGTCGATTTCATCGATGTATATGTAAAAGATTATCACTGGCCTACCTTTAATGTTGCGGACAGCTTTATCAGTATGGGGGTTGTCCTCCTGGTTATTTCGATATGGAGGGGCAAATGCACCCAATTTTAGTTCAAATCGGCCCCATCACGATCCACGCTTACGGTTTCCTGCTTGCAGTGGGAGTGTTGTCCGCTGTACTGCTCAGTATGAAATTGGCAAAAAAAGCCGGTGTGGATACCCAGGTCCTGATGGACTTTATATTTTACACGGTCTTTATCGGTCTCATCGGTGCCAAGATTTTTCTTTTTGTCACCGACTATAAAGAATATATATCGTCTATGGACCGGATGAAGGACTTGCTGTTTTCTGGGGGAACCTTTTTCGGCGGTTTGATCATTGGGGGCATTTTCGGGATATGGTTCTTAAAAAGAAAAAAAATGAATCTGAAAGTCATCATGGATATCATGGGACCATCGATGGCATTGGCCCATTTTTTTGGCCGAATGGGGTGCTTTGCCGCCGGATGCTGCTGGGGAAGAGTTGCTGAAGGATGCCCCATCGCCATGGAATTCAACCACCCGGAAACCACCACCGGGGTTCCCCGCCACCTCGCCTTATACCCGACCCAATTGATCGAATCCCTTCTCAACCTCCTTAACTTCATTTTCCTTATTATCGTTTACAAAAAGAAAAAATTTGACGGCCAGGTATTCGCCATTTACTTATTCAACTATTCTATCATCCGTTTCTGCGTCGAATTCTTCAGGGGAGATGAAGACAGGGGGTATGTATTCGGCGGTTTGGACCATCCTTTTTCCAGCCTCTCGGTTCCCCAACTCATCTGCCTCCTCGGGATAGTCACAGCCATTATTCTTTTTTATGTATTTAAAAAGAATGCCCGACAACAACCGGCGAAAAAGAACTAAAAAAATGAATCACAAGCGATTTACAGCCTCGAAAGCTTACTCACGTTTGGATATATTCATCCATGAGTGCTTCCCGGGAATGTCCCGCTCCCAGATCGCCAAATGGATCGAAGAAAACCGCTTTCAATTGAACCGACAACCCGTAAAAAAAAAAAGCACCGAGATTAAAGCCGGCGATATAATCGACATCGAACTGGTAGACCCCGTACAAAAAGAATACCACCCCGGCTTAGAACTAAAAAAACTCTTTGAAGACGATTACTTGCTCATCATCGAAAAACCCTGCGGCATATCCGTTCACCCGGGCTCAGGCGAGAAAAACGAAACGATCCTGGATGTATTTAAATATTATTACCCCCAAATCACACAAATCCCGGATAAAGATCGCCCCGGCATCGTTCACCGGTTGGATAAAGACACATCCGGGGTTCTCATTCTAGCCAAGGATATGATCACCATGGGACGCCTGCAAAAACAATTCAAACGCCGGAAAGTTCACAAAACCTACCTGGCTATTGTTTCCGGGCTCGTACGATATCGCAACGGCACCATCGACGCCCCTATTGTTCGCAGTACCCACCACAGGACAAAATTCAACGTCGTCAATCCCCTGGAAATAAACGAATATACCGAAACCCACGCCCGTGAAGCTGTTACCGAATATTCGGTGATTTTTTATGATACGACACGAAATATCACCTTCCTCCGCCTTCACCCTATTTCCGGGCGAACGCACCAAATCCGGGTTCACTTAGCCCACATCGGACACCCGGTCCTCGGGGATAAGATATACGGGAAACGGGATTCCTTCCCACGGCTCGCCCTTCACGCCTACTCCATCGAATTTCAACATCCCATGTCTAAAAATACCTTGCATGCGACTTCCATCTTTCCCGACTCCCTTAGAAAATTTTTAAAAAATAAATCCATCGGTATTTCTCATTTGAAAATTGATGGAAAATAGTATATAATCTTTGCTGCAAAAAAAATGAAAATACAAAAATTAGTATTAATCAATTTAATAGTCTTGTTGTGCGTCACATGCTCAAAGAACGGGGGTTCTTCTTCTAAAAAGAATGCAGGCCCGGCATCCCAATCTACCGCCGCCCTCATAGAGGGAGGACAAATCATTCTTAAAATCGGTGAGAAACAATTTACCAATAATGATTTTAAGAAATTCCTCCAGGTAAGTTACCCCGATATCGCTAAATCCACGGAAAAAGAAATAAAACACTCCCTGCTCTCCCGGCTCTTCGACACCTTCCTGGAACAAAAAATGATCCTCTACACCGCGGAACAAAAACCCATTCCCCTAAGCGACCAGGATGTCGATCAATACATGAACAAGTTGAAAGTGAACATCCCACAGGCCAAAATCGACCGGCGCGCAGTGGAAGAGGGTTTAAAGGTTCAAAAATACCTTTACTACAATGTGTTCGACCAAATAAAAGTCAATGAAGAAGAAATCCGCAACTACTACAATCAATATAAAGATGAATTCCAGAAAAAAGCAGAAGTCTTACTTTACCAGATATTGGTCAAAGACAAAGAAACAGCCGTACGCATCCGGGGTATCTTGAAAAATAACCCCCAACAATTCGAAGAAATCGCTAAAAAAGAATCCATATCCATGGAAGCCGGCAGCGGCGGACAAATGGGTTATTTCGAGAAAGGCACTCTCCCTAAAGATATGGAAGATGTCGTATTCTCCTTACAACCCAACTCCATCAGCCCGGTAGTCGAATCTTCATACGGCTTTCATATCTTTAAAATCACCCAGAAGAAAAAAGAACGGCTCCTCTACCTCGACAAAGCCAAACCCCTCATTGAAAACAAACTCATGTCGGATAAACTCGGAGCAGCTTACCGAAATTTCGTAAACCAAACCAGGAATCGTTTAAAAATCACGATAGAATATAATCGACTCTTCTTCAAATACAAAAAAAACGTTGAAGGAGAAGATCAAAATCAAGGAGTATCCGATGAGAAGCAAAGTACCACTCATTCTAATAATAACAATCCTGGGAATTCTTAATTTTTTCTTTCCCAAAACCACTTACACCGAAGTCATCGAAAAAATCTACGCCGTAGTCAACGGCGAATTGATCACGTATTCGGAATTAAAAAATACCGAAATCGAGCTGACTCGTGTCCTTCAACAACAATTCAAAGGCGACGAATTAAAAAATCAAATCGAAAACATGAAAAAAAACCTCTTGGAGCGGATTATCGAACAAAAAATCATCTACTCCCATGCACTCGCAAAAAACTACGATATCGACAGCGATATCGAAATGATCATTAAAGAGATAAAAAAACAAAATAATATCCAATCCGACGACGAGTTAAAACAAGCCCTCGCTTCCCAGGGAATGGATTACGACGAATGGAAAAAACAACTCAAAGAATCCCAACTGCAAAATAACTATGTCCGCGACGAGATCGGCCCGAAAATCAAAATCGATAATTCCGCCATTATGGACTATTATAAAAAAAATATGAAAGAATTCACCTCCCCCTCCTCTTTCACGCTCAACTGCATATTCCTTGGCAAAACCAATTATATCGGACAAAAAGCCATCGATGATAAAAAAGCCGCCATCGACGCTGAAATGGCTGAACAACCTTTTGAAAAAATCGCAGAAAAATATTCGGAACTCACGGGCGGTGAAAATAATTATTTCCTCGGCGAATATAAAGAAGGCGAATTAAGCCATCAACTCGAAGACGCTGCACTCAAACTAAAACAAGGCGAACACTCCGGCTGGCTGGAAACCGATAACGGCTGGTATATCATTTTCCTGGTTAAACGCACGGAACCTATTGTAAAGGAATATAAAGACGTCCGCGAATTAATCGACAACAAACTTCGACAAATCGCCCAAGATGAAAAACTGAAAGAACTACTTGAAACCTTAAAAAAAGAAAGCCAGATCAAAATATACGAAAATTACTAATAACCCACAATCCACGCGGCTTTCCACCCTGGTTTCGGCAGCCGCATGACCAATGATCTTGATTTTAAATCGGTGCGTTTTCAAATAACCGCAAAAAATCACTTGACTTCCTTTACAGTGCTGTGCTATACTTGAACTTTCATTAGGGGCAAAGATCATCTAGTTCTTATCGCTTCTTGTATCGAACTCCCGATGAAAACACGCAGGAGGTTCGATGCATAATAAACTCGCTTTTTCCTTTCCAAAGATCGAATTACCGAAAGTAAACATTCCTCGGTTTCAATTATCGGAGATTAAGGTTCCAGCCTTAAGGATCGGCGATTCCGTATCTGAAATCCCGGTAATTCAAGGTGGAATGGGAGTTGGAATATCGTTGTCGGGGCTCGCTTCCGCCGTTGCGAATGAAGGTGGAATCGGCGTGATTGCAGCCAATGCCATCGGCATGATCGAGCCCGATTATTTTGAAAACGGCATTGAAGCCAACATGAGAGCTCTTCGAAACGAAATCCGCAAAGCCCGCCAATTGACCACAGGCATCATCGGTGTCAATATTATGTTGGCCATAAACGATTTTCAAAACATGCTGCGGGTAGCCATAGAAGAACGAGTCGATATCGTTTTCCTCGGGGCTGGACTTCCTCTTAAAGGGATACCGGTCAAAGAACTCCGGGACTCAAAAGTTAAAATTGTCCCTATAGTCAGTTCAGCTCGCGCAGCCAGGCTAATCTTTTCTTATTGGCAAAAAAACTATGGAGACGTCCCCGACGGACTCGTCGTAGAAGGTCCGGAAGCCGGCGGTCACCTCGGTTTTAAATTGGACGAAATCCATAACCCCGATTATTCACTTGAAAAAATCATCCCACAGGTCATCGAAGCGGTTATTCCTTTTAAAAAAGATTTCGATAAAGCCATCCCGGTCATCGCAGCCGGCGGAATATTTACCGGGGAAGATATTTTCAAATTTATCGAGCTGGGAGCTGCCGGTGTCCAGATGGCTTCCCGCTTTGTTGCAACCCACGAATGCGATGCCGATTATAAATTCAAAGAGGCATATATAAATTGTAAAGCCGAGGACATCGTTATTATTGTCAGCCCAGTTGGGATGCCCGGTAGGGCCATAAAAAACAATTTTATCGATGAAGTGAACTCCGATACTCCCACTCGGATTCGCTGTCCATGGAGATGTTTATCCAGTTGCAAAGCCCAGGATGCCAGGTATTGTATTTCCGAAGCGCTGAACAACGCACGGCTCGGAAACCTGGATAACGGGTATGCGTTTGCCGGTTCAAATGCCCCGAGAATCGATAGAATCGTCCATGTTAAAGATATTTTCACGGAATTAACCCATGATTATTTGGTTGTAGTCGAAAAAAATACCGTCAGCCTGAGAAATGAATTCGAAAAAGGATTGAAGAAATTGAACGGGTTATTGGATGAATATAAGAAAACAGTAGAAGGCGGAATAAAATCGTTAAAGCTCGAATTCGACCAGGCAGTGGAAAAGGGAGCGGCGGCTTTTCGCGAAGAGTACAACCATGCCGCTGCCAGGATTGAAAGTATTAAAGCAGAGTATTCAGGGCATGTGGAGAAAGTTCTTCATTTGAAAGAACAACTTTCCCGGTTTTTCGATACATCTTCTGTGGTAGTTCCCGTGATCATCGCGTAGACATTTCCATAATTTCAGTTCAGAGCTCCCGGCTCCGAATACGGCGTTTTATCTCAAGAGTTGTGCCTGCCTTCATTTGTAAAGATCGTTCGTAATCAAAAAAAATACACGAAATCCATATATCCACGGATCCACGGCCAGTAAGAACTGCTGATCCGCGGCATTGGAACTTGACTAAACAGGAAATGTGATATACCCTTCCACTGTATTTAGTCTAACTATAAGTGATTGAAACTTTTCATTATTTCCATGCCAGTTCTCACCACCGGGGAAAAAAAAGGACGAAAGCCTCAAAACAGGATGTCACCGCCGCTCAATAATGTAGTATCGAATACCGGCAGAGAATAGCGCCAATGATTACCAGCAGTACAGCCGCACCAAAACCGATCCCTATCACTACTTGCAGGTAATAGCAACTGATTAACGTAGATAATAAAGGGATTCCATACGACAAAGTAGAGATTAGGTTTTTATTTCCTTTTTTCATCGCCAGGTCCCATGACAAATAAGCAATCGCTGTGGGAAAAATAACCAGGTAAGCGAATTCCAGGTAATCGGGTCCCGTTAAATAGAGATGGGGTATTTCTCCTTTTAGCAGTTGAAGGACCAGGATAAAAACAGCAGAAATAAAGAAGAGAACCGGCAGTGCAGCGATATCTTCTTTAACCGAATATTTTCGGGTCATGTTGGAATATATTCCCCATGAAACGGCACCCATCAACGCGAATAAGAAGGGCAGCATGTCTCCTTTCAGCGAAGAAATCAATTGCCCGGCAGACAACCGATTTCCTTCAATGAGAGCGATGCCCGTGCCGATAAACGCCACAATAATTCCACTCGCCAGTAAACCGTACCTGGTCCTGTTTCCCAGGATCGGGACTGAAAAAAGGAAAGTCAAACCCGGCCACAAATAATTTATAATACCTACCACGATCACTGCTTCCCTTGAGGAAGCGTCACCGACAGCCGAATAAAAAAACGCCATATAGGTGACCATGAAAAAACCTACTTTATAAAAATAGGCAAAAGGAATCGCTTTTATTTTGGAGAATAATTCCCTCCCGTAGATCAGCAATAATAAAATGAAGAGAAATACACTGCCCAATAAGAGATTAAAAAACGCGGTATCCAGTGCGCCGTTTTTTTCCTGGACACTGCGCAAGAAAGCAATAGACGTACTCCACAACAAAATCGCCACGAAACCTAACACTGTTGGAAAGTTTAGTTTTTTCACAGCTTAATATTACCTGGAAAATCAGATTCTATCAACCACACGTAGTTATCCCCGGTGATCCCCGGTATTTCAAATCACCCGTATAATATAACGTCTCTTCCTCTAAGTTCAAAATTTCGGCATTATTTTGATCGTGACATTTTGTTTAGTCAAACCTCCGGTGGAATCCTCTTCAATAAAAACAAACCGGTATGTACCGATAAACCCAGGCCCCGGGTGCCAATAAAAAACACCCCTTTTGTCAAGGGTGGAACCGATGGGCAGAGAAGACGGCCGATTACCTACCATCAAATACCCGGTGAAACGACCGGTGGAATTCTTCATACCCCCTTCCGTCATATCGATCACAACACGCTCCAGTTCTTTAGACTTGATATAAATCATTCCCCTGTCTGTAGGGTAAAACGCGATTGGTTTCGTATTGCCGTTGAATCCTTTATTAATCCTTATTGGTTTATTTCTCAAGGGTATCTTTGAAAGTTCGCCGCCGGTCATCGCGGGTTTATCATTCTCACTAAAAACTGCCGTGCTGCGTAAACTTCCACCATCGGTATTTTGGATAGTGAAAAATCTACTGCCGATACCGTCCCAATTCCCGGCATTGTCCTCGGCAATCCAATGGATCGTATGCACACCATTGGGATATTGGGTAGTGTCGATGTTTAAATATCCCACCGCTCCCATACTGTTCAAGTATTCGGGGAACAGCACGGCTATATCGACTCTATAATTATTATAAACCGGGTTCCCGGTAGAAACACCATCGATATATACACGGATAGTGGACCCGTCTACCGGGATCATATTGGGGCGGGGTGTTAGAACCCACCCGAAATTTACAAATTTAAAGCCGGAAGCCGTACCTCCTTGCGTCGGTGTGTCGATATAACCGAAAGGTTTTACCGCATGCGCATTATCGATGGTAATGGTTTTTGTCCCTAAAGTCGTTTGGTTTCCTTCTTTATCCACGGCAACAGCACATAAAGTAAAAGCTCCATTTCCTTTATTGGGGAAAGAATTGGTCAGCATCATATAGCCCCACCCGGCTTTTGAAGAATTGGGAAATGAGGGAAATGCGGCTTCGACATCGGGCCTGGCTCCGTCAACGAAACTCCCATCCCCGATATAAAAAAGATTGGCTCCATCCTGGCGAAAAATCTTCACGGAAGCGACTTCGATGTCATCCAATGCCCAACCTGTCACCGGGATACTGCTGCACACGGCAGCACCATCGGTGGGAGTATCGAAATACCCGAAAGGACTTCCCGATTGACCCGCAAAATATACTTTAAGAGTAACATAAATTTTTTGTGGAGAATTGATGGCTTTTGGGTCTATGACTGAAATAACCCCGAAATATGTCCCGGGAGTAAGCCCGGCCGCATTCACCGTTACAGGAACTTCCCCGGCATCGGTTCCGCCGGTTGGACTGCACGAAAGCCACTCCACATTATCGCTAACCGTCCAAGTTAACGGGATATCGCCAATTCTCCCGATAAAAAACGATTGACTCCCCGTGGTCTCCCCCGCTGTACTGGCCCCAAAATTCATGGTTGTCATGTTTAATACGATTGAGCTGGGTTTCCCGTAATAAGCGGTTACAGTGTGGTTCTCTTTCATTGTCACCTGGATAGAACGATCGAGGTTTTTCGTACCATCGATACACCACTTATAAAAATTCTTCCCACAGAAGGTCTGGGGCGCAGTTAACAAAACACCTGTATTTGAAACATAATTCCTTGAAAAAGGCGTTAAACCGTCGGAATGCCCATCGATATCCGCAGGGGTAACCTGGATCGATATCCCTGGATCCGGGACCGATCGAATTTGCAGCAAGGTAATGATATCGACAGGATAAGAAAATTTTGCCACAAAAGCATCTTCCCCGCCCCGATTGCTAGCCTGGAAAGGATTTTTTACGGGAAAATCGGTGCTGTCGGTAATCCCGGCAAGTACAAAATTCCCGATACCGGCTTCCTCGATATCCCTGCCGTAATCGTTCCCGGTTCCCCCAAAATAAGAGGAATATAAAAAATGACAATCATCGGTAGAAAACATACAGATACATGTATCTAGCCCACCAGCCTTTGTGGCTTGTAGGGGATTTAATGTGGGAAAATCCCAACTGCCGGTCGAGCCGGCTATAATAATCATATCCTGGGATGTAATTTTAATATCGCCAATGTAATCCCTACCTGTCCCACCCAGGAACGTCGAAAATCCCAATGATAATCCATCCGGGTTGATTTTGCATATAAAGAAATCCCAATCCCCCTTAACGGTAGACTGGAAAGGATTTTTTAAGGGGAAGCCGGCGCTCTCTTCGGTAAAACCCAATATATAAACAGCACCTGTGCTGTCGATAGCAATATCTGAAAGAAGCTCTGTACCTGAACCGCCAATATAAGTGGAGTACTCGATGTCCGAACCGTCGGGTATGAATTTCGTAACAAAAGAGTCATAAACATTACCTCCATAGGTGGATTGAATAGGATTTTTCAATGGTAAATCGGTGCTGCCGGTGCGTCCATAGGCATAAAAATAACCGGAACTGTCTACCGCCAACCTCCCGATAAGATCAAATCCCGACCCCCCAAAATAGGTCGAATAAACGATATCGGATAAATCTTTTTTCATCTTGCACACATACCCCGAAGCATCCCCCTTTATTATACCCTGGTACGGATTTTTTAAAGGAAAATTGGAGCTGTACGTAAAACCGCTGATGATGATTTGATCCGAGTTATACATTTTTATATCCTGGACCCGGTCTTCGGAGGACCCACCCAGGTAGCGTCCCTGGATAAAATGGCCGTTCGTATCGAACCTGGCAACAAAACCGTCTTTCCCCCCCGTCAAATGATTAACAGCGGGTAAATTCGAACTAAAGGTGTCACCGGCAATAAAAACATCCCCGGACCCGGACAGCGTAATGGCATTGAAATACTCCCCGGTATTCCCGCCAAAATATGTAGAAAAAACAAGATTCGAGCCGGTGGAATCGATTTTAGTCAGAAACACGCAGGGATAACCGCTCAACGTATTTTGATAGGGCTCTTTCAACGGAAAATCAATGCTGTAAGTGTATCCCACCATGTATACCTGGCCGTTTTCATCCACCGCAATCCTGGGAAAGAATTCAGTATCGCTGCCCCCCAGGTAAGTCGCATATTCAAGACTAACGACCGGGTCGATCACCAACGGGTAACGTTTACTGTATTCCTTCACATCAAACCCGTAAACATTTTCTCCTTTCTTTTCAAACACGGATTGAACCGGGATTTTATCCCCGGTTACAACCTGGAAACTTACCGGTCTTTTGTGGGTTAGTTTACCGAAAACGGTTATTATGGAAAGATTTCCTTCCCCGTCTATGGCAGTACTTTTCACATTTTCATACTTGAAGCGAATCTGCCGTGGATCCCCACCGGGTTTAACAACCCAATCATATTCGATTTGATTTTCATTTCCATAAATTTTCAAATCGATATTTCGATACAAATCCTTAACCAACACCGCCTTTGAAGTTCGGATATCCGTCTGCCACCGGGAAGGATCTTTTCCTTTATAAATATTAACCAAATGGCCGGTCATTTCCATCGGTACCATTTCCGGGTTCTTATTGGCACCAATAAAAACGAACCGCGATATATCTCGTTCCAGTGAAAAACGTGAAGCGACAGGATCCGGTCTTACACTGTCGAAAGCGATTCCTTCCGAGGTGATCCACAGGGTATACCGCGATGTCCCGGCATAAAATTTAACCGCTTTATTTGTTTGACCCTTATTGGGAATGAAATACAGCGGGATTTTGCCAAAACCAGGTTGGTATTTCCCCTTTTCCGATGATTGAAGGGCAGGTTGTTTTATTGCTGGGGTATAAGAGATACTCCCTGATCTTTCACCATATATGATGCTGTATCCCAGGATAACCGCTAACCCGCCCAAAATTACCAAACAAAATGTAAACAATCTTTTCATGATAATACCCTCCTGGTGTTAAACAGGCATATTTCATGCCAGCAATGACCGATTCCAGGGAAAAAAGGAATATCCTATGTTTAACGAAGTACCTGTGATAAATTGTTCATTTCGGTTTATAATCCGGCTGTGAACTGAGTGAACTCTTTATGAACTTCCGCTGTGAACTGAAAAAATATTTTTAATCCCGCACTTCCCCGTCTTAGAACTTTTATTTTTTTTATTTTTTTTGACTGTCCCCTTTTTTCCATTTCTGCCATCTGCAATCGCATTGCCACAACGAGCTCCGGCATTTTGAAGACGAACTTTGGCATTTTGGCAGAACGTGTAATTCGGTGAGGGTGTGAAGCATAGGGGAGTGTATACGGGAGTGTCTACTATTTTGTGTAAATTCAGGGTCCCCCCCATCGTTATCAAAAAACCAATTGTCATACGAAAATCCCCGGCTTTCACATGACAATACCCGATTGTCATCTGTAAATCCCCAATTTTAATGTTAAAATGCTCCGTTTTAATCTTAAAATCCCCGATTTAAATGTTAAAATCCAGATTTTTAATCTTAAAATCCCCGACTTTAATCTTAAAATGCTCCGTTTTAATCTTAAAATCCCCGACTTTAATCTTAAAACCCGCCGTTTTAATGTTAAAATCCCCGACTTTAATCTTAAAACCCGCCGTTTTAATGTTAAAATTCCCGATTTACATCTGTTAATACCCGATCAGCAATTGTTTATTCTCGATTTACATTTAATCCGTGGACTACAGGCTAAATCGATTTGGAATATTTCACTTTACTAATTTACACAAAATAGTATACACTCCCT
>Ga0105104_10000262_pt1 | contig 40062 bp, 31 predicted proteins | sample PPLLaktember2015_3_FD_87034 | JGI IMG/M metagenome (GOLD analysis project Ga0105104, IMG submission 87034) | Freshwater sediment microbial communities from Prairie Pothole Lake near Jamestown, North Dakota, USA - PPLs Lake P7 Core (6) Depth... | ecosystem: Environmental > Aquatic > Freshwater >... | reverse complement strand
GGACGTCGAAACGGGAGGCCAGGTCGGAAACCCGAGCCAGGTCGTGCGAGGTCATCACCACCGTGCGGCCGCGCGCGGCAACCTGGCGCAGAACGTTATCCAGCATCGTGCAGGCGTCCTGATCCAGGCCGGTGTGCGGCTCGTCGAACAGCATCACCTCCGGGTCGTGGAGGACCGCCCGGCCGATTGCCAGGCGCTGCTGCATCCCGCGCGAAAAGGTGCGTACCAGATCCCGCTTGCGCGCCGCCAGGCCCACCAGGTCGAGCACTTCGCCGGCGCGCCGCTCCGGGTTCTCGAGCCCATACATCCGCCCGTAGAAGATGAGGTTTTCCTCGGCGGTCAGGTCTCCATACAGCAGTGGGAGATGCGATACGACCCCCAGCCGGCTGCGCACGGCCGCGGCGTGTTCAGGGAGCTGAAAACCGGCCACCCGCACCCGGCCCAGGGTGGGACGCGAGAGGGAGGCCAGAATCCTCAGGAAGGTGGTTTTCCCCGCCCCGTTGGGACCCAGGAGGGCCACAAATTCACCCTGCGCGACCTGGAAATCCAGTCCGCGCAGGACCGCTTTGGGGCCAAACCGTTTGATCAAACGCTGCACTTCGATCATGATTCCTTCATCTTCTCGCGTAATTGGGCTTTTAGCAAAGCCCGGCGTTCCTGGTAGGCCTGTTCCGGGAGTTTTCCGGCGCGGAACAGGTCATCCAGGGCGATAATGGCTTCCAGGATGGTATCGGCGTCATCGCCATCGGCCTCGCCGGGCGCGCTGGCTGAGGGACTCAGCGCCGCTGCCGCGTGCGCGGGTGCTCTTTTTTCTCCACGACCCCTGGCGCGGTACAGCAGCAGCCCAGACAAAACCAGCGCCACTCCGAAGATCCCCATCCCAATAAACAGGTTTGTCTGGGATCCGCTGGTGACCAGGCTGTCCGCCTGGCTTTGCCTGGGTCTCCCTGACAGGCTGACAACCAGGTTCTCCCCACGGCCCAGTCCGTTCCCACTGTACACGTGGAAAGTGGTTCCCTGCACATCCCGCGACCCCGAATCCTGGAGCTGTTCGCTCTGGGCTTTTACCCCCAGTTCAGGCACCATGACCACGGCCGCCTGGACCGGCAGGGGCAGGGGCAGCTCGACCTGCAGCTTGTTATCGTAGGGCAGGTCGAATGCGTATAACACCTGGTGCTGGCCCGTTCCTGGAACGATGTTGGCCGTATCCCCAAAACCTTTCTCGGTCTGGATGTAACGGTCGCCCAGGGCCCCTTCCTGGAATTGAAGGTTGGAAGCGCCTTCGGGTAGATCGAAGGTCAGCACGGCTCCCCCCGGCTCCGCGGCGGCAACCATCTTCCCGGATGGGTTCGAGATGATAAACAATTCGACCACCTGCACCATCCCAGGGTTGCTGAAGTCAAAGAAGACATGCATGCGGTCCACACTCAGGGAGGATGTGTCCGAGGTGTTGTCGTAAATCACAACGGGCAGGTCGATCTGGTTGGTGCCCTGGGTAGGGTGGGCGACATCCGAGTTGAAAGTTGCCTCGTTGTAATCAACTGTGGTCATGAAGACACGCCCGGCAGGCATCTCTACATCTGAGACTGTGTAGCTGCCGTCCGGCTGGACCGGGACGTTCTTGCGGAATGCTTCTTCCATCGAATCATACCCGCGCAGCGTAACCTGCAGGTCTGCTGGGATTTTACCGCCCGATCCATTGGTGACTTTTCCGGTCACGGTGCCCAAGACAGCTTCCGGATTTGTCTCGGGGGCGGCAGCGAATGGCGTCCCTTCAGTGTCCTGGCTGGGCGTCCCGCTGCCGGGTGTTTGTGCCGGCAGTGAGGGTTCGGGCGTCACCTCGGCCACCTGCTGGCCCATTTGAGCCGCTCCCAGGCTGAAGCTGCGTACATAACTGGCTACTGCCCAGCGTTCGCTCTCGCTGAGCTTGTCTGAGTAGGCGGGCATCGGGTCCGAGCCGCTGCTGATGGTCTGATAAAGATCATCCAATGAGCGGCCAGACATCTCTTGCTGGTTGGTAAAATCACCGGGTGGTTTTGCGAGGCTGCTGGCCTGGGCGCCATCCCCCTGGCCTTCATCGCCGTGGCAGGCCGCGCACTCTGCGGAATAGATCTCCTGCCCTTGGGCTAACTCGCTTTCCGGCGAGCTCAGACTGTAGGCGTAGGCCAGCACGTCCCAGCGCTGTCCATCACTCAGCCCATTGACAAAACCTGGCATAAAGCGCTCCAGGTTGCCGTACGTGATGATGTTGTACCAATCCGAGGGTGTGGATGGGCGCGCGACTTCCGGTTTACCAATCGCGGTGACCGGGTTAGACAGTTTGCTGGCCTGGGGTCCATCGCCCAGGCCGCTGTCACCGTGGCATGGAGCGCACTTTTCGGCGTAAATGGCTTTCCCTTGAACCGGGTTGGGCTGTACCAGGGGAAATGCCGGGCCGGCGGCCACTGGTTGGGCCTCAGTAGGGGAGCGGTATCCGGGAGGGGGAGTGACGTCTTCTGCCAGGGAACAGGCGCTCAAACCCAGCGCTGTGAGGAGCGCGATCGATATCAGGGCTATGATTTTGTGGTTCAAACTAGTGTGGCTCCACATTTTGGACAGAACTTGTCAGACTTTTGGATCGGCTTTCCGCAGCGCGGGCAGAAACCCACGCTGGTCTCCTGGCGGGCCCTCCGCCGGGCGGCGATCAGCTCTTCGAGATCGTCATCTCCTCCTAGAGGAGGGGCTACCGCTACGGCTGGCGGCTGTTTCATATTCTGGCTGCGACCGGCGGCATCCGCGCGCCGTGCGGCAATCACAGCTTCCAGCCTGTCCTCGGCGCTGGCCTCTTGGGCCTTTTCGACCTGGAAGGAGTCCAGCTGGCGTAAAACCGCCGCTCCTTGCTGGAGCAGCCCTATTCTCTGGATCTGGTAATCCTCCGCCGGGATCTTACCCAGCGCGTTATCAAAGTCCAGCTCCTGTAAGGCATTCAGGAGCCGGTCCTGTTCGGCGAGCAGCGAGGAATGCAGGTGTTCGCGATCTAACGCTGCCTGGACGGCCTCCGTTGTGGGTGCGTTTTCTTTCTCAAAAAAAGGCCGGCTGATAAACACCCCGACCAGGATGATTACAGCCAGAACTAAAAAGACGGAGCCAAGATCCATAAATGATTACTCCAGTGAATGGATGATTGAGGGCATCAATCAAGCAGCGGGTCGATGACCACCTTGATCTCTTCCAATGAATTGAACGGGCCAATCTGGGTGCGGGCCAGCTTTCCATCGCGGTCGATAAAATAGGTCTCTGGAACCCCCCGGATGCGGAAGGTCTGCGAAATCCGCGTCCCCAGGTCGGGGCCGTTGGGATAGGTGATCCCGAATTTACTCAGGTATGCTTTCGCCTGGGGCTCGGTATCCACGTAATCTACACCCAGGAAAACCACCTGCCCTCCAGGCTTGTAGTTTTGCCAGGCAGCTTCCAGCTCGGCGGCTTCGGCTTCACAGGGTTTGCACCACGAGGCCCAGAAGTTGAGCACGACCACCTTGCCGACAAGCTCCGAAGTATTTATCTGGCTGCCGTCAAAAAGCGTCAGGTTGATAGGAGGGACGCTCTGCCCGATGGTAATCGGGCCCTGCTGGCTGCGTTTCAAACCCAGTCCCAGCATGGCCAGAAAACCGGCCAGGATCACAAAGGCCAGGACGATTACCCATACCGGCAGGTTGCGTGCAGTGCGCGTGGGGGTAGGGGCGCTGATTTCCGTTTGAGCTTCAGTCATGCAAACTCACTCTCTCAATGGCCTAGTTTTTCCGTTTGCGCAGCTCTTCCTCGAAGCGCTGCATATATTCATCTATGGGCGTATTTTCTACGCCCGGCGTGGGTTGGGGCATGCTGACCGGAGCAGCAGGGACTGTGCGGCGCATCTTTCGCAGTACCAGGATTACCAGGGCAGCGCCGCCCAGGGTGATCAATGGCGGTAGGATATAAACGATCCAGTTAAGACCCCGGCGAGGTGGTTCTGCCAGCACTCGATCCCCATACTGGGTTACAAAATAGTCTTTGATCTGCTGGTCGTTCCAACCCGCGGCCAGTTTTTCGCGGATCAGGTCGCGCCACTGCGCGCAAGCCTGGGTAGGACACACATCCAGGGGGATATTCTCGCACACCGGGCAGTACAGCCCCTTGGCGACGGCGTTAACCTCATCATCCGACGGGGTCGGTTCCTGGGCCCATACCCGGCCGCTGTACAAAACAGCCAGGCCAAATGCGCTCATCAAGGCGAACCAGATTAGGAATCTTTTCATTCCGGAACTTTCTCTTCGTTGACCCATCCCTGACTTATACCCGCCCTGGTACAACCACCGGCTGGCTAACACGCATCTTTTCTTCTTCAGGATCTTTATCCGGCCAGGCAGCCACCAGGGTTCCCAGGATAAAGACGAAACCGCCCAGCCACAACCAGTTGATCAGCGGGTTGTGATAGACCTTGAAGGTGGCCCCCTGCGAGGAGATCGGCTGCCAGTCTACCAGCAGCACGTAGATATCCTCTTCCATGGTGCTGCGAACGCCTGGGATGGTCATTGGCTGCTGGGATTCGTAATAATAGTCGCGCCGTGGGTGCAGCTCACCCAGGTAGCGCCCGTCCCTGGAGACATCCACCACCGCGCGGGCTACATTGCGCCCATCCGGGGTATCGAACTCGGCCAGCGATTTATAGGTGACTGCGTATTTCCCCAGGGTCAGGCTTTGTCCCTGGCGGATCGTTCCCTGGGTCTCGGTCTGAAAGATCTCGATCCCAATCACCCCCAGGGCCATCAACACGATGCCCAGGTGGATGATATAACCACCGTAGCGGCGCCGGTTGCGCGCGGCCAGGTTCCAAAGCGCTACCGGAAGGCTTTCACCGGACCTGCGGTGGCGCGCCATCACCCCTCTCCCATATTCGTAGAGGGTTACAAACGTAACCCACGCGGCCAGCCAAAACCCGAGCAAGGCCACCCCGCGGATCCCCAGGATGAAGAGAGCCACTACCAGCAGCAGGGAAGCGCTGAATGGTTTCCAGATGGCCTTCCCCAGGGTCTTAGCGGTGGAATGTCGCCAGGCTGCCAGCGGCGCGACGCCCATCAGGAATAACAGGCCGGCAAACAATGGCCCTGTGGAGCGCTCGTAGAACGGCGGCCCGACCGTCACCTTCTGCCCGGAAAACAGCTCGGATACCAGCGGGAAGATCACTCCCCAGAAGCATACCGCCAGGATACCCATAAAGAGCAGGTTGTTGAACAGAAATAGTGATTCGCGCGATAGGAGGGAGTGCATCTGGCCTTCCGCCCGCAGGATGTTCCACCGGTACAGCAGCAGTCCCAGCGAAACTCCAAATGTCAGGGCTATAAAACCAAAGAACAGCGGGCCGATGGCGCTTTGCGCGAAGGCATGCACCGAAGAGAGCACCCCCGAGCGGGTCAAAAACGTACCAAAGATCACCAGGTCATAGGTCAGGATGATCAGCACAATGTTCCAGCGTTTGAACAGCCCGCGCTTCTCCTGGATCATTACCGAGTGCAGGAAAGCCGTGCCGGTCAACCAGGGCATGAAGGCTGCAATCTCAACCGGGTCCCAGCCCCAATAGCCGCCCCAGCCTAATACATCGTAAGCCCAGCGGCTGCCCAGGATCAGACCCAGCGAGAGGAACAGCCAGGCTACCAGTGTCCAGCGCCGCGTCAGGCGGATCCACCGATCGTCCGTGCGGCCGGTCACCAGAGCGGCGATGGCGAAAGAGTAGGGGATTACGAAGGACACAAACCCAAGGTACAGCATGGGCGGGTGAATAATCATCCCCGGGTGGCGCAGCAGGGGATTCAGACCCCGCCCATCCGGCGGGGCGATCGGAATCGCGCCGGCCGGTTGGAACATTGCCACGATCTGCTGGCCGCCGGGGGTCTGCCAGAAGCGCACGAATGGGTTCTCGACGAAGATAACCAGGCCCAGAAAGAAGGCCAGCGTAACCAGGGCTACCACAATCACCCACGGCAAGAACTCGCTGTCTCGATCCCATTTTCGCAGCGTGACCGCCGAGGCAAACGCCGACATCAGCCAGCACCAGAACACCAACGAGCCGGCCTGGCCGCCCCATAAAGCGGTAACTTTCAGATAATATGGCATGCTGTTGCTGGTTACGTTGTAAACAAACTGGACATCGTAATGGTTGGTGACCAGCAGGTAGATAATGCTCAGCGCGGAGAGACTGATTAAAGGAAATGTGAGCAGCATGGCCGAACGGGCACTTTTTACCCATACCGGCCAGCGCAGCAGAGCTCCGGCAGCGGCCGCACCCGCGCCATAGATTGCCAGGACAAAGGTGATTACCAGGACGCTGTAACCAAAGGTGGGAATCATATTAATTCCCGGACTGTTGGGGCACTGACTCTTCGTACTTGGTCGGGCACTTCAACAGCAGTTCGTTTGCGTAGAAAATGCCATCTTCACCCATATGCCCGGTCATGATTGCCTGAGCCTCGTGACGCAGCAGGTCAGGTTTGACGCCTGTGTAGACGACATCCATATGGCTCCGGTTGGTGTCGGTAACCGCCGCGTGCAGCACTGCCGCCAGGCCGCCCTGCGCCTCGATATCTTTATTATCTCCCGGTACGTGTGCGACCCGGAATTTCAGCACCAGGTTTTGCGAGTCGTACTGGATACTGTCTCCCAGGACCGCGCCTGATACGCGGATCTCGCGGCCGGCGATACTGGCGGCTCTTGAATTAAGCTCATCGATCGTGAGGAAATATTGAGCGTTTGCCTGAGTAGAAGAAATGATCAGGTATGCAATGGCTGCAATGATCATCAAGCCGCCGATGATAAATTTCAAGCGGTTCGCAGGTTTGATTTGAGGGGTCGAAATGCTTTGCTCCATACAGTGCCTCCGAATTTGAATGCGCGACTACCGATAGCTGCCTAAATTTCCCAGGCAAACCGGATGACTGCCAGAATTATGGCCATCGTATCTTGATTGTGTCACAAGCGGATTAATTCTACCTGAGAAGGTTACGAAAAAGGGATGAGAAATCATGTTTGTCTGATATTCGAAATTTTTTGAATTATATCAAAAAGATCGAGCGAGGACGTCATTATTCATGTGAAAAAGATGACATTTGTATGATTCCATGAGCCCATTAACGTCAGTTTCAGCTTTTTTTAATCTTGCATTCAGATAAGCGCTGCGCTATAATTTGCCTTATATCCAAGGTGACACACGTCGCCTTTTTTTAGGGCAGAAATACAAGACTATTTATGTCTTTTATATTCAATAAGGAGGTGATGGCCCATCGGTATTACCTGATATACGATTGTTCCATGTAGTGCTGTAAGATAAGAAATCCTTTAAGGAGAATGCATCTATGACTCATGGAAAAAAGAGGATTATGATCATTGCCGGGGTGCTGCTGGTGGTGACGGTGTTTATGGCAGCTTGCAGCCAGACAACCGCCCCCCCAGAGGTTCCCACCGCGGCAGCGTCCCCAACTCCGGTCTTTACCCAGGCTCCAACCGAGGTTCCTGCACCGGAAGTCACGATCCCCTTTGAAGAGCAGTGGGCGGCCTCTCCGCACAACCAGGCGGATTCTGAGGCTTTCGTCCATTGGAATGAAGAGGATCCAGCTGAAGTTCCGCCGACCTGCGCCAGCTGCCACACCTCAGCTGGATATGTGGATTATATCTCGGACGGCACGGTGGATGCGGCCGTCCAGGCTCCTGCCGGCACAATCACCTGCGAAGCCTGCCACAGCGAGGCGGCTGTCAACCTGAGCAGTGTAACCTTCCTCAGCACGGAAGTTTCCGAGGATGGCACCGAGACACCCGTAACGATCAGCGGTTTGGATGCTTCGGCGCGCTGTATGGTGTGCCACCAGGGTCGCGCTACCAAGACCCAGGTAGATGCTCAGATCGCCAGGTTTGAAGTGACCGATCCTGACGCAGTCGTGGAACCCATCGAGGAAGGTGAAACCACCGCGGCCTTCAACTTCATAAACATCCACTACTATGCGGCGGCGGTAACCTTGTATGGTAAGGAAGTGCACGGCGGCTACGAGTATGATGGCAAGCTTTATGACGCCAAGAACGACCATGTCGAAAACTTTGACAGCTGCGTCGAGTGCCACGACTCGCATACCCTGGAAGTCAAGATCGACCAGTGCGCGCAGTGCCATGAGGGTGTTGCTTCGACAGATGATCTCAAGAATATTCGCGAGATTTCTTCTGCCAGTGACTACGATGGCGACGGCGACGTTGAGGAAGGCATGTTCAACGAGCTCGAGGGCCTGCGCGAAGCTCTTCTGGGTGCGATCCAGGCTTACGCCAAAGATACGGCGGGAACCGCGATCGCTTACAACCCCGCTACTCACCCTTACTTCTTTATCGACACGAATGATGATGGCCAGGCGCAGGATGACGAAGCGGTTTCGGATAACCGCTACAGTACCTGGACCGCTCGCCTTCTCAAGGCTGCCTACAACTACCAGGTATCCACCAAGGACCCGGGCGCGTACGCGCACGGCAACAAGTACATCGTCCAGCTTCTGTATGACTCGATCGAGGATCTGAGCGGCGATGTCAGCGCGCTGACCCGCGACGACGCCGGTCACTTTGCCGGCAACACCGAAGCCTTCCGTCATTGGGATGCTGAAGGTGGTGTGGTTCCGGCAGGCTGCGCAAAATGCCACTCGGCCAGCGGGATGCCCCAGTTTATCGCTAACGGCGGCGTCAACGTCGTAAACCGGGGAACTCTGTTGACCACCGGTGTGGTTGCCGCTCCGGCCAGCAATGGCCTGGCCTGCGCCAGCTGCCACGACGAGGCCAATTGGCCAGAGCGCTACGCGGTGACCCAGGTCTCTTTCCCGTCTGGGGCAAACCTGACCTTTAGCGAGGCAGACGCGGATGGAAATCTCCAGCCCGCTGACGCCAACCTGTGTATCGAATGCCACCAGGGCCGCGAATCCACGGTCAGCGTCAATGCGGCCATCAATGGCTTGCCTGCGGATGAACCGAACGAGCGTGTCCGCTTCAGGAACATCCACTACTTCGCCGCGGGCGCAAGCCTGTTTGGCGACGAAGCCAAGGGCGCCTACCAGTTTGACGGCCAGACTTACCTGGGCCGCTTCCTGCACGTCCAGGGCGTCCAGACCTGCACCGACTGCCACGACGCTCACGCGCTCGCCCCCATCGCCGAGAAATGCCAGGGCTGCCACCAGACGGATGATCCCGCGACCATCCGCGGCGCCAGCTCCACCGCCGATTACGATGGCGACGGCGATACCACTGAAGGCATCGCCGGGGAGATCAGCACCCTGCACGAAGCGTTGTATGCAGCTCTGCAGGCTTACGCGGCTGATACGCTTCAAGCTCCTCTCGTCTACAATGCCGTTGCCTACCCGTATTTCTTTGCGGACGCGAACGGCAATGCAGAGATCGACGAAGGTGAAGGAGCTTACGCGACCTGGTCACCCAAGCTGCTCCAATCGGCTTTCAACTACCAGTTCGTAGAGAAGGACCCGGGAAGCTACGTCCACAACGGTAAATACATCATCCAGATCCTCTATGACAGCATCCGCAATGTTGGCGGAAATGTCAGCAGCTACACCCGGCCGTAAGGGCTGATCTACACTGCAGTAAAACCACCCCAAAGATCATCTTCGGGGTGGTTTTTATTGTGGTTTTACCTACAGGTTTCATGAAAATTTAATGCGTTCTAACACTTTTCTCATGTATAATAATCCTGCGTTTCAATGCCCACAATGGATGAATAGTCTTGCCTGATATCCCAATTCCACTGAACGAAAAATCTGGAGATTGAACTGATGACGGGAACACGACAGCCTCTCAGAAAGCCCATCTTCCTGGCAGTCGGTCTTGGGCTGGGTATGCTCCTTGTCCTTGGCCTGTTGTTCGTACTGCCTGGGAAAGCGATCGCCAGCCCCGGTCCAGAACCTTACCATCCGCAGGCTGACAATGCGGCCTGTCTCGCCTGTCACTCAGAGCCTGGAATGACCATGCAGCTTGGCAACGGTGCGCTTCTGCCGCTGACGGTTGATCAGGCTGCCTACGATGCTTCGATCCATGGTGAGAATGGTCTGGCCTGTACCGCCTGCCATAAAGATATCACCGGTTACCCTCATCCTGAATTCACCGCGAATGATCTCCGGGATGTGGCCATCCAGCTCTACCCAACCTGCCAGGAATGCCACGCGGATAAATACCAGCAGGCCGCCGACAGCGTGCACCAGCGCGCCCTGGCCAATGGCAACCCCGAGGCGGCGGTATGCTCCGACTGCCACGCAGCTCACACCCAACCGCGCCTGACCGACCCGCAGACGGGGGTCATCTTACCCCAGGAACGCGCCAGGATCCCCAATACCTGCGCGCGCTGCCATAACGCCATTTTTGAAGAATACCGGATCAGCGCGCACGGCGAGCTGCTTTTGACGACTGGTAACCTGGATGTACCCACCTGCACCGAATGTCACGGCGTCCATAATATTCCCGACCCGACCACGGCAGAGTTCCGCCTCAGCTCGCCCCAATTGTGCGCCGGCTGCCACACCGACCCGGTCAAGATGGCCAAATATGGGCTGTCGACCCAGGTATTGAATACATACGTCAGCGATTTCCACGGCACCACAGTGACCCTTTTCCAGAAAACCAACCCCGACCAGGCCAGCAATAAGCCAGTCTGCTTCGACTGTCACGGCGCCCATAGTATCGCGAAAGTAGATGACCCCGAGCGCGGTCTCAAGATCCAGGAGAACCTGCTGGTGACCTGCCAGCGCTGCCATCCGGGCGCAACCCAGAATTTCCCGGCTTCCTGGTTGAGCCACTATATCCCCAGCCCGAGCCGCGCACCCCTGATCTTCTTTGTCAACCTCTTCTATTGGATCCTGATCCCCGGGGTCATTGGCGGTATGGTCATCTTCGTGATCAGTGACATCGTCCGGCGCCGCATGGAAAGCCGTAAAGGAGTGAGCCATTCATGAAAGCGGACAAAGCATACGTTCGTTTCCACCTGAGCCAGCGCATCGAACATATCCTTTTAATCATATCCTTTACCACGCTGGTCGTCACCGGCCTGCCCCAAAAATTTGCCGGCGCGGGTTGGGCAGAAGCTCTGATTGCCGGGATGGGCGGCATCGAGCTGGTGCGCATCATCCACCGCATCGCCGCGACGGTCTTTATGCTCGAAACAGTCTACCATGTCGTGGTGCTGGCCTATAAGGTCTATGTTGCCCGAACTGGCCTGACCATGCTGCCCGGTCTCCAGGACGCCAAAGATGCCTGGCAGGCTTTTGCCTACAACCTGGGGCTGTCCAAAACCCGCCCCAAGATGGGCCGCTATACTTTTGACGAAAAGGCCGAGTATTGGGCGCTCATATGGGGATCGGTCGTGATGGTGATCACCGGGTTTATGCTGTGGAACCCCATCGCGACAGCCAACATCCTCCCCGGCCAGTTTATCCCGGCGGCCAAGGCGGCCCACGGCGGTGAAGCTCTGCTGGCCTTCCTGGCCATCCTGGTCTGGCACTTTTATCACGTCCACCTGAAAACCTTTAATAAAAGCATGTTCACCGGGACATTGACCCGGCAAGAGATGGAGCACGAGCACCCGCTGGAGCTCGAAGCGATCGAAAACGGCACTGCTAATGTGGACCCACCTGCTCGCCAGGTCCAGAGCCGCCGCAAGCTTTTTATCCCGATCGCCGCGCTGCTCTCGGTGGGTCTCCTGGTAGGCATCTACTACTTCATCACCTTTGAAGAGTCTGCTATTGCCACCATTCCACCCGTTGAAAATGCCCCCGTCTTCTCGCCCCAGACCCCCACGCCGTTCCCCACGGCCCCGCCCACCCTGACCCCCCTTCCGGGGAGGAGCACCGAGCTGACCTGGAATGGAGCCGTTGGTCCCCTCTTCCAGGACCGCTGCGGCGCCTGCCACGGCTCATCCGGCGGGCTGTCCGTCGAGACCTACGCGGATCTGATCAATGGCGGTGTAAAGGGCCCCTCCATTATCCCCGGCAGCGCGGACACCAGTTCCCTGGTGGTGCTCCAGGCTTCTGGATCGCACCCCGGCAAATTTAGCGCGGAAGAGCTCGAGCAGGTCAAGGCCTGGATCGACGCCGGAGCTCCGGAAGAGTAGCTGCTATTCCTCTTTCCTCAGCTTCGTCCCGCATACCCGGCAGAAATTATCCCCCGGGGACGCGCGCTTGCCGCATTGGTGACAGTAAATTGCCAGGTCGGCTGGGACGGCGGCTTCAACGCTCTGGGTGGTGGGGACGTGCCGCTTGCGACGGTTTGGCTGGGGATCCGACCGGCCCGACTGCCAGTACCACCACGCGCCGCCCGCGATCAAAAGCGCGCCCAGTCCGCCCAATACCCAGGGCAGCACCTCGTTCAAATTCATCCGCCCGCTGGTATCTTCGCTGATCGGCGCCGAGGATTCGACTTGCAAGGATTGCACGCTCAGGGTATCGTCGGCCTTCTCATAATTCAGTGAAACCGAAAAACTGCTGCCGGCAGGCACCGATCCGACCAGCGCCTGGTAATACAGCAGGTCGCCCTCGCCCCGCAGCCCGCTCCCCAATGCCGGGGAAATTTGCATGTTCTCGGCCCCCACCGGCTGCTGGACCTGGATGGTCAGCGCGTCGACCTGGTAGTCGCCCGGCCATTCAAACGCGTAAACGCGATTCGTACCGTCCTTTTGCAAACCCAGGTCGTAATACTCGAGCTGCACCTCATTGGAAGGCGTCGTAAAACGGATCACCGCCCAATCTCCCTCCACCACCCGCTCGTATGCCAGGTTGTAAAGCTGGTTATCGGTCTCCCGCGCGGCCAGGTTGAACGGGTCTCCCGATTGAGCCGGGATCTTCAGCGACAGGTTGGCCGGTAAGGTCGTCCCGGGTGCCAGGAACAGGTGATAGATGATCAGGACATCTGCCCGATCGTACTCTGGCCAGATATCGATCTCCAGTTTGGATAGAGCTACCGGGGTTTGCGCCCGGGCAGACAGGGGTGTCAAAAGTACGAAAAATAGAATGATTACGCTAAACCAGGCTCGCATCCAGCTCCTCCAGAGATAAATCCGCGTACGACAGTGCCGCTACTATTTTACCTTACCCGGTCTAAAAAGACCGCGTATTTCCCAGCCGCAGGCAGTGATCTACCTGGTTCAAGAGTCAGGGGCTTCGCAAAGGAATTTGCAGCTATTTATCAGGCGAAAAATCCCTCGATCTATTCCGGTGAATTTAGGTCAAATATGGACCTTCGAATTTGTAAAGCATGCTAAAATTTTGGAAGTCCATTCTTTTAAAGGAGGTATACATGGCAACCTTAAAAACATCCCTGACCGGTTACGCGCTCTATAAAGGGCGCGAAGGGCAGTGGACATTTTTGCTCCACCGCATAACCGGTCTGGGTACTTTACTATTTCTGGGCGTACACATTCTGGATACTTCGACCGTTTATTTCTTCCCGCAACTATACGATGATGCCATCGGCATCTATCGCTCCACTCTATTCGGTATCGGCGAGCTGGCTTTGATCTTTTGCCTCTTCTATCACGGCGTAAATGGCCTGCGCATCGCTTTTTTTGACATGTTTGCCCCCAAGGCCTGGCGCATCCCATCCGAACGCACCTCTGCGATCTGGACCATCGTGATCAGCCTGATCATCTGGCTCCCGGCGGCCTTTATCATGGGGCGCAACCTGTTGATCCATAACTTTGGCCTGTTTGGCGGATAGGAGCGCAATTATGGAAACCGTCTCCCCCCAACCCCCTGTGTCCGCCCGAGAAATCCCGCCCGTCCGGCGTGCCAACATCCGCGCGAATTACGAGAATATTGCCTGGCGGTGGATGCGCTACAGCGCCTTCTTGCTCATCCCCCTCGCCTGGATACACGTCATCATCCAGGATGTCCTGGTGGGCGTCCACGCCATTGACATCGATTACGTTGCCATGCGCTGGGCCACTCTCGGCTGGCGGGTATACGATATCCTCCTGCTGGCATTTGCGTTCGCCCATGGTATGAACGGTCTGCGCCAGGTCCTGGACGATTATTTCCCCTCCGATCGTGCCAGGCGCATCTTTGGCTGGGCCCTGTTTTTGATCTGGTTCCTGGTAACCTTGATCGGCGCGGTGGCGATCATCGGTGGGGTCCGTTCGGAAGCATAATACGTTCAATCTGTAGAAACGGAGAATGATGCATGACCCAAAACCATCAGTTTGAAGTCGTCATTGTCGGTGGTGGTGGTGCAGGTTTGATGGCAGCCATGTATGCCTCGCGCGGCGCGAAGACTGCCGTGCTGAGCAAGCTGTACCCTACTCGCTCTCATACCGGTGCGGCCCAGGGAGGAGTGGGAGCCGCCCTGGGAAACCTCGAGGAGGATCATCCCGAATGGCATACCTATGACACCGTTAAAGGCAGCGATTACCTGGGCGACCAGGATGCCATCGAGTTTATGTGCCAGGAGGCCGTCCAGGCTGTGTACGATCTGGAGCACATGGGTCTGCCCTTTTCACGGACCCCCGATGGCCGCATCGCGCAGCGTCCTTTTGGCGGGCATACCAACAATATCACCCAGAAACCCGTGCGCCGCTCCTGCTACGCCGCCGACCGCACCGGGCACATGATCTTGCAGACCCTTTACCAGCAGTGTATCAAGAACCAGATTACCTTTTACGATGAGTTCCAGGTTATCGACCTGATGATAGAAAACGGCGCCGCCGCCGGGGTGGTAGCCGTCGAGCTGGCCACCGGCGAGCTGCACGTCTTCCACGCCAAGGCAGTCGTCATTGCCACCGGTGGGCACGGACGCGTCTGGGAGATTACATCCAACGCTTACGCCTATACCGGGGATGGCGTCGCCATGACCCTCCGCCGCGGTATCCCTGCCGAGGATATGGAGTTTTTCCAGTTCCACCCAACCGGCATCATCAAGCTGGGTATCCTCATCACCGAAGCCGTGCGCGGCGAAGGCGGTATCCTGGTCAACGACAAGGGCGAGCGTTTTATGGAACGCTATGCTCCGCGCGTCAAAGACCTGGCCTCGCGTGATGTGATCAGCCGCGCCATTTACCTGGAGATCCGGGAAGGGCGGGGCATCAAAGGCCAGCGCTACGTCCACCTGGATGTCCGCCCTGAAACAGTCAACAAGTTCGCCGAGATCGACGGCCGCACCCGCCCGGACGGCACCCCTTACCGCGTAACCGCCCAGGAGATCCTCTCGAAGATCCCCGATATCACGGATTTCTGCCAGACCTACCTGGGCATCGACCCGGTCGAACAGCTCATCCCCATCCAGCCCACCGCACACTACGCCATGGGTGGCATCCCCACTGACAAATACGGCCGCGTAGTCGTCGACGAGAACAACACGGTGCTCCCCGGGCTGTATTCGGCCGGGGAATGCGCCTGCGTCTCTGTCCACGGTGCCAACCGCCTGGGGACCAATTCTCTGGTGGACCTGATCGTCTTTGGCAAATACGCCGGGATCCACGCCGCGGAATTTGCCGCCGGGGCTGCCTTCCAGCCTCTTCCCGCCGACCCGCTGGACTATACCCGCCAACAGATCGACCGGCTGCGTGCCGGGGATGGCGCCGAAAAGGTCGCCCAGCTCTCGAAAGAGATGAAAAGCGTTATGTTCGATGATGTCGGTGTCTTTCGCACCGAACAGGGACTGCACACCGCCCTCGATAAAGTCCGCGAGCTCAAGGATCGTTTTTGCCACGTAAATGTTTCCGACCAGGGCAAGATCTTCAACATGGAATTGATGAGCGCCTGGGAGCTGGGCAACCTGTTGGATCTGGCCGAAGTGACTGCCGTGGCCGCGCTGGCCCGCACCGAAAGCCGCGGCGCGCATGCCCGCGAGGATTACCCCCAACGCGACGACGCCAACTGGCTCAAACACAGCCTGGCCTGGCTGGAAGACGGCGCCGTCCGCCTCGGCTATAAGCCCGTCACCGTCACCAAATACGAGCCCAAGGAACGCACCTATTAAATTCTAAATTCGCGCTCCTTTGTGGATATAAAGCTTTTAAAAACGCGGATTACAGATTACTTTTTAGAGGATGAAGCCCATGCAGATCCAACTAAAGATCTTTCGCTACAACCCCGAGCAGGACCGTAAAGCCCGTTTTGACGTCTATTCCCTGGACGTCGACCCCACCGAGCGCGTCCTCGATCTGCTGGAGGAGATCAAGGGCTTCCACGACGGCAGCCTGGCCTTTCGCCGCTCCTGCGCGCACGGCGTGTGTGGATCCGATGCCATGCGCATCAACGGCCGCAATTACCTGGCCTGCAAGGTGCTCGTGCGCGATCTCAACACCAGCGAGATCACCGTGGAACCCATCCTGGGTCTCCCGGTGATCAAGGATCTCATCGTCGATATGACCCCTTTCTTCGACCATTACAAGGCCGTCTTACCCTACCTAATCAACGACGAGCCCCTCCCCGCGGATGGCAAAGAGCGCTTGCAAAGCCCCGAAGAGCGCGAGCGTTTCGACGATACCACCAAATGCATCCTGTGCGCCGCCTGCACGACCGCCTGCCCGCCCTTCTGGGCTAACGGCCGCTACGTGGGCCCGGCCGCCATCGTCAACGCCCACCGTTTTATTTACGACAGCCGCGACCGTGGCGCCGACCGCCGCCTGGGGATCCTCAACGACCGCGACGGCGTCTGGCGCTGCCGCACCGTCTTCAACTGTACCGAAGCCTGCCCGCGCGATATCAAGATCACCCAGGCTATCGCCGAAGTCAAACGCTCCCTGGTATCCGGGAAACTGGAATGACCGTATCCTGATTTGCCAGACACCGGGTGTTTTCGAAAACACCCGGTGTCTCCTCCCTGCAAGCTGCCCGCTTTCCCCATGATTCTGCGTATGCTGGTTTTTATCCTTGGCGCGTTTACCGCCGGCTTTACCCTTTCCTCGGCTGTGCGCAGCTTTGTCCTCCCGCGCAGCGCCCCCGACCCGCTCGCCAGGCTGGTCTTTATCGGCTCCCGGCTGGTATTCCGCCTCTTCACCCTGCATGCCAACACCTATCTGGCGCGTGACCGCATCCTGGCCGTCTATGCCCCGGTCACGCTTCTGGTGCTCCTGCCTGTCTGGCTGGTGCTCGTCTGGCTGGGCTATGCCGGCATGTACTGGTCTCTCGGCATCGCCAATTGGAGCCAGGCGCTCCAGGTCAGCGGTTCTTCCTTGCTCACCCTTGGTTTTGCCCAGGCGCAGAATTTTGGAGAGCTGCTCCTGGTATTCAGCGAGGCCACCCTGGGCCTCATGCTGGTGGCCGTGTTGATCGCCTATCTCCCCACCATGTACTCCGCCTTCTCGCGCCGCGAGGCCGCGGTTGCCAAACTGGAGATCCGCGCCGGTTCGCCGCCCTCCGCTGAAGAGATGTTCGCCCGCTACCACCGCCTGGGCCGCCTCCAGCTCTTGTCCGAGGTCTGGATCACCTGGGAGGAGTGGTTTACCGACCTGGAGGAATCACACACCTCTCTCACCGCCCTGGTCTTCTTCCGCTCCCCCCAGCCCGACCGCTCCTGGATCACCGCCGCCGGGGCCGTACTGGATGCCGCCTCCCTGGCCGCATCTTCCCTGGACCTCCCCCGCGACGCCCAGCAAGACCTCACCATCCGCGCCGGGTATATCGCCCTGCGCCGTATCGCCGATTTCTTCCGCATCACCTATAACCCCCACCCTCTCCCAGGCGACCCCATCCACGTTACCCGCCAAGAGTTCGACGGCGTCCTCGACCGCCTGGCCGTCCAGGGGGTGCCGATCAAACCCGACCGCGAACAGGCCTGGAAGGACTTCGCCGGCTGGCGCGTCAATTACGACTCCGTCCTCATCAGCCTGGCCTACCTGGTCAGCGCCCCAGAGGCTCCCTGGTCCTCCGATCGCGCCGGCGACCTTCACCGCCCCTGGTATATCGGCTGACCTATAATTCTCACGCACCCCTGGCTAGTACTCCAGGGGCAGGTAGATGCGGAGCCGCAGAAAAATCCAAATAAAACTTTCGTGACTGCACTTCAATAAACAATCAATTCCGGCTCTCTCCCCGCATATCATCTTAGAGAATCCTGGTATTATTAAATACCTTGATATTTTATTAAATCCCTTTGTGCTCTTCGTTTCTTTGTGTTTCATTTTTAAATTTTTCTTCTTTGAGGAGGGAATCACGCCATGCAATACCGCCAACTAGGCCACACCGGATTTGAAGTCTCCACCATCAGCTTTGGCGCCTGGGCCATCGGCGGCTCCTGGGGCCCGGTCGACGATCTCGAATCGCTCGCCACCCTGCGCCGGGCCCTCGACCTGGGTGTCAACTTCTTCGACACAGCCGACGTCTACGGCGATGGGCGCAGCGAGCAGCTCCTCGCCCGCCTGCGCCGCGAGAGCCGCGATCCCATCTACATTGCTACCAAAGCCGGCCGCCGCCTGGACCCGCACACCGCTGCCGGCTACAACCGCGCCAACCTGACCGCCTTTGTCGAGCGCAGCCTGCGCAACCTGGAGGTAGAAGCCCTCGACCTGCTCCAGCTTCACTGCCCGCCCTCCTCGGTCTACGATGACGCCGGGGTCTTTGGCGTGCTCGACGACCTGGTTGCCCAGGGCAAGCTGCGCTTTTACGGCGTTAGCGTCGAGACCGTCGATGAAGCCCTGCGCGCCATCCGTCACCCCAACGTCCAGACCGTCCAGATCATCTTCAACATCTTCCGCCAGAAACCTATCGAAGAATTTTTCCCTGCGGCCCAGCGCCGGCAGGTCGGCATCCTGGCCCGCGTCCCGCTCGCCTCCGGTCTGCTCACCGGCAAGCTCACCCCAGCCAGCACCTTCCACCCCGATGACCACCGCAATTTCAACCGTCACGGGGAATCCTTTGACCAGGGCGAGACTTTCTCCGGCGTGGAGTACGACACGGGTCTGCGCGCCGTGGAAGAGCTGCGCCCGCTGGTCCCCGAAGGCGTGACAATGGCCCAGTTCGCCTTGCGCTGGATCCTCATGTTCGACGCCGTCACCTGCGCCATCCCGGGCGGCAAGCGCCCTGCGCAGGTCGATGATAACTCCGCAGCGGCCGATCTGCCTGCCCTCAGCGATGAGACCCTGGTGCGCGTCCGCGAAATCTACGACCAGCTCATCCGGCCCGAGGTGCATCAACGTTGGTGAAATTGCACGGGGGGAAACATGGCGTCCGTACACCGCGGTCTGTCAACCGTCTTGCTTTGCGTCCTTCTCACCGGTGCTGTGCGCGGATTGGGCCAGCCCTCTCCGGCCCGCGCCGCGGGGATGGGGGTTTGCCCAATCCCTGAGATCCAGAACGGCCAGGTGCCTTCCCTGGCTCAGGTGCTGGCCTGGAGCCGTTTTTTCTTCCGCACTGCCAACCAGCATACCTGGGACCTGGTCAGTGCAGGCGCTGATCCTTCTCAGCGCGAACTGCTGCTCGCGGATATTAGCCAGAAATCTAACCCACGTGTCAACTGCCAGCGCACAAAGATCGCATTCGCGGATGACCCGGACGGCAGATATGACCTGTTTACCGCCAATCCGGACGGCACCGGCCTGCAAAACATCACCGAAGACGACGATACAGATCTCAACCCGTCCTGGTCGCCCGACGGGACCCGCATCGTATTCGAGAAAGAGATTTTCGGTCAGAATGACCTGGTTCTCTACGATCTGGAAGATGGCAGCCAGACGCTCTTGTTTTCCTCTCCGGTCGAGCTTGAACGCGAGCCTGACTGGTCACCTGATGGCAGCCAGATTGCCTTTATCGATGATAGCGTGAGCGGTATCTCCCAGGTCTGGACGATCGATCCGCAGGGCGAAAATCTGCAAAATCTGAATACGCATCGGGAAAGCCGCCATCCAGTCTGGTCGGCAGACGGCGCCTGGATCGCCTACGAGGCGGATGCCGACACCGATAAATTTCTGGAATTGTGGATCATACCAACGGATGGACAGGGCCAGCCGGTGGGCTACGATCCGAGCGGTGATCCCGGGCCGGGCCATAAACCAATCGATGCCCTCCTGGGAAGCTGGTCCCCTCTCAGCCTGCATGTATTGTTTGGTGAAGTCCAGTATCGAGAGGGCGAGCTCGGCAGGATGGTCGATACCACCCGCTTCAGGATTTATGACCTGGAAACCGGGGCGGTCAGCGACCTGTCTGCCCCGAATGCCGCCAGCCTGGATTTCGCCCCCGCTTGGAGCCTGATGGGCATCCCCGACCTGCGTATCGACCTGGATGCGCCGCCGGTCTTGCGCCCGGGAGAAGAAAGCTGGTTGATCCTCGAAGTGCAGAATATCGGGGACGGTACCGCGGAGAATGTGCGCGTCGAGCTGGATTTGCCATCCGAGATCGTTTATATCGATGCCGGTATACCTCCCGCCATGCAAAATCCGCTGGCCTGGGAATTGAGTGACCTGGCGGAAGGGGAATCCGCGCCAGCTGTTCAGGTGCAGGTCCGGGCTGCCCCAGGCGCGGCGGATGGACCGGTTACCCTGCATGTCCGGCTGTCCTCAGCTCTCCCTGATCCTTACCCGGCCAATAACGAAGATACCGCCACCATCCAGATTGTCACCCAAACCCGGCTGTTTCTACCGTTGTGTCTCAGATAATCCAACCTATGTCATCCTGGTTGAAATTTTTCATTCTTGACAAACTTTACCAATCCTGTTAAATTACTACTCAGATGGATCACCCGATAAGGGTGACCATCGAAATTCTTACGAAGGAGGTGCAATCACATGACAGCCCATTTGAACAGAATAACGCCTGTTATGTGAGTGCATCCGTAGACTGCATCTTCTTTTTGATTTCCAGTTGACTTGAAACCCTGGCCGCGGGTGTGCTCTTGCCCCGTGGCTTTTTGTTTCCCCTCCGGCCTGCCGGTGATAGGGAACCCATGCCAGGCCGCGGCCTCGACCGCGGCTTTTCGGTTTAAATTCAATTGGAGATCGCCGGTTTATGAATTCTCGAACCAAAAAATTTTTATCATACTACAAACCATATTTGGGATTGTTTTTTTCAGTGATGTTCTGCGCACTTGTTGTTGCTGCAGTAACGCTAGTATTTCCATTATGCACAAGATATATTACTAAAAATGTATTAGCGGGTAATTTACCCGATGCGCTCGATCAAATTTACCAGATGGGTGCTTTCATGCTTGTACTCGTTGTTGTGCAGACTGCGTGTAACTTTTATGTTGACTATCGAGGTCATGCAATGGGGGCAAAAATGGAAAGTGACATGCGCAGCGAATTATTTGATCATTATCAAAAATTATCCTTTCGTTTTTATGATGAGCAAAGAACCGGGCAGTTAATGTCTAGAATCACGAATGACTTGCTTTCATTGTCAGAGTTATATCACCATGGTCCTGAAGATTACGTGATCTATTTGGTTAAGTTTATTGGCGCGTTTGTTATTTTGATCAATATCAACGTTCAATTAACCCTGGCCGTCTTTATCTTTTTGCCCATTATGGCGGTTTACTCGCTCTATTTTAATAAAAGAATGCATCTGGCATTAAAAAGAAATAAGGAGAGAATTGGTGATATCAACGCACAGGTTGAAGATAATCTTTCCGGTATCCGGGTTGTGAAGTCGTTTGCAAATGAAGGAATTGAAAAGGAAAAATTTGCTTATGAAAATAATCGTTTTCTAGAAAGTAGAAAAAGCAGTTATAAAAATGAGGCAGCCTTTTTTCAAGGCATAGGTACTTTAACGCAGCTCATTACGGTGACTGTGGTTGTCTTTGGTGGCGCCAGTATTGTGAATGCCTCTTTAGATTTGGCTGATTTGATCACATTTTTACTCTATATCGGTAATCTCATCGAGCCCATACAAAAATTAACGCATGTTACTCAGCAGTTCCAGGAAGGAATTACCGGGTTTGAACGATTTATGGAAATGTTAGAGGTGAAGCCGGATATCCAAGATTCAGCAAATGCGATTGAATTAAAGAATGTTCAAGGAAATGTAGAATTTAAGAATGTAGGATTCAGATATAAAGAAAACCATTACTACGTCTTGAAAAACATATCCCTGGATGTAAAAGCCGGAGATTATATTGCTTTGGTGGGATCTTCCGGTGTTGGTAAAACAACCTTGTGTTCACTGATACCCCGATTTTATGAGGTAAGCGAAGGTGAAGTATTACTGGATGGAATAAATATCAAGGATATTAGCTTGAGTTCTTTAAGAAGGAATGTGGGTGTCGTCCAGCAAGACGTTTATTTGTTTGCCGGAACAGTCTTAGATAATATTCGCTACGGAAAATCTAATGCCAGTAAAGAGGAAATCATGGAAGCAGCAAAAAAGGCCAACGCCCATGATTTTATTATGGAACTGCCGGATGGATATGATACAGATATTGGTCAACGGGGAGTTAAATTATCTGGTGGTCAAAAACAAAGGTTAAGTATTGCACGCGTTTTCTTGAAAAATCCACCCGTTCTAATTTTCGATGAAGCAACAAGTGCTTTGGATAATGAAAGTGAAAAAGTTGTTCAAGATTCATTGGAATATTTAGCGAAAAATCGCACAACGTTCGTCATAGCTCATCGTTTATCAACCATCAGAAATGCCAAAAGGATTGTTGTATTAACAGATCGGGGGATTGATGAACAAGGAACACATGAAGAATTAATGGTATTGGATGGCGCCTATGCTCGTTTATATAATATGTAATAGATTATCCTGTGCTATAATTTGGGGCGATGCCCCAGTAGCTCAAAAGGACAGAGCGAGGCACTCCTAACGCCTAGGTTGGGGGTTCGATTCCCTCCTGGGGCACCTGAAGCAACCCAACCCGAACCGTCTGGTTCAATAAATCTCCCACAGCTCGACTACCGAGATTTATTGCCGCCAAGGTTCGGGTAACTTTTTAACGGGTTTTCTCGCCAGACAGCCAGCTCGTGTCAGGCGATTTTTTGCGGCGACACCTGGAATGCGAAACGCGGAGGCCCGCGGCCTCAGCCTGCGCAGGGGATGGGCTAGTCCTGGCGCCAGCGGGGAATCCGCTTTGGCAGCCCCTCGTCACCCAGCCTGTTACAGATTTCTTTTAGCTGCTCGCGGGCGCCTTGCCATTCCAGATCGCCGAGCTTCTCCCGGATTGGAACGTCCTCGCGAAGCGTGGCCAGCCGCCGGAAGAGCAGTGCCTCCTCCTGACCCTGGTCCAGGCTCTGAGCCAGGCGCGCTGCCCGGCTGAAACCCAATCCCCACGTTTGTGGATCGTCTGGGATGGCCTCGAGGTGCTCGTAGCGAGAAAGCACAGCAGAGGCAGATTTTGCCCCCCAGCCCGGTATGCCGGGGAAGCCGTCAGCCGAATCGCCTACTAACGCCAGCCAGTCCGGGATAGACTGCGGCCGCACGCCGAACTTCTCCAGAACGCCTGCCTCGTCGAGTATGATGTCTCGCCGCCGGTCCCAACACACGATCCGGCTGCCGGACACCAGCTGTGCCAGGTCTTTGTCCGGCGAGCAAATTACGATCTGTTCGACAGAGACCTCGTTTTTGAAGCGCGCTGCGGCAGCGGCCAAAGCATCGTCGGCCTCAAACTCCACCATGGGCCACACGACCAAACCGAGCGCGGATACTGCCTCTTCGGCCAATGGGAACTGGGCCAGGAGGTTTTGATCGACACCCGCGCCGGTTTTGTATCCGGGATAAAGCTCGTTGCGGAAGGACTCGATGATGTGATCGAATGCGCACGCCACGTGGGTCACCCCCGGGCTGGTCAAAAGCATCAGCAGGCCGCGCAACAGGCCGAGGGTCGCGCCGACCTCCCGACCATCCGGGGCCTGCTTCGGCGGGGCGCCGAAGTGGTTGCGGAAGAGTTCGTAGGTACCATCTATCAGGTGGACTTTCATAGGCGTCGAATTCCTTTTATTTGGCTAAGAAGAATTCCTTGGCGGCACTAAAATTGCAACGAAATTGCAACAAAAAGGTATTGCATTCATAGAAGCGCTTTGATATTATATAGTAGACAAACGTCTGGGTGCCCCCCTCACCCAGGCGTTTGTCCTTTAACCCCCCAAAAACTAGCTAACCATATCTCGCAGCACTTCTCCCAGACGGGCGATTTCGTCCGTGGTGTTGTAATGCACCGCGCCCACACGCACCATCCCGCCCGTCTCTTCCAATCCCAGGCGTTCGGTCACCGAAAGCGCATAATAGTTGCCGTCCCACACGTTGATCCCGCACTTTCCCAGGTGCTCGGCGGCCGCCCGCGGCGTCCAACCTTCCAGGGTAAAGGAGAAAGTCGGTACGCGCTGGTCGATACGCCGCTCATTGGAGATCCCGTACAGCCGCAGCCTGGGGATGTCCTTCAAGGTAGCCAGCAGCGCCCGGCTCAGCTCGTATTCGTAGGCTCGGATCGCTCCCAATCCCTGTTTGAGCGCCAGGCGGCGCCCGGAGTAGCTTTCCGCGTACTTCTCGCGCTGGTCTTCGCCAAACGTCTGCCCGACCCACTCCAGGTATTCGATGGCTCCCAGCACCCCCGCGATGCCTTCGAAGGAGGCCGTCCCGGTCATAAACTTCTCCGGCGGATCCTGCGGCGCGGGGCGCACCTTATATGCTTTCAGTTTATCCAGCAGCTCGTATTTGCCGTACAGGATGCCGATATGCGGGCCGAAGAATTTATAGGCCGAGCACACCAGGAAATCGCAGCCCAGCTGCTGGACGTCGATCGGGCCGTGCGGAGCGTACTGCACGGCGTCCACATAGGTCAGCGCTCCGGCTGCGTGCGCCATCTCCACCAGTTTCGCCACCGGGTTGATCGTCCCCACCGCATTGGAAGCATAGCCAAAGGCCACCAGGCGGGGTTTCTCTTCCAGGGCAGCCTGGAAATCTTCCAGGTCGAGGGTGCAGTCTTCCGGGTTGATATCCACCCAGCGCACCCGGCAGCCGCGGTCCTCGGCGGCCAGCAGCCACGGAGACACATTCCCGTCGTGGTCCAGGCGGGTCACCACCAGGGTATCGCCGTCTGCGAAGGTGCGCGCCAGCGAGCGGCTGATGTGAAAGGTCAGCGTGGTCATGTTCAAACCGAAGACGGTTTCCTCCGGCCGCGCGGCATTGAGGAGGTCTGCGGCGGCTTCGTGGGCGCGCTCCAGGGCCGCGTCTGAGGCCTGGCTGGTCGGAAAGGCTCCGCCGTGGTTGGCGTTCATGTCGACCAGGTATTCTCGAATCCGATCCAGGCTGGACCGTGCGACCTGCGTACCACCGGGGTTGTCCAGGAAGATCGTTGGCCGCTCTAAAGCGGGGAACTGCGCGCGGATTTTAGCTAGATCCAGGGGCATGCGAAATTCTCCTTATCAGGGTAGAGGATGGAGTTTCTACAATTGTATCGCGAAATACTTGATCTTTATTTTTCCGTATACACGCAGACTTTATTTCTTCCCGTCCGTTTGGCCATATACAAGGCCCGGTCTGCGTGTTGGATCAACTGCTCGGCGCTCAGCTCGTCCGTTTGCATGACCGCCACCCCCAGGCTCAGGGTGAGCTGGTGGCTGCTCTTGTATAAATCTTCGACTGTGCCGCGGAAATTCTCGGCGACCACCAGGGCCCCCTCTTCGCCCGTCTCCGGCAGGATCACCGCGAACTCATCTCCCCCATAGCGCGCGAAGATATCCAGCTTACGCTGGCGGTTTTGCAGGGTTTTGGCCACCTGCTGCAAAACCATATCGCCGGCAGGGTGGCCAAAGGTGTCATTGTATTTTTTAAACTGATCGATATCCAGCATGATCACAGATAGGCCGCGCTGGAAGCGGTGGCAGCGTTCTACCTCTTTTTTGAGAAACAGCTCGAGGAAGCGGCGGTTGTAGACCCCGGTGAGCCCGTCCAGGATGGACAGCTCGAGCACCTCCTGGTGAAGCTGGATGGCTTTCAGGTTAGCGGCGAGCTGCAAGGCCACTGCCGAAATGGCATTCAGGTCGCTGGCATCAAAAGCAACATATCCAAGGGGTTCATTTTGATAGATCAAGGGAATGATAGCCAGGCTCAATACTTCTTCGGGTGGGTAAAGCCCCTTCGGGGGGAATTTGCGCGTCTCATAGTTCAAATACGGGGCTTTAAAATCTGGGTCGGGGCTGATCAACAGGCTTCTGGCAACCGGATCGTCACCTTCGGGTTCGAATAGAGCCACCGCCGCGTGGCGGATACCAAGCCCGGGTAAATTATCGTTGAGGATTTTGATGGTCTGGTGCTCGTCCAGCGAGGCGCTCAGCCGCGAGGTCAGGATACTCAATTTGTACGCCTTGGCTTCTGCGGCCGTCTGATGGCGGTTATCCATGCGCGCTACGCTTTCGCTGATCGCCACACGCGCCTGGTCTATTAAGGTGTCGACCACCGTCCGGCCGCTGCTTCCGGGCCACTGACCCGGATAATCGATCAAAGCGTGTCTTAACACCGACAGCGCATCTTGAAACGCATTGACATCCGCGCCCACCCCTTCCATCTCCTGGAGGAGAGCCAGCAGAGATTCGGAAAATTGGCGCGGGTTCTCCCCGTGTAGGGTCTGAAATAATGCCTCGATCAGGGAAGCGCCTAACGGTCTCAGGATTGGCGTGGACCACCCCGGTTCCTGGTCGGGTAGGACCGAGAGCATCTCATCTACCAACGCGTTCTTGAAGACAGCCAAATCCGAATATCCTAAATCGGGCGTTTGTGGCGGGCTGCCCTGGGTAGGCTGTATATCCAGCGCGGTGATTGCCATCTTTTCAGGCAAACATCCGCAAGACTGCCGCGGAGCAAACCAGGTTTTTACCCGGGTGGTTTCGAGGGGGATGCCGTCTTCCAGATAATCGAGCATCCGGTCCACCGCTTTGGCGCCGACCTCAACCAACGGCACGTGCACGCTGGATAAAGGCGGCACCTGGGCGGCTGCATCGCGCTGATCGTCAAATCCGACGACCGCTACGTCGCGCGGGATTTCAAGACCTGCTTCGCGGAGCGCGCGCATGGCCCCGAAAGCTGATACGTCATCGCTGGCCAGCACGGCGGTGAAATCAGCCTGGGTGTTGAGGATCTGTCCCATGGCTGCATAGCCGCCCTGCAAGGTGTGTTTCCCGTAGGCCACCAGTCGAGGATCCGCCTTTAAACCCGCCTCCGCCAGGGCAGTCAGATAGGCGGAATATCTTTCTGCGCTGTCGCCCGGGTCGTACGGATCCCCTGCGATGAAGGCAATCCGGCGATGCCCGTGTCCGACAAGATGATGGATGGCTTGATAGATACCCCCCCCATTGTCACAAATGATGGCCGGACCTTTTTCACCGGCGGCAACAAAAAGCACCGGGTGGCCCCTGGCAATTAATCCTTGAATGTAATCAGAGCTGGTCTCATTCAATAATGGAGCCAGAACGATCAATCCATCTGTATTCCACGGGCCAACCGGGACAAAATCTGAAGTAGAGGAAACTTCTGGCCAGGCCGTATACACGCGGCTCGATGAGGCAGCTCGCCCGACGCCCCAGGCCAGCAGGAGATTGCATGCCCTGGATGCAGCGCGGGTTTGGATACCTCTGAATACTGCGCTCAGGTAGCGATCGGGAGTGCCGCCTTCAAATGCCAGCCATCCGGGTAATATGCCTATTGTGCGGCGGCGTTTGGGGGTGCGAGGCATAATTGATTATCGCATAGATTATAAAAAGTGGGCAGTTGGATGTTTATCCATCTGCCCACGAAGCTTTCCCCGGTGGGAAATTATGCTAATCCAGATCGTTATCCAGATCGTCATCATCATCGAAGCCAAGTTCAGCTTCGATCTCTTCAGGCTCGCGCCGGATCCATAGGACCAGCATGTGCCCATCGTCGGTTTCAAGGGTCCGAGCAGCCAGAATGGTGGCTTTCTCTTCGAGACCCAAATCGTTACGGTATTCCAGGAACATCGAGGACTGGTTATGCCAGGCCTTGTGGCAGCGCTCGACCAGCGCGGGACCATTAAAGGCGCGCAGACGGGTGATGGCCAGGTCGTGCACGTAGGGTCCTTCATTCAACCCCAAAGCCCAACCATCCTGGATGGTTTCGAACATGGGTGGGGGGCCTTCTATAATGGTGATTTTGTCATCCATAGGTTCTTCTGTTCTCCTGACATCTGCAACGATAATACCACAAATCACCCGCTCAAAACATTAAATATTTCATTAATTCCTGGCCGCCAGGTGGTTGGCACCCAAGCATATCCCGGTCTGCTCAGCGGGGCTCCCCATCCTCAGGTAACTTTAGCGTACCGGTTCCCATACGGTAGCCGAAGCCGCGTACGGTAAGGATCAGGCGGGGATGGGCAGGGTCCTGCTCGATCTTCTGACGCAGCAGGAAAATATAGCGACGCACGGCAGCCGTGTCTTCTTCCCGGTAAGTGCCCCATACCTCCTGCACAAGCTCGGCTTCGGGGATGGCGTGTCCCTGGCGGCGGGCCATGTATTCGAGGAGGCGGAACTCGGTGGGCGTGAGCGGGATGACCTCGTTTCCACGCTTGGCCTGGCGTTTATCCACGTCGATAATCACATCCCCAAATACCAGTAGATTGCGCTCAACCGGGATGCGCGCGCGCACTCGCGCGAGCACGGCTTCGATGCGCGCGGCCATCTCTGCGAAACTAAAGGGTTTGGTCACATAATCATCCACACCCAAACGGAAACCGCGCAGCTTGTCCGCTTCGGTAGACTTAGCCGTCAGTAGAATAATGGGTATATCGGACATCTCGCGCAGCCGCGCGCAAACCTCCCATCCGTCCATGCCCGGCATCATGACGTCTAATACCACCAGGTTCGGGTGTTCCCGATAGGCCAGCTTGAGCCCATCTGGGCCGTTGGTAGCGGCCAGGACGTTCATATCATTGTTGTTAATGAGGAACTCCCCCAGAAAGCGCAGCAAGGTTGGGTCGTCATCGATTAGAAGGATTTTATCGCTCATCTTGCTCCTGGACGGCCGGCAGCCGGAATGTAAAACAGGCGCCTCCCGATGGACGGTTCTCCACCTGGATATCCCCCTGCATCGCCTGCAGCAGCCTCCTCACCATATAGAGCCCCAAACCATGCCCATAGACGGTCTGGGAATCGCTGTTGTGCAGGCGGAAGAATTTTTCGAACAACATAGGCATGGCTTCGGCTGGGACGCCGGGACCCTCATCCAGAACTCCCACCCATACCTGGCCATCCTGGCTCCACGCGCGGATCTCAACCACTCCATGGGGGGCGTATTTTAAGGCATTATCGATCAGGTGAAAGAGCACGCTCGACACGGCACGGTCATCGGCCATCAAAAAGGGCAGGTGTTCGGGGATTTCCCAGGTGATGCGGCGGCTCTCGGGCAGGGCGCTGATCTGGCGGAGCAGCGGGCTGACGATCTGGCTCAATGTGGTGGGCGCCGGGTAAATGGGGATGCGCCCGGCATCTAAGGCAGACAGATCCAGGATGCTTTCTACAAAGTGATTCAGACGTAGAATTTCGATCTGCACCAGGGTCAGCGACTGGCGGGTAGATTCGGGCAGCGAAGCCGAACTGAGCACCAGCTCGATCCCCCCACCAATATTGGTCAGGGGTGCGCGCAGTTCGTGGGAGACCAGCGAGACAAAATCCGATTTGAGCTCGTCCAGCTGCTGGAGAGTTTGGTGCTGCTGCTCGAGTTGGGCATACGCCTGGCTGAGGCTAAAGGTTTTTTCTTCAACCTTGTGTTCGAGCTGTTCATTGAGGGTCTCGAGAGCGTGGTGGGCGGTTGCGATCTGTTCGTAGGCCTGTTTTAGAGCGGCTTGCTGGCGCTTATGCTGGGTCAGATCGTGAGCGGTCCCGACCAGGCGAGCCTGGCGTTTGCGTGGGATCAACCAGGTGCCGCGCCGCTCGCCGGCATCGTTTTCCACCGGGCGCAGCGAAAGGTAAGCCGGGAAGCTGTCCCCATTCTGGCAGCGGAAGCGCACCTCCCCCGACCAATCCAGACTGGTGTCTGGGTCGGGCCAGGTAAGGTCGTCACCGGGGGCCAGGATCTGGTAAAGAGGTTTGCCGAGCAGGGCCTCTTCATTCGCATAGCCTAATTTGTGAACCAGGGCCGGGTTGGCCAACAGGAACTGTCCCTGGCTGTTGCAGATAAAGGCCGGGTCCGCCGCGTGGTCGACCAGTGAAGCATATTCGCGCAGCTCCACTTCTCCGGCGACCACTCCCTGCTGCAAAATCAGCCCCGCCGCGCAAAACAAGACTACCCAGACTGCCAGGGTGCTCCATTGGCCCTTCAACTGTAGGCTGACCAGCGTATACCAGCTTAAAACCAGGGTGGCTGCCAGGGGGAGCAGGCTCTGGATGCGGTTTTGGATTTTTATAAAGGTGAGGGAGAGGGGAGGGCGGTGCTTCCCCGGCTGCAGCGCGTACACGGCTCCAACTCCCAGCAGGCAAGGGCTGATAATCCATCCAAGACCGATCAATGATCCGCTCAAATAGGGGTCTGCCTGCATCCAGGATGCCGAATACAGATCGCTAAACAGGGCTGCCAGCAGCGCGGCCGCAATCACCCCCAGGGTCAGGCGCAGCGGTGCTTCCTCACTGACCAGCAGAATATTGATTGTGATGGTCAGCAGGATAATATCCAGCATAGGGTAGGCGGCGGCCCAGAACATCCCTACCAGCTCGACGGGTGTCGCCGCCAGGGCCGGTTGGATTGCGGTAAACCAGGCCAGCGCAGCCAGTGCGCTGGCCGAGATGACCAGGTCCAGCACCAGGTGCAGCCGGCCAAACTGGCGGCGTTGGTGGGCGAGCATTACCAGCACACCCAGGGCAACCGGCGGGTAGCCCGCGGTATAGAAGAGGTCCGCCAGAGATACCCCGCGGCCGGAGACCCCGGAGCCCAATCCATAGATTAACTCGACCAGGCTGCCCCCGGTCCACAGCAGCAGGCCGGTCCCGGTATAGAACCAGATCCGGCGCAGGTATGGGTGGATTGCTTTGCGTCCGGCCTGGATCGAAAGGTAGGTAGCGAACGATAAGGGCAGCAGGCGCCCGGCCATTCCCATCCAGGTGCGCTGGCTATCCGGAAGACCGGGGGTGTTGAGCAGCACAAAGAATCCGATCGTATATACGACGGACAGCCCGATGACGGCCGGGATATAGCCTGGGAGGGAAGTGGAGCGCAGCGCCCGCATACAGCAATTTTACAATAAAAGACCCGGGCGCTGTGCCCGGGTCTTTGGCGGATTGTTATTCGATTGGGTCCGGAAACGCCATGAATTTCTCAGCGCGGTCTTTATCATAGGTGAACGCATAATATTTCGTTCCCATGTCGTCACTGTCAAGGGGTGCAGCAAACTCCGCGACCTTGCCGTACTGGTTATACACCTGTATCCGCACCCGGTAAGCGGTGATAGAAGGGGGTGAATCTGTTTCCTGATTTTCAATGTACAGGGTATATTCACCAGGATCCTGGATGTTGATGAACACGGATTCGGGACCCTTATCCAGATCATCATTTTCGATCCGGGCATGGAGAGTTCCCGTTTCAGGGTATTCTCGAGTGAACCCGGGGCTGATTTCGCAGAACTCCTCACCATTAATACAAGGCACAATCAGCTTTGTATCCAGATCGCCGTGTAAGGCCCAGGTCACCACGATACGCATCTGTTCCCCCGTCAATAAGTTAGGCGAAAGCGCATAATCGTAGCTGGGCAGTGGAGCATGATAATCCAGATCGATGTATGTCTCGAACTCATAATAATCAGGGTGGATGATCGAGATGTTATAGCTGCCCGCCTGAATCCCTCCCAGGTTGTAAAAGCCGTTCGGGTCGGTTTGGTCGCAGTAATTCAGGATGCACACTGCGGCGTTATTGACCGGCAACCCATCGGACGCATTGCGGACGGTTCCGGAAACATACACCGGCTGGTACTCATAATTCTTCATGATCAAGGGCAGGTAGAGTACACTGCCTGTTTCCGGGGATACAGCGGGCGCGGCCTGGACAGGCTGCGCGCGAAGAGGCGCGGCTCCGGCGATCAGCAGGGCTAAAACCAGCAGCAGTGGGGATAGTTTGGATGTCTTTGGCATAGCGTAACCCTTTTTTTGGTGCTGGACCCTGGTTGCCAGGATCCAGTACATGAGTCGATCGCGAGGTTAGCCGATCCCACCCGTTCGGGGGGTTGGCGTTTTGGTCGGCGTTGGGGTCGGTGTCCGCGTTGGAGTATGGAATACGGTCGGCGTGGCCGTGGCCGTATTCGTCCGCGTAACCGTGGCGGTGTTCGTGATGGTGGCCGTATTCGTCCGCGTCGGAGAGCTGGTGCGCGTGGGCGTTTGGGTGCGGGTAGGCGTTTGTGTGGGTGTCCGGGTATTCGTCGGGGTCGGCGGTATGGGTGTCTTGGTGGGTGTAGGTGGAATCGGTGTTATTGTAGGCGTGTGGGTAGGCAGCGGTGTATGAGTGGGCGTACCCGTTTTGGTTGGCGTGCGCGTAATCGTTGGAGTCAGGGTAATCGTACGTGTGGGGGTTTTGGTGGGAGTGCGCGTGATGGTAGGTGTCAGCGTAATGGTCGGCGTCAGAGTGATGGTGGGCGTCTGCGTGATGGTGGGTGTGTTGGTCAGAGTAGCTGTGATGGTCGGCGTCAGGGTCGGCGGTTTTTGGATCCGGAAGGTTTTGGACGGGCAGTCTTTATACTGACCGGTCGTCGAGGTGGTATTGGCAAAGATCGTATACAGCCCTTCGGGTAAATTGACAAAATCTGTGTTTGCCCAACCGCTGCCAGTTCTCCACTGCCGGCAGCTGCCATTATTCGTGCCAAATGCGCAGAATTTTGCGCCATTATCCGTGTTATTCAGATAATTCTTTGTTCCGCCGCCCGGGATCGGGCCGCTGATGCGCATTTTGACATTGCTGATCCCGGTGCCGTTGACTGTCCCCACATTGGGATCATAGGCAACCACTTCGAAGCGGGTCTGGCCTACCAGGCTGATGATCGTACCGCTGGTATCAGGGACGATGATCTCGCAATACAGCGGCAGCGGGGTAGGCGTCTGGGTGGGCGTCTGGGTAATGGTAGGCGTCAAAGAAGGAGTAAGGGTATCCGTGGGAGTGTTGGTCGGCGTGGGGGGCTCGGGAGTGAACGTGTTGGTGGTCGTCGGTGTGTTAGTGGGCGTATTGGTGGGCAGGCTGATGGGCGCCGGTACGTTGATCGCCCGGCTGGTGCGGAAGCGCTCGATGATGCCTTCGCGCTGCGCGGTCAGGTGTACCTGTGGGAATGCCCCATTCAAGACTGGGGTCATCAAGGGGTGGTTGAAATCCACTACCACCACCACGCGGTCGCCCGCGCCGCCGGGGTCGTCATCCGGGGTGCAGCTGGCGGAAACCATGTTGGCCGAATCGGGGGGGAACAGGGTGAAATCTGGAGCAGTTCCGGCGTCACTCCCATCGCGGGTCGAGCAAACCGTGATCTTAAAATAACCCGCCAGCGCCCATTGGGACGCATTTAAAGATGGGTTGCGCGAGAGGGCCAGCGCTCCTGCGGAGGCGGCATCTATGATCGAAGGCAGGCGCGCCCAATCCTGGAGCTGGGCAGTCATATCTTCGATATTGGCGCTCGGGTGGGTGGATTTATAACTATAAGGCACCTGGCAGTCCTGCGGGCTGCCGCCATAGACGTCGGCGGTATGCAGACCTGCGGTGATGTCCGGGTTCAAGGTGGGATCGCAGTACTGTAAGTCGTAATTCCCGGTGACGGCATAGCGCACGCCAAAACGCGCGCCGTTCTGCACTGAAAGCCAGGCCTGGAAGATGCGCCCGAACTCGATGATGCCCAGCAGCAGCAGCAGCAGGATCGGCAGCACCAGGGCAAACTCGACGATCCCCTGGGCGCGTTTTCCCGGCCGGCGGGTGGGGAGGTGGATGGGGAATGAGAATGAAAAGCGTGCCATGGCAGTGCCCCTTTAGTGACTCAGACGGGTGAAGATGCGGGAGGCGATGTCGTCAAACACCGAGTTCAACCCCCCGCCAAATTCTCGGAAATAATAATTGCCGCATTGGTAGTCATCGGTGCCGCCTGTCAGGGCTTTATGGGGTGTGGTTCCGTAGGCGCACGGTTCGGGGTTGGTGGCCGGGTTGCCGTCATCCCCGATGCGGGCGGCAAAACGCAGCAGCGCATCTCCATACTGGTCCCATTCGCCATCTCCGCTCAGGTCGGCGGTTGGGTTTAGCACCCATTGGCCCAAACCGATCGAAAAAATGATGGCTCCCTGGCCTTTGATCCCGTTGCATCCCGCGGCCGGCGAAATCGGGTCGCAGGCGATAAAGCGGGCTGCATCGCGCGCGTAATCATCCGCGTCATAATCCGGGTTGCCCACCCCAGGAGAAAGCTCGGGCGAATGATACGAATAGATGTTCCTATCCTGGCAGTGGGGATAATCCCCGGCCGTAGCTGCCGGGCAGTAGCCCCAGGGGATATCGGTGGTATCTGTATCGGAAATATCCAGCTCTGTGGCGTTTGCCTGGCCGTCGGTCAAGAGGATCGTGACCCACAGGGCGCTCGGGTTGGGGTCGAGGGCAAACATGGCGCCCCCGTATTTGAGACCCAGGCCTATCGCGGTAGTCGCGCAGGTGGATGCGTCTCCATTGAGAAGACCCGCAGCCATTGCTACCGGGTTCGCCGGGTTATAGAATGGGCAGACCGCGCCGCCGTAAAAGTGATCATCCGGATGATCCGACAGGTTGCATGTTCCGGGATTAGTACTCGTCGCCCAATCCGATGGACAGGGATCGGCCTGATAGACCTGCAGGTTTTCGATGGCTGCAACGGCTGCGCCTTGGTCTTTATACCAGTTATTTCCCACCACATAGGTGCCCCGGTTTCCGGAACCATAGACGTACCCCGTTGTCGGGTCTACTGCGCCTTCCCATCCATTTGAAAAGACCACGATGGCCAACCGGTCGGCTTCTTCGATGACATCTTTATCCAGCACCCATTCGGCGAAATCGGCGGCTGCAGCCTTGACTTCTTCAAAGGGGTGGCATTCACCGGGTGTCCCGTCGACGCCACCTGGATCCGCGGCATTACACAGGATGGGGTTGCGCGCCTCAAAGTCAGGTTTCCCGTCGGCGCCGGCAGTTGGGTTGCTGCACACCCGCCAGGGATTGCCGGGATCGGGGTTCATGGGGCCGTCATCGATCACGCCATCGCCATCGTCGTCATCCCCATCGCCGCAGGCAGCATCCCAGGTCATCGACTCGGAGATGTCCAACACCAGCACCACATCCATGGATGCGGCTTCGCCGATGGCCTCCGCGGTGACATCCGTCCCGTACAAACCCACCACCTGCAGGAAGGCAAAATCTACGTGGCTGGTGGCGGTTACTTTGACCAGCTTGCGCAGGGGGACGGTACACACGTCCGGGTTGGTCGCGTTTGTCTCTGAATTATCACAGATATCTACCACCGCGGTAACATTATCCACGCCGTTGAGCCGTAAAAACTCCTCCGCGGTTTTAGTGATGTCACTTACATCCTGGCCTTCACGGAACTGGGTGGCTGCCGCGATGGCCGCCGAGTCTACGGCCCGGCGCAGGTGGCCATACCCGATAAACAGCAGGCCTGTGTCGATGGCCAGGCCCACAAAAGCCACCACGCCGACAAAAGCGGCGGCGATCAGCACGATCGATTGCCCACGCGCGCTGGCTGAGGGTCGTTGCGGAGAATAAGGAGGAGATGATTTCATCATAGCGTTTCTTTGATTAATGCGGTTCGGCGGCCGGGAGGGGCATGATGGTGTAACTGCTCACCGGCATGGGATTTGGAACGAAAACCGTAATCCACGGCAGGGCCAGGGCCATATGATACGAATAAAAGACTTCCACCAGGACGACGCCCATATTGACCGTGTCCATACCGGAGACCAGGTTCTCGACCCCGGCGTTGGAAAAGCGGGAAGTATGGAAGCTGCCCGTAAACCCGGCACATTTGGGCGCCAGCAAGGCGCCTACCTCGGTTGTCGTTTCCAGGTAGTTTGCGCACCAGTACTGCAGGCTCCACTGGCCGTTCACCGATGACACGCCCCCTTCAGTTGGGTAGCGGTTGGTCACCGTGTTGCCGGTCAGGCCAAACACCGAGATCACCACATCATCTGTTGCGGCATTCAAGGTGATGGGATTGACCGCGGTTATGGCCTCCAAACCGACCGATTCGTAGAATATCGGGTCATCATGGTTGAGATTGGTGCGCGGGCTAAAGTCGACCGCCAGGCGGGCAGCTTCGCGGGGGCCATCCAGCAGGTTCAGGTACTCGTTTAGCATGAAGCCAAACTCGACCAACCCGCTCAACAGGATGAGCAGGATCGGCAAGAAGATGGCGACTTCGACAAAACTTTGTCCGCGTCGTCTCGATTTAGGTTTAGTTTGGCGATGCAATGGATGCATAGGACCGTTTCCGTAAATCAGGTTAGGGAATTCTCTAATATGTATAACGAAATTAATGTAAAATTGATTCGATCTCGCCCAGTACTAGGTTAACCGTACGGGACGCGAAAGTCAATAACCCCCGGGGAATCCTTGCAATATTGATATTTGATGGTCACGATTTTGTAACAAAATCTGGACTCTTTGCCTAATCCTCGTCCGGCGGAGCGGTCTGGCCATAATCCAGCACCGGGCGCACCTGCGAGTTGGGCTGCGCCGGCCCGATGATCCCCTTTTCCTCTAATGTGTCGATCATCCGCGCTGCACGGGTATACCCGACCCTCAAACGCCGCTGCAGCATGGAGATTGAAGCACGCCCTTCCCTGCGGACCAGCTCGGTTGCCTCTTTCAGCATGGGATCCACGTCTTCCTGGGGTTCCATATCGTCCCAAAGAGCGGCCTGCTTGAGCGGCCCCTGGTTTGCGGGCTGGCCCGGGTGGCTGCCAGGCGCGGGCTCTGGGCTCTCTTCGACGCTGACCTGTTCGCGCCAGTAGCTGACCACCCGCTGGATCTCCAGGTCGGATACATAGACTCCTTGCAGCCGCACGGGCGCCGGAGCGTCGGGGGCCTGGAAGAGCATGTCTCCCCTGCCGAGCAGCCGCTCCGCGCCGGGCTGGTCGAGGATCACGCGGCTGTCTACCCCCGAAGCTACCGCGAATGCAACCCGCGCCGGGAAGTTGGCTTTGATCAACCCGGTGAGCACATCCACCGAGGGACGCTGGGTCGCCAGGATCAGGTGCAGGCCGGTGGCGCGCGCCAGTTGAGCCAGGCGGGTGATGGTGCGTTCGGTCTCATCGGGAGCCAGCATCATCAGGTCGGCCAATTCATCGATCACCACCACCAGGTAGGGGATTCTTTTTTCTCCGCGGGCCTGCAGCCGGCTGTTGTAATCGACGATATTGCGCGCGCCGACCTGGGCAAACTTATGATAGCGGTTATCCATCTCGCGCATCATCCACTGCAGCGCGCCGACCACGCGTTCCGCGTCTACCACCACCGGGACCAGCAGGTGGGGGATGCCGTTATAACCTGTCAGCTCCACCCGCTTGGGGTCGACCAGGATCAAGCGCACGTCGTCCGGGGTATTATTTAATAGCAGGCTGCACAGGATCGAATTGACACATACCGATTTCCCCGATCCGGTAGTTCCGGCAATCAGCAGGTGAGGCATGGCGGCCAGGTCGGCAGCCATGGCTTTGCCGGCCACGTCTTTTCCCAAGGTAAAGCGCAGCGGCGAGCGCAGTTTTTGGAACGGTTCGCTCTGCAGGACTTCCAGCATCCCCACCCGGCTGACCTCTGTGTTCGGCACTTCGATGCCCACGTAGGCCCGCCCGGGTACGGGAGCCTGGATCCGGATGCGTGGCGCTGCCAGGGCCAGGGCCAGGTCGTCGGCCAGCGAGACGATCTTGCTGACCCGCACGCGGGTCCGGCCGCTGCGTGTCTCGACAAAATCCGGCTCGACCCCAAACTGGGTGATGGTCGGGCCGCGGTGGATCTCCACCACATGGCCGGGGGCGCCGAATGAGCGCAGGGTCTCTTCGATCAGGCGCCCGCGGTCCTGGTCCAGCTCCCCGTTTCCGTTGGTGGGCAGGCTGGCTTCCAGGATTGCATCCAGGGCGGGCAGCACCCAGGCAGCCTCGTGCGCGGCTTCCGGGATCGAAGCTGAAGATCCTGAAATGTGGCGCACCGAGACGGCGCCCGGGGTTCCAGGGACAAGCGGGGCCATGGGGGACGTGGGCTCGTTCTCACCGCGCTGGTAGGGCGTATATTGATCTTGGAGTGCGTCGGCTGAAGCTTCGTGATCAAAATCACCGGAGCTGCCGGGTTCGCGCGCAGCGGTCAGGTTGCGAACCAGAGCGCTCCAAACCTGTTCGAGCCGGGCAAGCATGGGCGGCACCCAGCGAAAGATCTCCGGAATAGACAGGTCCAGGCTCATGGCCAAGCTGATCAGCAGCCATCCCAAGAGAGCGATCCATGCGCCGGCCTGGCCAAGCCCACCCACCAGGGTTCGCTCGAAAAAGTAACCGATCGAACCGCCGCCTTTTCCGGCTTCCGCCAGCTCCGAGCCGCCGCCACCTAATATATGAAAAGTAGCCAGCAGAGCAAAGAAAAACAGAACCAGCCCGGCCACGCGCTCCAGGGCCACCTGGGGCAGGCGTTCGATATTGCGCAGCACCAGCCAGAGACCGATCGCCAGCAGCGCAACCGGCAGAACGAACACGCCCCAACCAAACGTGTGGTTTAGAAAACCGACCCACACCCCGGTCAGGCTGCCCCGGTTGGTGGACAACAGGCTTAAGAGCGTCAGGAGACCCAATAAGGCCAGCAGAGTCCCAACCAGGTCCAACTTCCGTTCGGGAGAAATCCCGGTCAAGATAGGGCGCGATGTTTTACGGGGGCCCGCGCCGGGTTTCGGCCGCGCTGTAGAGCGGGGTGCAGAACCGCCGGCCCGATTCTTCGTTGGAGAGCTCAACCCGCGGGTGGCGCGGGATCGCTCCGGGGATTTTTTGCTCCCTGGATGGGGTTTTGCGGGTTTAGGAGGGTTTGGTTTCCGGTTTGGCAAGCTGGCTCCAAATCTTTTTACTTCATTAAGATTATAGCACATGATTTCTATGCTTTTGAGTTGCAGGAATTACACCAACAATGTCTTTCAATAAAAGCCCAAACTGTCCACTTGAGGTACAATAGTCCCGCACTGCTTCGAGGTGAAAGGAAAAGGCATTGTTCGAAATCATCTTTCTCGGCACATCGGCGTCTGCACCTTCAGCCCGGCGGGGATTATCGGCCCAGGTAGTCAAACGGGATGAGTATCGTTTCTTGATCGATTGTGGTGAAGGCACCCAGCGCCAGATCTTGCAGGCCGGGATTGGCTTTCGCAGGTTAAACCATATCCTGATCACACACGGCCACCTGGATCACATCCTTGGACTGGGAGGTCTGCTTTCGACCTTTTTGCGCTGGGAATCGATCGATCAGTTGGAGATCTTTGGCGGCAAGGGAGCCCTGGAACGCATCTCCGATTTGTTGTACGGTGTGGTCCTGCGGGGTGCAAATCCCCCCATGCCCTTGCATCTGCGCGAGATCAGCTCTGGGGTGTTCTTTGACGGCGGTGATTTTACCATTTCTGCTTTCCCGGTCATGCACCGCGGGCAGGACTGCCTGGGTTATCTTTTCGAAGAGCGGGGCCGCCGGCCTTTCCTGCCCGAGAAAGCTGAAGCCCTGGGCATCCCCCAGGGACCCTGGCGGAAAAACCTGGTCGAGGGCCAGCCTGCCAATCTGCCGGACGGGAGAGTGATCCAGCCAGAGGAGGTCCTGGGTCCTTTTAGACCGGGTACCCGGCTGGTCCACGTGGGGGATGTTGGACAGACGGACAGCCTGTTGGAGATATGTCGCGATGCCGATACCCTGGTGATCGAGGCCACCTATCTGCAAAGCGAGGCCGAGATGGCGCGCCAGTTTGCCCATTTGACTGCACGCCAGGCCGCAGAACTGGCCATCCGGGCGGGAGTCAGGCAGTTGATCCTCACCCATATTTCGCGGCGCTACCGGGAAAAGGATGTTCTGGCGGAGGCCCAGGCTGTTTTTCCAAATACGGTGGTAGCGCGTGATTTCGATACTTATACGGTCAAACGCGATATACTATAGGTATCCATCT
>Ga0105104_10000261_pt1 | contig 40072 bp, 38 predicted proteins | sample PPLLaktember2015_3_FD_87034 | JGI IMG/M metagenome (GOLD analysis project Ga0105104, IMG submission 87034) | Freshwater sediment microbial communities from Prairie Pothole Lake near Jamestown, North Dakota, USA - PPLs Lake P7 Core (6) Depth... | ecosystem: Environmental > Aquatic > Freshwater >... | reverse complement strand
CCTTTGTTATGTTATTTCCGTTATGTGCGCGGCGACCGTCGGTATGATCCAGGCTGCTCGCTTGAGCATTGGCCATCCCGCGGCTGGCGAAGGCTACGAATTGCTGGCAATCGCTGCCTGTATCCTGGGTGGTGTCAGCCTGATGGGCGGCGAAGGGAACGTCTTCGGCATCCTCGTTGGTGCGGCGTTAATTGGTGTCGTGCAAAATGAGATGGTGATGCTCAATATCAATCCTTTTTGGCATAAGATCGTGATCAGTCTGGTGCTGCTCGTGGCCATCACCCTGGATTATGCCCGCCGGCGCCGACAGTAGCGTTGCGTAATTTATGTCTCAACCATCCTTCTTTTCTCACTGGGCAGAATCGAATGGGCCCCGTTTCTAACGGAGAGGTTCAAGACCTCAGCCACGGATACCTTGACAGGCTCAGTATAATTTTCGCGAATTCACACGTATTTTTTTAATCAGTTCACAGCAAGTGACCATCTTTATAGTGCCATCTCGCCTGAAACGAGAGCTAGAAGAATAAAGAAGAATTCGAATCAGATCAGCGAGGAAAACGAATGGCCGAAATCCAACGCGTGCTCGTGACCGGTCCCACCGGCAAGGTGGGCCAAGCCTTTATCCAGCGTTTCCTGACGGAGCCAAAGTTCGACGCGTTCGTGGTCCGGGCGCTGTGCCATAACCGGTTGCTCGAGCCTCATCATCGCCTCGAAATCGTCCGTGGCTCCATTGACCGGCTGGAGACGGTGCGGCAGGCGATGCAGGATGTGACGCATGTGCTGCATCTGGCAACTTGCAAAGAGACGCCCGACCAGATCATGGATGTGGCTGTGAAAGGTCTCTTCTGGCTGCTGGAAACTTGCCGCCTCAGTACGACGTTCGAACAATTCATTTTGATTGGCGGCGATGCTGGAATGGGGCACTTCTATTATCCGCATCCTGTTCCGGTCACCGAGCAGCAGAAGCACTCCGGGTACCCGGGCTGTTATGCCCTCTCCAAAGTGTTGGAAGAAGTAATGTTGGAACAGTATTACATCCAATATAACCTCAACGGCTGCTGTCTACGCGCCCCCTGGATTATGGAGAAGGATGATTTTAAATACCAGTTATCATTCGGCGACGATGTGTTTGGTGGACCCCGCTGGCGCGACCTGGTCGGCGCGGAACAAGCGGACGAGTACGGGCGAATGCAAACCATCCCAGTAATGCTCGATCCTGCCGGTCAGCCGGTCAAGCGCAACTTTGTGCATGTTGAGGACCTGGTTAGCGCGATTTTGCTGGCGTTCGATCAGCCACGCGCCCGCCAGCAGACGTTCAACATTTGCATGGACGAGCCGGTGGACTATGGGGAGGTGGCCCGGTATCTGGCTGAGACCCGAAGCTTGCCCGCCGTGGAAATCCGGACACCCTATCACTCGACCTGGCTGGACAATGCCAAAGCCAAGTTCCTGCTGGGCTGGCGAGCAGAGTATGACCTGAAGAAGTTGATCGAGTCGGCCTGGGGCTACCAACGCGCGCCGGATGACCCCCGGGTGGTATGGTATCCCGGATAGGCCGTCATTTTTTCCCAAGAACGTGTATTGGCCGTTTGGCTTTTGCCCATCTGAGTAAGGTCCGTAAGTGATGCACTATGTCTTTGAACATATCTGTTTTCATCCAATGATTATTTGTTAGTGCGCGGTATACTATAGTAGGCCATTAGGAATCATTCATCAGCATAAATAATCCATCGCAGACTGCTGGGTTTCTAGATCATCAAAGTCGGTTCTGGTGGAACCTCCCCATTCTTCTTCTATTATGTCACTGCAATTTGCCTACCTGGTTATTCCCAGTATCTACCATCCCAGACATTCATAAAGAGCAGAAAGAACTCACATGAAAAAGAATAACCACTTACGCACCGGAGATTTAGCTTTAGTACGTCAGATCAACCTTTCCATAATTATGAACAGTCTGCGCAAAAAAGCACCGGTTTCACGCGCTGGGTTGGCGCAGGTGACGGGACTAAACAAGACAACAGTTTCCAGTTTAGTTGATGAACTTCTACAGCGCCAATTTGTTCGAGAAGTTGGATCTGTCACTGGAGCCAAAGGACACCCGCCCATCATGCTGGATCTGAACCCAACTGCCGGGTTCATGGTTGGTTGTGAGATTGGCGTAGACTTCATCCTGGTGGTCTGCACCAACTTCGCCCCGGAGATCATCTGGCGTCAGGAAGAACATACTGACCCCAGCATGGGCCAACATGCGATACTCGATCGTGCGAAGGCACTTTTGAGCGAGGCAATTAAGAGGGGTTATATGGAATATGGCACACTCTTGGGCATCGGGGTAGGCGTAGCTGCTTTGATCGACCAATCCACCGGAACAATGCTGTTTGCGCCCAACCTGGGGTGGAGGGATCCTTTCCCGATTCGTGCCATGTTGCAGGAATCATTCCCGGAGGCACCCCTGATTGTGGACAATGAGGCAAACATTGCCGCTTTGGGAGAGCATTACTTCGGCGTAGCTCAAGGCCATGATGAAGTGCTATATATCAGCGCGGGTGTGGGCCTTGGCGGGGGAATTGTGCATGACGGTCGAGTGTTTAGCGGTGTGGCTGGTGTTGGCGCCGAATTTGGCCACATGACTATGGATCCTGATGGCGAGCTTTGCAGTTGCGGTAATTTTGGCTGTTGGGAGACTCAGGTAAGCCAGCGGGCATTGTTCCGTCATATCCGAAAGAGCTTTGAGCAGGGTGAGACCGGTATTTTATTCCAGCTCACAAATGGGGGCGTCGATCCGTTGACAGTACCCATGATCGTCGACGCGGCTCGCACAAGGGATTCGGTTGCGCTGGGGGCATTGGAAAAAACAGGACGGAACCTTGGCATTGGCATTGCTTCGCTGATAAACGCTTTGAATCCGGAATTGGTTGTATGTGGTGGAATACTGAGCCTTGCAGGTGAATTTCTCATGCCTGCGGCGATAATGGAGGTGGAACGACGCGCGCTGTGTTGGAATCGAGAGGCTACAGAAGTTGTGTTGGCAAAACATGGCTTCGATGCTGCTGCGATGGGCGGCGTGGCGGCGGTTTATGAGACGATCCTAGCTCAACCGAATCTTGTAGGCTCGCTCGAATGATGAAACCAATTCTTTGTCCTTCAATTACAAAAAAACCATCACTGATTATTTCAAATTGCCCTCCGACAAAGTGGTGATCTTTTTGAGCTAGAATCCGTTTCAATGATTGTTTATCGCGGGCATGTCCACATAGGAAGGATGTCCTGCATCCCGGAGAAGCTCCAGCGTTGGGGCAGGGTTGAGCACCGGAGTGGCGAAGTTGCCCGCGTCGGCAAAGGCGATCGTGATGCGCAGGCGCTTGCCCTGGGCGAACTGCCAGGCTGTGGGCAGCAGGTCGAAAACCAGCTCTACCGGCTCGCCCTGCGGGATAGGGTTTAGCTCGCTCTGGAAGTAGTTGTGCCAGGGCAGGCCGAGTGCATCGAAGGGCGCCTGGCTCAGCGCGCGAAGAGAGGCGCGCAGGCTGCCCTCGGTAACATAAGTAGAATTGCCCTGGGGGTCGACCTCTTCGACGTAGGCAAACACATCCAGGTCGGGTGCGCTGGTGGTTAGCCAGAGATGCGCGATGGGGCTTCCAGCGATGGTAAGGGGCGCCTCCAGTGGCAGGGTAGTGTAAGTCAGGGCTTTGGCATCATTGGCGCGCAGGTTGGGGTACTTGTGCGGGTCCGCTGGCGCCGACCAGCGCGGTTTCTTGCCGGTTGTCGTGGTGTAATCCACGGTGTAAGTATCTACGGTAGGCGTACCAACCATGGTATCTGCAGATGCTCCATTTGGGGCGGTCAGCGCAAGCGTGCCGTTGTTGACCGAGACGGAACGATCCGCCTTTCCACCGGCGAGGTAGTAGCGGGTAAGCTCCTGGTCCTTCGGCGGCCACTCTGCGGCGCTCTTCCACGCGGCGGACCTGTCTGCTCCCTGCACGAAGTAGTGGATCGGGGCTTCAGCCATGATGCCGTTATCGATGCCTTTCAGCCAATAATCGAACCAACGTTGCACCTCGGCCCCATAGTCGACATCGGGTCCAGGAGACTCAATTTCACTGTGGTCCACCGGGCGCACCAGCAGCCGCTTGGGCGCCTGAAGATTGGCGTAGATCAGGAAATCATCACGGTCGCAGATGTCGTACCAGCCATCAATCAGGTAGAACGGGACCCCCGCGCGGTTGATCCGCTCGAATAGCGGATAGAGCGTGTTGAAATCTACCCAAAAGTTTTGCCCGGTTAGCGTCAGTGTATCGCGGAAGGGGGCGTTGGCCACATTTTTCACCGTATCCGCCAGGGTCTGGTTCTGGCGTTCGGCACGGGCCTTGGCCAGCAGGGTTCCATCTTTGTCCTGATCGACGGGGGTTGCGAGAAAGTCGAAGGCCTGGTTGGCGCGAACATAGAAGTTACTAAAGGCGATATCCTGGATGCCGCCCGGGAACATCATCGCGCTGTAGGAATCGATCCAGGTGGTAGCGGGCAAGATTGCTTTGAGGTACGGGTTGCCCGTGGAGGCGGCCACGAACTGAATTTGGGCCTGGATCGAATCGCCAAACATGCCAATCTTGCCATCCGACCACTTCTGCACGGCGATCCAGTTGAGGATTTCATCCGTCTCTTTAGCGCCCAGCTCGGGGGTAAACTTTAGCTGCCCAAAGGAAGCGCCGGTGCCCGGCCGCTCGACCACCACCGCGGCATAACCAGCGTAGAGCATATCGCCCAGCCATTTGGTGCGCCAGACGTGGTCCAACACCGCCCCATTTGGGGCCAGGCGGGCGCGCAGCTTCAACATCGGGGTGTAATACCAGGGTATATCCATCAGTTTGGCAAGGTTATTGTTCCCGTCTTTGTCGAACACCGTCCAGGCCCGCCCGTAGGGAGTATATTTGAACAGCACCGGCAGGGGTTGGCCGGCCTGGACGCCCTTTTTTGTGGGCAGATACAGGTCGTAAGCCAGCCGGGTGCCATCGGATAAGCGCAAAAAATCCGAGGTACGTTGATAGCCATCATAGACAGCCGGTGAATAACCCTGGTAGATGCCAAATTCCGATACCATGATTTGGTTTTCCTTTATAGATTGTATCCGTGAATACAGAAGGGCGAGCAGCGCAATGATCCCTAGAGACAAAATCAGCCACCGCCATCTTTTCAAGGTGAAGTGTTTCCTGTCAAGAGGAACTGGATGAAGGGACATTATTACCTCCTATACCAATTTGCCAGCGTGTTTTCCGGACCCTAGAGCATTCAGCACGCCGCCGGGGTAACCCGTTTGCTGGCCCGCAAAATAAAGGTTAGCGATCCCTGGATAGCTGTCAAAATACCGGCCAAATTTCTTTGAATTGAGCGCATCCGCATCCATACGGTAACCCAGGCAGGAGCCTTGTGTGTTGCCCGTATAGCGCTCCAGGGTAAAAGGCGTGCCCAGCTCACCGACTTCGATCCGCGATCGGTCATGCAGGTCGGGGATGAGATTTTCCAGCGCGCACAGGAGATCCGCGATGACCATTTCTTTGATTTCGCGGTAGCGATCGGTGCGCATGCCATCCACCAGGCCCCAGTTCTCCATCCAGCCGTCCGGTGGGCAGGAGAGGTACACCTGCAAGTTGGTCTTTCCGGCCGGCGCATGGGCCGGATTATGAAAACAAGAGGCGTGGACAACCATCGAATGGCCGCGGTAGAAATGCGCTCCTTTGGGGTCCGGATCGATTTCGGGGTAGTAGCAGACTTCTTCGTGCCCCTGGAAATATTGCCTGACCTTCTCGGGTGGAATGTCCACCCCCAGGTAGAAAATTGGAATGGCGCGGGCCAATTGGGATTTCTCCAGGCGTTCCAGAAGACCTGCATCAATGAATTCACTGCCGATCAGCTGGCGGAATGTTTTATTGAGGTCAATGCAGCAGATAACCTTTTTTCCATAAATCGTTTCGCTGCGCCCATGCATTTTCAGTTCAACCCCCACGGCCTTGCCGTTTTCAATGAGGATCTTTTCGACGTCCGCGCAGGTGCGCACATCGCCGTAGTGGGTCTCAATAACCGCAGACATATCCTCCACCAGACCCTGGTAACCGTTAGATGGGTAGAAATTTAGAGTTTGCGAGTACAGTTTTCCGACTTTTGTAAAAAAGGTCATCTCTCCACGGTAATCCACTTCATCTTCTTTCTCTTGCAGAAATGCGTAGGCCGCTCCCCCTGGGTCAAGATACTTGCCAAAAATATCGCCCTCCATTCCCTGTAGGGATTTCATTTTCTTCATCGATCGCATGGCGCGGGCGAGGCGCAGTATGCCCAGGGCTTTTTCGACAAAATCATTCCCATCCATACCCGTAAAAAATGCCTCCAAAATCGCTTCGGCTGGACGGATCTCCTTTTCGTACAGCATCCGCAGGCACGACCGTTCTTCTTGAAAAACTCCTCCCAGACCGGAGAAAAAGCCCTCCAGAGTGGTGTAATCTACCCAGCAGCCGGCAACGTTCCAGATCGCCTTTTGGGGTTTCAGGTCGACTTTTACGCCCACCTCTTGCAAGGGCCTGCGAATATAGTCCATGCAGCGGCTCATACCCGCGTCAAAGTAATAGCCTTTGCGGGTAAAGCCTGCCGCCAGCCCACCAACGGTCGCATGCTTTTCCAACAGCACGACTTTTTTGCCCCTCTTTGCCGCGGTAATGCCGGCCATTAGGCCGCTCAACCCGCCGCCAATCACGATCGCATCATATTGAGAATCCGTATTCATAGAGACCACCTCTTCCATGGAAATCACCTGGACTGTTCAAACTGGATAACAGAAATCAAAAGGAGATTCAGATCTCGGATCCGATTGAGGATCCCAAACAGAGCGGGCTGGTCAGGCGCTTCGCCGCAAATGGTTGTGATCAACATGCCGTTTTCTTCCGCGCATGTGAGCTCCACGTCACCCAGCCAGTCAGACCAGCTTTCATCCAATACTCCCTTTACTTTGATCTGATATTTCATGTTTTACTCCTCTACCTTGACCTATAAAGCGCTCGATTGTGTTTTGGCAAGGGTCTGCCCGCTGTTCCGTCTATCTCCATCTACTGGTTCGAATATAATCGAAAGGGGTGGCGCTGATCACGTACCGAAGTACAGGGAAGGTACAGGCGAGGCGGCTAAATCGGAAAACCTGTACTTAAATCGAATCCCTTGTTTCAATGCTTCAATTCATTGCAATCCGGATTGAACCGGGTACAATTATTTTGTCCAAACAAGTGGGAAACTTCGTCTGCGCCCTTTCCTCGAGGACTGCTCGTGCCTATCCCCCTTCTGACCACCAAGTTGTTCATCCCACCACCCTGCAGCCGTATGGTGGAGCGAACGCGCCTGTCTGTCCAACTGGATGATTGCCTGCACCCGGGCTGCCGCCTGGCGCTCCTTTCAGCGCCTGCAGGATTTGGAAAAACAACCCTGGTCAGCGCCTGGATCCGGTCCGCTCAGGCACAGCATACCGATCTGGCCGGGGCCTGGCTTTCATTAGACGAGCAGGACAACGAACCGAACCGGTTTTGGGCCTATGTGGTAGCCGCTTTTCAGAGGCTGGATCCTTCTTTTGGGAAGGAAACTCAAATGCTGCTGTCGGCACCGCAGATCCCTAAACTAGAGCCCATTCTGACCCTGCTCATTAACGACTTTGCCGAAATCTCTTCCCCGATTCTCCTGGCGCTGGACGATTTCCATCTCATTCAAGAAGAAACGATACTGGATTCGCTGAGCTTTCTACTTGACCGGATGCCGCCCAATTTCCATGTTATCCTCCTGACCCGGTCGGACCCGCATCTTCCATTGGCCCGCTTCCGGGCCCGTGGACAGCTCCTCGAAATCCGCCTGGCCGAATTGCGATTTACGAAGGAGGAGACGGAAGCGTTTCTGAACAAGGCCATGGGGCTGAACCTGTCCCAAGCACCCATCGAGACGCTGCATACCAAGACCGAAGGATGGGCGGCCGGACTTCAATTGGCTGGATTAGCATTGCAAGGCGTGATTGGGAAACAACCCTCAGAAGAAAGTGGCGCGGACCGGAAGATCCATGCAGTAAATGCATTTGTCGATGCTTTCTCCGGCAGCAACCGCTTTATCCTGGATTACCTGCTCGAAGAAGTACTCCGGCGCCAGCCGGTTGCGATTCAGGATTTCCTGCTGCAAACATCGCTCCTGGAGCGGTTCTGTGCGCCGCTGTGCGAGGCGGTGGTTAGCGATCAGCCTGTCCTGACAGGCAGTCCAGGATGCCCACCAGCCGGCGAAAAACCAGAGCAAATTCTTTTATCAGAACACCGGCCGCGCATGGCTGGCGGCTCGGTCTTAGAATATCTCGAGCGAGAGAACCTGTTCCTGATCCCATTGGATGCTGATGCCGGCGAAACAGGCGAGTGGAGATGGTACCGCTATCATCAGCTGTTTTCCGATTTGCTGCAGAAACACCTTCACCAGACCAGTCCAACGGCAGAGTTCAAACTGCATGCCCGAGCCAGCCAATGGTATGAAGAAAATCGGCTTGCCCACCAGGCGGTTGAGCATGCCTTTCGGGCGCATGATTTTGAACGCGCAGGACGATTGTTGGAAAAGTCTGGCGAAGCTATACTGAAGCATGGTGAATATCAGTGGCTGCTCCAGCGGATCCAAAAGCTTCCCAACGAACATCTACAAACGCATTGGAAACTCTTTCTCTTCCAGGCCACGGTGTACGCCTCGGTTGGGCAGTTGAACCAGGCGGAAGAATGTTTGCAGGCGTACGAGAGGTACCGGCCGGTAGACCAGACGGGCTTCCGGGATCAGGATTGGCTGGCCGGGAGTGTGGCCGCAGTGCAGGCGCTGATCGCCATCTTTCGGGGGAATGCAGCGGCTTCACGGCGCTCTGCGCAACTCGCTCTTGAAACAATCCCCAAGGGCAGCGATTCTCCCTGGCGCGCGCATCTTCTGATTGCCCTGAGCCACATTAACCAGGTCGATGGCAATTTTGAGGATGCCCGGCAGAATTTGTCCGATGCAATCGATGCAGGAAAGCAAGCCGGAGATATTTACATGACCCTGGATGCCACGACTCACCTGGCGATGATGCTCTGTAACCAGGGGCAGCTCAGGCAGGCCTGCGATTTCGTGCAACAAGGCTTACAGTATGTCGAACGGTTTGGGCTGTCCAATTCCACGGAAGCAAGTATGCTGTACCTGGCCTGGGGATTTATATTGTGCGAACAACACGATCTGGAAGGAGCGGGAGAATACATCCAGCGGGGGGTTGAAATCTGCCAACATACCAACATCCCGGGAATGGTGGCCTGGGCCTTCCAGGTCAACATCCGCTACTTGATAGCCCGCGGAGATTGGCCGGCTGCTGAAGAGGCTGCCCGAGAGGCCAGCCGGTTAGCCAAAGATGTCGAAATTCCAACCTGGATGGAGAGCGGGATTTCGGCACTGCTCGTCCAGGTCTGGATCCAACAGGGGAAGCTCGGCGAAGCAGAACGGTTCTTACGCGAACGAGGAATTCTCTCATCGCCAGATCTTAAAATCACCGAGCATATTGAAAACACCGCGTTAGGCCGTTTGCTGCTGGCAAAAGGCAATCTGGATAGCGCAGAGCGGTTAATTGGGGAGCTCCTCCACCGGTCTGTAACGAAAAGGTATCAGCGCCAGGTAATCTTAGACTCGATTAACCTGGCCCTCCTTTATGAAGCCAGAGGAAAACGGCAACAGGCAGTGGATACCTTGAATCGCGCGCTGGCCCTGGCCGAACCAGAAGGCTATCTCCAGATCTTCCTGGATGAAGGAGAAGCGCTGGCAGAGCTCCTCGATCGTGCAGCCAGCCAGGGCCAGCACAAAGCGTTTGCCCAGAAATTAGCTAACCTGATGGCTGCGCCCAATGAAGACCGGATAATGAACAAAGGCCCAAACGCCGCCGAACCTCAGCCGAAATGTCCTGATGATCGGTCAGCGCTTAGCCAGCGTGAGGTAGAAGTGCTCCGTCTCCTGGCAGAAGGTCTGCCGAATAAAGAGATTGCGCAGCGCCTGTATATTTCGCTTCGCACAGTCAAGTACCATACCACAAACATTTTCACCAAACTCAATGTAGACAACCGAACCCAGGCCGTGGTACAGGCGAAAACTATGCGCATTCTCTAAACAACAAAATTTCTTCATCGGGTCGGCGTTGTAACTCTTGGATGGGCACCCGCCCTGCCGGCTGGCCATCCACTCTGGTAGAAAGAGGGCTGCTCGATCCACCACCGAATCAGGGTGTAGTGGTGCTGCCTGGGGTTGGCGATGGGATGGGCGTCCAGGAGGGAATTCCTGTGCGGGTCGGCATAGGCGTTGTGGTCGGCATCAGGGGTTGAGACTGCTCGCTAAACTGCGGGCAGGTCGCTTCCTGATCCGAAACTCCGTAGTAGGCTCGCTCCCCTTCATTAAGATCCACAGCGACCCGCGAACAGGCATACGCCAGCAGATCGTTGTAATCGGTGATCCAGGTGCGGATCGTGCCGTCCAGGCTCCCGGTGACGACTTTCTGACCGTCTGGCACGAACGCGACACTGGTAATCGCGGCGGTATGCCCACTGTACACGCGCAGCAGCTGCCCGGTGGCAATATCCCACAAACGCGCCGTTTTGTCGGTGGCGGTTAGCAGCAGCCTGTTATCGGGCGAAATGCCCATTGTGCCGCTGGTGGGTTCGATAATGCGGTTGATTAACTGCCGGGTCTTTACATTCCAGACAGAAACGAACTGAAAATGATCCGCAATGGCAACCAGGCTTCCATCTTCTGAGAATACAGTCCGGCCTGCCTTCATCTCGGCCGGCAATTCCATTTCCCCGCCGGCGGCGATATCCCACCAGATACTCCCTTCCGCCATTGTTACCAGGTTACCATCCGGTGAATACGCAATGGAACCGTGGTTCTGTACATCTTTCCCATCAAACATACGCAGGACCTGACCGCTGGCAATGTCCCACAATCGTGCGGTGCTGTCGAAGAATGAGGCAAAGAGCATTTTGTTGTCGGACGAAAACGCAATGGTCCCGACGTGCGGCTGATAGGATTCGGCGGTGAATGTCTCCAGGAGCTCTCCGGTCGAAGGGTCATACAAATTTACCACGGCAGCATCCTGTCCGCAGCATTTTGGAATTGCCACCAGTTTGCCATCGGGTGAGAAAGCCACGGATTTTATATCCGCATCACTCTTCGGAAAATTGTGCAGCAGCTGCCCCGTCCCCAGATCCCACAAACTGGAATTGCCATCCACGTCGCCGGCCAGGATCGTCTTTCCGTCCGGGGAGAGGGCGAAGGTGGCAACACCTGCCAGTGCGGATATGGTTTGCTGCGGTTGATCATCCTCAGTGATGCTCCATAAGCGTGCGGTATTGGCCCCTGTAAGCACCCTCGACCCATCTGGAGAAAAGGCAACAGTTTCCACGCTGCCAGAATTTGCAGAAAGGAGCAGCAAGAGTTTTCCAGTGGCAACCTCCCAGACCCTGGCCGTATTGTCCCGGCTCCCGGTGACCAGCCATTTGCCATCGCCTGAGAAAGCGGCACTCACAACTGAATCGGTATGTCCGGGTAAGTTTTTGAGCAGCTGATCGCTGCTGATATCATAAAGTTTCGCTGTCGGGTTAACCCCAGAAACAGAGGTTCTGCCATCTGGTGAAATGATCAGAGTTGCTCCTCCGACCCGCTTATCCTGGCTGACCTGCCCATCCGAAGTATTGTAAACATTATCGCCCGCATAAAAGGTCTGGCCATCCGGGAAAAAGAAAAGGGTGCGATAGCCAGAGCCGCCAGGAGCGGAGTAAATCTGCCTGCCCGTCTCGACCTCCCACAGGCGAACTGTCAGGTCACTGCCGCTCCCCAGGGTAAGCACGTTCTTCCCATTGGGCGAAAAGACTGCGGATTGAACCACATCGCCGTGGCCCTGCAGGACGCGGATCGAGGCTCCACTGGCAGCATCCCAAATCACGGCGGTGTGGTCTCTCCCCGCCGCTACAATCAGGGTCCCATCCGGAGAAAAAGCAAGCGTGTTGAAGCTGGGTGCCTGAAAGGCGCGCGTCCAGATGACTTCGCCACTGGCCGTGTCTCTTAGCTCTGCGCCCCCCATATCTTGATCATTTCTATCGTTAAAGCCTAACAGGAATGTTTTTCCATCCGGAGAAAAATTGACACTATGAACGTCCCCCCCAACCGCGAACTCCTCGGGAATTGCCCTCAGGCGGGTGGTCGCCTCTACCAATGCACCATCTGCACTCGCCAGATAAATTTTCCGCAGAACCCGGATGCTCAACAGCGCGGAAGTCTCGGCATTGCCGCCCTCGGTTCGCAGGAGGGCATTACTTTCCGCTGAGAGACCGAGGGATTCGATCATGTAGCTGCCCGCAACGACGGTCTGCGCGACAGCCGTCAATTGGGGGGGGATCGGGGTCAGGGTTTGCCCGATGACGGCTACCTCCGTAATGCCGCCAGCGATGAGCGTACTCCCAGCCTGCAGCGTAACCCCAGACAGCGCCACCTGCGTATTGGCCTGTCCTTCTTTAGCGATCGAGACCTGCTGCGCTTCGGTTGCGCGGTTTGCGACCCCAATCGCTATGATCGTGGCAATAACCGCCAGGGCGAAGAACCCACCCAGCACCGCCGATGCGGTTTTAAACCGCCGAACGAGCAGCTCGCGCCGGATTCTTTTCGCCTCTGATTCATCTTGAGCGCGTCGGCTTTCGGCAATATAGGCTTCTTGCTCATCCGTTGGGTGAGGCTTTGTTTCTTTCTGACGCGATGCGGTAAACCACTGCTCGTACTGGGTCAGCTCATCCCCGCGCAGTAACCCGCTGGGATTCTGGCCCCGGTTCTCCCAGTCGTGCAGGCGCAGCAGCAAGCGCGTATGCAGCTTAACCCGCTGTGGATCGGTGTCCACCGTTGCCAGAAGTGAATCGACGGCCCTGTTGACGTCTTTGATCTGGGTGAAATCAATCCATTGAATGGCCTGGATACTCTCCCAGTTCTCGTGCGCAAGTTGTTCGTATTTACATAGATCGGGGCTGTTTTGCCAGGCCAGGAACATGGCCTGCTGATCTACCCGCTCGAACAAGAAAGGGATGATGCGCTTATTTTGCTTGAGCGCATGCTGGATCTCCCGATGACAGAACAGCGATTCGAGCGAATTTTGGCTGACAAACAGCACAAAATTGTCCGCGCCATCAATCCCACCACAGATTTCTTCCCACCATTTGGCTGAATACTCGATGCCATGCAAATCGATCCAGGCTTCTCGCTTGCGTGCGCTCAGCGATTCGAATATTTCTTGGACGAATTGGGTGTCTTTACGAGAATACGAGAGGAATACATCACTCATTTTGGTCCCTATACCTTCAAAGACATCGTAGATTCAGGCGATGCGCGCTTGAAAACGAAATGGCGGCGTGGTTCATCGAGTCCCAAAATGGATGAACTGTACCTTTACTAATTTACTTTTTACAAATTATGGAACAAGATTTGGTTTGGGATTGCCCCATGTTGCAGTATACCACAATTGTACGGTCCGTGGGTCAGCGAAGATTAACACCCCTCGTCCTGGCCATCCAGCTTTGCCTCAATCCGCTTTACCGAGATGCTATACTATTGGTTTGCCATCCAAAAATTTCTTATGCAAGGGTTTTCTTCACTACCTGGAACCCGGCTCGCCCCAGAAATGCTGGAATATTACGCACCAGCATGCGGTTTTTTTCTTGTTCTTCTTGGGACAGCGCTTCCCATGAAACCAGGTCCGGATGGGTTTTTGCTTCCAGGTTTTTACCAGCCGGCGCATAACCCCAGCCATCTGCCCGTCGATCCTCGCACCAAAGTCCGTGTTCAGACTGCGCCATGCTCTCCACGTGCTCAGGTGAAAACTGGAACGAGGGTGCATCCCAATCACTTAATGGGGCCAGGTTATATCCGACTCGTTTCAATAGGATGGGGATATGGTCAGCCCATTGGTAATTGGCCTTGCGGTAAGCCTCTTCCAGGTGATCCCAGGGCTGCAAAGAGGCATCTTCAGCTGGTCTACCCCCTGTTTCAGCCTGCTTCTGAACGAATTCCTCATGAGCAAAGCGGGCCAGCAGGTCGCGCGGAGTATTTGTCAACAAATCGGGCGTGCAGGTATGATCGAGGTATCCAAAAGCAAACAAATTGCGATATGCTCCGTGATGAGTCCTACGAAATTCCAACAGCCTGGCCAGGCCGCTTTCTTCGGCCATGCGAACCACAATGCGAACATTCGACTCTGAAATCCGCCGCGAAAGAGTCAAACCAGCATGCAGGCCCAGGGCGTCATCGTCCACGCAGATATAGATGGCGGTTGGATCCGGCTGGTTTTGAGGGTTGAACAAAAAATCGGCGCGTTCAAACCCAGGTGAGTGTACTTCCATTTGCAGCGGGCTCAGATCGCAGGCCTTGTTCATTTGGGGATAGCGGATGCACAACGACTCGGTTTTTTGAACGGCATTGCGGTCAATGATGGTGATGCGCAAACGCTCTTTTGGACCTATCTGCCGGTTCCACCAATCTCGGGCTAAATGCAGCGCCAGGTTTTCTCCCATGCGTCCCAGCCCAACGATCAATATGTGGGGAGGGCTTGCAGGGGAACGATATACCTCATTCCAGGCGGGATATTCCTGCAGCATATTGCGCGCAGCGCGCTCGAAGACATTAAATAATTCCAATCGAAAAGGCGCCTGCTCTATTTCTGTCTCTCGCTCGCGAAGCAGGTCGCACAATTGTGGATCCGACACATGCAGCAGGCAGGTCAGCGCATCTCCCTTTCGGTTTTGGGTCAGCTGCTGGGCGCGCAGGGCAATCTCCGCATTCATCCCATCATGATCGCAAACCGCAAACAGGCCTTCCGACTGTACTATTCCGGCTGTGTTCAACAGGGTTGGATCAGAAGCGTCACCAAACAAAATATACATCCCTTGTTCGCGGCAGGACTCGATCCAATCATTCTCTTCATCCCGCTCGATCACAACGACTTGCTTGCCCTGCCGGCGGAACTGCCCTGCCAGCAAAAAACCTTTACGGCTGAGACCGCAGATGATGATGTGCCCGCGCAGCCAGGGCAGCTTCAGGGCATGGATTTGCTCACGGAAAATTCTTAAAAAGGCCTGCACGGCGGCGGCGGCGGCCAGGAGAGGCAACAAGAAGCGCGCTGCTTCCAGTTCGAGCGGCACAGGCGGCTCGACGGCTCCTGATTCCAGGGGGATTAATTGAAACGTGAGGTAGACCCAATCAAACGGGGTGAGCGGCAGATTGTGCCAGGCCGCATGACGGGCAAAACCAATGATCCCCAACAAGAACAAACCGGTTGCAAGGATGAGATACCCAATCAGCAGGGAATTGCGAGGGCGCGATGAATTTTTCATACGGTTGTATTTTACTCATCCAATAGGGCATTATTGCAATAACAGACTGAGATGTAGCGCTGGTTACTTACAAGTATATCCGAGGTTACCACGTTAAGTGGTCCCTTGCACATCCGAAAGAGCGATGACAACACCGGCATCCGAAGTTGTTTATTCAAAGTGTGCTAAATTGCAGCTCACTGAGCGGCGCCGCCATCCCCGCCATTATCCGAGACTCTTCGAGTGAGGTGTTTTTGATTCAGCCGCAGACCGCATCGAGGGATTTCATCTACATTTCACTCCCGATCAGTGCTTTCTCTGGGACCAGGAAAACCTGATCGCCCCTCCGCACGGGCTCAACGACTTTGATCGCCACTTCCGCCCCAGCTCCGGCCGACTGGATTTTATGGTGTTCGATCTCCATTGACCAGACTTTCTGGGTAAAGTCTGTGGAATGGCCAAGAAAAAGAACATTGTCGTTGAGATTCAGCGGATGATCGAGTGAAACAACCGCGACGCTTATGCGGTTGTAGTAATGGGTGACGTAACCTATCCTGGTTTCCATGGTTGTAACCTCCTGTGAGCACTATCTTGCGAACTGCACAGGGTCGCGCAATTTGACAGAAGCAAAGGCGTGACCCGCTTCGTGGTAAGCCACGATTTCCAATTTCGTGAGTCGATGTTTTCTGAACCGCATCTTCCGTTCTCAAATAGCAGTGAAGGAAGTGGATGAATGTCGAGGTGAATAACGATTTCGCAACGCCCAGATCACAGCGATCGCAAACCCGCCGAGGATTACAAGCAAAAAATAAATGCGCCGCTCCACCCCTGGCTGGGTGAATAAATCCAGACTCAGGTTGGAGGCAGCATGCAGGAGGATGACTGCCAGGGTGCTGCGGTGGTTGCTGTTGTAGCACCAGGAGGAATAGATCGACCCGGCCAGTACGATCCCGATAAAAATCCAGAAATCCAGGCCGAATCCCCAGGCGTTTTGATTTGTCCCAGCCACCCAGAATAAAGGCAGGTGCCATACTGCATGGCACAGGCCGATGATCAACGAGGCTCCCAGGGGTTTCCAAACCGCCTGGACCCGATCGAGCATGTACCCGCGCCAGCCGAGTTCTTCAAGACCTGCCTGGATCACATACAGGATTGGGATACCCAGAAAGCTTACCGGCTGGAAGGCCATTTGCCTGATCAGCTCGAAAGTAGGGGGGCGGCCGCCCGCAAGATAATGGATGGTGAGCGCGACCAGGCTTAACCCGGGCCAGAAAAGCAGAATAATCCCCACCCACTTCAGGCGAATGCGCCGGAAATCGAAGACTCTCCGCCAAAACTCACGGCTGCCTTTCCTACCCTCTTCCCTGGACGTCAGGATGATCCCGGCCAGCCCAGGGCCAAATACGCCCAACAGAACGATGGAGAGCAGAACAGGCGAAGCTTGATAATCTTGCCCGGTGAACGCCACCGGAATCCAAAAGACCCAGGCTAAGGCGTAGGCCAGCAGTAAATACAACCAGGGGAATTTACTTCTCGAAAATACCACGGGGAACCTCCGTGGAATGTTAAGCACAATAAACAGATCGAGATGAGAACGGCCTCTCTGTTTCGATCCAATACTTCAGTCCGTTGACCTGTAACGTTTCCTTCCCTGCTTGCCTTTCCCCTCCAACCGCGCCTGGCAGGTAATGCACAACTCGGTATAAGGCATGGCTATCAAACGCTCGACCGGGATCATTTCATTACACTTAAGACAAACACCGTACGTCCCTTTATTTAGCCTCCCCAGCGCCTGGGTGATCCGGTCCAATTTCTCCGCGCTTAATTCATCCAACGATGTGCTGAGCATGCGGGTCTCATACTGGTTGGCCAGTTCGATATCATCGATAGTTTCTGGAATTTCTGCAAGGGATTCATGCTCTGCCAGGCCGCGAAGTATCCGCTGGCGTTCATCTTCGAGGGCTTTCCGAATTTGCTGGAAATCCGCTTCATTTGACATCGCTGCACCTCCTCTCTGGTCGATGGAGCTGCGTTGTGGAGTGACATTAGATTTTAATTCACCCCTGTAGATGGCGTTGGTGCGCCAATTGATGATCCTCGGCTGCATGGAAAATCAACAAAATGGTCGCCGGCACTGCAGATGAATTGCGCCAGGCGTGAGGCTGGCTGGCTGCAAACTTAAGACAGTCTCCAACTTCCATCAGGTACACCCGGCTGCCGACCGAGTACTCGAGCTGGCCGTCCATACAGTAGACGAACTCGTATCCGGGATGAGCGATCGTTTGAGGGATGGCCAAACCAGGCTCAACCACCATCCGGTACGTTTCAAAAGGCTGATCATTCCGCCCATTTCCCAGGTGCTCCATTGAAAAACCGTTTTTCTTGAGGAGCAGCCCCTGACCGTGTTTCACGAACACGGTATTTCGCTGCGCATCTTCGGCGAAGAAATCTGTGATCGGCAGCCGTAAGGCAAATGCCAGCTTGCCCAGGGTAGCGATGCTCGGGGAGACCTCGCCCCGCTCGATTTGGCTGATCGCGTTGATCGATAGCCCGCAGCGCTCTGACATTGCCCGTAAGGATAGTTTTTGTTGTTCGCGCAGCCGGCGCACGTGCGCACCCACTTCGATCTCATTCTGCGGGGTTATCACAAAATTGCCTCCATGTTCGCCCGGGGTACCTTGTAGACAGCCATAATCAATGACAATCCATATGAACAGCTTCTATTATTGTACCATATTTGATACAAATTTACTCTATTGTTGTATAATATTAATGAAAAGCCATCCATAACGGCATTCGTGTAGATGCCACTCTAGCCAGCAGGAGGTGCAGTATGTTCAAGAACATCTTACTTGGCGTAGACGGATCCGAACACGCACAAAAGGCAGCCAAGATCGCGGGCGAATTTGCCCGCTGCATGGGAGCCAACCTGTGGGTTATCGCCTGTTTTGAACCAATACCGGTGCACCTCGGCCAACCCTATATGGATGAAGCCATCCGAAGTCACATAACCGATGCGGAGCAAAACCTCAAATCTGCCTTAGCAGAAATTGGGGATACTCAAGGTGAGATCAGGACCGAGCTCCTGGAAGGACCCCCGGCGGATACCCTTCTTTCAGTCGCCGAGGTGCGCGGGATCGATCTGATCTTGATGGGAACGCGCGGTCTTGGGCGATTTTCCAGCCTGCTCTTAGGAAGCCAGAGTCAGAAAGTAGTGGCTCAGGCGCAATGCCCTGTTTTGCTCGTCCGGTGAAAAACCCCACGGAGCCAAGAGTCAATTCCCCCCAAAAGCAGCTGGTCTGATAAAGTCTCCCGGACTACATCTTCAAGGTTGCCACCAGATCTATACTTTCCAGACCAGGGCTCAACAGGCGCGAGATCGGACAGTTATTTTTGGCATCCTCCGCCTGCTGCCGGAAAGCGGCCTCATCGATGCCAGGCACTCTACCCTCCACTTCCAGCCGGATGCGTGTAACCGTCCAGCCAGCCTCATGCTGCTCCATGATCAGATCAGCATGAGTGCGCAGGGAATCGGGAGCAAAACCGGCCTTGCTAAGCCGGGAAGCCAAAGACATGTTAAAACAGGCAGCATGCGCCGCGGCAACCAGCTCCTCAGGGTTGGTTCCGGGGTCATCCTCAAAACGCATCCGCCAGGTATAATCCTGGTCGCGGATCACGCCGCTGCCGGTGCTAAATTTCCCGCTTCCGCTGCGCGAATCGCCCTGCCAGACGGCATCCGCGGTACGCTGAATCTGAGCCATTGAAATTCCTCCCATCAATTAGGTTAAGTCAGCCCATTTTAGCACACAACAAGCCTTCGTTGATAATAATTGTCAACATTATGGGCGTGAACCGTCCCACCGTACGAGAGGAGGCTTTTCAGGTTGTTTAGGGGATCACATAGTCAGCGAAGCGGATCTCCCCTGGGGGATTTCAGAACATCTGTCACACACTTTACGTGACAGATGTTCTTATATATCCAAAAATATGGATGCTACAATCATATTCAAGGCCTTGAATATGATGACCCATGCTGATGATGAAAAACAAATTTATGAGACGGTGGCCCAACTGCTTAAAGTGCTTACCCACCCGACGCGGCTGGCAATCCTGGATGTATTAAAGGATGGCGAGCACTGCGTCTGTCACCTGGAAGCTCACCTGGGCTATCGCCAGGCGTATATTTCGCAGCATCTGGCCGTCCTGCGCGAAGCCGGGCTGATCCAGGACCGTCGGGACGGGTGGAATATCTACTATAGGGTAACGGATGCGCGGATCTACGCTGTGCTGGATACGGTCCAACTGATGACTACCGGGCACAGCCTGCCAAGAGCACACCCGAATACGGTTCGATGTAATTGTCCCCAGTGCACCCCCCAGGGCGCGGTTGGAGAAAAGTAGTATTTATTAAATCAGCGGGTGCATGCCTGTCAATCATGGAGAGGAGATTCTATATGGTCAATATCAAAGTGCTTGGATCCGGCTGCGCGAACTGCAAACGCCTGGAAGAGAATGCTCGCAAGGCGGTTGAAACCCTGGGTATCGAAGCTGAGATCGTGAAAGTGACCGAATATGCGGAAATCAGGAAGTATCCGATCATGGCGACCCCCGGGCTGGTAGTCAATGAAAAACTGGTTTCAGCCGGGCGCATCCCCAGCGAAGCCGAGATCGCAGCCTGGCTCAAAGCATAATTTCCTATGCCTGAATATCTGGAAACTACCGTCGACAAATTCCTTTTTAAGGTCGCAAAGGACCGCTGCTACAGCTCCGCAGGGGTATGGGCGCTGGATCTTGGGAATGTGGTCCGGGTGGGTCTGTCAGACTTCCTCCAGCAGCGCAGTGGCGATGTCGCTTTCGTGGAGGTTAAACCGGTTGGCACGCTGCTCGCCGTTGAGGATTGGGTTGCCACCATCGAGACCATCAAGGTCAATATCGAGCTGCTCAGCCCGGTCGCCGGGAAAATCGCGCGGGTCAACCCACTCATGGAGACCACCCCGGAGCAGATCAACCTGGATCCTTACGGCGAAGGCTGGTTGTGCGAGATCGAAGCCTCCGATTGGGAAGCGGACCGGGTGGACCTGTTGGATGCGCCCACCTACTTCACGCGCATGAAGAGCGAAGCAGAGGAAGAGGCAAAGAAGTCATGAGGGCGCCCAAACAGATTGCCATCGTTCCGTGCAGCGGGATTGGAAAAACCTACGGCTCGGTCAGCCGCGAGGCAGCATATATCACGACAGATGAGATCCGCCCGGGAGATACCCGGCTGGTGGCGCTCTCGCGCCTGGTGCTCGGGGATGAGGATGCCCGGGGGGTGATCGCGGACTGCCCGGCAGTGACGATTGACGGCTGCAAACTCGCCTGCGCCACCAAAATGGTGCAGGAGAGCGGCGGGACGGTCCTCCAGGATTTTGCGGTCCTGGACGTCTACCGGCGCTACAGGCAGTTCAAGCCCCAGGGGATCGCCGAACTGAATGAGGGCGGGCAGCAGCTGGCGCGGGCTTTGGCCGAAGAGATTGCCCAGGCTGTGGATCAGGCGATGCAGGTTGATCGGGAGGGGCAAAATGGTTGACCTGCCCAAGAAAAAAGTGGGCATCGTGGCCTGCTCCGGCGAGGAGCTGCCCGAAGGCACCATCACCCGCCTGGCGGCCTTAAAAGTCCTGGAACAGCTGCGGCCCTCCGATACGGTCACGATCTGCCTGCCGTTATTTTTAGCCGGTGGGGAGGGTGACCGGGCCTTTGCCAGGTTCTACCCGACCATCGCGGTGGACGGCTGCGAGCTGCGCTGCGCAGCGCGAGCGACCGAGATGTACTCCGCTAAACCGGCTGCCAGCCTGGTGGTGCGCGACCTGATTGCGGAGCGCGGATTGGGCGCACCGGCCGGCTTACGCAAGCTGAACGAGGATGGGCAGCAGGCTGTCGAGGCTGCCGCCGCGCAAATTGCGGAGAAGGTGGATGACCTGCTGGAAAAACGATGGAGCCGGCGTTTGGGCGAGATCGTGGACGAACCCGCGGAAAACCAACCCCTGCCCCAGGCAGAAGTCCAGGCTACCTGCTCGTGCGGCTCGGGGATCCTGATCCAGACGGTGGAAATTGCCGGAACACCCGTGACACTGGTCGGGCTGCCGGTCTTGTTTCAACAGTGCCGGGAGGCAGGGAAGGCGCCCTGTGAGGCCGTTGGCCGGGAGCTCTTGGAGCAGGTCAAGATTTACAACGCTGTGCCCGGTGGAGAAGATCCGGCTTATCTGGATGCGCTTCAGCGGGAGTATGCGGCTTATTGGGAAAAGGAGATACGCCGATGAGCCGGACTGCCACCTACCATACCACGACCTCCTGGAAAGGGGCGCATTGGGGGCATCTCGTGATGGGCAACGGCCCCGAGATGGATTTCTCCGCGCCCCCGGACGCGCAGGGACACCCGGGCGTATTGACCCCCGAAGACGCTTTTGTGGCGGCCGCCAATACCTGCATCATGATGATGTTTATCTGGGCGGCAGAGCGTTTCAAGCTCCGCCTGATCTCTTACGACTGCCGGGTGGAAGGCACCAAGCGGGTCGAGCTGGACCGGACCGAGATCTTTACACACCTGCGTTTCTGGCCCAAAATCCGCGTCGCGGCCGGCGAAGAAGATCCCCAGATCGTCGCTGCTCGCACCCGTAAGGCCCTCCAATCGGCGCAGAAATACAGCCTGGTGGCCAATTCCGTCAAATCCGAGATCGAGATCGAGCCAGAGATTGAAGTGGTCGTTCTATGACCGGTGAGCCTTCATCTGCGGGCAGCGCCCGGGAACCAGGTCAGGAAGTCAGCCACGAAATCCGCGTGGATGACAGCGGTCGATTGATTGTCCCGCCAGAAATCGCCCGCAAGCTCGGTTTGACGCCCGGCGCAAAAGTGCCTTTCGAGCTGGAAGGGGAGGCGCTGCACCTGCGCCGCCCGGTCACCTCGCTGGCCAAGGTCTATATCGAACCCACCAGCCGCTGCAACCTGGAGTGCCGCACCTGCATCCGCAATGCCTGGGATGAACCAATGGGGAATATGCCGGCAGACATCTTCCAGGCCATTCTGGACGGGCTTAAAAGTTTTCAGCCCGTTCCGGCGGTATTCTTCGGGGGGTTTGGAGAGCCCCTGGCTCACCCGCTGATCGGCGAAATGGTCGCCCAGGTCAAAGAAACGGGCGCCCGAGTAGAGCTGATTACCAACGGCATCTTGCTGGACGAAAGTCGCAGCCGCCAGCTGGTTGGCGCGGGTCTGGACGAGCTGTGGGTATCTTTGGATGGGGCGACACCCGAAAGTTATACGGATGTGCGCCTGGCAGAGGCTTTACCCGAAATCCTTGAAAACCTGGCCCGTTTCCGCCATATTGCTCAGGCAAACGACGGTCACCAGACAAAGCTGGGGGTGGCGTTTGTGGCCATGCAGCGCAATATCGCCGATCTGCCCGCCTTGCTGCGTTTGAGCAGCCAGATTAGCGCCAGCCATTACAAAGTCACCAACCTGCTGCCCTATACGAAGGAAATGTGTGCTGAGACGCTTTATGGAATGGCCCTCGACAAAGACCCGCGAGATCCGTCGCCATTCTCGCCGCATGTCGACCTGCCCCGCATCGATTGGAATGAGACCACACTTTCTCCATTGTATCGAACCCTGCGCACGTATTCCAACATCAACCTCGAAGGGGTGCGTCTCAATCACAGTGGGAACCGGTGCCCATTCATCTCCCGCGGCGCAGCAGCCATCGCCTGGAACGGCGAGCTTTCACCCTGCCTGGCGCTGATGCATAACTACACGAGCTTCTTGAACGGCTGGGAACGCGATTCCAGAAGGTATGGACTGGGGAATCTGCGGGAGCACAGTCTGAAAGAGCTCTGGGAGTCGCCGGAATATGTGGATTTCCGGCAGCGGGTGCAGGATTTTGATTTTTCTCCCTGCACGCTGTGCGGCGTGTGTGATATGGCGCAAAAAAATGAGGAAGACTGTTTTGGCAACACCTTCCCGACCTGTGGAGGCTGTCTATGGGCCCAGGGAGTGATCCAATGTCCGTAAAAGCGAAATGGAGGCTGTGATTCAGCCATGTTATACGCCGGGATATCCCTGCTGCTCCTGGCCCTTTCATTTCTATCCGGGATGATGGGGCTGGGGGTAGCCTTTATCGCTACGCCTGTGCTGGGCTTGTTTGGGTTCGAGCTCAAACATGTCATTATGCCCTGGTCGTTGTGGCTGAACGGATTGACCGCCATATCAGGGGCCATCGCTTTTGCCCGCGCCAAAATGATCGACTGGCGCACGGCTATCCCCCTGTTGATCATCACGACCATTTTAGCCCCAGTGGGTGTCTGGCTGCTTCAATTTGTCCCGACCACCACCATCTGGTGGATCTACGTGGCGGTGCTGGTTTTCATGGCGTATCGTATGGCTTTTCCGCCCAAGCAGGATGACAGCCAAGCCCCGCAGATCAGCGATGGCACCCGGGTCAAAGGAGGCATCTTCAGCGGGTTGATCTCGGTGTTCGCTGGGCTGCTGGGCGTGGGACCGGGCTTCCTGCTGATGCCCACCCTGGTGCTACTGGGGTACACTGCCCGCCTGGCGGCCGCCACCAACAGTGTGATCGTCACCCTGCCGTCTTTCTCGGCCTTTCTCACCCACCTGCCAGAGGCGCAGTTTGACTGGTTGATGTTGGTCCTTACCTCAATCGCGTCTGTCATCGGCGCGCAGATGGGTGCTCGTTTTATGGCAAAGCGGGTCAAATCTCTCACCCTGTCTCGCCTGTTTGCCGTGGCGCTGGTGCTGCTGGCCATCCAGCGCGGGTATCTATTACTCCAGTGATCCAGACCTTGAGGCCTGGCTGCCTCGCGGCCGAATGTTCTGATCTATGGAAACCATGAGACCTTTTTATTATTTGGGCATCGACACCGGTGGGACTTTTACCGACGGGGTCTTGTTGGATCCGGTTACCCGGCAAGCCGTCAAGACCCAGAAGGTAATCACCACACACCGGGACCTCAAAAGCTGCATTTTACAAATTTTGGATCAGCTCGTCCCCGCTGACCCGACCAGCATTTCCCTGGTCTCGCTTTCTACAACTTTAGCGACTAACGCGCTTGCGGAAGGAAAAAGGAAACCGGTGGCGCTGCTGCTGCTGGGATACGACCGCGATCTGGTGTACCAGTTCAATTTCCACATACAGTTTGGAACGCCGTACTACTATTTCATTGAAGGACGGCACGACCTGCAAGGGATCGAACGGGTCCCTCTGGATGAAAAAGAAATCGTCCGGATCACGAATGAAATCAAGAACGAAGTGGATGCATTTGCGATTTCCTCATACGCTGGCCCAGTCAACGCGTGCCATGAAGAACGGGCTGCCGAAATTCTCTCTGGGTTATCTGCGCTGCCTGTGATCCAGGCGCATCACCTCTCTTCTGAGCTGGATTCAATTCGCCGGGCAACGACTGCCAGCTTAAATGCCTCCATGTTGTCCAATATCAGAGAATTTGTTGAAGCAGTCGAGGAAATGCTGAGCCAAAAGGGGGTTTCTTGCCCGGTTATGATGGTTCGAGGAGATGGTTCGATTGTCAAAACGGGTTTTGCCCGCCAGCGCCCGGTAGAGATGATCCATTCCGGTCCCGCCACCAGTGCCATCGGTGGGCAGTTCCTGTCTGCGGCGGATGTGGCCCTGGTCGTAGATATTGGGGGAACGACCACGGATTTATCGATTGTGGATCGAGGGAAAATGCAGGCTCTCGAAAATGCTGCCACAGTTGGCCTCTACCGGACCTGTATTCGGACGGTCAAGACGCGTTCCTTTGGATTGGGGGGAGACAGCCTGATCCAATTTGATCACCACGGCGCCTTATCGCTTGGGCCAGGACGTGTCCTTCCCATCTCACGCCTGTGCCATGATTATCCAAAGATAAAACATGAGCTGAAAGACTGGCTCACCCATAAAGACAAATTTTACTATTCGGATGAACTGGAATATTGGGTGCTGCGCCGCGAGCCGAAACGCCCGGTGCGCAACCTCTTTGTTCAAAGAGCGTTGAACTTGCTCCGATTCGGACCGCGCCAAATGCGAAAACTGGTCAAGGAAGTCGGAGCTAAATCCAGCGTCTCGCTCGATGTGGAAGAATTGATCAATCAAGAAATCATCGAGCGCGCCGGATTGACTCCCACGGACCTGCTGCACGTCACCGGCGAATTTTCACCCTGGGATGATGAAATTGCCCGGTTGGTCACCGGGATCGTTGCAAAAATATGGGACGAGGACGGCCTTTCCTTGGTCAGACGGGTCAAAAATTGGATCACCCGCAAAATTAACGCCGAGATTATCCAGTATTTGAGTGACAAGAACCTATCCGGGCAGTCAGGTGTCGTTCGAAGGAATGATCTCGACCTCTGGATGTACGAAGAGAATTTAAGGGATCGCGATCCTTACCTGGGCTGCAAGATATCCCTGAAAGTTCCCCTGGTTGGGATTGGCGCTCCGGCAAACGTATTTCTGCCGGATGTTGCCAGGTCGCTGGGCACGGAGTTTATCTTGCCTGCCCATTATTCGGTGGCGAACGCAGTGGGAGCCGTGGTGGGGCACGTGATGGTCCGGGAAGAGGCATCCGTATTCCCATGCACCGATGGTGCGGTCATCACCGGTACGTACGCCCGGCTGGCGAACCACCAACAAAGCTTTGAGAGATATGAACAGGCCATGGTTTTTGCCCGTGAAGCACTTGAAAAAGACGTAGCCGTCAAGGCAAAAGCCGCCGGGGCGGATGACGTTGTGGTTGGCTGTGAAGAGAAAGAATTCGCGCCAGGGATGGCCACTCTCTCCGCCTGGGCAGTTGGCAGACCAGGATGACGTGAAACTCCAAATGGAAACCATCGGAGTAGCGATCCTGATGGGAGGCGGTCCAGCATCGATCTACGCGGCGCATGCCATGGACGCGGTGGAACAGATCTACGCGGCTCAATTTGAACCAGATTTCGCCGGATAAAGGAGGGGTTCCATGATAAAACCGATCGTTGTACTCGCTGAAGCTGTCCAAAAGAACCAGCCCGCCGTTTTGGTCACCGTGGTGGAGGTGAAGGGAGCTTCCCCGGCGAAATTAGGCGCCCAGCTCGCGCTGCTAGGCGATGGCACACGCGTGGGTACGGTCGGCGGTGGAAAGCTGGAAGCCTCTATCCTGGACGATGCGCAGGCCACGCTGAAGGACGGCCAACCCCGCCTGTGCCACTACCGGCTGGCAGAGGAAGGCAAAGATGCGATCGGCACGCTGTGCGGAGGCGAGCTGCGGGTATTTATCCAGCCCTACTTTCCACCGCCCCAACTGGTCATCGTCGGGGGCGGGCATATCGGCCGGCCATTAAAAATCATGGGGGAGGCAGCCGGGTTCGAGGTGTGCGTGGTGGACGTGGAACCGGGCCGGGCGGACGTACCCGAGATGGAAAAGGTCAACCTGACTGCCGATTCCTACGTGGTCCTGATCACCACCGACCACGTTTCCGATGAGGCAGCCCTGCGCATCTCGCTGAAATCACCGGCGCGCTATATCGGAATGATCGGCAGCCTGGCCAAGTGCCATACGATCCTGGGTCACCTGCAGTCGGATGGGTATACCGCTGAAGATTTGGAGCGGGTCTTCGCGCCCATCGGTCTGGACCTGGGCTGCACCAGCCCGCAGGAGATCGCGGTTGGCATCCTGGCCGAGGTGATCGGTGTACGTTGGAAGAAGGTGTCCGCCAACACCCCCATCAAGCCTCGCCGGATGGAAAAACAACCCGCCTGAACGCTCCTTTGGGGAGTTTTTACCCCCGGGAGCATTATGTAAAACGAAAAGATGACAGCTTTCTACCCATTTAGCGCCATCGTTGGCCAGGAGCGGATGCGACAGACCCTGATCTTAAACGCCATCGATCCGCGGATCGGCGGTGTCTTGATCCGCGGAGAGCGGGGTACGGCCAAGTCGACCACCGCCCGGGCCCTGGCCGCCCTCTTACCCAGGATGCAGGTCATAACGGACTGCCGCTTTGGTTGCGACCCGGGCGACCCGGCCACCTGGTGCGACGAGTGCCGCGAGCGATCCGCGAAGGGCGAGCAGCTGCCCGTCTCTACCCGCTTTACCCCATTCGTCAATCTGCCTGTCTCGGCGACCGAAGATCGGGTTGTGGGAACCCTGGACATCGAGAAAGCGATCCAGGGCGGGGAGCGGTGTTTTGAACCCGGGCTGCTGGCGGCAGCCAACCGCGGGTTGTTGTACATCGATGAAGTCAACCTGCTGGATGACCACCTGGTGGATATTTTGCTCGACGCCGCGGCGATGGGGGTAAACATCGTCGAACGCGAGGGGATCTCTTTTCGCCATCCGGCGCGGTTTATGCTGGTGGGCACCATGAACCCCGAAGAAGGAGAAATCCGCCCGCAGCTGCTCGACCGGTTCGGCCTCTCGGTGAACATCCATGCCGTTCACCCGGTGTCCGAGCGGGTCGAGATCGTCAAGCGGAACCTGGCATTTGATGCCAGCCCCTCCGAATTCTACCGGAAATGGTCTGTCAAGGAGAACGAGCTTTCCCAACAAATCGAACGGGCGCGCCGGTGGGTCAAACAAGTCACGTTCACAGACGAGAACCTGCTGACCATTGCCAGCCTGACCAATTCATTAGGGGTCGATGGTCACCGCGCCGATGCGGTGATCCTGAAAGCAGCCCGGGCCTGGGCAGCGTATATGGAGCAGCCGTCCATCCGGGAAACCGATATCCTTCTGGCGGCTGAACTGGCTTTACCCCACCGTATCAAACTTACCCCAGTCCAACCGGGAAAAAAGCTTGGAGAGCTGCTGCAAAGACATTCCGAGCAAGCCCAGGCTGACATCCAGAGCGTCAAAACCATCCTCGACACGATCGGGGAGAACCTGCCCATGTCTGAGAATGCGAAACTGCCGATGGCGCAGGCACATAAGTCTCCCAGGCAGTTATCCAAAGAAACGGATCTCCAGCCCTCACGGGAACGCTCCAATCAGGGTGGGGACGAGGATTCGACACGGCTTTCCAACCTGCCCGGGGCGTCCAGTGAGGACTCCCGTACCGACATCCCGCTTTCCTCCGGTAGCGAGCCAAAACAGAGCGGGGTCAATCTTCCGGCGGGACAGGCTTTCGAGATCCGCCGGCTGACCACCCCGCTGGACCGGATGGCCCGCCGGCTGAGTGGACGGCGCTCGCCAACCTATACCCGGCTCCAGCGCGGGCGTTACGTACGTTTCCGCCCCGCCGGAGGAAACCCGACCGACCTGGCGTTCGACGCCACCCTGCGCACAGCGGCACCTTATCAGAGCCAACGGGTCGAGCAGCGCAAACGGGTGGCTTTTGCGATCCGGCCTGTGGATTTCCAGCGCAAGGTGCGGGTCAGCCGGGCAGCCAACCTGCTTGTATTCGTAGTAGATACCTCGACCTCGATGATGCTGGTCGAGCGAATGACAGCCACGAAGGGCGCTATTCTTTCCCTCCTGGCAGACGCTTACCTGCGCCGTGACCGGGTGGGGTTGATTACCTATAACAAAAATAAAGCGAAGCTAGTCCTTCCCCCCACCAACAGCATTGAACTGGCGGAGCAGGCGCTGAAGAAGATCGAAGCCGAAGGGACCACCCCGCTTTCGGACGGGTTATATCAAGCTTATCACCTGATTTCCAGAGAAAAATTGCATAACCCGGCGGTCATGCCGCTGTTGCTGCTCATCACCGACGGCGAAGCCAACGTGTCGATCAGCTACCGCTCGCCGCGGGATGAAGCCTTAGCGATTGCCGATCTCATCGCCAGTGAGAACATCCGCAGTGTCGTGATCAATGTGGAAACGTTGGGGTTGGAGGATCTCCCGCAGACCCTGGCAGAGCATCTCAAGGCGCCTTGTTACCGGATTGCCGACTTGAGCGCCGAGGCGCTGGTCCGGGTGGTCCATCAAGAGCGGATACCCCTGGAAACCGCACCTGACCTGGTCTCCTGATTTAATAACACCTCGGCGAAAAAATATTGGGATGAGTGTGCGCAGCAAAGCGCGCACACTCATCCCAATACCATAATCTCGATCTAAAGTTAAGAAAGACCGGTCCTGAGATTGCTGTAGGGATCATTCGGGTCAACGGGTTGGATCTGATCCGGATCGACTTTTACTTCGTCCGCCAGCAGGTTCAAAGGCTTGGGCCGGTCGAAAGGATTCCGCTTCAACCGGTGGGGCAAGGTTAATTCGGCTGCCAGATAAATATCCTTTTCATTAATCGAGAACCGTCCTTGAAAGGCGGCCTGTGCCCGGGCAGCCTTGAGGATGACCATGTCCGGCCGGTGGCCATCTACGTGATAGGAGTTAGTCAGCGTAGCGATCTGGAATAAGTCATCATCTGTAAAGGTCACCAGGTCGACCAACTTGCGCGCTTTTTCGATCTGGCGGCATAATTCCTCTTCCTTTGGCTGCCATTCTTGATAGAAGGCATGCGCGTCTTCCTCATAAGCCAGGTTGCGTTTCATGATGAGGACACGCTCGCGCGGGTTGGGGATCCCGTGGATCTCGACGGATAAGCCAAAACGGTCGAGAAGCTGAGGGCGCAGGTCGCCCTCCTCCGGGTTCATCGTCCCAACCAGGATAAAGCGCGCCGGGTGAGAGAATGAAATCCCTTCCCGTTCGACGTTGTTCACTCCCATCGCCGCCGAATCCAGCAGGACATCCACCACATGATCATCCAGCAGATTGACCTCGTCGATATAGAGCATGCCCCGGTTGGCAGCTGCCAACACGCCCGGCTCGAAGTGCCGCTCCCCCTTTTGAATGGCTTTTTCGATATCCAATGTTCCAATTACCCGGTCCTCAGTGGCTGAAACGGGCAGGTTGACAAAAGCTGTCGGGCGGGCGCTGGTGGAAAAATGTTCTCCCCGTTCAGCCCGTTCGCGGCACTCGGTGCACCAGGAGTTTGGTTTTTCCGGATCGCAGCCAAAACGACAGCCATCGACGACCTGCACAGCCGGCAGGAGAGCCGCCAAAGCGCGGGCGGCCGTCGATTTGGCCGTGCCCCGCTCGCCGCGGATCAACACGCCACCAATCTGCGGATTGACCGCATTCAGGACCAGGGCTCGTAACATCTGTTCCTGGCCGACAATCGCAGTGAAAGGGAAGATGATGGGCATAGGTTTTTCGATCCAGATCGGAGTTATGTGTAAAAAACCATTGAACGCTGGTTACAATTAAGTATACCAATAAACAGTGAGGAACCGATGAAGGGATGCTATAATTCAATAGTGATTGAACAAAGTCTAATTCTGGTAGGGAAATTGATCTAGAAAACAAAATTTCTCGGAAACTTACTGCCAATCTGTATGGATGAATCCAGAAGGCTTTGGAATAATGTTTCGCCGGATTTTGTTTCCCACGGATTTTTCAACCTATGCCAATACGGTCTTCGACTGCTTGCCGGCGCTCAAGGCTATCGGGGTGGAAGAGGTGGTTTTAGCAAATATCATCCGGCTTGGAGATGCGCAATTCGCCGAGACATATAACCGGGAGACCTTTCACTTTATCCGCTGGAGTGTTGAAGAGCAGCTCAACGTTCAGCGCATGGCACTAGAAGGGCACGGTTTCCGGGTGACCCCGCGGACCAGCGTGGGGATACCCGCCGTAGAGATCGCGCAGATTGCCCTTGATGAAAAAGTGGAGCTGATCGTGCTTGGCGCCCAGGGAACTTCCCTGGGCTCTGAGCTGATGCTGGGGAGCACGGCTTTCGAGATCATTCGAAAAGCGCCGGTCCCTGTTTTACTTTTCCAGGCCGAAGTCGTTCGATCGCTCGGACATGTGAAATGCCGCTGGAGCTGCGCGAACATGTTGCGGAGCATCCTGCATCCCACCGATTTCTCAGCTTACGCGGATAAAGCCCTGGATGTCATGGTTGGTCTTGTGAGCAACCAGACCGAGGAAGTTGTCATCCTGCACGTGCAGGACGAGCGGGTGATGAAACACCGCCCACCCGAACAGATCGCCGAGTTCGATCGGATCGACCAGGAGCGGCTATCCGATCGCATCCAGAAACTTCGGGGAATTGATCTAAAAATACAGACAAGCATCCGGCGTGGGATACCTTACCAGGAAACCCTCAAGCTGGCAGACGAGCTGAAGACTGGTATGATCATCCTGGGCTCGCAGGGACGCAGCGCAATCCAAGAACTGCTCACCGGAAGCACCCTGGAAAATGTGGCCCGCCTGAGCCGCCTTCCCGTTTTGATCGTGCGGTCCTGAGGGAGGGTCGCCTCATCCTCAATTTTGAACATCGAGAAGACGTGGTTTTCTGGGTCGAATTGGATTCAGTTTTGCCCGACTGCCTGACGGCATTCAGGACAGGGGCAATTCTGAAAAACGCGGCTGCTGAAAGCCTGGATTTCTATCTCCGTGATATCCATCAATCGGGCAGCTTGTTCGATCACGCTCATCACCTCGGGCTGGTTGATCCGGTAATAGAAATTACGGCCCTGGCGGCTCGAGCTGACCAAACCCGTGTCACGCAACACCATCAGATGCTGCGAGATCGTTGCCTGGCGCATCCCCAGGCAAGCCACCATATGGCAGACACAGACTTCCTTTGTCCCGATCGTCAGGAGGATCTTGATGCGGGCAGGTTGACCAATGATCTGGAAAAGCCCGGAGAGCTGGTCTTCAGGGGATAAATTACCCGAAATATTCAGGCTCACGAATATATTGTAACCACTTGTGCCTTTCGATACAAGCCCAAACCATAACTATTCTTCGGGATTGCGATCGTTCCCAGGCGCTTCATTTCAAAATGCTAACCTGTTCCTGTCCGCAGCATTTGGGCGAACCCGTCAGGCATATCGCTGGCTTCAATCGCCCGCGCGGCTGCTTCGATGTCATAAGGAACACGGATGAACTGAACCTTAAGATCATGACCGTCTGCTTCTAAAACCACGTAACAAGCGCGAGGGTCATCGTCCTTGGGCTTGCCAACGCTGCCTGTGTTGATGACGTGTCTGCCGCTCGGGAGGATGCGGTGGTAAGGGAGATGGGTATGCCCGCAGACCAACACATCAGCATTGGTCATATCCAATAACCGCTCCAGGCTGGCATCGGGGCGGTCTTCATACAGGTATTCGTTCACCCTGCGCGGGCTTCCATGCACCAGGACAACGTGCAGACTGCCTAACGGCAGTGAGAGTTGATGCTGCAGCTGGCGCAGGAAGGTTTTATTCTCTTCGCTGGTATGCACATTGGTCCAGGCAATCGACTGCTGGCCAAGCGCTTTTGCCACTTCATCCTTGTAGGCGCATCCGCAATCATCGCTGCTGTTGCCAACCCCCTGGTCGTAGTTACCCGGGATGGTTGGGATTTTCGAGCTGCGGATGATCTCCACCACTTCATTGGGGAATGTACCGTACCCCACCAGGTCGCCCAGGCAGTAGCGATTTTCCAGGCCGCGCTGGTCCATGTCCGCGATTACTGCCTCGAATGCCGGCAGGTTGGCATGAATATCGCTAAAGATGGTCAAATATTTCATCTGCTTTTTCCTTTGATAGAGCTTGCCGAAATTGAAAACTAAGTTCCTCCGACCAACGATCGCTCAATGCCCCGTCTGTTCGCGATGGATGGTGAGAAGAAGGTAACCAATCCGGGTGTTCAATTGGACCGCCGTTTCCTGAAAGGCTCGGAAGCGATCGCTTTCTGATCCTTCAGCATCCGCAGGGTCGGGGAACGACCAGTGGATCCGAACCGGGTCGCGGGGAAATACCGGGCACGATTCTCGGGCGCGGTCGCAGACGGTAATGATGTAGTCGAAATCCTGGCCGAGGTACTCTTCGAGACTTTTTGAGCGGTGATCGCGGATATCGATTTTCATCTCAGCCAACGTCCGGATCGCCAAAGGGTGGACTTCGGTGGGTTCGGTCCCGGCGCTGAACACGTCGATCTTCCCCTGGCTGCGCGCGCGGAGGATCGCTTCTGCCATCTGGGAACGGGCGCTGTTATGGGTGCAGATAAACAGAACCCGAACGGGATTGCGGGGGATGGCTGGGCTGGGCAATTCTTTCTCACCAAGGGCAGGATGAAGCGCTTCTCCGCTGGAGAAATACAGCATGCGCACCTGGTCCAGGTCCAGACTGTAATAAATCTCTCGCCCGTCTGCGATACTGCGGTGTTCGTGGATGACTTGCTGCTTTCTAAGTTGATGCAAATGGTAGGACATCAGGTTCTGGGGTTGATTGAGAAGCAGGACCAGTTCCTGCACACGCAGATCGCTTTGAGCGAGGATTTTGAGAATTTGCCAACGCAGGGGGTGGCTGAGGAGTTTGAGAAAGCCGGTTGGCTTGGATAAGGCGACTGCTGCCATAAATATCTCCAAAATAGATTGTATCAAATTATTTTGATATTATATTCCATATCGAGAAATTTGTTTTTATTGCTACACAGGAATAAAAAACTCCGCCGGAAGAATTTTTCCCGGCGGAGGAATCCGAAAGGTTGGCAGTTATTCCACGATGGCCTTGACGGGGATGGTTACCGGTTTCGCGAACAGCTTATTTTTTAGCCAAAAGGCCACATTGACCAGGCCAATCATGACCGGGACTTCTACCAGAGGGCCGATGACGGCAGTAAAGGCCTGACCGGACTTGATCGTGAACACGGCCACAGCCACCGCGATGGCCAGCTCAAAATTGTTGCTGGCGGCCGTAAAGGCGAGGGTAGTCGTTTGTTTATCATCAGCACCAACTGCCCTGCCCATAAAAAAGCTGACTACAAACATGATCACAAAATAAAGCAGGAGAGGAATGGCGATTCTGACCACGTCTAATGGGATGGTCACGATCAGGTTCCCCTTCAGGCTGAACATGACCAGGATCGTGAATAGTAAGGCGATAAGGGTGAGCGGGCCAATCTTGGGGATAAATTTCTTATAGTACCATTCCTTACCTTTTGCCCGAATGAGGATCAGGCGGGTAAAGAAACCTGCCAGGAAGGGGATCCCCAGGTAGATAAAGACGCTGCTAGCAATCTCCCCAATACTGATCTCTATCAGAGATCCCTTCATTCCAAACCAGGTAGGCAGGACGGTGATAAACAAATAAGCGTAAATACTGTAGAAAAGCACCTGGAAAATACTGTTGAAGGCAACCAGCCCGGCGGCATATTCTCGATCCCCATCCGCCAGGTCGTTCCAGACAATTACCATCGCGATGCAGCGCGCAAGACCGATCAAAATGAGCCCAGTCATATATTCCGGCCTATCGCGCAAAAACACCACTGCTAACAGGAACATCAAAATTGGGCCGATCACCCAGTTTTGCACCAGCGACAGCCCGAGTACTTTCCAATTGCGAAAAACATCCCCCAGCTCGTCATAATGGACTTTAGCCAGGGGCGGATACATCATCAAGATCAGCCCGATGGCAATCGGGATATTGGTCGTCCCTACCTGGAATTGATTGATAAAGCCCTCGACCCCGGGTAGGAAAAATCCTACCCCAACTCCGATGGCCATTGCCAGGAAAATCCACAGGGTGAGAAAACGATCGAGGAAGGATAGCTGATGGGTAACCGATTTTTCCATGTTTGTCTCCGTGTGATCCATTGACTCCCTCAGAAAGCCTGCGTCTCGGGCAGGCTCTCTACATATTGTGACTGTGACGGCAGCAGCCGTCTAGATGTTAGTAAGTTCAGGAGTTGGTCTTGTTCCGCGGACTCCTCCAGAAACGGCGCTGCCCGTGGCGGTTGATCAACGCATTGATTGGGGGTTCCAGTTGGGCGGGAAGCTCGTCCAGGTGCTTCTGCTCGCGCTGGTTCATCTGGGCATTCAGCAGGAATTCCGACTGGTGGGCAGCCTGTTCGCTGAGGGTCAATCGCTCGCGCTGGTTGATCAGAGCGTTTAGCGGGGATTCAAGCTGGATATCTGGAAGCTCATCCAGGAAAAGCGGTTCCCGCTGGTTGATCAGGGCATGGAGGGGTGTTTCGAGCTGCCTCTCCATGACTCGATCCTGGCCATGACGCGGTTCGGCGCGAGGTTTTTCCAGCTGCTCGCTTTCTGTGACGTTTTCTTTCTCGGGTGTTTGAAGCATGGTGCTCATGATTTGCTCCTGATTGGATCTGGATATGAGATGGTAAAGCGCAAAAATACAATATGAAGCCAGGTCGAAGTACGCCACAAGGTTGCCGAAGCTGTGACGATCTATGACAGGATATAGAAGCGAAACCGGTAGTTACAGTTACGCGATCGGTTCGGAAAAGGGTACGCTGACGTTCACTTCCCGCGGACAAATGGACGTGCTGGAACACTCCGGGCACGGGCAGTTGGGTATGGGCCGGTTTGTGAGGGCGGAATCAATCCAGTCTGGATTACCGGTAAGGGCGGCAGTCGATCGAATCAAATTTATCAGGTTGGGATCAGACAACCGGTAATAAATATGCCGGCTTTTCCGCTCGGTAATGACGAAGCCCGCTTCGCGGAGCTGCTTCAGGTGTTGAGAGATAAAAGCCTGGCGCTGGTTTAGGACAGTCTCCAGGTGGCAGACGCACACTTCTCTTTTTCCGATGGCGAGGAGAATGCGGATCCGGGATGATTGGCCAATGAGACGCATGAGCCGGGCTATCCGGTCTTCGGGCAATGATTGCATCGTTGATATATTCATCTGCACGAATGAATTATACACTCCCGATGACATATTCATAGCGACGAATGTAACGAGCGCTAATGATTAATATCACTTATCGGCCTATTTTGACATCGGTGTTGTCATCAGATTACAGAAATTAATATGGCGGACCAATGTGAGGTCTTTTACGAGCGTAATCAGAATACACTCATCATACGCGATCAGGATGGCCGGCGGCATCCCCTGATCCCTACGCAAGCTGTGCAAACTTTCTGTCCCAAGCCTTTCGGCATGCGAGACGATCAAAAAATCAGTGGCCAGATATAACTGCGTTGGTAATGTCGGATAAACTTGTTCGAGAAAATCAGAGGATGGCAGGGAAGGATGAATGGCATGGACAAGGTTGTTTAGAAATGCCTGATGGGCGTTTTCTTCTTTCTCCGTTTCCGGCGCGGTTACTTCTAATATTCGCGACCCCGGGTGGACTTCCTGGATGGCTTGTTTCAGATCGCTCACATCTGCATCGGGATCGACCATTGCCAAAGCATAGCCATTGCTTCGAAGGAAAGCATTTGCAACATAAGTGGATGGCGCTTGCTCATCTGATTCATCTTTGGCGAGAAAGCGAAGCGCAGACCGATCAAAGTAAATTTTATCCATGAGGCATCAGTCCCAGCGCGATTGGATGGTGAATACAGGATTGTTTACCCGATTAATATATTCGTCCCTACGAATGAATTATATCCATCCAATGACACATTCATAGCGACGAATGTAATTAGCCTAGGGGATGGATATCACATTTTGGTTGACGTATAAAGGGATCCCTGATATAATTCAACGTAGATTGAAATAACTCTCTGAAAGCATTAATCTAATGGAAAATACAGGTTTTTCGCTAGACGCCATCCACAAATTAGCCCAACAGCTCAAGGTTCTGTCTGACGTTAACCGATTACAGATTTTCAACCTGCTGATGGAGGGCGTGCAGTGCAACTGCGAGCTGGGCGATAAGCTCCAGATAGCCCCCAACCTGATCTCTCATCACCTGCGCGTGCTGCGCGAAGCAGGCCTGGTGGACGTGGAACGAGACCCTCTGGATGCACGCTGGGTGTACTACTCGATCAACCGCAAATCTCTGGATGACCTCAACCAGACTTTGGGCGGTTTCTTGGATCCGCAGCGAATCCAACCCCGCCGCTTGACCTGCGGTCCGCGCTCAGAGGTTCTATTCGAGATCGATTTATCGACTAAAGAAGCTTAAATTTTTTGCGACAATACTTCAAAGGAGATTGAATTATTATGACCCAAGCCAACCCTTTATCTCCACGATCCTTCATGAACTTGAGCTCACTGAATGTTGTGGATGTTGAGATCTTTGATCCGCCGATGTGCTGCCCAACCGGCATGTGTGGCCCGACCGTGGACCAGACTCTGCTGGACTTGAGTGAAACGATCCTAAGTTTACAAAAAGAAGGCTATCAGGTGGAACGCTACCAGATGGCGTCTGACCCACAGGCCTATTTGAGCAATCCGGAAGTGATGCGGTTAGTCCGTGAAAAACAGATGGCAGCGCTGCCAATCGTCGTGGTGCGCGGGAAAATTATTGCGGAAGGCAGTTACCCAAAGCAGGCGGAGATCCGGGAACACCTTATTGGAGGCAAATAGCATGGCAACCAAGTACCTCTTCTTCTCAGGCAAAGGTGGGGTTGGCAAGACCTCGATGGCCTGCACTCAGGCTGTCCGGCTGGCAGAAGAAGGCCAGAAAACGCTCATCGTCACCACCGACCCGGCCTCGAACCTGGCGGACGTCTTCGAGCAGGCCATTGGCCACCAGGTGACCCCGATCCAGGGTATGTCCAATTTGTGGGCGATGGAAATCGATCCCGATCAAGCCACCCAGGAATACATCGATCGCGCCATGAAGCCCATCCGGGATGCGTTCCCTCCACAGATTGTACAGGTGATGGAAGAGCAAATGAGCGGCCCCTGCACCGCAGAGGTAGCCGCATTCGACCGCTTCACCGATTTCCTGGAAGCGCCCGCCGATAATGATGTCGCATTCGATGTGGTGATATTTGACACCGCGCCGACCGGGCATACCATCCGCCTGCTCGAGCTTCCCGCCGAGTGGAGCCAGTCGATTGACGCGGCCAGCGCGGGCAGCGGGCAGACCTGTCTCGGTCCGGCAGCGGCCATTCAGGACGCCAAACACAAGTACGAACGGGCCCTGGCTGCTATGCGCGAGAGTGATCAAACCACGTTTATTTTCGTCCTGCACCCCGAAGCCATTTCAATCAAGGAAACTCGCCGCGCGATTGGCGAACTGAGCAAACTAGGCATTCACAACTATCGCCTGATCGTCAACGGTATTATCCCACCCGAAGGCACTCAGAACGCGCTCTTCGCCGCCCGCGCCCAAATGCAGGCGCTGTACCTGGCGCAAATCGATGTGGAACTGCTCTATCCGACACAGCGCATGACCCTGTTGGCGGGGGAAATCAAGGGTGTGAAAAGACTGCTGCAAGTCGCGAAAATTTTCTTTGATGGAGATTCAGCGACCCACACGTTTGAAGCGGAGAGCATCCTACCGCAGGTAGCCGCACTGGCAACCCCCCTGGAGGGTGTCCGGGCGCTCATCCAGCCAAACGGCCACCGCCGGACCGTGTTCTTTGCCGGCAAAGGGGGAGTGGGCAAAACCGTAGCTTCGTGTATTACCGCGGTCTGGTTGGCCCGGCAGGGACACAAAACACTGCTGCTCACCACCGACCCGGCAGCCCACCTGGGCGATGTGTTGGATAGCCCGGTTGGAGATGAGATCGCGCCGGTGAGCGGGCAGCCAAACCTGTGGGCGGTCAAGATCGATCCGAAAGCCGCGGCGGAGACGTATAAAGCGCGCATTCTCGAGGATGCGCGTCAACGCGGACGCCCCGAGAAAGCCATCGCGGTGATTGAAGAAGAGCTGAACTCGCCTTGCACCGAGGAAATGGCCGCTTTTGATAAATTCATCGAGTACGCCTCGCAAGACGAATGGCAGGCAGTGGTCTTCGACACCGCGCCAACGGGGCATACCCTGCGTTTGCTCGAACTGCCGGTGGACTGGAGCAAGCAGATCGACGTAAAAGTCTTTGCCTCGGTGGACACTTCGGCCACGGATGACGTGGCCAAGCAGCGTTTTGGGAAAGTCATCGAGATGATGCGCGACCCCGAGCAAAGCACCTTTGCCTTCGTTATGTACCCGGAAGCAACGCCCATCCTTGAGTCGTGGCGCGCCGCGACGGAACTGAGCACCGTCGGTATCCACCCAGGGCTGGTGGTAGCCAATATGGTCATCCCACCCGCGCAGGCCAATACCGGCTTTACCTACGCCCGCCGAGTCATGCAAGAGAAATACCTGGTAGAAATCGCGGAACGCTTCCGCCTGCCGGTCGCGCAAATCCCGCTCCTGCCGCAAGAAATCAAGGGGCTGGAAATGCTGGCAGAATTGGGCAAGCAGATTTATCAGAATGACCCTGTTGTTGAACCAGCAGCAGCACGGTAGGTAATTTCGGGATAACCCTGGAATTGATTCCGTCTTGCACAGCCAGGGTGTTTGGCCGTGCAAGACAATGCACACAGAAAGAAACAGGAGTCAGGGATGATAGATACAACGTTGAATGACCTGGAGGTTGCCTCCAAAGAAGTGGTGATGCAGGCAGCCAGGCAGTTTGCCGAGGCTTTTGCGGAAACGCCGCAGTTTCGAGCCTTTGAACAATCCTATATCCACTACCGAAAGGATGTAGAAGCTCAGACTGCTCTCCGGGAATATCAGCAGAAGCAAGCCTCATTGAAAGCATTGCTGATGTTGAATGCCGTAAGTGATGAGGACCGGCAAGAATTACAAAGACTGCAAGAGCAGTTCTATCACCAGCCTTCGGTCAACCAGTACGCCAAAGCACAGGAAGAATTGATGACTCTCTCTCAAGAGATCGGGGATTTGTTATCCAGGGCCACTGGTTTGGATTATGCAAGTTCCTGTAAAACGGGAGGCTGCTGTGGATAAAGAACTGGAAATGACGGGTTT
>Ga0105104_10000260_pt1 | contig 40299 bp, 51 predicted proteins | sample PPLLaktember2015_3_FD_87034 | JGI IMG/M metagenome (GOLD analysis project Ga0105104, IMG submission 87034) | Freshwater sediment microbial communities from Prairie Pothole Lake near Jamestown, North Dakota, USA - PPLs Lake P7 Core (6) Depth... | ecosystem: Environmental > Aquatic > Freshwater >... | reverse complement strand
GTGGGTCCGGACCTAGCGGTAGCGAGCCAGCCAGCCAGCCAGCCAGCCAGCCAGCCAGCCAGCCAGCCAGCCAGCCAGCCAGCCAGCCAGCCAGCCAGCCAGAGCAGACCTAGCGCGCCAGCCAGCCAGAGCAGACCTAGCGCCAGTATAGCGCGCCAGCTTTAAAGCTACAGGACAGACAGGAAAATACCTATTGACGGTACCCGCAATCCATGCTAGGCCAAGGGCGCTAAATGGTGGCAATGGAGTGAATGGAATGAGTACCCCAACTGAAAGACTATTAGGGCTAATTGAAGCCTACCGCATATCTGAAAACCCCGTGGATGCCGTGGCGCTTGGCGATTATTTGGTATCGCAGTTGTCGCGCCCTTATCTGGTAGAGGACCTAAGCGACGGCATGGTATACGAATGGGCGACCCCTAGTGAGGCGGCTGAGTACGCAACCGCCTGCATTGAGGCACAGCACCCGCCAGTAGGGGCGAACCCCTATGGAGTGAACCATAAGGTCCGGAGGCTTATGTTTGTGGAGGAACAGACACGCTGGCAGAGTCATTAAAGTATCTGTACCTGCGGTTACTACGGTATTGACGGGGCTTTCGGAGTATGTCACTTTGGAAGCCCCACCAATGGAAGGTCACACAATGGGCAATTATAAAGTTACTCGTGGGCAGATGCGGCCCCTAATCAACATGAACGGCGACAGGCGTGAGACGCTGGTAGAGCAGCGCACTAAGGCGCTTAACGCTATCAGTGACGCGCTTAGGGCGCTGATTGATACTTGCCCGCATGGGCGGAACTATCAGGGATACCCCAACGATAACCAGTACAGGCGTGACAAAGCCTTGTATGATAACCGCTACAACGTCCTGTATGAGCTTCACCGCGAGATAGAGCGCGAGACGCTGGCGATCCATGAAAAAGAGGAGTTGCTTTAAAGTGCTTATCGTATCGGCAAGTCACCCCGTCCCCAAATGGCAACTGACTAAGCAACCGTTCTTGCTTGTAGAAGCAGGCGAATGGTCGCAGTCCTACCGCGTAGGAGGCGATAAGGAACACGGCTACTATGCCATTGCTACGGGCTTCGGCTGTGGCAAGACGCACAAGACGCCAAAGGACGCCATTCATTCCCTGTTGCTCGACAACGGATGCCGCGCCATACATATTGAGGAAGTACTTTAATGGCACTCCCATGCACATGCGGATCGGGACAACCCCGGTACTGGCTGAAAGATGCGAGGGGCATTGAGCTATGCACCGCCTGCATCGTTCTCACGGACCCTAGCTACTGGGCTGATGAACCCATTGATGGAGACGACTAATGCATACCATTGCAGAAATCGAGCGCCTGCTGGACGCTGGCAAGCTGGAAATACAGATGCGTAACGGGAATTGGTGGGCGATCCGACGCAACGGCGCAACAAAACGTTGGAAGCGCGATACAGAACGCTTCGCCATACCTATCAAATTCGGGTTGAAGTTTTGTGGAACCATTACGGACGACACAAATCTCGACAGCTACGCTATCGAGCATCTGCGCGCCATTACGCGAGTAGGGGCTGCTAAGGTGCTAGTGGACAATCTGACTGCGTTCGTTGTGGACGTATACGCCCAATGCGAGAAGGACCTTTAAAGTGCGTATAGTTAACACAGGCAAGTTTCGTGTAATGTCTGCCACGACTGTCACTGATTTCAGTACTACACTGAACAGTGACGGGGGCGCGACCATACGGATCAACCGTGAGGATAAGTCCGTATACCCGGACAACGGCCCCGCTTTCGATACCGAGGCAGAGGCGCGACAGGAGGGCGAACGGCGCACCCGTGCAGAGCGTGAGGCGGGCAATACTAACATCGACTGGTACTGCATCCCCGAGTCCTATATAGAGGGTCTTTAAAGTGCCCTATACTATTGCTGACATTGAACGCTTGCTGGATACTGGCAAGCTTGAAATCCTGATGCGTAACGGGAACTACTGGCAGCTTAGGCGCAATGGCGCGACTAAGCGGTGGAAGCGTGACCCTGAGCGCTTCCGCATACCGATTAAATTCGGGCTTCGGAATACAGGAGCCATTGAAACCACTGATCTGGACGCCTTAGGCATCCGCGAGAAAACCACTCACGAACCCGCTGGCGGTTGGTAAGGAGCTTTAAATCATGTCCCAAGACTTCGACTTGAAATCCACTCTTATCAAGCTTGGCATGCCTGCTGTAGAGGCTGGCATGGTAGCTGAACTAAGTGAGCATGCAGCCCTAGAGGCGGCTAGCACCATCACCCGGATAGCGGATACTGCCCCGTACCCGTACAAGGCTATGGTGACGCTGTTCGCGTCCCGTATCATACAGGACAGCACCGCCCAATTCATCAACGACTCTATACCGGACTATGAGGCAGCGCTGATACTGGTCCGTACAGGAAGGGTGCTTTAAAGTGTTCGCCGTATTGGTAGTGGTCCTATTGGGGATTATCGCGGCTGCGGTGTCCCCGGACCTAATGGCGCTACTGGCTGGCGTTGGGTGCTTCCTGCTAATCGTAGGAGCAGGCCTATTGGGCCTGTTGATCGTGCTGGTCCTGACAGGGGTGATACAGTAATGGCTAACGAGTGCGGAGAGTGCAGCTTGTGCTGCAAGGTCATGGCTATCCCCGAGATACCGAAAAACGACGGGGTATGGTGCCAGCATATATGCAAGAACCATAAGGGTTGCGGCATCTATGAGACGCGCCCCAAGGTCTGCCGCGATTTCCTCTGTATGTGGCGCATGGGTATGACCGGCCCCGGTATTAGCCCCAAGCATATGCGCCCCGACAGATGCGGGGTAGTGTTTGGACAGGGTACGCGAGAGGATATCATAGGGGCTTACGTAGACCCTGCCCGCCCGAACGCGTGGCGCAAACCCCGTGTATGGGAGGTAATCGAAAATCTGGTAATGGCGGATTTTAACGTGGTGCTTTCTGCGGTAGACCCTGCCAAACCTGAGACTACTTTAAAGCGTACCATCTTCTACAAGCAACACGGAGCGATCTGGAAGATAGTCAAGTCATTTACCCCGCCCGACGACAAGGGAGTACAGTGGGTCATACATGCGCCCGAGGATAGGGCTGAACTATATAGGAGTGCTTTAAAGTGATCCGCGTACACAAGTGCGGGGGGCGCATGGTCCCTCAGAAGTCAACCCGAGTAGTCGCCTACTTCAAGTGCGACAAGTGCGGTCACATGGCGTACCAGCGCAAGCGACTGCCCAAATTAAAGCCTACATATGTAAGTCACGAACCCCCCGGTGGTTGGTAGGAGCTTTAAAGGATGCAAGTTATAGTCACGCCTGACGGCCTAGGTGGAGAGCGTTTCACCAATCGAAAGAATGGGAAACATGCTAGCCTGCTGTGCGATCCCGCTGCCAAGCATCAACGCTGGTATGTATTCCAAGGCGGGCATGAGAAATACGACTTGAACCGTGCAGGGTTCGGGTTTATGTCTCGTAGGAGCGCGATCAGTCTAATTGAGACACTGATACGGTAATAATACGGTATTGACATACTCCTGGAACCTTGCTATATACTAGGGCCGTCAGTACATAACGTGCTGACGGCTCTTTGACATTATGAAAGGTCACACATGAGTACGTGGATTTGGAAATCTGGTAACGTCGGTACTGTTAAGTTTACCGCTACTGACTCTAGTGCCCGCAGTATCTTGCTCGGGCTTACCCATATGGATCATCACATTAACGAGGTTAGCTTTAAAGAGATTGAAGGTCCGCTCGGGTTTACTGGTTCGGCTAGTGAAGCCCGTAACTATATCTCTGACAACATTCGATCTTGACACATACAGGGGGCGGCTATACTGTCGCCCCCTCATTTCACAAGGAAGCCAAAAGGTCATGCGCGCAATTCTCTACTGTTCAGGCGATGCCCCGATGATAGCGGCGGCACGGGACCTGTTCGAGCATATCCTAGCCTGTTCGCGCTGTGAGCATAGCGCCGTAACGGAACAGGCCCCGTTCGTTGTCGAGCTATTCGGCAAACTGGACGCGCTTACATCGGACACCATCCACGTATACGACTATGAAGGCGCGATAGCCTTCTGCGACTACTGGATGGACAAGCATGAGATAATGACACTACTGGACGGCGACCAGCATGGCTCTGCCTAACCGCCTAGCGGAAGCTAGGGCTGCGGTAGAGGCTGCTTTAAAGCTAGTCCATGACGCCAATGATGCGTACATACAGGCGTGTCGAGAACTGGCTGACGCCAAGCTCGATGAAGCCCGCCAGAAGCCGCACCCGTGGCTAGGTATGAGCGTATACAGAGTGATGAAAGGAGAGAAAGTAAGACACCGTGAAGAACATGGGGTGGTATGCTTTAAAGAGTATACGGACCCCGACTATGGTAACTCCCATATTCAGCCGGGAATGTATTATGTGCTGGTAGATGGGAAGTCGGCACACTGGCTGGACGATAGCTGGCTGCTGGACCTGCTCTGAAAATAATTTGAAATTAGTTGTTGACACCCATGTATGACGCGGTATTGTGGTCATACCGAATTAATCGGAAGGAAGGAATTTAATCATGGCAACTGCACTTGAAGCTACCCCGCTGGAAGCGGCTCCCGCTCCCGCACCTGATACGCTGCTCGAATTTGAAGTCGAGGGCTACGAACCCAAGGTCGGTGTTGACCTCGCGCAAATCCCGCCCGATGTTCGGATGCGTCTGCTCCGCACGGCGACCCGCGCATACATCACCAATCGGATCAGCACCGCCGTCGCCAAGACGAAAAAGGACAACGGCGAGTTTGACACGTACGAAGCGGCGATGAAGAACGATCCGCTCCAGACGGCGGTTCCGAAGCCCGAGGGTGAGCGCAAGAACACTGATTTCGCTGACGTAATCGACGGTGCCATTAAAGCACTCTACTCCGGCGAACTCGGCAAGCGCGGTACTGGCGAGGGCAAGCCCAAGGTCCTGCGTGACCCGCTTATCACGCAGATCACCCGTTCGGTCGTGGCCGAGGTATACGAGAAGGGCCGCGCAAGCGATCCCAAGTATCGGTACCCGACTGCTCAGAAGGAAGTCGGTAGCGACGGCCTCGCCTACCTCAAGGCGAAGATTGACGAGAAGGTGGCCGCTGGTGCCGATGCGAACGCGCTGAACTCGTACCTCGAAACGCGGTACATCAAGCCCGCTCGTATCATGCTCGGCATGGACAGCCCCGGTAAGTTGAAGGACGCAGACGGCATCCTTTAAAGTTACCGGAGCATACGGGGTAGGACGGTTCTGGCTAGTCCCGATCCTACCCCGTATTTTCTATCTTGACACACTGCGAACAAGGCCCTAGATGGGTACCGATCGCGCAACGGGCCGGGGTTAGTGACCTTCCCCGGTTCGGAGAGTGAGGAAGGCTAGTCAGCCCCTAGGTAGACAAGCCGCCCCCGGTAGGTTGGAGAGCCTACCGGGGGTGTTCGTCTCTCCCCCAAAATAGCGCTTGACTCTCCCCTCCCCTTGATCCATGTTGGCGATCCCTTCGGGGACGAACGCCTACTTCTCCGCGATGAAAGCCCGACTTTATGCTAGTCCCTCCGGACTATGACACTGTGCATAAAAGCCTGCGATGGGCCTTCCCGCTCCCCAATCAAATCTTTGAGATACGTGCTTTAACGGCCTACAGGGGCCTCGCCAGCACAGGGTACTTTAATGATCCTGTACTAGCAGCCAATGCTATCGTCAACTCCGACAATGACGGCATAGGCGGCACGTACGTTACAATCAATCCTGTCATGCCCGAGGCGTTTGCCCGCTGTAGCAATCACATGGTAGCTGCAAGCCGTGGCAGCTTCACCAGTGACCGCGAGATACTGGAACGTAGAGGGATGCTACTGGACTTCGATCCAGTACGTATAAGCGGTATCTCCAGCACTGACGCAGAGCATGAGCTTGCGCTCCAGTACATGCAGGAGATTACAGAGCGCCTGACCTTCCTGCATGGCTTTCCCACTCCCTGCTTAGTAGACTCCGGTAACGGTGGACACGCTCGTTACGTGCTGGAACCGCTACCTAACGATCAGGATACCACGGACCTCATTAAAGCAACTCTCTCAGTGCTAGATAGTCGGTTCAGTACTCCGACTGTTACGATAGATAAGACAGTCTTTAATGCAGCCCGCATACAGCGCGTAGTCGGTACAGCAGCCCGCAAGGGTGAACACACCAAAGAGCGCCCGCACAGGCGATCCCGACTGATACGCGACTTCGATCCGATGGACGTACTCCATGCCGACACGATCCGGCGCATGGTGTCTTACTATGGTGTCCCCCAAGCCCCGCAAACGGCCCGTACAGGCTCAAAGTATCGCGGGGAGTATCCCCCTGACGAAGCGATGTATCGGCCCCTGAACCTAGCCGCTAGGGCGCGTAAGCACGATTGGGTAGCGAACCTCCTGGGTCATGTAGCCCGCCCTAGTGGCGACGACTACAGGATAGCCAGCCGAGACATAGGCAGGCCCCTTGAAGAAGATATCAGTATAAATGACAAGGGCATTAAAGACTTCGGTGTAGCTGACATGGGAGACGCCACGGAAGGCAGGCGTACACCGATTAGCTTACTGGCTGAAATCAACCATGATGGGGACAAACGGAAGGCAGCGGAGTCACTGGCGCTCTGCCTGAACCTCCCCCTGCATGAGTTTGAGGGAAAGCTGATACAGGCTCCTGTCACCATGCCCCCGGAGCTTATGGGCGGGGACACAACCCCATTCGCTAAGGCACGTACATTTGCCGATGTAATGCATGAACCAGTACGTCCAGTGACATTTACTGTACGGGGGTTCATTGCGGAGAACACGCACACCGTACTGAGTGCGCCTGCCAAGCTAGGCAAGAGTACTTTAATGTACGCCATGTGCCTGCACCTGTTATTTGGTAAGCCTATATGGGACCGCCCCGCTACGTTATGTAACGTACTGTTCTGCGCGCTGGAAGAAACCGACGAGCGGTTCCGGCGCAAGCTGTGGGAACAGTATTACAACTTAGAGGCTAAGTGGGGTGGGGTCACGGACGAGCAAAAGCAGGAAGCCTTTAAACACTTCCGGTTCTTTACCAAAGACAGCCGTAACCAGAATGGTGTTATTGGGACGTTACCGAAAGGGCGCGAAGGCGCGGAGGAAATCAAGCGCATCATACGTGAGGATAGTACCCGCCCGTGGTTCATACTGATAGAGCCAGTGAACAAGTTTCACGATCATACTATCTTCTCGCACAACCTCAACGCTCTTGAGTACGAGCAGATAGAGATAATCAACGATATCATTAAAGCATCTGAGTATACTTGTTCGATAGTGTCGATCAAACATGACCGCAAGGGACCGGCAGGCGGCAATCGCGGTGTAGGAAACTTGATGGACAACATCAGCGGATCAGTAGCACAGAGCGGCGCACCAGATGCACAGATACAGTTTGTATCCAATGGTGGGTTTGATAACCTAGAGGGTCTGAACTGGCTTATTATACAGAGCCGTGACTTCGGTAAGGAAAAGATACCGATTATCTCGGATGGGGTGTCATGGGTCAAGCCACCGCCTGATATGGAGATACCTGACTTTGACGAGTATTTAGCCACCAAGCCGGATGGGCGGGGAGGACGTTTAAAGGACCCCCGCACAGACGAGAAAATACTGGGTGAACTGGCTAACGAACCGCAGGGGCTACGCGCCCGTGAGTTAGAAGCTCGTCTGAACATAAATTATCAAGCTATACTGAGGCGACTTAAGTATATGAACAATATGGGGATTATACATGAGGACGCCCGTAATATCAGGGATAAGCTATACATGCTAGTCGGGGCAGCGACTTTGCCTGTAGTAAATAATCTGCCCGATGTACTTTAAGGAAGCAAAGGAAGTAATATGACTGGTATTCTCGAAGCAATCCACGCCGACCTACAGATTATCAAGGGACTGCTCAACGGCGGTGCTACTGGTGCAGGCCAACAGGCTCCTGCACAGCCTCCGCAGACGCAGCTACAGCAGCCCGTTGATCCGTTCGCAGCGGCCCCGGCAGCGCCTGCACAGCCCGCTCAGGTGACTGAGGCACAGGTGATGAGCCTGATTGAACCGCACCTTGACAACGCGGCCTTGAAGGGCCAGCTTTCTCAGGTGCTTTCGCAGATGGGTATTGCCCGCCTGCCCGAAGCCCGCCCCGACCAACTGCCGGAACTTTATACTCGGTTCTCGCAGGTCATCCAGCAGTTTGCTACACAGCCTGCACCGGCGCAACCGCAGGGTATCATATAGGAGAAGGAAGCCAAACCACCCCTGCACATAGGAGTGCTTTAAAGTGACCAAGAAAACCAAAGAGGAAGAAGAAGCCGAACGCAAGGCGTTCAAGCAAGAGCAGTCCAAGGGCGATAACCCCGAGGATAAAAAGAAAGGTGAGGATACCGACAAGCCGAACCCTGCCGACCCGCTTGCTACTGGATCAGACGACCAGCGGCAGGAGCAGCGCCAAGTACAGGAGAGGGCCGCAGAGAATACGCCGATGCGCGGCGACAACGACGGTGATCGTCCAGAGCGTGAGAAGCGCCCTGACGCACCTGATACGCGCCTGACGGACTATGACGAGGACCTTCATCGGCGGCAGGACCGTGAGGAACAGCCGGGTACTCGTTTCGACCGTCCGGGGCAGTTGGTGGATGAAATCGAGAACGAGCTTCCGCCCGACAACATACACAACCCCGACAATCCGGCGAACCCGGAAACGTCACCTGTACCGCCGTACCCTGTGGAGCCTCATACCGAGGGCGCAGACTACGTGCCTGACACCGCACCTGTATGGGAAGGTGGCAACCCCGGCACTGCCGTACTGCCTCCGGATGAAGCCGAGGCGATGTACAAGGAACAGAACGAGCGTCCCGGTCCTTATACCAAAGAGGAACAGGAGCAGGTCGAGCAGCGCCGCCGTGACCGCCAGCGGGAGCGTGAGCTACCGGGACAAATGGCGCAACGGGCGCGGGAGAGGCGGCAGTACGAACAGGGAAAGGAACACGGTTCCGGGGTATCCGGTTCGTACGCCGACCAGCGCACGTCCGAGGACGAACACCGGGGCGACGATGACATTCCGGATGACGACCGCTAAGGAGGCCACTACAGGGTAGCTTTAAAGCTACTAGGAAGGAGAATGGTAATGGTTAATCCGAGAGACGCGCCGAAGCAGGAGAACCCGCTACCGCCGCATAACGCTATACTGTCTGACAGGGATGGTATGCCCAAGGGAGACGATTGGCCCATACCGGCAATTTCGCCGTATGCGTCACCTGATCCTACTGGATCGCCGGGGTTCCCGGTAGCGGCTGCGGTGGCACCGGCTAACGTCGCGCCTGCCCCTCCTACAGAACCGGGAGGTCCAGTGCAGTCTTGGCTGATACCGCAGCCAGCCCCGTAGAGGGGAGGAAGGTCACATGTTGGACGAAGCCCTGTTCGAGTACTACAATATCCATTTGCACGGATTAGTAGTATCGAACCGAGAAGAACCGGAAGAACAGGATGAACCTGTCGAGCCGGAACTGCTACTGGAATAAGAGTAAGACCTGAGCACGTCTTTAAAGCCCTCACGGGTTCCCTATGATGACAGCACTGGCTGTTCGGAGGGAAGGCTCCATTTTATACTAAGGAAGCCAAAAATGATAGGTCACGCTAAACTTAGGCCCCCGTCAGCCGCGCATAGGTGGCTGTCATGTCCCGGCTCTCCGGAGGTACTACTGGGCTACGACAACCCCGATAGCGAGGCAAGCATTAAAGGCACTGTATCGCATGAGCTACTAGTGGATGCAGTCACCTTTGGCGTAACACCTAATCACCCTGACATTGATATCGTGCAGGGTGTCTCAATGGCACTTGAGTATATCCTGCCTCTGTACAAGCAATACAGAGAGGGCAAGGGAGGGTGTGAACTGGTATGCGAGGAAACCATAGAGATACCCGAGACTGGCGAGTTCGGTACTTTAGATATCGGGTTTATAACGCCGTCTTTAATCCATGTCATCGACTACAAGAATGGGTACGTCCCCGTAAATATACGTATGAACCCACAACTGCTGCTCTACTTACTGGGCCTTATAGCCAAGCATGGGGAACGGAGACAGTACAAGATTACAGTGATCCAGCCGAACTACGTACATGCCGATGGTATGATCCGGTCACAGGACGTTACTGAGGATGACCTTACATGGTTCAGGCAGGAGGTCGCTAGCGCGCTACATAGCAATGCGATAGTAGCAGGCAAGCATTGTCGGGAGACATACTGCCCCGCGAGAGGCACCTGTAACGTATTCCTAGGATGGGCGCAGGAGAATTTAAAGCTCGCTTACTATCCCGGTCAGTCTATAGCTATGACAGACGAGCAACTGTCACAGGCGCTAGACGAAGCAGACGTACTACAGGGCTGGCGCGAACAGTTACGCGGCGAGGCCATGAGACGGATACTGCACCAGAACAGAGAGATAGCTGGCTACAAGATCGTGAAGGCCAAGAAGGACAGAGCCTTTAAAGACGAGAAGGCCAGACAGGCCGTATACCAGAACCTTAAGGAACTGGGTGTACCGGAAGATAATCTGTACGTGAAAGAACCTATTTCAGTGGCGGGAGTAGAACGCGAAGTCAAGCGCGTATTCAAGCCACAGGGGCGCAGTGCTTGGTTGAAGGGTATGCAGTACGTATGCCCGCCCGACGCACTGGAGCCAAGTAATCAGGCGCTTACTCTGGAGAAAGCGATTGATGGTCGGAAACCCTACACACGGGGTTCGGAGTTTCCACCAATAGACGGAGCAGCCCCGGAGGACGTTTTAACCGCAATAGACGCTGTAAACGCTACAAACGCTTTAAAGGACGTATTATAATGGCATATCCAAACAACAGTTCCAAGCCTATATTCAATCAGTTCATTACACCGATTGGCCTGCTGTGTCACGCCAGCCACGACCGCCCGCTACTCAAAACAAACGAGCAGACGAAGAAGCCTATACTGGACGATCAGGGACTACAGGAGGCTGAATACCGTGTTACGCTGGCGTGGGAAAAGACCCGCCTAGCCGAGCTACAGGAAATGATTAACCTCGTCAAGCAGACGCAGGAAGAAGCATGGCCGGGGAGTAACGCACCGGGGGCATTTTTCCATCTGGAACCGTTCTTCCGTGACGGCGACAACCCCGCCTTTAATACCAAAAAACGGGAATACCTGTTCGGCAAGTATTACCTGAACTTCAAGCAGAAGGCACAGGCTACACGGCACCCGCAGACCGGACAGGTCATCTACAGCGGCGCACCGGGGCTTGTCGGGCGGAACAATGAGGATATACTGCCTCTGGACCTGTATAGCGGCTGTACCTGTAAGGTGTCCGGTATCATGTTCGGCACCGAGTACATGGGCAAGAACTTCATCAGCACCCGCCTGAACAACATACAGAAGGTTGCAGACGGTGAGCGGATCGGGACTACACGCCCCGACGCCAAAAGCCAGTTCACACCTATCCCGCCAGAACCCGGCACTGGGATGCGTGACGTTCTGTAATGCGCGCCCACGTTGATTTTGAAACGCGTAGTACTGTGGACCTCCGTACGCGGGGGTCCACTATCTATGCACAGCATTGGACGACAAGCCCTTTAATGCTTGCGTTCATATGGGGGACTTGTGAAACTGTCTACGACTTCATGGGAAATAATAAGAGCTACCGTAACAGTAGTTATCCTAACTGTGCTACTGAGGATGATCCTTTCCTACATTCCTATGCTCCAGTAATACCGTATGAAATAGACAAGGCCATTAAAGACAATGCGGTATTCGTCGCACATAACGCTCGTTTCGAGCAAGACATTTGGTACTGGATTTGTCATAAGCGGTGGGGCTGGCCTATGCCACAGCACTGGTCCTGCACCGCCGCCAGAGCGCGCTATTGGGGACTACGGGCAAGCCTAGAGGGTGCGGGATCGGACCTAGAGCTACCGATACAAAAGCAGACTGAGGAAGGTAAAGCGTTCATCAATACGTTCTGCATACCGCGCAAGTATAAGGGGCCGAAGAAAAATGGTATTATTACTCAGCTATGGGCAGAGCCTTACGAACTACCATTTAGGTGGTCGGATGGTGTACATTACTGTCTCATGGATGCCAAGACTGAGGCCGGTATTGACGCTATACTCCCTGACCTACCGCAATTCGAGCAACAGGTTTGGGATTTGGACTTCCGCATTAACACGCATGGTATCCCTATTGACCTCGATAGTGTCGGCAAGGCTATACACTTCTCTGACCACTATTCCCAACATGCTGTACAACGCTTTAATGCAATTACGGCGCTTAATCCAACTCAACGGGATAGGGTACTGGAATATCTGAACCAACGCGAGGAAATGGAAAAGCTGCCTAACCTTCGCACCAAGACACTGAGTAGGATCACACAGAATGAACTCCCCGAAGATTTACGCGACGTTATCAATATCCGCCTCGATAGCGCAAGGGCGAGTGTCAAGAAACTTGAAAGTATGCGGGCTAACACAAGCACAGATGGGTACGCTCGTGGACTGTTTGTATACTACGGCGCGCACACTGGTAGATTTAGCGCCAAACGTGTACAGCCCCATAACTTCATTCGCGGAGACGGACGAATGGCCGCTGCCACGTTCCGGTACTTCGCAAACGGGTGCTGGCACGGGGGCCTTGGACCAAGCGGACTCCCCGCATGGGTCGAGACAGCCGACCTGTACTTTCCGCGGCCTTTAAAAGCACTAGCCCACAGTATGAGGGGGTTCATCCAAGCACCCCCCGGTAAGGTAATCTTATCAGGAGACTACTCACAGATTGAAGCCCGTGTACTAGCATGGCTGGCTTGTTGTGAGACGTTACTGAAATCATATGCGGCGGGAGAAGATGTTTATGTTAGGTTCGCTGCGGATCATATGTATAGAAGGCAGTACAGTGATTACTTCGGGGCAGATGGTAAGATCGTACCAAGTTTGGCAGACGAAAGACAGCGCGCTAAGTCTGCTGTATTGGGTTGTGGGTTTCAACTGGGGGCGCTTGGGTTCCTCGAATACTGCGACAACATGGATATCATCATCGACCTCGACGAAGCCCAATTCACTATTGACGCGTACAGATCGGCGTATCCGGAAATAAGCGACTGGAATAGCGGGCTGTGGAGCCGCGCTAACTGGTGCGCTATAAAGGCAGTGGAGCGAGAAGGTGAGACGGTACAGCTTTACGGTACTACAGTTACCTACCATGTACACCGTATCGACAGCGAAAGGTGGTGGCTTTTGTGTACACTGCCAAGTGGCAGGCACATCGCTTACTATCGCCCCAAAACGGACACACTCAACCAATGGGGCAAACCCATGCTTACCTTCCGGACTGAATGGATGGGTAAGAGTTACCGCGAACAGACGTATGGGGGACGGCTTGTGGAAAACATGGTACAGGGCATCGCCCGCGACATCATGTGTATAGGTGCTAATAACGCTGATGCTGCGGAATTTAATATCTTCGCACTTATACACGATGAAATTGTCAGTCTGGGCGACGATAATTTTGTAGAAGAAAGAAAGCGACAATTAAAGCAAGCCCTCCTAGACCTACCAACTTGGACGGCGGGACTTCCGCTCGACGCCGAGGTAAAGTCAATGGAAAGATATTCAAAATAACCGTTGACAGACTTAAGGGAAATCCCTATGCAGGTAGGGAAGCAAATGGGGGTTAACATTTTCACTTATCGAACCAGAGTTTTACTTGCTCTGATCCTGATAGCAGGCGTCCTCTTGACCCTGCTGGCGGCTCAGAGCCAATGAGAAACCATGCCAGCGACCTTCTACCCCTGATCGCGGCATGGGGGGATGCAGGGACACAGCCCCCCGCTCACTACCCTGCATCCCCACCCCTAGGGGTACTTTAAAGGTCACAGCATGAATAACGTAATTCACATGAAAACTCTACAGAAGATTGAGCGCAGCACGTATCAGGGCTACGTGACTCCCGAGCATCTTCACGAATTTCTCCCCGCTACAGAAACCCGCGTGATTACCTTCCGGTCTGAAAAGACTATGGAGAGCTACCGCCGTATGCTGTACACGATCAACCGGCAGGGCAGCTACAGGTACAGGACTATCCGCGACGAAGGCTCCATGTGGGGTCTGGTAATATGGCGCATGATATGAAAGAGCGTTGGCCGCGCTTGTGGTGTATCATCTTCCACCGCATAATACGGTGGGAAGGTGGTAGCCACGTATGGAACTGGCGCTGTACTTGCGGCAGAATGGGCTGGTACAGTGATAGTTGAAAGTGACATTGAGCGCAAGCTACGTGAGAACCTGAGTGAGTATGGCTTTAAAGTACTTAAGCTGTACACACCGGGAAACATCGGCACAATGGATCGCATGATCCTAAACCCTACATACTCCCCCGGTCCTCCCCGCTTTGTCGAGCTTAAGCGCCCCGGCAAGAAGCTGCGTCTGCTACAGGTCGCCATTGGACAGGAATGGGCAAGGCGTGGCTGTGAAGTACTAGACCCTATCACCAGTATGCACGAATGCGAACAGACATGCCAGGAACTAATACAACAGATTATGCCCGACTACATGCTACGGACAAACGCGCTCTAACGCGACGGGAGCACGAAATCATGCGCTACTTAATTGAAGGCCGTATGGCTAAAGAGATAGCTCATCTGCTACAGGTGTCGCCCAAAACCATAGAGTCACACAAGCGTAATGCTTTCGTAAAGCTAGGTGCTTTAAATGGATGCCATGCTTGTTCCAAGTACACCCGCAAACTGCTGACCGGCGAATGATCCCTGTATGGCTCATATACGTGGTAAACACCTGTAGCAGCCTTATGCTGTTCCTGTGCCTATGGGCGAACCTGTGGGCTGGTAACACTGTACTGGCGCTAATCTTCTTCGCCCTAGGTGTGTGGAATACCACAGACTTCATCAAAACCCACCGCGCTATCAAGAAGGCTTTAAAGCGATGATTTGGTGCTGGCTCTTTCATCGCAAGATATGGAAAAAGGAATGCTCCGGAGACTGGTGTATAGTCACTTGCCCCAAGTGTCGCGTACAATGGTTGGAGCCTAGAATATGATCCCGTACCGGCTCATAGACGGCGCTCCTGCCCGCCCGTACCAGATGCGTACGGCGCACAAGGTATTCACTGGTAACAGCGGCGACGGTACTGCTGTGATCGTTGACATGGGCTTGGGCAAGACCTTCGCCGTACTACAAGGGCTAGTAGACCTTATCAACTGGCGGCAGATAGAGAAGCCTATACTGGTCGTAGCACCGATAGCTGTCTGTAACACCGTATGGAGGCAGGAAGCCGCTGGCTGGAGCAGTACAACGTGGCTCCAGTTCAGCCTGCTGCGCGGGACCGTACCGCAACGACGGCTAGCCCTGTACCGCCCCGCACATATCTATCTGGTCAACCCGGAGCTTCTGGAGTGGCTCTTTAAAGAGCTTCGGTATAGTTGGGATCGCTTCGATGTACTGGTCGTAGATGAAAGTTCCATGTTCAAGGCCCACAACAGCAAGCGGTTCAAGCTGCTGTCCAACTACGGTGATCGGCACACGATCAAGGGTGAAGATGGAAAGTCTTTAAAGGACCCCGATGGTAAGGTCATTCGGGTAGGCCCGCACAAGTTCAAGCGCACCGTGATTATGACCGGGACACCCGCCCCTACCTCGCTACTGAACCTATGGGCACCCATGTACATCGTTGACCACGGTAAGCGACTACATGAGAACTTTGACACGTATAAAGAGCGGTTCTTCTACAAGGCAGGACAGGTAGCTGACCATGTATGGCGTACCGAAATCAAGCCTGACGAGCTAGAAGTACGTCCAGAGTGGATGCCCAAGGACGGCGCACCTGTCAAGATACACGAACTGATCGCAGACGTTACAGTAGAGCTATCGGCAGAGGACTACGGCGTACTGCCTGCTACCATAGGTGACGCCAGCAAAACGGACATACCCGAGAGCCACCTACACAAGATAGAGCTTCCTGTACACATACGGGAGTTCTACGACAAGATGGAGCGAGAGGCTTTAATAGAACTGGGCAAGGACTTCATAATGGCCGCAAACGGCGGGGCTAAATCCATGCTCTGTCACCAGATGGCTAACGGCTTCATATACAAGAACGACGACTTTGGGTATAATGTTACTGAACACTTGCACGACTACAAGCTAGTGAAGCTGGTAGAGTTGATCGACATGATCGACAATAACGTGATTGTGACATATCACTTCAAGGCCGACAAAGAACGCATAGTGAATGCTTTAAATACAGCCGGTATCAGTCATGGGCTACTGACCAGTAAAAACTCTGAGCAGATGCTCAAGTTGTGGAACAGCGGCAAGCTGCCTGTCATGCTGCTACACCCGCAGTCGGCGGGGCATGGGATCAATGCACAGATGGGAGGCCACCATATCATATGGTTCAGCCAGATATGGAGCCTAGAGAAGTACATGCAGACCAACGCTAGGATCGCCCGTAGCGGTCAGCAGAACATTGTAGGCATCCATCATATAGTAGCAAACAAGACAGTGGATGACTTGATGCTTATGACTTACCGTGAGCGAGGCGATACACAAACAAAGTTCAGGGCTGCGCTCCGCAAGTATCAGGACCTCCGGGGCTGGAACGTACGCGACATTGAGGAACTGAACAAGAAGCTAGAGGACGTACTTTAATGGACAAGTCACACGGACCTATACAAGAGGAATACCATGCCATGATGAACGCGTTGGCATCCGGTATAGATCAAATACTTAATGGTGACAGGGAGGGGACTGACCGAGACACTTGTTTCGTACTACTTATGACCAAGTTCGGTGACATTAAAGAGGGTCGTGTAAACTACATCAGTAACGGCGAACGTACAGATGTAGTTAAGACAATGGAGGAACTGCTTAGACGCTTTAAAGCATAAAGGAAAAAGTAATGGTAAAGACAGATAAGTTCCCTGACGGCAAGCTGAACCCGGATGACGAGGGCGAACTTTCCATGAAAATAGGCGTACAGAACGGCAGGGTCATCCTCGACTTCGGTACGCCAGTAACATGGCTTGGTATGCACCCCGCCGAAGCCGTTGCTATGGCTGGTATGCTCATCAAACATGCACGGACCTGTGCAGCCGTTACAGGAGAAAACATAGGAGACATACAATGACCGACGCACCTGAAAGCACAGTGACAATAGTAGAACGCCACAACGCACATGAACGTGCTACGTATACGTACACCTGTGTAGCCTGTCAGAGTATGCTTACTGCCCGCCCTATGGATGGTCTGTACTATGACGGCGCTAACGGTCGCGGGGTCCGAGTAGTATGCCCCGTTTGTGGCGCTCCCCGCCGTTTGGCGCTGACTAACTTCGTGATCGCGCCCATACCAATTAAAGAGGCCCCGGAACCGGCTCAGGAACACCGTTCCAAAAGGCGCTCAGTGAGCAAACCGAAATCTGGCTCCCCCAAGGCCAAGCGGCCCCGGACCCCCCGCAAATCGACGGACAAAAAGAGAACATAATGCCCAATCAGGAACAGGCCCGCCGCTTCGAGGATTTCGCCCGTATGCGTCTGGAAGGTCGGTCAGATATCACATATCGAGCCTATGACCTGCTTACCAAGGACAGACCAGAAGGTAACATACTGATATACCTTAAAGCAGCCGGTCAGTACATACCTAGGGGTAGGACCCATGAGGCGGTCACGGTCCTACAGCACAGGTTCGTGACATGGGGGTTCCCTGAACTAACAGCGGGGCAGATAGAAAGCCTGCTACATGAGTTTTGGGTATACAACCGGATCAAGAACGGCGGCAAGAAGAACTGGCCGTACCGTGATCCGGATGAAGCGCGCAGGCTCTATGCGATAGAGGAAGCTACTTTAAAGGCTAAGAGTACTCAGTAATAATGAGTACACCCGGAGCGCCTGCACCGCCCGCTGCCGCTGCGCCACCATTAGCTGCCGCCGCGCCACTACCACCGCCGCCATACCCGCGTCCCGCTCCACCAGCGAATGTCATAGTGCCTATAGCACCTACTGGTGTACCGCCAGAACCAAGCTGCGAACTACCACCCAAGCCGCCTGCTATGGTAGTTGCTACAAAACGATTGCAGCTATCTCCCGGTTCTCCCGGTATGTTTAAATCACCGCCAGCCGCAGCGCCACCAGCTACGGCACCAGATGCAGGGCCGAGTGCGCTGGCATTACCAGTAGCAGGACCACCAAGGCCACCGCTGGCTGTCATGGCTAGGAAAGTAGTATTGCCGCCGACTGCACCGGGATTAGCAGCCGCCGCTGTGCCACCAGCACCGCCTATACCGACGCTATAAGCAGCCGCAGCGAAGCCACTAGTATAGCGTTTTTTGCAATAACCGCCACCGCCGCCACCACCGCCGCCTGAACAGTTACCAGCAGTTGACAGTATAGCGGAACCGCCCCCACCGCCGCCGCCGACTATCTCGACTACTATACTAGTAGTACCGGGAGTAGGAGTATACACGCCTGCGCCAGTAGCAGTAATAACCTGTTGTCCTACGATCCCCGGCATTTCTGATCCCTTCTGTAACCATGCCTGATAACCGTCCAGATACCCGAACACCCATTCACCATATACGGGATAACCGGGAGCAGCTTCAAAGCCCATGTTAAATTCCTGCCTTCTGGAGCCTAGCTTCTAACTCCTGAATATACTTGATTAGCGGCACTATCAGGCGCTCATATTGAACCCCATCTGGCACAGTAGGAACAGCACCTTCTCTTGGAAGCGATGGAGCATTACCATTCTGTTGCACCATATCATCATCTTTAAAGGAGTAGCTGACAAGCTGCGGTGCTACTTCGGCTACGTCCTCTGCGATCAAACCATAGTGTCGTGCAGGACTATCATACTTGCCACGCGATACGTAAGTGATTGGTTTCAGCGCCATGATGATATCTCTGGATATCCCTGTCGCCAGTGCTTTAATGTCCTTCTTGTACTTGCGCGAGGACGTTGATTTAAGCACATACTGGCTAGGACTAAGGTTCAGGTTAGCCGCATCTGCCGTCGTCGTGATACCTTGGAAGGCCAGTAAAGCAACACTTAGGGAAAGATTACCAAAAGCTGCGGAAGTCTGATTATAAGCATATATGTACGACCAACCGTTACTGTGCTTACCAATTATCTCAATACCGGGACCTACACCTACGTTTACACCCTCGCCTTCTTCAAATCGACTACGCCAAGACCCCTTAGATAGTATCCCATTATTAAAAGTGACTAAATTAATAATACCGGCCTGAGCAATCTGTAGCTTGGAAACATTGCCGATAGAAAAGCTGATACCGCGAGTAGATGGTACATTATGGGTAGCCCATACGCTACCTATAGCTGTAAGATGCTCATTGGCTCCTGCCACTATCTCATAGGAGCCAGCAAATCCACTACTACTTGTCATATTTATGACAGGATCAGCACCATTTAAGGCCAATGCCGCCGCCGCTCTGCTAGGTATTTTACCTATAGTTGCAAGCACCCCGTTAGGCCCGCCAAAATTTACTATGGTACTGTCAATGGACATAGACGTATATCCATTAGCTGTACGATCATATGACTGTATGCCCGCGCGCCATAACTCAATACCAGTACCCGCCGAACCAGTTGGAACACCAACAGCGCCGGTACTTTGTACCCTAAACATGCCAGCGCCATGCGTTATAGTGCCTAACGGAGTAGCCGCCAATGCTAATCCAGTGCGCGGCGTTAATTCAATAGCACCGCCGTCACCGACCCTAGTAACTAAGCTAACAGCACCAGCAGCAATATTGTTAGCGATCTGCATATGCACAGTACCGGGAGCGGCACCATACCCGACCCACCCGCCTATTGTAAGCAGGTCAGCAGTACGCGGATAGAAAGCCAAATACGTATGATCCGATGAAGCAGCCTTTAAAGCAAGTACCTGAGAACCGCCGTATATTACCGAACCATTAGTAGCAACCTCCAAACGCTTACTACCGTTTATACTGATACCGATATGGTTGGGGTCTGCCTGATACAGACCAGTAGCTACATTAAGCTCGAAAGTAAGTCCCGGTAGAAGCTCCGTACCCGCTGATATGGTATTAATCTTCTTACCGTTCATATTCAGATTGCCGGTCATCGGCACCGCGCCATTACGCAGGAACGTCTGGTTAAACGCGCCAGCGAAATTATCGTCCTCTACATCGTGCCGATCAGCAAGTATACGAATACCGTTGTCACGGTCCTGCTTCCAGTTCATTGCGCGGGTAAAATTACCGGAGAGGTCGAAACCGGGCATCACTGTGTCTCCGTTGTCTGTTGCAGTCCCATAGTGGTACCAATGGCACCACCACGGAGAGCGCGTAACATTCGAGCCTTACGAGCCTGAGTAGGACGCTTTAAAAGACGTGCTGCTTCTTTGGGATCAAGTAACGCAGTCTCTATAAGCCTATCTACTTGTTTCAGATTAGTAGCATGTTCCAGCACAAACCGGATCATCCTCGCAGTAATTGCCTTACCGGGGATAGTTCCGATCTTAGTGGTATGCCCAGTAGGAACACCAGCACCCTTGACAAAGCTGGTACGTCCTAGCTCTGTACGGATAGCCTCTAAAGCCTCTCGCTGTGCCGGAGCGAGCGCATCGCCACTATTAGTTAGTACTTGCTCAAGGGACCGCAACGTACGGTCATTGTCAGGTATGATATTATTCGCTGCGTCACGCTTGGCAGTACCACCACCTGTCTTGACATGCTCCGCGAGAGCGAGCCGTACGCCTCCTAGCGCGTCGGGATCACCTTCCTTCCGAACATCATCCAGTAGGTTTTTAAAGGCCGCTCCGTTGTTATTTACCAACATCGAAGATATCTGCTTTTGTGCGCCACCCTCGGCACCGGCTCCTACCTTCCCTAGTGCAGTACCTTTAAAGGTATCCTCTAGCGCCTTGACCTGATGCATTTCATCGGTAAGGTGTAATTGCTTAACATGCTTCTCAATGTCCGGATACTCTTTCAGAAGATACTGAAAGTCCTTTAAAGTATCTGGCGTCAGCTTACCAGTATCAACGAGGTCACGCACAACCGCCCGCACACGCGGTTCCGATACGTCACGACCTACTGCACGGACAAGAGCCTGTGCAGCCGTCCCACCAGCAGTCCCACGCTTAATGAGCTTTTCAGGTAGTTCAACATCGGACACCTTGGCACGGTTATACCTATTCTCTGCAATAGCCTTTGCTACTGGATTAACCTCCGGGTCCTCGAACCGCAAACCCTGCTCATTGCGAGCCGCCTTGGCATCAGCGAGAGCAGCTTTAAAGTCAGCAGGCATCTGATCGGCTATATTGTTATCCAATGTCTGCCGTATACGGTTAGCAAACGCCGCTTCTGTCTTTCGGCCCCGCATAGTCATTTCACCAGCAAAGTCTGCAAGCCGCTGATCCACGTTAGCGATTACACTGGTATTGGTAAGCTCTTTGCCACTGCGCTGTAACTTCGACCAATTCAGTGTATCCTCCAGTATCTTCTGTACGCCCTTGGGAGGATCACCCTTAGCGTTCCCATAATACTTATACATGTCATTCGTGATATCAGCATGAAGCGTCTTGTCAAACCGCACAGGATGCTCTGCGCTCAATATAGGGTTCTCGTACTTAGTCTTTGTAACCTGTTTCGCTGCCTCGTACTCACCCTCAATATCCCCGCGCAAGTCCGAACCTACATCAGCACGTTCAGTTACAGGACTTATATCCTCTTTCGCCCTACCGAGTGCAGTAGCACGATCCGCTTCCTGTCGAGCCAGATCAGCCTGTATTCGTGCTTGCTCCCGCGCCGCCACACGACCACCGAGAGCAGGCACCGCCGCTACGTCGCCAGCTTCACCTATTGCTTCACCCGCTGCCGTAGTACGTGCCTGTGCGTTGGCGGCTCGCCTGTCCGTAATAGCAGTACTTAACCTATCTCGCTCTAACGCGGCAAAACCCGTATCACCCGCCAGTTCCGCACTAGTAGGCCGCGATCCCGGCACAGCCATGCGTTGCCGTTCAAGTTCAGCTACCGCCGCCGGTCTATTGGTAACATTAGCCTGTAAGGCTTTAGCTGCGCGCTCACTTGCGTTGCCTACATAAGACTTACCAAGCCCAGTAAGCTCTTTAACGCCACGTAATCCACTAGGCGCAAACCCGCCAATTACCGAACCTGCTATCTCTCCCGCTGGACCTAATTCCAGTTGCCTCGCGCCTTCTCCCCCTAAGCCAGAAGCAGCACCAGAAAGCGCAGCCGATACCAATGCCTTGGCTCCGCCTCCGGGTACGATAGAACCAGTAGCACCACGGAGCGCGGCAGTGGCAAGTTTTTCTTTGGCCGTTTCGGCTTTAGCAAGTTTTAAAGCATCTGCCCCTCGTTCTGCCAGTACATTAACATCGGGGCCGAGAGACTGAGCAATCAGCTTGGCTTTGCCTTCCGGTAGATACTTTGCAGCGGTCCTAGATATGGCTACGAGAGGATTAACCATCTGTGCCATTTCACCTAGATCGCCAAGACCCTGCATGACGGCTCTACCGCCCATGCCCGCATAGTCCTTTAAAGACCTACGGGGTACATTCTGTTCTTTGGCTTCGGCGCGTGTAGTAGGCGGTGCAGCCTTTCGCTGCATATCCTGCGTAATCTCCGGATACGCTATCATTATCTGAGTACGTATATCCGTCTCGGACGCACCTTCTGGTCCATTTATTGTATAGCTTTTACCGTTAGGTGCTGTTCGAGTATAGCTGGTCACGGCTTACTCCAACCGGGGGCTTGAGTAGCTTGCAACAGGTGCGGGGCCACCACGCCACCAAAGCCACCCTGTTGCATATTGGCTATGAGCGGATTACCTTTAAACATCATTTCCATAGCAGCCTGTTCTTCATTAATGACACGCTGCATCTGTTCCAACTTATACTTGATTGCTTCTGGTGTATCATCAACTTTCGGTATAAAGCCTTTAAGGCGCGGCCACTCCGCAGCAGTCACAGCGGCGCCAGATCGGTCATGTACCACCATGCTACCGATATCTTGGATCGCTGCCCTGATACCTACACCCTCCTTATCAAGCCGCTGCCACGCTTCTTCTGGAAGTGCTTTAAAGCGTAGACCAACGGAGTTAGGTCGCGCAGCCAGATCAGTCATAAGATTACTCAAAGTCTCCGTACGAGAATAGTTATCCAAATACTTTTGTGTTGTCTTTGCAGGCATACGTGCCGCTGCAATCTCAGCCCGCTCCCTCTGTGCAACATTTTCTTCCCGCTGCTTAATCAGAGCGTTCTGTGCTTCCGCTGCTTCTGACGCCGCTGCAACGGCTGCATCATATTCTTTACTCTCGAACCCGTACTTATGTCCGATAGCCTGCGTACGCTCATCAAGGCCCTGCTTATACAGAGCAGCCGCATTCTGATTGCGTAGCGACAGATCGGACGTATACTTATCCCTAATCTGTTGTACCTGATCGGCGCGTTCCTGTTCCTTGTACGCGCTTTCTTCCTTGGTACCCGCCTCCCACTCTGCCGCCAGTGAAGGCGCAGTGATATCCGCCGATATGCCAGATGCCTTACGACCTTTAATGAGTTCTTCTGCCATAGCCATACGGAGCGACTGTACTCGCTGCGGTAGCGGTTCACGTACAGGTTCAGGTGGAGGCGCTGGCATATCTGGAATTTCTACATCAGGCGCGCCGGGAACCTCCGCCTGTACTATACCATCAGCGCCTACAGCACCGCCAGTTGTAGGCCGAGCTACGCTACTAGCAGTGCTACCACCGCCGCCGCTCTCGCCCTTCATAATGATCGGGCGCATTTCCTTCCATGTCTTGTTCGCATACGCGCCGGGAGTACTATCAGGCAGTGAAGCCCATGTAGCCTTTAAATTACCACCCTTACGCTGGTTGAATAGCTCGTTAGCTAGTTCATCCTGTGCGTCCTGATCGAACGGCTTACTGCGCCAATCTTCGCCAAGTACCTTAGGAGCCAGTTCCTTTAAAGTCTCTCCTGTAAACTGGAACGCACCCACAGCACTGGAGCCAACAAGCCCGCGACTATCACGACCTATACCCGCAGCTTTGCTCCTAGGTATAAGTACGTTCTTGCCGAAATCTATGACCTCACCTACCGACATTTGAGTTAGCGGCTTAGGTGGCCTACCCAAATCACCGAAGCCTAGGACCACCCCATACGCACCCATAGGATCATCACGCCCGCCGAACCGACCTTCTATAAGTGCTTTACGGCGTTCTGCCCGTGGCGCAAACAACCCCTGTTGTTCTAGCCGCCGTGGTGCAGGTTCACCCGGAGCAGGCGGCGGTACTACCGCAGGCATAGGACGTACAGTAGGCATAGCTTGTCGGCCAGCTACAGTTTCCATAGCTGGCTGTGCAGTCAATGCCGCTGCTACTGGATTAACGGCCCCAGTTGCCGCGCCCCGGCCTTGAACCGGGGCCACCGTAGGGTTTGGCGGGGGTACTCCCGGCCTTATAGGTGCTATGGGCGCATTAGGCATACCACCGAACGCATTAGCTACTGCCGCAGCGGGCGGCATACCGGGGGGTCCACCCGGAGGCATCCCCGGAGGACCGGGAGGTACAGGCGGCGGTCCCTGTGGCCTACTGATCGGACCCCCACCAAAGGCGTTTGCTACCTGTGCCGCAGGCGGCTGTGGTGGCGGTGCTACAGGCGGTGCTACGGGCGGCGGTGCAATCGCCCCCGGCCCAAAAGCATCCTGTACGCCGCCCGCCGCAGCCGGTAGCCCGCCACCTAGTCTCGCCCGCGCCGCGTTCATCGCAGCTTCATTCGCTTCCGAAGCGGCAATGTCAGCACCTTTAAAGACTTTCTGTTGCTGCTTGGCTACCAGCCCGCCAGCGAGGCCGGAACCTAGCCGCGCCAGCCCCTCCGCATAGCCACCCGCTACCGGCTTCATATTCGCACCTTCGTCAATCATCTGATTGCCGAGCAGTGTACGCGGGTTGTTTTTGTACGCAGCGGCTAGGTGAGGGTTCGCAGCGAGAAACAGGTTCTTTGCGATTTCCTCTTTCTGTGCTTCTGTAGCTTTACCCGGCATTACCAGACCTTCCTGTAGTCAACCATCAAGTAGCCGTCAGGCCGTATGATGACTGCGCTTGGAGATACTTTAAAGACCTCATCAGCCATGACGCCAAACTCACGAACCTTCGAGCCAATGTAGTTGAATACATACGTATTCAACCCATTGGCGAGCTTACCAATCGCTTTAATGCCCGTTTTAGCGCGACGATCGCTCATCATAGCAGCACCACCAATGGACCCTGCTAGACCGAATATACTACCAAGCGCGGCGTTCTTCTGCGCCTGCTGTTGCTGATACAGTTGCATCTGGTTGTTAAACTGGTTCTGTACCAATCCCGAATAGTCAGTGTTCGCTACATTGGTATTGGCAAAGTCCTCGAAGTTGGGAGCCTGTACACCGCCCGCCGCGCCCATTAAAGCACTTATCTCATTGAGCGGGAGGTTCCGTAGATAAGTAGCTTCCTGTATTTGCTGCTGACGAGCATTGTTATTAAAGGCCGCTTGTGCAGCCTGTTGCTGATAGTCCTGCCCCTGCGCCATGTTACCGAATGCAGCCTGTGCCGCGTTCTGCGCGTACTGCTGTTGCTGCGCCATGTTACCGAACTGGGCTTGACCCTCGTTCTGAGCATACTGGAGTTGCTGTGCCTCGTTGGCGAACTGAGCCGCTTCCCTATTCTGCCCATATGCCTGTTGCTGCGCCTCATTGGCAAACTGCCCCCGCGCCTGTTCCTGCCCGAACCGCTGTTGCTGCGCCTGATTACCGAAGCCTGCCCGCGCCGCTGCCTGCGCTTCGGCCTGCGCCTGCGCGCTATTGGCAAACTGCCCCTGTGTAGTCCGTTCACCCACACCCTGTTGACGCGCACCCATAGCCAACCCGAACAGTCGTGACTGCTCCTGCGATCCAGCCTGTATGCCGCTATACGTGGCCTGATTGTACGCATCTGTCTTGTTACGGGCGAACTGATCCATAGCGCGACGATACGCTTCACTGTTCTCCGATACACCCTTGCCCGCAAGCTGTGCACCGAGCGCCCGCTGCTCTTGCTCAAAGCGCGGATCAAGTCGGCTAGTAGCCTGCTTGTACACGGCATCCTGAGTACGCTGCGACTCCGCCCCAAAATCACCAAGCCCCGGTATGCCCTGTAGATCAGCGAAATTCAGCCCGCGCTGGATATCGCCACCACTAGCGTACGTATCCTGTATATTACCGCCCTCGCCAAACTGCCGCTGGATATCCCCGCCAGTACCGTAGCCGCGAGTGATATCCCCACCACCTTCAAAACCCTGCCGTACTTGCCCACCGGGGTCATATCCGGTAGCAATATTACCACGCCCGTAGCCAGTCTGTAGCGGCTGCATACCGCTATAGTCAAATGGCTTGGACTGCGCCTCACCCACCCTGCCGACGTTACTAAGGCTAAGGTCCGACAGTGCATTCGATACAGCATTCTGGCTCTCATAGAGGCGCTGCTGTTCAGGCGAGTACGTTTGACGGCTCTCGAACTTCGGAGTACCATCCGGGTTCGTGCCGGTCTGCGTGAACTCTAAAGACCCCTCCGGCGTATACTGGTTGATACGGTTCAGATAAGCATTGCTTATCGCCGTGTCTTTATTCATTTCCGTTTGTGCCGCAGCCGTTTGGTACGGATCAGGCGGTGTCGGGGCCTTCGGTGCTTTCTTCCCCACTGGGCTTGTCCTGTACTAAGGGCTTGGCTTCCTTAGAACGTCCAGAACTCGTCTTGGGTACCCCCGTTCCCGACTTCGGTAGCGACCTCACTGGGTATAGCCGGTACACGTTCTTCCGGTCCTTCGTCAGCGTGATCGTCGGTGGCGGCAAGTATTTCGGGGCCTTCGGCATCCCCATCGGTTTCCCCTCGAATATAACGGCACTCAGAGGCGAGAAGCCCGTAGACTAGGGCATCTTTAACACCGTCATACCCCATTCGCATACGGCCTTCAAGCTGAAAACCGAGGCCCGTTAAAAAGTCCCTACACCGCTTGTTCGACTTCTTTGTTACGGAAGTACAGCGTACACAACCTAGCTGGTTAAATATGTAGTCGAATACACCAGCCATTACATGCGGACGCCATGCAGCACTAGTCTCTGTGGCACAAGACACTTGACAGTCGTGACCTCGCCATTCGTGAATTACTACGCCAGCACAAAATGCGCCGTCATCGTCAAGAACAGCCAACGCCTGATACATGCCGGGAGCGAACGTACACCCTGCCTTGTCTGACACGTACATGCCGACTAGCTCAGTATTAGTTCCGGCAGGAATGACAATCATAGTAATCCGTCTGCCTTCTGGAAAACATGCTCAGTCGAGTACCACTCGAAAGTAGCTCCTGCTACTTGACCAGTAAGCCAATGCGAAGCCGCAATCCCGTAATTCCCATACGGAGCTATCCAGCGTTGTGTATATGGACCATAGCCCCAATAGTCCTGATCCCAGTACGCGATATCCCATTCAGCACCGCCGCCCGACCCTAGCGGATTAGGCTCAGTTACCGGAGTGTTCTCGATGAAGTCTACAGACAGCCGGGAAGCTAGAGCTACCTCCGCTTCCGACTTGACCAAGAACTGCGCCCAGTGGAACTGTTTGCGTTGGGGTGTTTTAAAGTAGTTATACGCCTGCTTGGCATGGAAACTTATAGACTCACCGTTATCGTATGTACCCTGCACTACACGGATCGAACCATCATAGCGCCCGAAATACAGTTTCTTCTCAAAGACACCGAAACACTGCGCGTCCCACTCCCTGCTATCAAATACTGTCCACGCCTGCGTAGTCGTGTTCATCACGAAATGTTTATACGCGCCTAGTCGCGTCGTGGTAGCAGGAACATTAACTACTAGCTTACCGCCAGACGGCCATACTATCATAGACCAACCGTGTATGTCACGGTTTACATTAAGGTCCAACAGTATGTCACCGAGCTTGCTTGAAAGCGCCGTCGCCTCATAACGCGTATCTGCCAGCTTCTTGATTGCCGAGAACTGCTGTACACCTTCGGAAGTCAGTATCAGCAAGTCACCAGCATAGTCCCATACACATTTCTTGCCGATAGGCGCACCGGCTTTATAGCGACCAACTATATCCCACGCCGCCGCATCACCGGGGTCAAGTCCATTAAAGACTATACATTCGCCGCGACTTGTAATGAATATGATATAGTCATCGGGGCCAGCACCGGCATCCTCCGAGTACGTCGCAATAGCTTGCAGATACCCGCCATAATGTGATAACTGTGCGAGGTCGAACCACTCCAAAGCACCCTGTATAGCCCCCGGAGGCAAGTAATAAAAACCAAGCCGTCCCTCAATACCGAAGTAGAGCCGTAGCTTGTAGTTACAGACAAAATTGATTTTCTGTGCTATGTCCCCATGCACTAACCCTGTCAACGCAAGGTTCGTGATCGTTGTACCATTATATTGGAATGGCGTGTCTGATCCAGTAGTGACGATAAGAAACTGCGCCGCGTCTGCTACCGTGCTGAACATGGTAGCTACAACAGCGTCCTGTACTAAGTCTGCTTTAAGGCTAGTCTTTACGTCTTTAACCGTCACGTTCCAGACATTCGGCGCAGCAAACGCAAGCAACTTCTGTCCCGTACCACTGGCGAATGTCTCTAAAGACGTTACGGGCGCACCGACAGGTGCTTGATGTATTTCACAACCCTCCCGCACTACACAAGTACTTGTACCGGGAAACAAGTTTACCATTTCGTATGCATCGACTTCCGCCATATTCGCTAAAGCATCGCGGCCATTAAGGCCACCTACCGGAGCAACGATAGTATGGCTTTCAGATTTCTGAGACGTATTGACATTGATACCTTCGTAGAGCATGTCACACTCCAATTACGTCAGGTATACGGCCCTGCGTTAAAGGCCACATGCTGTCAAACTTACCACCTATCGGTAGTTCACCAGTACCCATGTACTGCGCGATCCGCTGTTTCATGGTACCACTGTACTCAGCCATTTCAGCCGTGTAGTCGAGGCCCTTCTTCTGCCGCCAGCGCCATGACAGACCTAACTGTACTAGGTCCTCATCTATCGCCGCACTGTCCCCATCCTCATAATATGCGTCCCGTGGGTTCCTGCCCGTATCATACGCAATGTTACGCGTGATGTACATGAACACCAAGTCCATCGGACTACCGGGAGTAGGCGCTACCAGAAACTTACCGATCCCGCCGAGCGCACTGGATAGGTCCACCCGGAACCCGTTACCCCAATCAACGCCACCATTTAAAGACTTCCTGTACCACTGGAGCGGCGTAAGCGAACCCCGTAGCTGGTAGTACTGCCCTGCATCCACCGCAGATGGTACGACCATATGATGAAAGTCATCCGGCAAATCGTACGTACCTTCACCGCCGATGGTATCGAAACGGTGCTCCCGTATAAGGTGCGGCCAGTTGTGCTTGAAGGACGTACTCTTTAAAGCAAGGTTCGCCAATGCCATGCTCTGCCGCATGTTCTGGTCCTGCGAGGCCGAAACGCCAACTACAGGCGAAGGCCAGCCATTGCTGTCCATTACTGTCTTGACAATAGTGAACAACGACATGGCTGTATCCTTACGGGAGAGTAATATCTACCAGCTTCTTCTCTGGCGTTGGCTTACCGGTCAGTTGTTCAATCTGCCGGTTCAGTTCTGTAAGTTGCTGATTGGCGAGTGCCAACGCCTGAGTAAGCCGCTGGTTCTCAACAACGAGATTGGAATTGGCGTCCGTAAGTGCCGATACAGGCGCATTCTGCCCTGCCTGTGCAAGAAACGATATAGCCTGCTCTCGAAGCTCTCGCGCCCCGATACCAACTACATCAAGGTTGGCATCCGACAATCCAGCAAGCTGTTCTACCGTATACACATTCGCCGCCATAAGAGTGGCGGCAAGGCCACGGTCTATTTGCGGCCAATACTTTAAAGGGGTTCCACCTAGGTCCCCTACATGCTCGTTCCGCTTGAACTGTTCGATCTGCTCACGATAGTACTCGTACTTGTGAGATTTCTTGGAGAGCGCCGGTGTACCCAAGACACGCTTTGAAGGCTCGCTCCACACACGCTCCAGTTCAAAGCGCGGTGTACTGGACTTCTGCCCCGGCGTGATAACATCGACGTAGAGGACAGTATCAAAGATAGCACGGCCCTCTGCTACCGAGGCCACATCATTCTTGGCAGGATCGTAGAAGAACCGTAGGATCGTACCATCCGGTCCCTTCATCATGCCTTCTGTCATGCTATCCATACTGAACTCCTTTAAAGTAACTGTGGGGGCTGGCAAGGAAGCCAAACCAAAATCCAGCCCCCACAGCACCAGTATCCGCCGAGCGGACTAGGCTGCGCGGTACTAGTCTTTCAGGACCCCTTGGAACTTGCGTCCCGAAGTGGTCATATTGCCTGCCCACCCGATCAGCTTCACGAACGCATCCTGATTGTTCGTGTAGCGATCCGGCGACAGCGGCACGTACTGGCGGTCAGTGTGAGGCCGCAAATACAGGTAGTCGGTATTCAGGAAGTACATATGGTTGGCCGGAGCCGCACCACCTATACCGCCGTCGAACACAACGTCTGCATTCATGTACCGAAGGCTCTCGAAACCCGAGGAAGCCATGCCCGATGACGTAAACCGCTGGTTCGGGAGCAGAGCGCCCCAGTACAGCATGTAGTACGCATCGTCGGCCACGATCAGGTCAGGACGGTCAGTACCGCGTACGAGCTTGATCCACATGCGGTTCATGTAGTTCAGCATGTTCGCGGACGTTGCCGCCGCCGTACCGTCAGTAGTCGCATCGAACGTCTGATTTTTCCAGAACGTCCATGTACCGGCATCAATCTCACCGACAATGCCGGCGCCAGTATCAGACACTAGTAGACCAAGGCCACCGATTGCCTTGCCAGAAGCCGCCGTACCATCGCCGTAGATAGCTGCCGCCATCTTGTTCTTCATGGTCTTTTCGGCGTTGTTGATCCGAGCTTCCAGTAGGTCGATCAGCTTTTCCTGTCCGGAGTTCTGTAGTTCTTCCAGACCAGACATGGTGACAGCCACCGAAGCCTGCTTCCAGTCAAACTCAGCCGCCGTCAGTACGTCACTGGGGCTGATGTTCAGGGTATCGTATCCGGAGTACCAAGTGAACGTACTGTTCTCCCCATACTCCAGTTCCTGAATGATCCGCGTACCGCCGCTGACAGGCTTGATCTTGCCTTTTGCCTGTAGCCGAGCGAGAAGTGCGTTATTCTTTGTCACGTTATCCGCGAGCTTTTTGCTGCGGTGTTCAAGGGTCGTCGTGACGATTTCCGACACGTTCGGAGTAACCATTACCGTACCTTCCTATTGTAGCGTACTCTGATTGTACGCGTGTACCAATTCTTCACGGAGGGTTCGGCTTGCGTTATTAGGTTGGCTACTCGCATCCCCTGCGGGACCACCATTAATGGAGACGGCGACACCCCGCGCCCGCGCCGCTTCCGCTGCCGCTGCATCCTGTTGAGCCTTAAGCTGCGACTGTTGCATACGATCCCGTATAGCGGGGTTATTGTACGTAGCAAAGTCGTAAGCTGCTTTAAGGATATCAGCTTCCGGCAAGTGCGGTTGCTGCTGGCGAATGAACTGTACATTCTGCGCTATCGCGTCGGCTACCTCATTGAAATACGGGTGCGCGGGCTGACCCGCTGCATCTTTCTCATCAATGAAGGATTGTACCAGACGCATGTTTGCAGTCTGCTGTTGCTGCACGGTGTTCGTCGTAAATCCGTTAATGGTGTTGCGTAGTTGTGCTATCTCCTGTTGCAAACCAATAAACGCGGGATTGGGAGCTTCGCCGTTTTGACGGGCGGCATCCCTCGCATCCAGTAGAGCGTCCAAGTCGAGCCTATGCTGGTCCGCAAACCACATAACGAACTCACTTGGATCACGCCCCGCAAAGTCCGATAGAGCAAGCAGTTGATTTAAAGCTACGGCAGGCGGCATACCTTGTTCGGCCCAAGCCTGCTTTCGCGGTCCAATCACCTGTTCGATCAGGTCGTACTCACCGTACTGCGACCCACGCTGCATCACGCCGTCCATTGTACGCTCTAGCCACTGCCGAGTTTCCGCAGGGAGCGCCGTGAATTGCTGTTTCTCCAGTTCTGTAAGGCCCTGTATCCAAGGCGGCATTACAGGCGGAGGCTGCTGCCCTTGCTGGACAGCTTCAAAGGCTTCTATGGCATCCTTACTGGCGAAGGTACCATCTTTATTATGCCAGCGGTCGCCCACTTTCACCAATTCTGGTACTGGTGCGCCACCATCCGGGGCAGGGGGTCCGGCAGGCGGAGCGACCGCTGGAGCCTCGGTACCTTTAAATGCATCCGTGAGGGTGTCGCGGAGCGAAGGTGCCGGGGTTTCTGTAGTTGTCTCTAGTTGTTGTGGCGCATCACCACCACGCTGATTGACAGGCACATCACCAGAATGGAACGGTTGCGTACCCTCGCCACCGTTCAAATCTGTAGTGATATCAATATCTTCCGGATCAGGCATTTAAAGCCTCTCTATGTGACGGATCGCTTCGGCAATGTCACGCCCCGATACCGGAGGGTGTACGTCACGATCACGGGTCATACTGCCGGGAACCATATCACCTGCTTCGATCACACCATGTTTCCGCATATGCTCTCTGTGCGTCGAACGACTTGTAACATAGCTCCCGTCAAGCGGAGACTTGTATGGCTGTTTGTCTGGCAAGATATACGCGCTTATCTGCCCAAGGCCATCCCAACTCCCGCCAAAATCAGGGTGAATATGATTATACCCATCAGCCCCCCTATACGTCTTGTAACGTGGGATCGACCGTGAGTGCCCTCGTACAGATACGTAAACCTTACGGCCTATGTAATCTGGAGAGAACTCGTAAAGGTCGTCCATTAGCGCCTGTTTCCTGTAAACCGCTTGTGCGGTATCTTCGCGCCGCTCTTACGTGCAGTCTCTAAAGCAGCCGCTACTGCCTGATCCCGAGGATGACCCGCCGCTACCATTTCTTCAATGTTGCGGCTAATCACTTTTCGGCTTGTTCCCTTTTTTAGCGGCATTCGCTTTGTCCTGTACAGACTTTTCCTGAATGTCCAACTTGCGGTGTTCGCGCTCATCGGTAAGGTCCCGATCAACCGCCTGATCCTGCCTCTGAGCCGCCTCTGCTGCCTCCTGAGCCGCCTGTTCCCTCGCCTCTTTGGCCTGCTCTAAATCAACTGTACGCTCACTGTCAATAGTCTCAAGCCCGAGCTTGGTACGCTCCAGTTCGATCTTATCTTCTTCAAGCTGTAACTGGCGCATACGATACTCATGGTCCTGCTGTGCTTTAAAGCGTTCATTGGCAGTACGCTGATCTATCTCATAGCGTTTCGTAGCATCGGATTGTGCTGCCGCAGCTTGGTCAGCCTGTAGCTTCTGCTGCGCTGTAGCCTGATCAGCCTGTAGCCGCTGCTGCTCACTTTGACCCGCTTGCTGCACCTTCTGCTGTTCCACCTGTATACGCGCCTTATCAGCTTCGGCTTTACCCTTCTGATCCTCTTGCCCCGGAGGCGGCATGGGCGGCTGCTGTGCCAGCTTCTTCTGAAATTCCTCAAATTCCTTCTCCAGCGGTCTACTGGCGCTGAACGTGCGGAGAGTGAACATCATAATGCCACCAAGCAAGCCCCGCATATCCGGGTACTGCATGGCAAGCGGTGCTGCCTGCTGTAGAAAAGCACCCATGCTATTCAGGAACTGCATCCTGTCTTGACGCTCTTTCTGCTCATCCGGCAGGATCGTGCTATCGGTTTCTATACCGACCGCAGCACAACGCAGCTTCTCTTTCTTGACGAGCTTTACAACCGCCGAGAACATTTGCCGTACAACTTCACCCTGCGTAGGTGGCGGCGGCGGGGGCGGCGGCTGACCCTGCATCTGTGCCGCCTGTACCGCTTGCGGGTACTGTTGCTTCATCTGTACTTCTTGCGGCGTCGGAGGGGGAATATGTAGCCCACTATACAGAAGTAACGACTTCTCATTGAAGTGTTCTGCCGCAACTTCAATGAACAGCCGAATGATATCCCGTATAAACCGCTGCACTTCGCGCTGCATATCTTTAAGGCGTCCTGTTGCCCAATCCGCCTTGATCTGCTGTGCGCCTAGCGTCTCCGACGCCTTACTGATCCCCCGCACAATGTCCGAGAAACCAGTAATCTCGTATATCTCGTTCTTACAGATTTCACGCTGCTTGAACAATTCTGTAAGACACTGCACTACGTCTTTGATGGGCACCCACTGGACACTGCCCACAATGCCACCGTTGCCCATCAAAGACGACCAATCCTGTACCGGGATCATCTTGTTCCCCGGTCCATCCAGTACGTTGGCGAGGTTCTCTTGGGAACCGTCGTATAGCCCGCGTACCTTTAAAGCCTCCGTTAAGTACCTAATACGCTCCGTAAGTCGGTCAAGCTCTGCTGCTTGTGCCTTGTACTGACTGTACAGGGCCTTAGGCACAAAGCTCCGCGTCGTCCACACAGCGCGCATTGGACGCGGGCATGGGAAAAAGTCAGTAAGACGCAGGGGGTCGTTCTTTGTCTCCAGTACATCGTTAGGATAGTCCTCCGAATACCAGACAACCTCCATTTCCTCCTTGTTCCAAATCTCGTATATGACCGCTTGCCGCTTTGGGGCCTCATCTTTCTTATCCTTACGGTCCTGAGCGTTGTAGGTATACGCAAGCTCATCGGCCTTTTCCTTACCGAACCGCTTTTTGGCCTCTGCCTTGGTAAAATAGACCTTGCGACCTACCCACGGTATCTCATGCCAGTACCGCCCCGGCCCGAACAGGATATCTTTAAAGTGTACATAATCGAGCGCCAAGCCCTCGAATGTCACCTGTTCCTTATTGGAACCGTCCTCATTCTTCGCAGGCTTGTTGTCGTTGTCGTATATTGGTTCAAACTTGGGATCGTACCGAACCCATACACTGCCCATCCCCGGCAGGCAGTAATCGGATACAGCATTCTGGAGTACATAATCGAAGTCCAGCATGTCTACCGCATACTGACCGACCTGTTCAAGCAGCATTGCTGCCGCGACCTTTAAAGAGTCCTCCGTGTCCTGCTGACGGGTCTTGACTTGGACCTTGGGGGTCTGCCCGTACAGGCTAGGCTTGATCGTCTCTGTACTGGAGTACAAGATGTTATACTTATCAGCCCCGCGAGAACCTTCCAGTACAAAACGGTCGATTACTGCCTCACCGTCTGTCTGAAAAGTATCCCACCGCTTGTTCGCCTTGGAAACCTGTTCCATCCAGAACTCGCGCCGGTTCGTCGGCGGCGTGTCTTTCGACTTCGGCGGATAGTCAGATTTCGAGGCGGTAGCCATGCGATCCCCTAGGCGCAAGCGGTTTGGCTCCGACGCCTTTTACGCCCCGTATTGGTTCATTGCAATAGCATTCTGACGGTCGTTAAAGAGGTCAGTAAGCGTAGCCTGTTGCAATGTCTTGTAGCGCGCTTCGGGCGGCTTGGGCCTTGGTCTGGTCCACGGGCGAGACATACACGCATACCGTAAATCATCCGGCGCATGGTCCTCCGCATCTGTATTGCAGTCCTCAGGGTCCTTTAAATCATGCTGTAGCGTAGGCAACGTCCGTATCAGGTGCGGACAAGTATTAAAGCAGTACCACATAGGGATACCGACGCCTTGATTAACATCAGGGTCCGCGTCGATCCCCGTAAGTCTCTCACGTATTGCACCCCACCCGGCCAACCGCGTATTGTCAGCGGGCCTAAAAAATACTCCCGCCCGCGCCATGACCTCGGCGTGGCTTGGACCTCCGTCTTGCTTAAAAGCACTAGGGTCCAAGACCCTATACGTAATTCTCTCATGGGCAGGAGTCCTAGCTAGGATACCTTGTGCGACACGGGAAGCAGGCCATCGAAGTCCAGTATTGACCATGCCATGCACAGCACCGTACCACTCTCGATATGTAACAATCGCACCCTTTGGAATAAGTCGGGGATACTTGTACTTGCCATCAAATGATAGGGGATTAGTTCTTGTATCAGGTATAGATACCGTACCATCACTGACGGCGTGCCAATGAAATGAGAAGGGTGAGGCACTACCCCAGTCTCCAGACATGAAGTGCATCCAGTGGGCCGGTATAACGAAGGGGTCAACGCAGTGTTCTGCCGTAGAGAACTCGGGGAAGTACGCGCCTGTAATAACATTCCAGTCACCTTCAAGCCAAGCCTTGACCAGTTCAGGACTGCCGACCTCGCGTAGTCGGGCGATATAGCCGGGATCGTTATTCAGTAGTATCTTGTTGTCCGTCACCTTCGCAGGGATGAACATTCGGGTAGTACCCTCGGCGGTGGTGAGTAGTTTAAAGCCTGCCGGGAAATGATCTATAAAGTAGTTCTTGACTTCATGGTGTCCGGGGCCACCGGGGTTAGCTGTTGCACGTATACGCAGGAACTTCACCTTGGGGTCAGTACTACGCAAACATGCTTTAAGTTTCTTGTAGCTGTTCAGGTTAGGCCAGTTGCCCAGTTCGTCAAACCCGATCCACGCGTATTCGTGGCCTTGGTACAAGTTCGCATCTTCTTCGCTATCAATATGGCGGAGCTTTAAAGTAGCTCCCGTTGGGAACGTCCATGTGCGATCCGATATCTTCCAAGTCGCCCCCAACGGTAAGTACATTTCCTTGGACTGCTTTACCAGTTCCTCCAGTTCCGGATAGCTCCGTCTGAACAAGATACCGGCCCACCCCGTTCCCTGCTCTACGTCCTGTAGATAGTCCCCTAGAAGGTAACTCGATTTCCCCCCGCCCCTCGCACCCCCATACAGCAATTCCAATACAAAGCGGGCTGACACCGCTAAGGATTGTGGTCCGGGTTGAGGTTCCCATACTTCACTCATCCTTCTCTCGCTCCCGCATTATGTACAGGGCCGCAGCATGGGCAGCATTATTAGCCTGTAGCTTGGTAAAGGCATGTAACTTGTGCGTATTCACTGTGCCCACACCTATACCAAGCAAGAGGGCTATCTCATCGCTCCGTTTACCCTCCATCATCAGGCGCATCACTTCATGCTCCCGTATGGTCAGGTCATCGGGCTTGTTATACCTTCTCCGACCCACCGGCGTTCCACGGTTTAAAGGACCGTAACAGTACAGGGTCCAGTATAGACCAGTCACCTGTAAACTGTACAGCCCTGTCATCTATAGTCAGGAAAGCAGGCGGCTTCTCATTGGCGAACGTAAGATCACCGAACAATTCAGACCAGTCATAGTCCCGTGGTACTTCCCCGGCATCTATGGCATCTATCGACCACTTACCAATGGCCTCGCTCATCAGCCGCGCACCGTCAGGTTCCTTGCTGCGCGATGAATACACAACTAATTTAAAGAGCTTCACCGCTTCTATAGCCCAAGCAAAGAACCCCTCGGTAGCTGTCCCGTATATCCCCCCATCCTGCCATCCACGCTCGTAGCTGTGGATAACCCCATCGAAGTCGATGCAGAGTATAGGCTTGCTCACAGCTTATCCCGCCAATGCTTCGCCTTCTGCTCGTCAGTAAGGCCCTCGGTCTTGTCCATTTTTGGTAGCGGAATACCCTGCTCATCTACAGGATCGTACTCCTGTGCATCGTCGCCCATGTAGCTGTGATCCGGCATGGTAATGCTCTCACTGGCTGGCTCAGTCCCGTGTACTACCCTCGGGTCCAGATCGTCACCGCGCCTTAAAGCATCGCTCCCATACGTACCCTGTTGCATCCCCTGTTGCATGTACGGACTACCCAGTATGCTGGCACCCGCCTGCTGTGTGGTGGGATACCCCTTCTTCTGCTGTTCCTCTACCTCCTGCGCTCGCCGCTTCTGGTCGTGCCACACCTCCAGTACCACCTGCGGCAGTGCCTCCAGCGCCACCACGAACTCTTTAAAGTACATTTCCTTCTGGTAACACTCATCAGGCGTGTACCAGCCTATTACCACCCCATTCTGTATCTCTTTCATGTAGAAATTCAACTGCATACTATCCTCCCTCACTTGCTACAAACAGCCCTGCTATGACAGCCACGATAGCCACTGCCATCATTATCAGCATCACTATGACACCCCTGCCGGGGTCCGGATCAGGCTCAGTCATAGTAGATCGTACTCACCAGCACAGCCAGCCCTAGCAGCAACAACACCATGTAGCTGCACCCTGCCCATCCGGGGTCCAATCCGTCGTTCTTAGAGAACATCACGTAACCCCGGTGGCTTCATTATTTCGTACGCCGCCTTGGCTGCACCACTTACAGGTTCATACTCAGCATCCTGTACATCGGTCGTTAATTGCTTTAAAGCTTCCTGCTTGTGGTCCAGCCATTCCTCATAGGTACTGGCTCTTGGCATCAGGTTGACGTTCACCGTGACACCAGCCTTCTGTTCCTCCGGGGCGAACCCCGGCACCCGTGCTTTAAGGAGAGTGGCTAGTAAGCCGTCTGAGTATACTTGTTTCTTGCCTACTACCTCACCTTGGTAATACACATCTTCCTCTACACCTAGCACTGCCCTTCTGTATGCTTCGGACTCCAAGGAAGCCCATCCGATCATCTGTGCCGTCTTGATTGCAGCCTGTATAGAGGGGTCAGCTAGCGTCCACTGGTGCAGTTCCCTCGGGTTTATGCCTAGGGAGTGGCAGGCCCGTGTCAGGTCGCCCGCATTCGAGCATATCGCTTCCTCCAGAGCGGAAAGCGTCTCGGGGGATCGCTGTAACATGCCTTTAGGGTCCTTCGGAGAAGGGGGTTTGTCAAGGGGGTAATTACTTAGGGTGTTTTAAAGTATGTGACCGGAGGGTAATTATACCGAGTAGGCAGCTTTAGCTGGCTACGATGAATTGCGCGGGAACCAAGCTATACCGTATAACTTTTACCAATTAAAGTCATATTTTGTGTATGAGCCTGCTAGACGCCGAAATTGACCCGCCCTGCCGCCGAGGCCGGTGGCGTGTTGCTGTATTAACACAGTAATACACTAAGTATAGTTCAACTACAGTTCAAGTAATACTCAAGTATAGTTGAGTGCTTTAAAGCAATTAAGTAGTGATACTCAAGTATAGCACAGTAACACGCAAGTAATACAGTATAACTATACTTATGAATACTTGAGCGATACTTTAAAGCGTATAGGTACGCCTGCCCCGCCGAATGTAGTGTGTTATATAAGTCATACACATTTAACATAATACATATTATCACACTAGGAAACTTCCTAGTATTGGCCCCTTTTGCTTTAAAGCTCAAGTATTACTTATGAGCTTTAAAGCATCTAAGTATAACTATACTTGGCTATACTAAAGTACTTTAAAGCATCTAAGTATAAGTTATACGGTATACTTGGACACTGACAGTACAGGACAAATAGTTTTGATAATAATACTTTGCCTATACAGAACAGATCGCCTTATTATTATCAATCTCGCGCGCGGGCGTGCCTGCCCCTACGTTTCCCTCAGTTTTAATAATAATAATAATAGTATACTGGTCAATTACCGGGAACTATTAGCAAGTATACCGCTATTATTATTATCATGAGTGGGACAGGCGGGGTGTAACATTATATCATGTGTTTGCTAATAATATACCGTAGCAAGTAACCTCCTGCGCCATACCTAGGTGTATTACCTTAAGTAACACACTAACACACCTATACCGTATAACCCCTACTGTTGCCAATCAGGCACACTTTGTTACCGTAAAGCCACACTGCCCTAGCGTTCCGGGTATGTTCCTAGGAAATCCCCTACAACTCAAATGCAGGACAAATCCTACTGCGCGAGTGCATTCTGTCCGACACTAAAATCCAATGAAATCAGTGACTTAGCTATACCGTATGACGGACATATCCGACAAAAGAACAAAAGGCGAATACCGCCTAGGATATACCGTAGAGCGCGAAGAAATTATTTTGGGTGTCGCGGGTACCCCTAGAACTCATACGCGCTTAAATCGCTTCCTAGGAGCTTACAGAGGCATTTCCTGACAGTGAAATAGTTTCCCTACAGTAAACTTCCGGGAATTGGCACGATACTTGCAACGCGCGCGGGTGCGGATCAAAAAGGTATCGTGCGCCAGCCAGCCAGCCAGCCAGCCAGCCAGCCAGCCAGCCAGCCAGCCAGCCAGCCAGCCCGATGCTTTAAAGCTT
>Ga0105104_10000259_pt1 | contig 40320 bp, 36 predicted proteins | sample PPLLaktember2015_3_FD_87034 | JGI IMG/M metagenome (GOLD analysis project Ga0105104, IMG submission 87034) | Freshwater sediment microbial communities from Prairie Pothole Lake near Jamestown, North Dakota, USA - PPLs Lake P7 Core (6) Depth... | ecosystem: Environmental > Aquatic > Freshwater >... | reverse complement strand
CGCCAATGATCTGTTCTGGGATGTCGTGGCGGTGCAACAACAGCTATGACCCAAGCCAAGGACATATTCGAAGACCCAACGGCTGGCACGGTGTGGACCAAGCCGGCCGGGTTCGTAGGACTGCTGCGCATAAAATTATGGGGCGCGGGCGGTGGCGGCAGCGATGACACTGCATATGGCGGTGGCGGTGCATTTGTTGCGCTGACCTACGATGTGTCAGCCATAAGCGCGTTGACCATCTATGTCGGCGGCGGTGGCCAGCATAATGGCAACGCTGGCGGTGGCGGTGGCTATACGGCCGTCATGAACGGCAGCGATGTCATTGGCATGGCCGGTGCGGGCGGTGGCGCCGGGGCTCACGATAGCGACAGTCCCGGCGGCAATGGCGGTCCCGGCGGCAATGGCACAACAGCATCGAACGGTTTGGCCGGATCAGGGTCTGGCGCTGGCAATGGCGGCAAGGGTGGCACCACGGCGGCACCCGGTGCCGGTGGCACTGGTGGCAGCGGTCAGACTGACGGTGAGGCCGGCGATACCGACGGGCTCTATTATGGCGGCCACGCTGGCGGCGGCACCAGCACTACGAGCGCCACGAACGGCGGTGGTCCTGCTGGTACGGCTAATACTCATGGCGGTGGCGGTGGGGCTGGCTACCATGGCGGCGGTGGTGGTGAGCGGGCCGGGACGAATGATGGCGGCGGTGGCGGTGGCGGCGGTGGCTCTTTCGCGCACGCATCCGCGACCCTTGTCACGCGGACTGCCGGTTCTGGGCGTACCGTAGCCAATGCTGCCGATGCAGATTACGTTTCTGGTAACGGCAATGGCGGTGTTGCGCTTGGCAATGGGCAGTCAGGATTGGTTGTGCTGATTTATGAGCTTGCCGGTCCCGGCATGCTGGCAGTGTTTTAGGGGGATTGGATGGCACTCGATTTCCCCGCTAACCCCAGCATCGGACAAGTTTACACATCCGGCCCGCGTAGCTGGCGGTTCGACGGCACGAGCTGGATAGGGCTTACGAGCGGATTGAGCGGGCCGCAGGGACCGTCCGGGCCATCGGGACCGTCAGGGCCATCGGGACCGTCCGGTCCTTCCGGTGTCGGTATTGGTCTTGTCACCGCTGCACCGTTTGGTCATACGCTCAACACAACAATCGATGTCGGCCGTACGTTCACCAACGAGGGCGCTCTTGTGAACGTAAACTTCAGGCTACCCGCAGCGGCGCAGGGTCTTCAGTACAGCTTCGTCGTGCAGGATGCCGACGGGATGACGATAATTCCCGTTGTCGGTGACACTGTTCGCCTTAGTGATACTGTTTTCGAAGATATAAAAAGCACTCACGTCGGTTCTACCGTGACACTGAAGGCGATCAATGCAACTGAGTGGGTTGCGCTTGCATTGCTGGGGACTTGGGAGGCAAGCGCCACACCCATGCCCGACACACTGTATGGCCCCAACGCGCTGGGCGATTATTGGGAAGCGGCTGATCGCAGCGCATTGTATCAGGACAACACTGCTCTTGTACCTGTGGTGGCTGTTGATGACCCTATCGGCTACATGGGCGGGCAACGTGGGGTTCATCACCTTACTCAAGACGTAGCAACGAGCCGTCCGCTTTATAAGGGTGGCGGTACTGCCGGAACATTTTTCTCCGATGGTGTCGACGACAGATTGAGTGTTGCGGCGTCGACGGGCCTGTTCAACTACCTGCATAACGGCACCGGCGGGACTATGTGGGTCATTGGCAGCACTGCGGGGGGTGCAGACGGCTATATGATCGGTAATAAGTATACTCATAATAATTCGTATACCGGGATGAACATTTTTCGACAAAACTCAAACTCCCGGGTACGCTCCAATATTACTAATGGTGTAACGACGGTTGCACAGGCTGTCCCAATATCTGCAGGGAGCTGGCCGGTTGATACGGTAGTTATGGCGGTTGCTACTTTTAGCGCTGGTGACGCCGCCAAAATTTATGCGAATGGCGTTTTAGTTGGTAGCGGATCGCTACTTGCGACCCCAAGTTCAGCTAACTCCCTGCATGATTTTGGCATGCCATCTCTTGTTACCGGTGCCATAGAGGACATTCGCGCAGGCGGAACGATTGATCGTGTTCTGACCCCGGCAGAAATTCTTAGCCTCTATAATTACTATTTAGCCAAAGGTGTGTTCGCCTCTGCTACGGTCGACCGCTACTGGAATGGCGGCTACTTCGTTAACCGATATTACGCACCGGGGTATTTTGCCTGATGGGTGTCCTGATCCAGAAACCGTTTACTGGCGACAATGGTGGCCCTCCGGGACTGATTTTCTCGAAGCCCACCAACTCGCAATACGCCCCGATTATAACCTAGGAACCAGTCATGGCTGAAGTCGATACAGTTTTTATCGAGGACGAGGCGGGGGCAACTCGCGAAGTCGCCACGACTTCCAAGTTGATCAAGAGTGTCGGGCTTCCGACCGATCCCAAGAACCCGGCTAACGACGCAACACCGGCTACGATGATTGCTGTTCTGAAACAGATCAGCGAATATCTTTCCAACACGCTGACGGCGCAATCGGCGATGGTTGCTTCGCTTCAGGACATCGAGGTGGCGGCGGAAAGCCCCGGCGATGTCGGTGTGTCACCCGGCGCCAGCGCGGTTATTTCCGGAACCATTTCACCTGTAGCAACTCTGGGACCTACTATTGTCATCCCGCAGCAGGCAATTGGGATCGCGGTGGCGTTGACGCATCTTTCGTTAACCAACACCACCGCCACTACATATTATATTCGCGACGGTAGTGTGACCAAGATGGTTTTTGTCTTGCCTGCCAATGGTCAGATAAATATCAATTTTACTAAGGCGCTGCTTGGTTCGGCGGCAGCGGCTTGGAGTGTTAGTACTCTTGCGTCTGCAACTTTTCACTGCAACATGATTGGCTACACGGTGAGTTTGACCTGATGGCTACTTCTATTGCGCTAAAGTTCAAGAGGGCGAACATGCCCCCAGCGCCTCCGGCTGACCCGGTAGAGGGGCTTACGGTAATTTCAGAGCACTTCAGCGACGAGATAAGAGCGGTTGATCCAGAGCTTGCGGTCGTACCGATAATCGTCGAGGGATATGCGGAGGATGAATGGTCCTATAATGGGCTTGTAGTGTTCGGCGGCAGCGTTCTCGCGTGCGAGAGCGCGGCTTCAGAACTCATGTATGTTATGGGTTTTCGCTGGCCAACACCGAACCCGGAGTTTTGGAAAAGACCAACGTCGATCCCGACCAATCTTACCCGGGCCAGAACGCGTTTCTGGATGCCCTATAATTATTTTTTGACCAACTACGGACATAACTGGGCGGCTCCGTTGAGCGCCAGCACGGCAATTATTCAGAGGCGCCAGCGCAAGTGGGCTACCCTCAATAATGTGCTTATTAATTATTTTCCGGCGGGGCATCGCTGGGAAGGGATTATTAACGCCAACATAGCTTATTTTAATGCTAACCCACAATTGCGTATATCGGGCAAACCGACTTACCTGAATATGTCGGTAACGGGCGCTGATTTTGATAATCTTGTAATGATTAGCGCGGCACAGCTTTTAATGGATAAAGCTTCTATAGTACTTGGACACCGCACTCATCTGGATGCGACTGATGGCGACGAGCAGTCGTCTGATTTAATTTTCGCCTACACTAAAGCGGTTGTTGATAGAATGCGTATCGGAACTACTCCGATTGGCACGCATCCGGCGCACGCCGGCATTCCTGATATGCAGGTTGGTATTTATGGTTATGGCTTCCACGCCCTGCCGCCAAGTTTTAGCGTAAGCCCGGGCGTTTATGTGCAGGTTGCCCTCGGCTATAACAAGAGTAGCTTAACCTATCCGCAGCTTATTGATGGGCACGGCGCCAAAGCCGATGTTGTCATGATGCGGGAATATTGGGGTGTTCAAGATTGGTTCAAGGGGAAGCCGATGATGAATGGTCGGCTTAAGCCCGGCTATTTTGAACGCTATAATGGTTTCCATGCTTCAGGCGTGCGCGGGGGTTCGTACGAACAGAACGATCACTGGCTTTCCGATATGGTGGGGTTTCAATATGGCATTCGCAAATTAAAGACCGGGTCGTTTACATGGGATGATGCGCTGGACGATATCATGCCGTGCTTCAATAACGACCCGGCAGTGCGCGAGCTTTATGAATTGTGGGGCGATCCGTATAAAACTTTCGGCCTGTATTATCTGCGCGTGTCTATGGAAATTGTCGATAGGATGGTGGATGGCGCCCCATACAAGATACATTTTCAGCGGTATCTGACTATTCTCTATGCACGCGAAAAACTGCCACCGAAAGACCCAACAGCGTCACCTGATCCGTTTCCGGATGCCCTCAACAGATATTTTGGTTGGGTTACCGGAGTTCGTGAAGACGAGGTTATGCAGTCGTATGCCTTCATACGAAACGAAGGCAATACAGCTATGAACCTATATCCGGCGTTGAAGTTCAGTGCCATTCCGCCACCGCCTTGGATGTCCGCGCCTTGGCTGGCAAAACCGACACAGGCGGATTTCGATGCAGCCTTGGCGCAAATTTCCATCGAGACCGAACGCGATGAGGATCTGGATAGTTCAGATTTAGTTCTGGTAACCAGTGTTGTGCCGCGCGTTGGCGCAGGTACGCCCCCTGCTGGGATGTACTCCACTCAGGATGTAGCAAATTTTATCTTTGTGGTTCAGTCGGGTACAGGGACGGTAACATTTACCCAGACAGCCAATAACGCGGTTGTGGCGGATGGCTATCGCGAGACGTTTGAGTACGGCCCCGGTACGTACTTTCTCAACTATGTTGGCGAGATGCAATCAACATGGACCGGCGGCTACTTGTTCCTCGACACATTTCCTAGGATTTGGAAATCCGTTATGCCTTCAATTGGGGGTGGATATTACTGGTTTTACGTCCCTTCGCGCATGGCAGGCGAGGTTAAGCTTATTGCAGACAGCAGATGGTGGTTTGTCGATCAGAGTGGAAATCGTCCATTATATCCTGTTACCGACGACAGATATGTGAGCCCGGCCAATCTTGGCCCCGGTCAGATTGCCGTACAGAACCTACTTACTGTTAAAAATTTAGATAACTACAATTGTAACCGGTATCTCTCGCCAGCTCCGAATGTTGCGCTGCTGCCCCGGCCCATCGCCGAGGAAGAAGGATTTGCGAGGCGGCGATGGTAAGAATAACAATATCGGCGTCGAAGAAAAAACCGGAAAATCCACCGGGGTCTACCGGCCCTAGCGGTCCTATTGATCCGCCGGAGTTACCTGTCGAGGTAAGCGGCAGCTTCAAGGGCATAGTCACGCCGGATGGCGGTGCGCCCAAGGAAGTCGAGGGCACTTACAGCGGTACGACTGATCCGGATACCGGGGAGTTTGATGTTATGGGCATACTGTCTGCACCGGGTGGCGTAACACTAAGCTCGGTTATGAAGGACGGCATCACTGTTAGTTTTTCCAGCCCGCGCCCGGTCATTCAGAATTTCTTGGGCGATTGGTTCATCCAAGCGCCGGTTACAATTTCTGCCATTAGCCCTGCTCCACAAGGTTCAGGCGTAACCAAGCGCCACGGCGCAATGGTTAACCCGAATGATTTCCATAAGCAGGGGTTGGACGGTCGGGTTGGTGTCTATGATGCCGCTACGACTTACACGGTTGGGACGGCGCTGGCGGCGGGCGACAGCCTGTTGTGCTCAATCAGCATCTCGCCGGCAATGACTTATGCGGAGTTGCTCGCCTCGCAAGGCGGGTCCAACCCGCGCTGCATCTCCGAGGTGGCAGTCTTCACGGTTGTGGACACGTTGCCTTCGGTTAACACATTCCGTCCGGCGGTCTGTGGCACCACGAAAACGCTCTACTCCAAATCACAGGTTAACTACAGCTTGTTACCCGGCCTTGTGCCACCGCTTAACCCTTGTGATCCTGCCAACGGCATTACTGAAAAGTGGGATTTTAGCAACCCCAAGCAGGGCATGACCGGGACTTGGCTGGATCGTGGCGGCTCCACCAATACTCAAGAACAAGCAGCCCTCATGCCGGATGCGGCTTGCGAGTGGTATCCGGTCTATCGCGCTGTCAACCTCAATAAGATGGCTGTCTATAGCCTGTGCAATTTCGCTGATGCGCAGACCTTGGCTAATCGAATAATTCAGTACGGCATCGATATGAAAGGAGCGATCAATCAGACGAACGGGATCGGCTCCAGCATTCAGCACTGGGGTGGAGCTGGTGCTGGCTTCGGTGTCGGAAGAATTTTGCCGTTTCTCTATGCTGGCTGGCTATTGGAGGATACGAGCTTCGCTGCGATTGTTACTGCGGGCAGCGCTGGCTCCCCACGCTTTGGCGAGCAGTTCTCGTACTATTACTCCACTACGCCATATTCTGGTTACGCGGCTGGCTATCCGGCGTCGATCACTGGTCCTAATTACCCGATGATGGGCGATAACACTCCGGGCGACCCGCCCTATTCCGACAATCACAGCCATCGCGATCCGAATGGAAAATATAACGGTGTTGGCGGCACCAACTCCGACGCCGGCTATGTCATGAGCCGTTATCAGGCGTGTGATCCCGGTGGCACTGGCAACCAGATCATGTTCCGGTCCGGGGCTTACTTGTACTTGCAAGGTCGCGGCATGGCTGGACAGTACATCTGGTCGCACGTTGCCGGGAAGCTGGGGAGTTGGGGAAACCAAGCCGCTATCGATTACATGAAATGGTGGTTTGCTGATCTCAACCTGTGCGTCGATGTCAGCAAGGACCCAGCTAGCACTTACTTGCGTGACGTTTATCAGTATGGTGGCAGCGGCAACATGTTCATGAAGCAGTTTTACGACACTTACGTCGCATGACTAGGGATTACGTTATATGAGCGCTTCGGGTTTATTAGGTGCGGAAACCAACGGCGTAGCTATCTCGGCTTCCGATAACTCCATGGAAATCCGGGATACGACGACGCCTGCCAATAATTATGTTGGTACGGTGAATGCGAAGTTTACATCGGCGGTGCGGACGGTTAGCGCGCTCCAACACAATCAATTGGGATTGCTGGAGTGGGGGCCGGAAAATCTGGAGCTTTGGTCTGAGGACTTTACCAATATTTCTTGGCAGAGAACAGATACCACGGTTGTATCCACCAATAATACTGCGCCTAATGGCACGCTTACGGCGGACCAGCTAACACAAGCTCTTGCCGGAAATGCTTCTGTCGATAGCAATGGTGCTAAGCCCATACTTCCCGGTACGCCTGTTACGGTCTCTCGCTATATAAAGAAGGATAATTGCGACTGGATAAATTTAACCGCTTACGCCGCCGGCGCCATCAATCTTTTTGTTTATGTTAATCTCTTAACGGGGGTGAAGGGGGTACAGGGTGTAACCGGGAATGCTATACTTACTAACGCGTTAGTAGAAGATGTTGGTAATGGTTGGTATCGTTGCTCTGTTTCAGGTGTTTTTCCGACGGGGACTTCCGTCGCATCGCGAACCTATCCTGTAACGGGGAATGGGATTACCACCAGACAAGCTAACGGCTCCCGCTTCGAGTGGGGCGGGCAGATTGAACGCACTCTTACGCTATCGCCCTATAGACCTACGACTACTATTGCCAATTGCGGCCTGCGTCGCGATTACGATCCGCGCCTGAACGGTAAAGTTGGGTTCTTACGGGAAGAAGCGCGGATAAATATTGTTTTGTGGAACCGCGACCTGACAAACGCCGCGTGGGTTAAAACCAACATCACGGCGGTAAAAGATCAAACAGGTGTTGATGGACTTGCCACTCAGTCTTCTTCGCTGACAGCCACCGGCGCAAACGGTACATGCCTTCAAACGATCACCATAGTGTCGGCAACGCGCTGGCTGTCTGCTTATGTCAAGCGGATCACCGGTTCCGGCGTCGTCGAGATGACCATGGACGGTGGCACGACATGGACGCCGATTACAGTTACGAGCGAATGGCTGCCGGTTGAAATACCGGGTCAGACACTGGCTAATCCGGTTGTGGGTTTTCGCATTGCAACGAGCGGCGACGCCATTGCCGTGGATATGGTGCAGAACGAAATCGGGGCCTTCCGTACCTCGCCTATTATAACTTCTACGGGGGCGATAACGCGGGGAGCAGATCTGGTGAGCCTGCTGGCAACCCAGATACCTGTTGGAGCGCTGACTAACACGCTTCTTGCGAGGGTGAGAGCGAAGACGCTTAACCAGCAGGCGGTGGCTCTCGGCTTCAACTCGACTGCAGCGGGCGAAAGTTTCTTTATCGGCAAGGCCGACGCCACAAACGCCGCTGCGGGCAATAACTGGTTGGCGACTTTGAACGATGCCTCCCCCGTGCTCAGGGTAATGGCGGCAACCGCCAATGACGGGTTGATACATAAAATAGCGGCTTCTTATGATGGCACGACGATGAGCGCGTCGCTGGACGGAACCGCCGTCGTCACCGCCGCGAATACGCAGACACCGACGCCGACCAAGCTCAATTTCGGTGGCCGTGAAGACGGTCAGCATTTCAATGGCTGGTTTCTGGACGCCATGGCTCTGCCGGTCCATAAGTCGGACGGTCAACTGGTAATAATGGCTACGCCCAGCAAGGGCGCACCGGAGCTTGTCGGCGGCCGGCTTCTTAACTCCCCGCTCTTACATGGAAGGTTACTCGGATGAACTACATGGATGTGCCATTAGGGAAAAGCATCCCTTTCCTGTTTGATACCTTCGCGGGAGAAACAGGTGCCAGCGTCACTATGTCTGGGTTCGCAATAGCGGACATAAAAGTCTTCAAAGATGGCCTCACCGCCAAGGCTACAACCAACGGCCTTACTTTGCTCGGTGCGGGTATGGATGCGGCAGGGGTAGGCATTCACGGTTTTGCCGTCGACACTAATAACAGCACCGGCGACACCGGCTATTGGGCGGTGGGGTCGTATTATAACGTCGTTATAGACGCAATTACCATCGATACCCAGACAGTCCGTTTCGTAGCTGGAGCGTTCCGCCTGCGCCCCACTGAAACTCAGGCTGGGCACCAGAGGGTCGACAGCGCCTATGTTGGAGGTGCGGTTCCGGAAACAGCGGCTACGATTGCGACCGCAACCCAAGTCCAGATGGACACTAGCTCAACCGATCTAAACGCTATTCTTGCGGCTTTGACGGTAATCAATACGGACACCGCCAATATCGCGGCGATTAAATCCAAAACCGATAACCTTCCAGCGGCACCTGCAGCGGTTGGTTCGGCAATGGCGCTCACTGTTTCCGAACGCGATGCAATTGCCAACGCGTATCTGAACCTTGTCGATGGTATCGTCACCGGGATCTCGCCGCGCCGTGCCTTGCGCCTGCTGCTCGCTGTTTCTGCTGGTAAGGTGACGGTCGCCGGCACGACGGTGACCATTCGCAACATACTGGATGCCGGCACTCCGGGGGTAACTTCCGATATTGTTGCGACGACTGATACTTCGGGTCAGCGTACCGCCGTCAGCATTGCCGGTATTACCTGAGGAGGTAACAAATGGATCGCGCGGCTTTCTTCGATGTGATGAGAAGCGAATTCGGCTCGCTGTCTCAGTCGCAGGTTGATGGCACTGAGGCTCTGCTCGATGCAGCCGAAGAAATCAGCCTGCCGATGAACCAGCTCGCTTATGTACTTTCTACGAGCTGGCACGAAACGGCAGCAACGATGCTGCCAATCGAGGAATATGGAAAAGGTCAAGGCCATGACTATGGTGAACCATGTCCGCAGTACGATAACCAAGTTGCATATGGCCGTGGTTATGTGCAGCTTACTTGGGCCGAAAATTATGAAAAAGCCGATAGTAAGTGCTCGCTTGATGGTGCGCTGTTGGAGGATTTTGGGTTAGCGCTCGATCCGGTCATCGCTTCGCAAATAATTTACAGGGGGATGCTCGAAGGTTGGTTCACTGGAAAAAAATTAGGTGACTACGTTAATGATGTCGTCACAGATTATTATAATGCCCGTCGTGTGGTTAATGGCACCGACCGCGCTGACATGCTCGCTGGATACGCTGAAAGTTTTGAGCAGGCATTACGAGCAGCAAACTATGGTGAGCCCGATCCTGTGGACCCAGACGAAATCACTACGCCGCCCGAAGAGGGCGAGCATCCTCCACCGGTAGACGGACCTGAGCCGCCGAGTGGTGAGTGGGCTCCGCCGTTACATCCAGAGGTGCCGCATCACCCGGCATATGACTACGTGATGAGGGCTTCTGTAACGGACGAGGTTGAGGCGGACCTCAACGAAATGGGTGCGCGTGGCTGGAAGCTGATCGACATCGAGCACGTCGATACTTCTTGGCACACGGTCTGGGAGCGGAAGCGGAGATGAATGGCACAGTTCGACACAGTCAAAGGTGCATTTCTAATGGTAGCGATGATCATCGCGACGATGATGATCATCTTGCTGCTGGGGATGGGCACATGCACCTATCTCGCTGTGACCGGACGTGCAATGCCAGTGTGTACGGATTTAAAGGACTTTGGGAAAGAGTTAATCACTATGGCGTTCACGGCGGCAATTGCTTTTGCCGGTGGGCGTATGAGCGCCCCCTACGTACCTCCGCCGAAGCTGCCTGAGAAGGATGTTAAGTGATGGCAAACAGTAAATCAGTCACCTACGACATGCCCAGTCTGGCAAGCGGCGAAGGTGTTACCGCGACGGTTGCCGTGGCCGGTGCGGAGCTTGACGATCATGTTGTCGTGTCCTTCTCCACGGACCTTCAAGGTATCACAATGAGGGCTTGGGTAAGTGCCGCCGACACGGTCTCGGTACGCTTTGAGAATGTGACAGACAGAGTGATCGATCTGGAGCCGGGCACTTTAAGTGCCTATACCAATAAGGTGGAGCGATGAGGTTCCACGTCGTATCATTGCCGCACACCCAGACGACGGATCAGTTTCCGGCGTGCGCTTTTACTGAGAAAGTGCGCAATTTCTGCGTCATGATGATGAACCTCGGGCACGAAGTGTTTCTCTATTCCGGGGAGCACAACACGACGCCGTGCACCGAGCACATTCCCTGCCTGACCGAAACCGAGCAGATTATTGCCTGCGGGGGCAGGCACTATACGCAGGCGGTGTTCGACCCCAAGTTACCTCATTGGGTAACCCTGAACGGCAACGCCATCGCGGGTATTGCCCGGCGCATCCAAGAGCGTGACTTCATATGCGTCATTACGGGGTGGATCAACAAACCCCTCGCCGACGCGTTTCCCAATCACATGACGGTCGAGTTCGGCATCGGTTATGCCGGGTCATTTGCCAAGTACCGGGTGTGGGAGAGTTACGCGTGGATGCACACCTGCTATGGCGCTACGGCTCAGGAGCCGGCTAAGGCCGACGGCATCTGGTACGACGAGGTGATCCCCGGCTATTTCGACGTCGACAACTTCCCGTTCAACGACCGGAAAGAAGACTATTTCTTCTTCATCGGCAGGCTTATTGACCGCAAGGGCTGGCGCATCGCCGAGGAGGTCTGCAAGCACCTTGGCAAGCGTCTGGTGGTTGCCGGTACCGGCGACGAACCCACCTATGGCGAGTATGTCGGAGCGGTGACCCCGCAGCAGCGCAACGAGTGGATGCGCAACGCGCAGGCGGTGTTCGTGCCGACCATCTATGTCGAGCCATTCGGCAACGTCGCTGTCGAGGCGCAGGCGTGTGGCACGCCGGTGATCTGCACCGACTGGGGGGCATTTACCGAGACGGTTGTTCAGGGCGTCACCGGTTACCGCTGCCGGACGTTCCAGCACTTCGTCGACGCTGCCATGCTGGTCAGGTATCTCGATCCGTGGACGATCCGCAAGCACGCTTGGGATCACTACTCGCTGCAGGTGATCAGCCAGAAATACCAGACCTATTTCGAGCGCCTCATGACCCTGTGGGACAAGGGCTGGTACCAACTGAGAGAGGAGGAAGTAAATGCCGTTAAACAAGGGCAAATCAAACAAAGCCGTTTCATCGACCATCAGCAAGCTAAAAAAGGAAGGCTATACCAATCCGAAGCAGCGCGTGGCAATCGCTCTGCGGCAGGCAGGGCGCTCTAAGAAAGGTAAGTAAAATGGCTAAGAAACCTCCAATGCCAATGGCAGCACCCAAAGGCACCAAAGCTCGTGAAATGCAGGCCCCGTTCAAGGGCATGGCGCCGCCGCCTAAGAAAATAATTCGCAAGGGCGTCAAGTGACAGCCAAGGACCCGTTCAAGTTTTACGGGTTGGGCCGGCGTTTTCCGGGCCTGAGATTTGTTGAGGCTAACACGGCCAGACAGCCGTATATAGGTGTTACGCAAGGTGGTTCCAGCCGACCGGGGCACCCTGCAAAAATTGCAGCTACTCGCGCTGCGAAACGTGCAGAACTTAAACAAGGAGACGAAAATGGCCGAACCGACGAACGAAACGAACAGAACACATGACGCTCCCCGGCCGGCAGGAATGCCCGCATTGGAGCCCAATGTCGAAGTGATTACCGAAGAGGAGCGCAAGGCTCAGGAGAACGAACTGCGCGAGATGGGTGCCAAGCGGCAGGCCGCGAAGGTGCAGAATGCGCAGGAACGCGATGCCGGCAATGTCGACATAGCCACTTTGGCTAAAGCAGAAACCCCCGAGGAAGCTTGGGCGCGTGACCCGATACAGTCGGCAGCGCGGACACCGGCAGGTGGGCAGTTGCCCGGCATGAACCTGCCGCCAGCCTCGCCGCCGTCATTGAGCGCATCGACGCAGGCTGAGATGAAGGCCGGCAAGGAGGCACTCGATAAGCACAAGGCGGGTATGGAAGCCGCCAAGGAGAAGACCCGCGAGGAGCCAGTTGATTACGAAATCCTCTCGTCGGTCCCTGCCAACTCGCTGCCTGATCTTCCACGCCTGCCGGATCATGACGCCGAAGATGCTTTCTATGCATTGAAGGCGGCTGAACCTGTGTCGGTGAGCGATGTAGCGGCGAAGCGGACGTCTAAGAAAAAGTAATGCTGATCAAGGTCGAAAAATTCTCCGGCATGATCCCCTTGCTAGACGATCAGCTATTGCCGGAGAACAACGCAGTGGATGCGGTAAACGCTTCGCTCTATGGCGGCAATATTACGGGTTTCAAACCAGATCGCGAAATCCGCACTCTTGCCAACCCAAGCGCGAAGAAGGTTTTCCGCATCCCCTTGGACGTCGACACCAAGCCCGATGTTAATTTCAGCAACTCCATCTGGATGGAGTTCACTGATCCTGATACCGACGTGGTGCGCTCGCCGGTCGCTCAGGACCAGTTCGCGCGCTATTACTGGGCGAGCCCTTCAACTGGGCTTCGCTACAATACATTGGCGCGCATTCAGGCCGGGCAGGCGAGCTTCAGGGTAGGTATTCCGCAGCCATTGACTGCGCCGCTGGTTTCACCAAGCGCAACAGCCTCGGAAGTTCAGGAAACCCGGGCTTATGTCTATACCTATGTCAGCGCCTATGATGAGGAGGGCCCGCCGTCGACGGCGACCATTGCTGCCGGCAAGGCCGACAGCGTGTGGACGATCACCGTGGCGCCACCAACCACGGGGCAGGCTACTGATCGTAATCTTGAGCACATCCGCATCTATCGCACTATCACGGGCGAGGCGCTGATCGGGCAGTATTTCTTCGTCGTCGAGATACCGGTCACCCAGTCCATTTTCGTGGACAGCTTTCTCAGCACTCAGGTTGTCAATAACGGCATACTCACTTCGGTGAACAGCGTAGCGCCGGTCGACAGCCTTCAAGGCATCGTGGCGATGCCCAACGGGATATTGGCTGGATGGCGGGATGCCGATATTTATTTTTGCGAACCATATCTGCCGCACTCTTGGCCTGCTGAATACGGCATCGTCGCGTCGGCACCGATTGTAGGCTTGGCCGTGTTCGGGCAGACGCTGGTGATCCCCACCGCTAACGTCCCCCATGCGGCATCCGGCATCCATCCGTCGGGCATGACACTGACTAAGATCGAGACCGTCGAGCCGTGCCTGTCGCGGGCTTCGATCATGACCGCACCGGAGGGCGTCTATTACGCCGGACCCAACGGACTGGTGCGCTGGCAGCCCGGCAACGTCGAGAATATCACTTCAAATCTGGTGGAGCGCATTGACTGGCAGCAGATTGTCAATCCGTGGACACTGCGCGCCTGCCGCTTCGGGACGGCTTACATGGGCGTGAACGCACCGCGCGCCGGCGCCGGCCGGGGTGTCGTCGTCGATCCGTCCAACCAGAATGCGTCCTACGCCTATCTGGATGACCCGCGTCCGATCCAGACGTTTACCGAAGACCCGTGGAGCGGCGAGGTATTCGTCGTCTATTCCGGCAAGGTCTGGCATATCGACCCACCCGATATAAAAGTGATCCAGCCCTATACGTGGAGGTCCAAGCTCTTCCATCTGCCGCACCCGATAAACTTCTCGGCCCTGCAGGCTGACTTCATCGTGCCGGAGGGGACAACAGCGCTTAACCCGGTGGTGAACCCGGCGCTCGATCAGACGCTCGCTGCCGACCAGTGGGGGCTCATCAAGGTCTATGCCAACGGCACCCACATCGTCACCCATGAAGTAAGGGACCCGACACAGGTCATGCGGCTACCGTCCGGCTTCAAAAAGAAGGAGTGGCAGTTCGAAGTTACCTCTCGGGTAATCATCCAGAACATCGAGATGGCCACATCGGTGGCGGAATTACGCCGTGAATAGCCTTGTTTATCCAGCCATCCCCAATCCGGCCAGCACCGTCGACAGCCTGCTGGAGACCACCCGCGCCCTCAAGGAGGCGGTGGAGCTGCTCAATGGGGCGCGCGGCAGTCTGGGCAATGCCAAGGCGCTCACCGCAGACGACCTGACTTATGTGTTTGGTGCCTCGGTGCCGGCAGTGCCGGGCACTCCCCCGCCGCCCACCGGCCCGCCATCCGGCGTCACCGCAGCTATCGCCGCAGCGCGCGCCGCCGCCCAGCTAGCTCTACTGGAGTTGCGCAACGCGCTGGAGAACGCCTCCAACGATCTCAATAACTCGCAGGAGACGGCACTTGCCGAGTTCCAGATCCTGCTCGACGCGGAGGAGGCGGCGCGCATCGACGGCGACGCGCTGATACAGACGCAGGTCGACGCCATCATTCTTACCAATGACGAGGGCGCAATCGCCGGGATCGCCACGGAAGCCGCATTGCGTGTCGCCGCCGATGATGCACTGGCCGGGCAAATTGAGACTGTGCAGGCAGGTGTTGACGGCAACACTGCTGCGATCACTTCGGAAGCAGTGGCGCGCGCTGCGGAAGACGAAGCGCTGGCAATACAGATCAACTCGATCACCGCCATCGCTTCGGGGCAGCATACGTTCGTTCAGACCACGCCGCCGGTTGGCACGGTGGGTGCGCCTCTGACAGTTGGCGACATCTGGCTCGACACCGCCCACGGCAACCTGATGAAGGTTTGGGACGGCAGTGCGTGGACCGACCGGCAGGATGCGCAGATCGACATTAACGCAGCGGCTATTATCAGCGAACAGACTGTCCGTGCCGATACAGATACGGCGATAGCTCAGGATATCACTAACCTCACCGCCGCTGTCGATGACGGTTTTTCGACGATCAACGACGAGCTAATTGTTCTTGCCGATGCCGATACGGCGATAGCCGGACAGATAACTACCATTCAGACGTCAGTTGCCAGCAACAGCACAGCAATCACCAACGAGGCGCTTGCCCGCGCCGATGCCGACGGCGCGCTGGCCAACCAGATCGAAAGCATAGAAGCAAATGCCGGCGGCAACGCCCAAGCACTGGTTGAGGAAGAAGCAATCGCCCGTGCCGCTGCCGATAGCGCGCTTGCCGACGACATAGAACTCGTAAGCACGACCGTCGATGGCCATACTTCGACGATTACCGAGCACGCGACCAGCATTGACGGGTTGATGGCTGAGTATAGCGTCGTGCTCAATGCCAATGGGCACATTGCCGGGTTCGAGATCAATGCTGGCGGTTCGGTGTCCGAGTTCATCGTGCAGGCCGATAAGTTCAAGATCGTCTCGGCAACTAATACAGGGCTCGCAAACCCCTTCACGGTGATCGGTGCGAACACCTTCATCAACCGTGTAATCGTAAACGACGAGATCAAGAGCGTTAACTACGCCGTCGACGGTAGCGGCATTCCGACACTGGGGTACAGGGCCGGTAGCGACGGGCTGCTGCGTGCCTATGATGCGCGCTTCTCCAACATGCAGTCGGTTGGTGGCACGTTCGATACCGGCACGTTCATCAACCTGACCGCGATGGACGCCGCCTTTGTCGACTTCGCGGCACGCGGCGGCACGTTCACTGAGCGGCCGGTATTGCTGGCGACGCCTAATTTCCGCAATGGCGTGCCGGACAATCTGGCGACCGGCTGGTGGGCGTCGCCGGGCAACATCCAGTGGAGTTCCGGATCAGCGTGGCTCGGCATGCAGGCGCAGCGCTTTCATCGCACGCCCGAGACTTATTTTGCGCAGTTCGTGCAGATCGTTGACGCCGCCGCCGGCGATGACGTCGTTTGCAACCAGTCTGTCTTTGTGCCCCCCGGGCAGCGCCTGCCGCCGGTTATCGTTGGTGACCGGCCCGGCGAGGCCGACGTGGTGGAGTGGCGCGGCGACGGCACCATCGTTCGCATCGCCTATAATGGTAATGGTGGTATCGCCTCCCAGAGCACGGCATTGGGCTGGTGGATGTATGACGTCGAGATCGACCCCTTAAACCTCGCTGGCAAGACCAAGATGTATGCCGGGCTTGGCTTCTCGCGCTATCCGCAACCCCTGAGGGTGCCGGTCTGCAGCACGATCAGCTTCAAGGTATGGGGTGCGGGCGGTGGCAAGGACGATGGCGGCTCTATCGGTGGTGGTCCGGGCGGCTATGCCTCTGCCAGTTTCACGGTTGGCACCAGAACATCAGCGGCATTGATCAAGCAGGGTGACATGCTGTGGCTGCTTCCCGGCGAGGGCGGCAAGTCCAAGTCCCAAGACGTCATCATGGGTTTCGGCGGACGCGGGCAGGCGCAGGAGCGGAGAGCTTCCGGCGGCGGGCTGAGCGGTGTGTTTATCAATGTCATAACCCGTGCCAATGCACTGGTTATCGCTGGTGGCGGTGGCGGCGCCGAGGGCGGGCAGAAGGGCGCAGGCGGCGGCCCTGTTAGTGCTACTACCGGTGGCAATGGTGTCGTATCCGGCACTGACGATGCGTTTATGACCGGGTTGCCGTGGACCTATGACGGCAGCAACCAGAAGGCGGCAGGCGGCGGTGGTTACGTTGGCGGTGGTTGGCTTACTGCTTCTGGCGGGAATGCTGGAGGGCGCGGCGGCACTAATTTTGTCCACGCGAGTGCGACGACGTCGACCAGCCCGGCGGCCTCGACTACGACTACCCCACCCAATAGCAGTGACTTGGATTACGTTGCAAGACGATACTGTCTCGGTAACCTCGCCGACGTCGGCGAAGGCAAAACCAACAACGCCGTACTTGAAACTGGTGGCAATGGATTGATCGTGGTGAGCTTTGCTTGACCTCAACAACATACGGCACGGCATCGAACTCGGCACCGTGCTGGGGATACCCTACGTCCCCAGCATGCACACTGTATTGTCGCGCGTCGACAAAAGCGGCAAGCTCATGGGCGGGTTCATCTTCACCGACTACACCGGCCCCTGCATAACAGTGCACATGGCGGGTATCAGACCCGGCTGGATGAACCGGGCGATCATGTGGGTGCTGTTCGACTACCCGTTTATCCAGCTTCGCACTGACAAATTGCTGGCGCCCGTCTCGTCTGGCAATGCGGTCACTATAGGTATAGCGTCGCGCTTGGGGTTCCACGAAGTCGCACGCGTGCCCGGCGTCTATAAAGACGGCGATCTGATTTTGATGGCGACCACCCCCATACAGTGCCGGTGGCTCACACGTCCTTCTCCTATGAAAGAGGCCGCTTAGATGGGCAAGAAATCAGATCCTCCGAAAGTAGACAAAAAGGCATACCAAGCCCTGCTGGCCCAGTCGACGGCAGCAGCCCAGTCAGCAGCCGAGAACTCGGCAGCGCAACTGGCATGGGCCAAGGAGACCTATGCCAAGGACCGGGCGCTTGCGGAGCCAATCATCCAAGCAGCGTTGCAGCGCATGGGCTCGCAGGACGAGTGGGCGGCTGAAGATCGAGCCCGACAGGAGCAGTTCCAAGTCGCCGAGGACAGACTTCTTTCCGACGCCATGTCTTACGACAGCCCGGAGCGCAAGGCGCAGGCGGCAGCCGGTGCGGCGTCCGACGTCTATGGCGCTATGGAGGGCTCGCGCGCCGCCTCGCAGAGGGCGCTGGAGGGCTACGGCGTCGACCCGTCATCGACACGCTTCGGAGCGCTGGATATCGCTGTACGGGCACAGGCGGCCGCTGCAGCGGTGGCTGCGGCCAACAAGGCGGCTGCGGCCGTTGATTTGCGCGCCCAGCAGCTCAGGTCCGAGGCTATCGGGGTCGGTGCCCGCTACGGTGCCACGTCACTGGCCGAGACCGAGATGGCCGGACGGCAGGGTGCCGGCGCATTGGGAGCAGCACTGGGAACGACAGCTTCAGGCGCCCAGACCATGGGCACCGGCTTGCAGTGGGGTCAGCAGGCGCAGGGAGCGATTGAGGGTGCTGGTAACATTCTCAGCCAGCAGCAGCAGGCATTGATGGACAGGTACAACGCCAAGACGGCAGCCGATGCTGTATTGCCTAACGCGGTCGGCCAGTTGGCCGGCACGGCGTTGGGCGCGTACATGACCGGCGGCACGTCGTTGTTCGCACCAGCGGCGGGTGCTGCCGCTGGCACGGCTGGCAGCGGCACGGGTGTAGGGATGAGTGCGCTCTATGCCACGGGCGGCGAGATCCCGGAACACATGTCGCCATCCGGCGGCGCAGAAGTCGACGACGTGCCGATCATGGCGTCGGCAGGCGAGTTCGTGATCCCCGAGGATGTAGTGCGGCGCAAGGGCGAGGACTTCTTCTGGAAGCTCATCGAAAGCTCGCGCGGCATGAACAAGAAGGGCGCCATGCCCGCAACGCAGCGGGCAACCGCCTAGGAGGCTCAAATGCGTGACTGGATATCAGGGCTTGTGTCGGGTCTGGCAGCGGGCGGCGTGCAGGGTGCCAAGCTGGGATTGGCAGCGCGGGAACTTAGAGACGACAAAGAAGCCAAGGCGGCTGAGAATTTGCGCAGACAGCTAGCCGATCAGGCCACTGCCGAGTATCGCGGGGGCATGCTGAGCGTTGCCGAGAAGAACGCCGCTACCAACCGGGGCCGCGCCGCCAGCACCGCTAGTTATCAGGGCCGCATGGCCAGTACGGCCGAGGCCAACGCCGCCGCTACCAAGACCTATCGCGAGGCGTTGATCGCCAACGGTCTGGAAGACAATGACATCGCAGTCGCGGCAGCGGCGGCGAAGGCTGGTTACGACCCCGGCCTGCTCAGGGCTCAAGGCGAGCCGGACCCGGGACCCAGAGGCTGGCTCGGGATGCCCGAGAAGAACGGCAGGGGTGGCGGTGGCGGCGGTACCTACGACCCTTCTGCAGATCTGGGCGACAGCGGGGATTACGGCTTCGGCGAAGGTGTAGATGTCAATGCGGGGATAACAGAGGAAGAAGACCCCACCAGACAGCAATATGGCTATGCCAGAGGCGGCATGGTCAGGCCGCGTGGCTATGCCAATGGCGGTGCAATCCAGCAAACGTCGTTACCTGCACAGGTAACCCCGCCGCTCAATCGAGGGTTTAACAATGGGGGTGGCGGCTATAGGAACCCCAATATTGGTGCGCTTGGCACGTTAAGGCGGCCCATGCGTGGCGGCACCGTCGGCGAGCATGGTATGCGTCCGATGCAGCAGCCGATGCAGCAGCCAATACGGCGCCCGATGGCTATTCAGCCGCAGCCGCTAGGCCCTACGCCATTCATGGCGCAGCCCGCCACGTTGCCGCCAAGGGGTCCTGCACCGGGCGACATGACCCGGGTCCTGCCGGGGCGCACCAGTATCATGGCTGCAGATCCCAATATGTACCACACCAAGCCGGCCCCGGGAGCGATCCAGCAGTTCGCCGCTGGCGGCAGGGTGCAGCAGGAGGACGAGCGGCGCTACCGCACCACGACACCGCCGGTCGAGTTACCGCCGACCGAAACGACTATCATGAAGTCGGAGCCACCGGCTCCGGCCCCGACACTGGGCTCGCCCAAGACCCCGCAGGATAAGATCAATACCGCCAAGGATCAGTCGCGGATGGGCAGCCAGCCCACTGAGGCATTGCGTGGCGCTAAGGTGGATCAGGAAACGTTGAACAGCGCCCGCAAGGCCATAAAGGACGGGCTCGAAGGTCTAGCTGCGGAAGCCAAGTCCGGTGCCTCGCAGGCACCGGAGCCGCCGCCCGAATTGCAGCAGCCAAGCCCCGGCGGGGCTATCGGTGCGCCGCAGCCGGGAGGGCAGGAAGGGCGGGTACAGAGCCAGTGGAAGGGTACTCAGCCGCTTACTTCGGAGGAAGACGAGGCTATCGGACAGCAGATAGATCCCAACAACAGGCTGGCCCCGGCACTGCGGGAGCTTGAGAAACTCGCCAAGGGCTATGATTATTTTGTCGCGAAGGGCGACACGGAGAAAGGCACGGAATACGCCAAGTCTTTCCTGCAGCGTTCCCGATTGATTGCCGCGACCTTCGGCATGGCTGGCGAGCAGGCCCTTCAGGCCGGTGACTTCGTCAAGGCCGAGGAAATTGTGACCGAGGCGTTCAACACTCACATACCGAACGGCAGCACATTGTTGAAGGACCAGAACGGTCTCTACGTGCTGCGTGACGCCCAAGGCAATATTAAAGCTGAACTCGATCCCACCCCGGAGAACCTTGCCGCTGCGGTCAAGGGGCTTAAAGACGGCAGCGCATGGTTCGAAGCCATGACCTATGCTGCTGGCGAGGGCATGACCGCCAAGGACGAGGCCGCAGCCGAGGGCAAGGACACCGGCAGAGGCCGCAACCTCGATGATCGTAAGCAGATCGCCGGTCAGCTTACCGGTGTGTTTGAAGGTGCGCCGACTACGGAGAGCGGTGAACCGGTCAATCTGGTGAAGCAGCAGTTAGCCAGTAATCTGTTTGATCCCAACGATCTCAAGCTCGGTGAAGCGCCCAGACCGTTCCAACTGGAAGCGGACCCGGCCCTTGGAGAGGCGGGTACAACCGCAACGACCGAGGATCAGGCCAAGTACGACAAGCTGGTCAAGCCGGTGGAGCAGGCGGTTACTGACATCGCCACGGATCTGGTGATCCAGTCCAACGGCTCCCTGTCGCCCGGCAATGCCGCCGAGATCGCCGCCAAGCTCGCCCGTGTCGATTATGCCGACCCGACGCGCGAGCCGTTCATGGTTCGGCAGAACAAGAACCCCAAGACCAAAAAGCGGGATGGCGGCCTGACCATCCGCACCGCCGACGGCGAGACCTATGACTTGCCGCAATCAGCCCTGCCGAACCTCAAGAAGATTGTCAATTTTCAGATGGACATGGCCAAGGCGACGGCTACCAAGCTCAAGGCTTACAAAAACGAAGCTGACGAATTGGCAAAGAAAGACAAGCTGAACCGGGAGCAGTTCAGTTCCCAGAATGCTGCCATTGCAGAAGCAGCGGGCAGGCTGTTCGGCAGCACGGATCGCGGTGCCAAAGCCACTTATCTCGGCAAGCAGCCAGCCGGCGGCAGGCCGCAGCCGGAAGGGCCGGGAATTGGTGATTATCTTACACCAAGTCTCGGTAAGCGTCCTAAGTCAGAGCCGGGTGACCCCGTGCAGACCAGACCGAAAGGCACAACATCGGTCAACAGGACGAGAGGCGGCCCCAAGCCGCCGCGTGTCGAGCAGCGCACCGCCAAGGTAAGTTCTGGCCCGACCAGCCGTCCACGCCTCGATACCAGCCGTCCGGTACCGAAACGCACGAGCGAGGGCCAGCCGGCGTCGGCACGCAATCTCCCCAATGAGGCAGCCAGAGCTACCGCTGCCTTGCTGCGGCCGGGAGACAACGAGACGAAGCAGGCAGTCAGAGATGTCGTCAGCACGGTGGTGAAGAAACTCACGCCACGGCTCAGGCAGGGTGCAGTCGGGGGTCGTTCCAGCCCGCCCACCCGGGCACAGGTCGAAGCGGCCGTGAAAGAGGTCACCAAGGGACCCGTCTCGAAGTCGGTGATCGACGAGATTTTGCTGGAACTCAATAAGTCGCTGAAAATCATGTTCCCCTCTCTCAGGTGAGCTAGATGCCGTTTCTCAATGAGGTGCGTGCACCCATCCTTCGTGAGGAGGAGAAGAAGGGCGCATGGAGCAGCGCCTATAGTCTGATGAGCGCTTCGGCCAGCAAGGTCGAGGGCGATATCGCCCGCACCGGCGCGCGCTATGCCGAAAAAGCCGGCCTGCCCGCTGCCGAGAAGTTCTTCAATGTATCGACCGAGCTTTCCGGCCTGAACGAGGCGCGTGCCAGACGGCAAGTCGACCCCGAGACGGTCGAGGCGGTGTCGAGCCTGTCGGGCCTCGCCAAATCGCCGGGTCGGGCGATACTGGGCCATGCCGCCCAGATGGTACCGGAGATGGCGGGAACCCTTACCGGCGGGGCTATCGGTTCGCTGGGAGGACCGCTTGGCATCGCTGCCGGGCTTGGTATCGCCGGTGCGGGGTTTGCCGGTACCCGTATGGTCAGCGAGGGCCTGCAGAAGGTACGCAGTGCGTCCAACAGCGACCTGATCCAGAACGCCCCCGGTTACGCCAAGAAGATCGCTTCCGGCATGAGCCATGAGAAGGCACGGGCTTGGCTGGAGGACCAAGTCGTCAACGAGCCCGAGATTGCCCTTTCGGCGCTGGGCTACGGCGCGATCAACGCCATTCCCGGCGGCACCCTCGAAGCCAGCTTATTGAAGGCGTTAATGAGCGCCCCTGCCAAACAGGGTTTCAAGACAGCAGCTTCCAGCACCTTGAAGACGATGGCGGGTGAAGCTGCGACCGAGTTCCCGCAGGAGAGCATAGAGGACATTACCGGTCAGCGTCAGGAACTGGTTACCGGCCAGCGTGCTGCATATGACCCGGCCCAGACAGTTCAGGCAGGCACGACGGGCGCTGTGGTTGGCGCTCTGACCGGTGGTATCTTTGGTGCGCCGGCCGCTGTCTATGAAGGACGCGGCGGGTTCAAGCGCAAGCCCAAGACACCGCCACCGGCAGTGGTGATCCCGCCGGATCAGGCCGCAGCGATGGCTGCGAGCAAGCAGGCAACGACGCCGGAGGAGCGCAAAACACAGACCATCGACACCATCGCCCAGACAGCGGCGACGCAGGCCCCTGCCAAGGCAGCGGCGGCTAAAGCTACAGCAGCCAAAGCAGCAGCCAAGCGTAATGCGGCTGCAGGTATCGCTCCGGCACCAGCGCCTGTCACGCCGCCTGTCACGCCCGCTCCGGCACAGGCCCCGTTACCCCAACAGGTAGCCCCAGAGGCAGTACAGCAGCCGGCCCCGTTACCCCAACAGGTAACCCCGACCCAAGAAGGTCCCGTTCCGACACCAGCACCGGCTGCCGTGGCGAAGGTAACCGAGGAAGAATTTATCAACAACGCCGATCTGACCCCCGAGGAAGAGGGTGAGATCATCCCGCTGTTCAAGCCACCAGAGGTGTCACCACCATCGGCGGGGACCCAGAAGAAGCAGGCCAAGGCCAGAGCCAAGAAGATCAAGCCGGATATCCCGGCCCCTCAGGCGCCCGTGCAGACAGAAGTCGTGGTGCCTACCGAGGGACCTGTCGTCGAAGTTCCGGTAGTTAAGCCCCCGGCTTTTGTATCCACCGAGGAGCCCAAGCCGACCCCCGTGGCGAAGGCCCCATCAGCGTTTGTGTCGCCGGAGCCCGTGGTGGAACGCGAAGCACCGCCAGCAGCAGAAGAAAAGCCGACGGTCGCCCCCACGCCCAAGAAGAAAAAAACTATCATTTTTGGGCCGGAAACGCGCGGCGAGAAACCGACCGTCATCGTTGCGGGAGCGGTACAACCCAAGGGCGCTGCCGAGACCGCCGAGAGGCGCGCCATACCCAAGGGCACCACCAAGACCGAGGGCGTGCGGGCTACTGATGTCGTCCGCAACTACGAAACCAAGGTAACTAAAGGCAAGGCCGTCGACAAAGAAAGCGCCGCGCTGGCCGCCGAGATCGTTATCAATCGGGATAAGGCCACCACCAGAGGCGAGAAGATGAAGGCCAACGAGGCCCTCAGGAAGCTGGCCAAAAAGGAAGAGGCCGCCCAGAAAGCCGCGAAGGAAACCGCCAAGCAGGAGAAGGTTAAGGCGCGGGCCGAGGGCCGGCGCCAGACGCCGGTGACCAGCATGGCAAATATCGCCGACGAGTACAGCGCTCCCCCTTCCGAGCTTCGCAAGGCCCTACCGCTTAAAATGCGGGCCCGGTCGTTCATCGGGCGCCTCAAGAACATCGTCAGGGATCTGGACCGCGACGGGGTTCCCGATCAAACGCACCCGTTCGTAGCGGGGGCACGCTCGCTCTACGATCAATTAGGGGTGCAGCGCGAGCGGCAGGTTACCGAGGACGATATTAGAGGTTTCAACGCCATACAGGAGCAGGCCATCAATGCCCGCCAGAAGGCGGGCAAAGAAAGCATTATCGATGTCGAGGCCGAGCGAGAAGTGGAGCCGGAGGTCGAAGCCGAGCCGGCAGACACCGACGAGGATGTCGAGGCGGCCGACGAAGATTTTTATGAGCCGGAGATCGAAGACGAGACCGAAGCCCAGACCAGAGCCAGAGAAGAGAAGCGCGAACTCAGCACCGAGACTGTTACCAAGCGTACCGAGTTCACCGAAGAGGCCCGCACCAGCGAGCTGATCGAGGCCAAGCACGGCAAGGAAAGCTCACGCGAGGGGGCGATCCGTGGTCTCGGTGATACGAAGACGGAGTTTGTTGGGGGGACGAAAAAGAAAATTGAGGTTAAGCCGGGTGAGGAGATTGAGGTCACTGTTGGCGGGCGCCGCACCGAGGTCGTTCCCGAGGGGCGCAAGTTCAGCAAGGAAGAGATCGCTGCGCTTCAGGCCAAATACGCCGCTACCGGGAAGACGGCCGATAATATCAGGTTGCCCACCGGGCTTCAGGACAGGATTACAGAAGACGTCGTGTATAGCGACGCCACGCCTAATACATTTAATCGGGACGTATCTAGGTTCGGGCCATCCGCAGGCATCAGGTTTACCAAGGATGATGGCACTGTCGTGTTCGTTAAGCCCGAGGGCGAGACAACAGTAGAGGGCCTATTGGGCGGCGCCTCCTACATCCAGCCTGCCACCACTTATCTTTCTGCGTGGCCGGGACAGGCGAGTGGCACGGGTACCCGACTGCAAATCGTCCAGATGCTGCAGCGTATCTCCAACAACGTGAGGAGAGAGGTCCCTAACGTTAAGGTCTATATGATCAGCCCGGATACGATGGGCAGACTAAGGGGCAGTTCATTTACTAACGGCTTCTACAGCCCGAACAATAATGCAATTTTTATAAAGAGTGATCTGGTTGGCACGTCGGTGTTTCAGCCTATTGCTCTCCACGAAAGCATTCACGCGGCATACCTTGTGTATTTGAGGAAGAGCCCGGAAGCGCAAGCCGATCTGGATCTGCTGTTTAACTACGTAAAAGATGTTCACGGCGATAAGCTGAAAGGACTTCTCACTAACTACTCACAATCAGACAACGCAGAGTTCATAACCGAAGCGCTTGCCAATCCGCAGGTCATGGTTCTGCTGAGCCAGATTGAACTTCCCAAGCATATCAGCGAAAAGCTTGGCATCGAGGCCGCTGGCAAGACTTCCGCGCTGAAGGCTTTCTTCGGCCTGATCGCCAAGGCTCTGGGCGTCAAAAACACCACCGCCTTCGAAGGCATACTCACCATACAGGGTAGGTTCGAAGCGCATGAATATTCGAATTTCCCGACTGTAGAGGACCGTGCCGAGCGTGCTGATCGCGTTGCCCTCAGAGCGGTCGGGCAGCCACTGAGCGCCCTGCACCAGCGTGCACCACCCACCCAAGGACCGCCCAAGCAGGGCGGCACATGGTGGCATAGTCCCGTTACCAATGTGCGCAATATGTGGCTCAGGGGCCGGGCCTTCGGGCAGCTTGCGCAGGACGCAGATAAATACTTTGGCGGGCGGGCCAGCAACATGCTGCGGACGGTTCACGACGCGGTTGAGCGCCGGGCGGTCATCACCGATAAATATGCCACCGCCGGTGACGTCGTGGTGCGCAAAATGCTGGCTGCGTCGCGAGCATTTCCCGCCCAATTCGAGGCGTTCGAGAAGCTATTGTTTGACGCAACCGTGGCGAACCTGCACCCCGACGTGCCGCTTGCCGACATCAAGAACCAGCATCTCGGCAAGACGCCCAAGAGCGATATATTGATGGCCGCGCAGGCGCGGGCACGGCATGCTGAACTCCATAGGCAGTGGCAGGCGCTGCCGGATGGGCTCAAGCAATTGTGGCATGAGATCGACGCCATGACCCGTCAGCGTCAGAACGACATGACGCTCAATGTGGTGCAGAACCTCGTCGAGGTCGGGCTTGAGCGTCGCGACGATGCCCTCGCCCAGCGCATGTTCGACGGCACCGCGACCGATGCCGACTGGGACCTGTTCAAGACCAACACTATCATAGGATCGATCAACAACGCGCTGGGGCTGAAGCGCATACAGGGCTTCTACATGCCGCTGATGCGCGACGGCGACTGGGTTGTCAGGGGGACCTACGACCTCAGTAAAGAAAATCTCATGGGCGGCACACTGATCGGCGACGATCTCGTGCAGTTTATCGATCCGACACCGGGCAAGCGCGGCGGTAAGAAGAAGGCTCGTGCCAACGCCAAAGCTTTCGCAGGCGCCAGCGACCTGCGTGCCATGGGCTTCCAGCGCCTGTTCGTCGACCCCAACGACCACACCAAGCAGGTGCCGGCCGAGCAACCCGGCGGCGTGCTGGCTTACCGGGTCAAGATGCAGACCGAGCACATGGAATTGCACGACAATGCCAGCGAGGCCGAAGACGCCAAGCGAGCATTGGAGAAGCAGGGCATCAAGACCCAAGGCGTCGTCAAGCGTGAGAATATCCTAGGCGGCGGCAAGCCAGACATGCTGTCGTCGGAATTTAACCGATTGGCCGACAATATCGCCAAGAACCGTGGCGAAGGGGTGATGAGCCCGCAGCTCAAGTCGGCGCTGCGCGAGATTTCGGTGCGGGTGCTGGGTTCGACACGTATCCAGTCACGCCGATTGCCGCGCCGCTATGTGAAGGGTTACTCGGAAGACGCGGCCCACGTCCTGTCGACCTACAACATCTCGTCGGCAGGCTATCTCGGCAAGCTGGAGACCCAGCCCACCATCGACAAGGCGCTTCAGGAGGCCCGCGCCTACGAGAAGGACCACAGCGGCGATGCCTCGTCGATCACCATACCGCGCAGCCAGTTCCTTGCAGAGGCGACAACCCGGGTTACCGACCTCAATAGTCGCCTCCCGAGGGGTATCGACCAGAAGGTAAACACCATCCTGAGCATCAGCCAGATGGATAAGCTGATGTCGCCGTCCTACCACATCATCAACGCCCTGCAGAACATCACCGTGACGATCCCCTATATCTCGGGTCGCCACGGGGTGCATAAGACCGCACGGGCATTTGCCGAAGCCTATGCACTGGTGGGTGCCGGCTCCACGGCCTATTCCGGCATGCGCGACATGGTGCGGGCCGGCAGGGGCACATCGGTCAGTCTGGCGAGATATCTCGGCAGCGGGTTCAAGCGGGAGGCCGACTTACCTGTCGAGGTAACTGACCATATGGCAGAGCTGCGCAAGCGCATTGCCAAGGCCCCCAATAGCGGTAACCTGACCAAACTCTTCGACGCGCTGGATTTCCTCATCCGCCCCGATGCGAGCTTCGAGGTCGGCAGGCTCACCGGCAAGACCAACGCGCTCGGCACCGCCATCAAGCATGGCGAGTTCATCGGCCGGCAAGTCGGTCAGGCGGTCGAGACCATCAACCGCTCGACTGCCGCCATCGCGGCGTTCAACCTTGAGATGGAGCGCAATGGCGGCGACGTCGACGCAGCCATTGGCTATGCCAAGGACACCGTCAACAACACCCACTTTAACTATAGCCAGAGCAACGCCCCGGCTTTCATGGCCGACAAGCACCCGATCATGCGCTTGGCCCTGCAGTTCAAGAAATATGCACAGGGCATGGTCTACCTGATGGTCAAGCTGGGCCACACGGCGATCTCCAGAGAAAGCGACCCGGTGGTGCGCCGCGAAGCGGCGAGGTCTTTGGCTTATGTGCTGGGTACGACAGCGGCGATGGCCGGCACACTGGGCCTGCCCATCGAGCCATTCAAATACGGCGTCATGGCATTGGGCGCGCTAGGCTTCATGGATGACGACTGGGAGGACGTCGAGCGCTGGGTGGAGGACAATTTCGGCACTGTGGTGGCGCATGGCCTGCCCAATATGTTTGGCGTAGATCTCTCCACCCGCATGGGGCTCAATAACATGCTGGCTTATGGCCAGCCCGGCGGCGATGACCGCAAATCGCGTGAGGCATGGTACTGGCAATTGATTTCTGGTGCGCCGGGCGGTTATGCCGGGGACTTAGCAGAAGCATTGGGCAAAATCGGCGAGACCACCAACAGCGCGCTGTCGGGTAATTATGCCGACGCCGGCAAATCAATGACCGAGTTCATGGAGAAGGTCGTGCCGGTGCGCGCATTTGCCGACACGATCGCCGGCTATCGCATGGCCACCGAAGGCAAGGTCAACAAGAGAGGTGAGGTCACCACCGAGCCGGGCGTGGCGCGCGGGATACTGAAAGCGATTGGGTTCCAGTCACGGGTACAAGCCGAAGACCAGCGCATGGGACGTAATATCCGTGCTGACGTCGAGGAGCGCGACGCGGTCAGGCAGGAGTTCTTTAATCGTTGGAAGGATGCAACTTCAGCGGCGGAACGTCAGTCGATATGGGCTGAAGTGAAGGCGTTTAACCGGACCATGACCAATAAAAAAGCTAGGGTCACATGGAAGGCGCTGCGTAATTCAGCTAAACGCGCTGGGAAAACTCTTAAGGTAAAAGGCGTCTATATAAGCGAACGTAACAAGGATTTGGTGCAAGGACTGCAGTGATGGCAAAGCCGAGAGATTACAAACGCGAGTATGAGTTGTTTCACGGCACGCCGGCGCATATTGCCGACCGTGCGTCGCGCAACGCAGCGCGGGCCAAGATGAAGAAGGCCGGGATCAATGTTGCCGGCAAGGACGTCGACCATGAAGATGGTCAGCCGCGTCACAATGGACGCAAGAACCTGCGGGTCATGTCGAAGTCGGCCAACCGCTCAAAGAAGTAGGTGGTCCCACTCCCCGTTGAGTATCTCCGACACGCGCCCTCCGTCGATATCATGATCGGCACCGATGTCGCGCAGGTGCGCGCCGGGCTCGCGTTTTGCTTGGGCCTTGACCGCTAAAACGACAGCCTTGGTTATCCGCCGGGCCTTTATGCGGGCCTTCCTTGTAGGGGGCCTTCTGACCATGTGCTTAAGGGCGCGGTCTATGTAGAGAACAATGTCTCTAGCAGTTTTGGCAGTCTTACCGGTTTCCAGTAGCTGCCGTGCTCTGGGTATGTTGCTGCTCATCCGGCGTCGTCCTCATCTGTGACGTCTTCCATACGGTCGTTGAGCCTGTCGGCTATATCCAGACTGGTCGCCGTCAGCAGCCCGAGCATGGTATGGCTGCAGCAGCGACCAGCACCGGAGTGAAAGTGAGCTGTGCCGTCGGATACTTCGCAAATCACCACACCGACTGTTATGCCCTCCTTAACCCGATCTATGGTGTTTTGCAGGATCATAAGCGTTTCACTAATACCCTGCTTCTCTCGCTCTTTTTGCCTTGCGTCGATGTCTATGATCTTACCCATCAGGCCCTCCTCGGTACGTACATGATCTCAGCGTGCGCCTTGCAGTAGTTGCCGCGCTCTTTATGCCTGCCGCACTCAGTCCAGAAGCATCGATCAGTGTAGCCGACGGTTACCCGGTCGGGTAATATCGGCTTGATTGGTTTACTAGGCGGAGGGAGTTTGCGGACCTTCGGCTCCTTGGGGGGATGGCTGGGCCGCATCGGCCAGCGGTCAGCACCCTCTTTGGCGCGCAGGCGGTTGACCCTGCCGATAACCGAGTTGCGCGGGCGGCCGAGAAGCGCCCCTATGTTGGCGGCAGTGAGTTTTGGGTCGCACCACAACTCGTTGAGGTGCCCATCCTCGTCAGGGCGCCACGGCAGATTGAGGTTCACCATCGTCTAACTCCTTGGGTGACAACAAATTAGTGCTCTGGATCTCATAGAAGAATGACTTGACCTGCCACGCATAGGTGGTGCCGGAGCCCAGCTTGCCGAGGCTCTTGCGCATCCCGTAGGTGTCGATCATCGCGTCAACGGCGACCTTGACCGGATACCGGTTGTCGCCCAGCCATTTGTGGAATGCCGACACGCTGAAGCGCACGATGTCCTGCTGCAGACCATGATGCACAATCAGCTCTTCGAGCCTGTCGACCTTGTTGAGCACGGCGTAGCCGTTCAACGGCGGACGCCCGGCCTGCGCCTGCACTTGGTCAGTGACCAAGGTGTGCCGCGACTGCATGCTGCGGAGGAACTGCGATAATATCTCGGCGACGTTGACTTCTTTCTTAAGATCCGCAGTCTGGTCGACCTTCTGCCTGCGCATATCGGCAAGGGTGTCGTTCAGCAGGAACGACGTCAATGCCTTCAGATCAGCGCTGTCGCACTCCAAGAGGCCCAACTCGATGGCATATTTGAACCCCAGCAGCAGACAAGCGAGCAACCCGAACCAGTTACGCTCACTCTCGCTGGCGTGGTATTTGGCCCTAATGGCTTCGTCCAACTCGGCTACTTCTTTGGTAACCCGTTCGACGTTCTCGCCCAGCCACTTGGCGTAGATGTCACCGGCATGGCCGTAGTTGTCACGGGCACGGGCAACGATGCGGATGGCCTTGCCGGCGTCCATCTTGAAGGCGATGGACTTCTTGGCGGTGAACTCGAACACCCGCACGATACCGGCGTTGGTGGTCTTGAGGCCCCGCGACACATGATCGATCATGCTGTCGTTGGAGCCTACCACGATCAATGTCTCCCAGTCTCCCGCCACCTGCATGGAAGTGTCGTTCTTGAGCCGGTTCTTCTCGCGACCGCCGCTTAGCTGGAACACGATATTGACGAACTGCTCGGCGTCCTTGGTGGTCTTAAGCTCGTCCCAATAAAGCGGCAGCGCCTTCAGGATGCCCATGCGCTTGGCGACGTGAAGTTGCGTGTCGCTCAGCATCTGCACGCCCCGGCTCGAACCCCACACCATCTGGGCGACCTCGATGGCGGTCGACTTGCCGATGCCGGTGTCGGTGGAATAGCAGGACATGAGGAAGCCCCGATACCCGGTCAATCGCACCAATGGCGCTGCGAAGGACGACGCCAGAATGGCGTTGATCCATGGCTGCTTCTGGTCGGTGAACAGCTTGGCCGAGGCCCGCCACGGGTCAATGTTACCTTTCGGGGTATATTGCGCCGCCATCTGGTAATCCGGCATGGGGGCCGGGATGGTCGAGCCGTTGGAGCCATAGACCTTGCCGTTGAAGGCGAACCCCGACAGCTTACCCTGCTCAACATGCCAGCCGAACGGTGCGGAGGTAACCACGGCGGCCTTGATCTCGCGTAGTTTCTGTATCCAGTTCACCAGAAATTCTCCCAATAGCTTTGTATGTCTAGCTGTGAGCGCAATTCCTTGTCCACCGAGGCACTTAACCATCGCCGCCGAGTTGCCGGTGAACTCGATGGGGATGCTGATGGCCTGCTGGTGGTGCTTGATTGAGAGGCGCGTATAGAAGTGCAGCGCCCACGGCTCACCCTGCACCCAGCCTCGGGTCAGAGGGTAGGTGCAGACAAGCTCGATCTTGTCCTCGTCGTCGTCTTCCTTGCCCGCTGTCTTCTTATAAATCAGTCCGCCGGGCTCGCGGATGTAGTTGGGCGGCATGTCGTCCACCGGCGCTTGATAAGCCGCCCCATTCACATGGGGGGTGCCAGCCGAAGCCCGCTTGCCAAAATTGAGCGGGCTCTTGCCCAGCTTGAGCTGCGGACACGACAGGCACTTCTGGCTGTTGCGCCCCATGATAGTGGTGCATTGCGGCCATCCCAGACCCTTGGCCACGCGGTCGTCGAGGCGGCGCTCATAGCGCTTGGTGGTCTCTTCCTCGGTATAATCAGGGTGGCCCGACGACATGCGGTGCGCATCGGCGATGCCGCCGGCGGTGAAGGTGGAAATCAATACCGCCATATCCCACAATGGCTCCTCGTGGGAGTTACCCGCAGAGGTAATGGCGTCGGCCACAAACGGGCAGGAAAGCGCTACGCTGTCGAGGTCGATGGGTGGTGCGCTGTCGTAGATCCCGGCCCCTAAATCATCAGCAAATGGGCCTGAATTGCCCCTTTTAGGGTGATGACCAAACTCCCCTACATAGGGCTCCAGCGCCGCCTTCATATCCAAAAACGGTACATCTCCGCCAGCGAACGTAAGCGAAACGGGACGCTTCGGGTCGTGCTTGTGGTTGAAGGTGCCCGGCAATCTTAAGACGCGGGCGGCATCGATGGTGCAGGCGGCGTCGATCTTGAAGCCGTGCTGGATCGCAGCCAGCGCGAGCGCGCTCGCATAGGGTTGCCACTCGTCACGGCTAATTGGCTCTTCGAGTGTCCAGTAAATATGAAAACCACCGGACCCTGAGGCGACCATGACGGTCGGGTTAGGCAACTTTAACGTGTTGCGGAAGTCCTTGAACGCCTGCAGGCCCTCCTTGGCATCCGCGTAGGTGCCCGGCTTGATATCCAGATCGATGAAGAAACTTCTGAACTGTAAGGCATTGTCCTGATTGCGGATTGCCTTGTTGAACACGAACCCGGTGGCACCCGTTTTGGGCTCGGCCATCTGCTGGGTGCTGGTGCAGATATAGAGGTCACGTATCCTGTGGTTATTGAGCGCCCTCTGCGCCTCCCTGACCATTTCGTCGATGGTCCTGCAGGCCCTCCCTGAGAACACCCAGCGGTCCTTCGGGGTGTGCTGGTAAAAATAATGGAGGTTGCGCCATGCCTCGGGATCGTCCCAAGGCAGCACGCGCTCCAGAAATCTCCGCATATCGTCCATGGCAGTGGCTTTCGATAAAAGGGGGCGGTTTCCCGCCCCCTGAACACTCCAAGAACATTACGAAAGAAGTCTGTCCAGCGTAGCGTCAAAGTCCGCTACTGGGGCGTCTTCCGGCACGGCCTCCTCTACCACCGGCTTCATCTTGGGTTTGGCTTTGACCGGCGCGGCAGGGCGCTTGAGGTTCTCCGGTATCTCGCCAACCTCCCCACCATTAAGCGCCTGTGCCGGGGCCGGTGCTGCAGTGGCACCGAACCCGGACACAGGCTTTGCCGCCGCAGTTGTGACAGGCGCGGGCTTGGGCGCTGGGGCCGGGGCCGCAGGCTTGGGCGCCGGGGCTGCCGCTTCCAGCGGTGGCAACTCCGTCAGATCACTGCCTTCCGATAGAATGCGTCCCATGCGGGGATCGTTCTGGAGCGCTGCCACCTTGGCTGCTTCCTCGTCGGTAAGGGCTCTAAGAGCCGAGAACACCAGCTTGGGATATTCGCTGGTGACGTCGAACTGGATGCGGGTCCCTATGGCGTAATATGGGAACCCAAGAGCGCTCATCTTGCCAGCGTAATTGGCCACGTCGGCCAGTGACGCCGGCGGGATGCGCAATAGCATGGGGCCGCCATAGATTTCGTTGTCTATGTCGGTCAGGGGCACTATGGCGAGCCGCTTGCTGTCGGCACACGCCTTGGACGGCTTACCTGCCGGGGTAACCTTGCTGCCCCAGACGTTCTGCGGGCAGGTCGGGCAGGTCGGCGACTGCTTATTGATAACCGACGCATCGGGGGTGATGCCGTTGGCGGACCAGCAGTCGGGCTTGTCCGTCGAGCCCTCAACATAACCCTTGGCGTAGAAGATCTTGGACAGGTTGGGAGCGGCACGGACGATTACCGCGTCGATGAACGACGTCGCGCCATCGCCGTCGGCACGCATGAGCGTCTGCTCCTCGCCGCGATATTTGATGTGCCACGCCTTGCCCCTGATGGAGACCACGCCGAACCCGCCGACGATACCGGCGGCGAGATCGTTGGGGATTGGCTTGTTGGCAAAGACCGCCGGTACCTGACCGAAGTTCTTGTGAATAACAATGTCTGACATTTGGGTAGTCTCCTTACTTGCGCCGCACGCCGGCGACAAAAACCTGAGTGAAATTCACGCCCGGGGGAGGGGCGTTGTTGGTTTCTATGAAGTCAGTCACCGCTGTGACGTTGGCCTTGCGGTCAAGCAAGCCCCACGCCCCATTGGTAATGACGTAGTTCATGAATAAGTCAGGGTCGGCGAGGGATGCGCTTTTCTTCGCGGTACGGTACGCCGTCCCCGCTGGAGTAGCAACACTGTCGCCGCCGATTTTGTTAAGATGATCCAAGATGAGGTTGTTAAGCTGTTCCAGCGCCTCGGCATAGGGGTCCAACTGTGCCGCGAAGCCGTCCTTCATCTCCTTGATCTTGTCCCGCAGTTTCACGTACTGCTCGATGCGCTTGTTGAAATCAACTTCCGGCATTGACGTTCTCCCCATCAACAATAGTTGCCGTTTTCGGCAGACGCAGCCCGAGGAAGGCGACGTGTCTCTTGAGGTCCTCAAGCTCGATCTGGGTATTGTTGATCAGGCCGTCATACATTTCGGTGAGGTTCTTTACTTCACTGGCCTTGGTCTCCTTGAACCATGCAATGAGCTTGGTCTTGTTCTCAATGGAGACGTTAAAAAACTCGGCGTCGGCCTGTACAAAAGTAGTAAGCGTGTCAACTCCGGCATGCACGTCTATTTTGTTGGCAGTCATTGGTTTTCCTTTCGGGTTTAGTAGGCTTTGTTCTGCAGCGCCCATTCAATACCCATAATGAGCGCCGTCCGTTCGGTGCGGTAGCGCTGTTTGCGCGTCATAACGATCCGCATGTAGGCTTGTCCCGGCACGACAAGCAGCCACTTAAAAGTGTTGTGTTTTGTCGGGATAGGCTCGACTACGCATCCAAAGAACGAAGCCTTGCCGCGTAGTTCTGTTATTGGGACCTTGGTCCATTTAGCGGGACCGGGCTTAGGTTTCCTGCGCCTCCGTTTCATTTGCAAATAGCTCCAGTAGCTTGTCCTGTATGGACTGCTTGTTACGCAGCATGTTGTATACATGCCGCTCCACCGGCGAACCGGCGAACATTAAAATCTGTTGCTTGTGCTTCTGACCAATGCGCCTGATACGCGCATTGGCCTGATCGAATATTTCCAGAGAAGTAATCGGCCCGAACCACACAACAGTATCGGCTTCGGTAAGCGTCAACCCGTGCGCCATCGTGTTAGGATGCGCAACAATGCATTTATACTTCGAAGTCATCTGGAATGTCGAGAAGATTGTGGAGCGAGTACCCTGCGGTACGCCGCCGTGCACAACAGCCTGTGATACTTTCTTGACAGCCAGAAAATCAGAGATACCAAATAGAGCGTGCCGGAAGGGGACGAACACCAACACCTTGCGCTCGGTGGCATTGATGACATCAAGCAATGCTTCAAGCCGCTCGTTGTTATCCAGCTTCACAACTTTTTGTTTGCTGTCGTAGACCCATCCGGTGCTGATCTGCAGGAGTTTGCTCATGACCGCACCGGCATTGGCTGCGGTTATGAGCTGCAGGGCGACCATGGCAACAGCCTGCGCCTTCATTGTCTTATAGATGGCTTCCTGTTTGTCGCCCATCGCCACCGGCACGATACGCTCGATGACATCTGGCAATTCAGTAACATCGTCTAATGTATATCTCACTGCGGGCTGCATGACGGAGAACGCCCGCTCGGTGGCATCTGACTTGGGCTTCCACTTGTACTGGGATACCCTCGTCATCAGCATGTCCCTGAAATGCGTGAAATACTTTGGCGCGCGATCAGGGGTGATGATTTTCACCTGTGCCCAGACGTCGGTGGGTTCGTTGGGCGTCGGCGCTCCGGTCAAGCCCCATACCCACTTCTTGGTGGTAGCCAGCGCGCGCAACAGTTTGGTGCGGTCGGTCTGGCCATTGCGGAACACCGCCAATTCATCGATGATCAGCGTGTCGATATCCGGGCGCCGTGATAGTTCATCAATGATGATTGCCAGCCCATCGTGATTGATGATGTAGAAATCATGCGGCCTCGCCAAGAGATCCAATCGCTTGGCACGCGAGCCGTGCAGCACGGCTGAGCTTCGGTGCGGGATGGTGTCGAATATCTCCTTGGCCCACACGAATGTAAGTGTGGAGAGGGGGGCCACGATAAGCACCCGGCCCATCTGCTTGTTACCTTGCAGGTAATCCGCAGCCCATAGCGCCGCTTTTGTTTTCCCCGTTCCCATACCATTCAGCACGTAGGCCCGCTGGTTAAGCGTCAGCATGGCTACGGTTTTGCGCTGCACTTCAAAAGGGGTGCCCCTAACCCAGTCGTACTGCACCAGCACCGGGGCTGGCACATCGAAGCCGAGGTTACGCAGCACGGCGGTTTCATCGGGACCGTGCGGCAACAGGAGATAGCCGTCCAGATGCTTGCCATGCGGGAAGATACCCGCCACGTCGGCACGGTATGGCAATCCTATGATCTTGTGCTTGGCAGATACTTGGATGTTCATCGTTTAGTCTCCAGCCACCGGTACAAATCCTCAAGCCCGCTGGCATCACTGATGACAAACACTGTGCCACCGGCGAGCCCAATCCGATTGATGATCTGCCTCTGACGTTCTGTCGGTTTATTGCCCGGCGCCTTGGTCTCTATGGCGAAGAACTCGCCAGCAAAACAACCAATGTAATCCAATGTACTCTCGCCATATCCGCCCGGCACCGGCATCCACCAGTAAATATCGTCATATGATTTGAGCAGTGCTGTTACTTCGCGCTTCACCTTACCTTCCGGGGTAGTCATTTTGGATCAAGCTCCTGTGCGCGAGCGAGGGTGATGGTGGTACTGCACTGCTAGTCTTTTACCACTCTCTGTCAGTTCGTTGACAGCAAGGCCGCGTTCGTCGCGCCTGTCCCGTTTGGCATAGGCGCAATCAACAAGTTCATTGCGACCTTCCTTGCTGATCAGATCGCCGTCCCAGACAGGACCGCGAGCAAGTTGATCTAATACAGCCCAAGCAGCATCGTGGATGTGATTTCTTGATTTGCTCATTTCGGATCAATCTCCTGTATGCGGCTCTCAAGTTTGAATTTGGCGAAGTCCATATCACCTTCGGAAGCGTCTATAACCTCAATGGCCTCCCGCAGCCCCCGCGCGAGAAGCTTCGGCCGCTCTTCAGCAATTCCCTGTGCAATCAGCTTGTTACGGTCAGCTAGTCGGGTCAGGCCTTGCAGTCCCTGTACAATCAGCTTGTCACGGTCAGCCAGCACAAGCGCATAGGCTGCGCCCGAGTTGGCTAGAGCCCCATTGCAGGCGTCGAGTTCGCGCTGTACGTCCGCGACCAGCAGCGGCGCCACGGCTTCCAGCGCGGCGCGCACTTCATCCCGCGCCGGATAGCTTGCCATAGCCTCGCGCGCTACCTCCACCATTTCATCTGTGATCATTTCATCTTCCATGATATTCGCAGGTCACCACCGGGCAATAAGCGCGGCAGAGCTTGCTGGGTTTAGTTGGGAAAGCGTTGGTGTCGTGTGCGTGCTTGAGTTGTTTCACGCGCGGCATGATCGACAGCCAGATCTTGGGGATGTCGGCACGCAGGAACTTCTCATGCGTCTTGGCGTCCTCCTTGAACCACACGAATAAAGTGTCGACACTCTGCACATCGGGGTAGTGCGAGAATATGCAGGCGGCCATCAATGCAAGCTGCTGGCTGTCCTCGACGATCTTGCCGAGCTTCCAGTCCACTGCCAGCGCCTTCGAGCCGTCGATCTTCACCGCATCGGCGATGCTGCGCACCCATGCGTTCTTGGCGAACCATGTGACCGGCTGCAGCATCTCGTTGAGCGCGTATTGCTGCTCGACGAACAGCTCACCAGTGACGTCCTCGACCTTCTTCGCCCACGGCTCGTACTGCTGCATGCCCTCGGGCAGGCTTACCTTGCCGGGTAACAGCCGCTGATGCAGGGCGGCATGGACGGCGTTGCCCCACTTCAGCGCCTCGCTCTCGTTCTCCTTGAAGTTCTTGGTGACATCCACTTCGTAGTAACGCTTGGGACAAGTGTCGTAGTTCTTGAGCTTGCTGTAGCTCCACGCAAATGATTTCGGCTTGTTATAGGTTGTTGTAGCCATGTTACCTCCACAGGTTCTCGCCCCGCAGGGGGTGTCCTGCGGGTTTTGAATGCGGTGGCTGCTATACCTGCGTTATCGGGGCCGACAATTTTAGTAAGCAACCACCGCATTGGGGCTGGGGGTCAGACCCAGCTAGTAATCTATGCCTCCTGCAGAAGAAGGCAAGCGAATTGTTATGTTAAAACTTCCCGATAATGTTTTCCAAGGGCGCTTTCTCGGGGGCTTGGTTGCTTGAAGGGGCGTGGGCCAACTGCTCACGCAACAGATAACCCTCAAGCACCCACAACTGCTTGAAGGCGTTCTCATAGGCGTAGCACTTAGTGACATTGGTATCGTAATTGCGCATATCGGCGGGCGCTGACTGACCATTGACCATGAAGCCATTCTTCATGGTGATGATGCAGATGATCAGGTGCGCATGGTGGATATAGCTAACATCCTCGATTTTCGCTTCAATGCTTTCCTTCGTCACCATCGGTGCCGTCTTGGTTGCCACGATGGCTTGGGCTTCTTCCAAACTCAGAATAGGTTTTTCAACACTCACTTTGCGTCTCCATAATTGGTTGGAATTTAGCGGGTAAGCTGTTCTCATACTTGCCACGCGGCAAGCAGAGTGCGGTCCAGTCCTCGGAATATATAAATACACCACGCTCTTTAAGTATGGTGTTCATCATGTCCGGCTCGTTCTTGTACATATGCAGTATGCACGCCTCGTTGGTCACGCACCATCCCTTGCCGCGAACGCCCTTATCCTTGATCTCAATCATGATGATGCCGCAGCGCATGTACTCGCGACACTGATCGCACACGGTATCGAGTTGCGCACGTAATGGTGTGGGCTTGCAGGGGAGTATGACACCGACGTCTTTATCGCACACGGTGCAGTGCTGCAGCGACGGCAGTTGTTCGTGCTCCTGCAGCAGCTTGAATATAACATGCACATCTACCGACTTGATTACCTCGTCGGGTAATTTGTCCGTATTGGCATGTGCTTGAGGTATTTCAGGCTCGTATGCAAAATGTGGGCCGGACAATTCACTTTCGTAAAACAATGTCCCGCACCGGCGTATCTGCTCAATCAGTTCCCGCACATCATCGCCCTGCTCCTCAACGATCTCCTCATCGCTCATAAATGTAGCAGGGGCGTCATAATAAGCCGGTATCATCTCCTTACAATGTCCATTGCGTTTAATGCTATTTTCTTAGCAACTTTTTCTTTATGGTGTCGGGTAGGTTCATTTAGTGGGTGCGGGGCTTCGTATGATTTCAGATAGGTTGTCCCTTCATGCTGTTCCAATGTGAACCAAGTAATAATGTCGCAGTGTTCGCACCAAAATGAAATAGCTACACCATTTCGATCCGAGCTAGGGCTGAATAAGCGGTCATCTGTATTGATAACAAGCTGTGGTTCGTCATCGGAATAATGCACTAACACCTGAAGTTTGTAATCACTAACAGTCACTATATCGTGGTGCAAATTTTGATTTCCACAGCCGACGCAAAGTAACCCTCCACTGCTGTCCATTGCCGGTGGTTCATATTTCATTTTGCATCTCCATAGGTGGCAGCCACGCTGCCCTCGGCAGCCAGTGGGATATCAAGTCCCCATTCGGGCTTTACACAAAGTTGCCCAATGAGGTAATCGCAGAACTCTTCGGCTTCGGCTTCATCTATGACATACACAAGCTCGTCGTGCACCTGCAATGCGAAGTGCTGGCCGGTTTCCTTCCTTATTCTTATTGCAGCATCCATGATTACGATGCGCGCCAGAAACTGGATGATGTTCTCCAGAAGCTTCCCGCCGAACAGTTTCTTGCGCTGGCGCCCGTAGTTGAACCACCAGTCGCCCTTATCGTTGCTGAGATTGTGAT
>Ga0105104_10000258_pt1 | contig 40381 bp, 34 predicted proteins | sample PPLLaktember2015_3_FD_87034 | JGI IMG/M metagenome (GOLD analysis project Ga0105104, IMG submission 87034) | Freshwater sediment microbial communities from Prairie Pothole Lake near Jamestown, North Dakota, USA - PPLs Lake P7 Core (6) Depth... | ecosystem: Environmental > Aquatic > Freshwater >... | reverse complement strand
GCCCCCTTTCAATTCGCGCCCATCCCGCGCTTTCACCCCGAACATTTCGCCCTGCTGCGCAATCTGGATCCGGGCAAACAAAAGCAATTCATCAAGGGGCTCCGGCAACTGGAGATGGAAGGGGCCGTGCAGGTGCTCTATCCCGCCGATGCGTTCAAGCGCGAGCCGGTTCTGGCGGTGTTGGGGGCGCTGCAGTTCGATGTGGTCCAGGCCAGGCTGAAAAACGAATACAGCGTTCCCACGGTTTTGGAGCGCCAAGCGCTGGGCACGGCGCGCTGGGTGACGGGCTCCAAGGATGCGATCCTGAAGATGGCGGACCGGGCGGAGATCCTATTATGCCTGGACTCGAACCAGGACTATGTGGCGTTGTTCACCGATCCGCTCTACCTGAAATTCGCCGGCGAGAAATATCCGGAGTTGAAATTCGAGACAATGGCCTAGCGCTCAAAGGGGGCGGCGGGTCGGCGGGGGCGAGCGTCGACCCCAGCCGTCCATCCCGCGTCCGCCCACCGCCTGCCTTTCGATTCTGTTATTTAAGTGGAGATGTATGCGGAACGGGGGAGTGCACAGGTTCGGATTGATTTGAGCAACTGCGAGTATGCGGCGCGGTGCTCCCGGTGGCCGAAAGCGCCTAGCGATACCCTTCCGCCTGCAAATTGAACAATCGCGCATACCCGCCATTCCGTTGTATCAACTCGGCGTGGCTTCCCAATTCCATGATCTTGCCCGCTGCCAACACCGCGATCCGGTCTGCCATACGCACGGTCGAGAACCGATGCGAGATGAGCACGGCGATGCGGCCTTCCATCAACTCGCCGAATCGCCGGAACACCTCATATTCCGCCTCCGCGTCCAACGCGGAGGTTGGCTCGTCCAACACCAGCACTTCGGCCTTCCGCATGAAAGCGCGGGCGAGCGCGATCTTCTGCCACTGCCCGCCCGACAACTCCAGACCTTTCTCCCAGCGCCTCCCCAGCATGGTGTCGTAACCCCGGGGCATGTTCTCAATCAGAGCGCTTGCGCCGCCGCGATCCGCCGCGTTCTGAATCCGGGCGAGATCGTCGAGCGCATCCACCTGGCCGAACCCGATGTTTTCCCGCACGGTGAACTGGTAACGCACGAAGTCCTGGAAGATGACGCCGAATCGCTGGTGAAGGCTTGTCAGGTCGTAGGCGCGCAGGTCCTCCCCGTCGAGCAGCACCTGCCCTTCGGTCGGGTCGTAAAGCCGCGTGAGCAGCTTGATCAACGTCGTCTTTCCCGCCCCGTTGAGGCCGACCAGCGCGATGCGCTCACCGGGCTTGATGTGAAGATTGATGCCGCGCAGGACATAGGCATCCGATCCGGGGTAGCGGAAGGATACGTTCCTGAACTCAATGCCGCGGCGGATGGGCGCGGGTGCGGCAAGCCCGTCGGCCGGCGCAACCATCAGCGGCTGCAGTTTCAGATACGCCATCAAATTATCGAGAAACAGGTTGCTCTCATAGAGGCGATTCAAGCTGTCGAGCAGGGATCGGATCGAGCTTTGGGATTGCCGGAAGATCGCCAGGAACATCGTCATGTCGCCCAGGGTGATGATCCCGGCGACTGCGCGCATGATGATCCACGCATAACTGCCGTAGTAGGCCAGAGTGGATAACATGCCCCAGCCCAATCCCGCAAGGGTGCGCCGCTCGGCAATGGCGCGGTCTTCCAAATAGAACTGCAGGAAGAGCGTCTGATAGCGTTTAAAAAGCGGCAGGCCCAGCCCGAAGAGCTTGATCTCCTTGACGGTGTCACTGCCCGTCAGGAGCGTCTCCAGATAGTTCAATAGCCGGGCTTCCGGTGCACGGCGGCTGACGGCACGAAACGCACGCTCGGCGTATTGGGACTGGGAGAGGAAGGCGGGGATGGCGGATGCGAAGACGATAACCGTGAGCCACGGGCTGAATCCCACCAGCAGGACGACAAGGGAGATAAGCGTGATGACTTGTTGCACCATCTGCAGTGTGGAATTCACGATGCTAAACGCGCTGGAATCCGCCTGGCGCCGCGCATTCTGCAGGGTGTCGTAAAAGACGGGATCTTCGAAGAACTGCAGGTCCAGGCTGATCGCCTTGTGAATGATCAAACTATTGACCTGGTTCGTCAATTGGGTCTGGAGGATGCGGTCGAAAAGAGAGCGCACCTGGCCCGTCAGGGAACCGACCAGCACAAGGGCGAACTCCAATGCGAGGTAGGGCGCGACGTAGCGGAGTCCGGCGGCCGGTTCCAGGCCCAGGCGCGCAGCGTTGACGATTCCGTCGATGATCAGCTTGCCGGCCCATGCCTGCGCAGCGGGCAGGACGGCTGCGACGAATGTCAGGCCGGTCCCCGCCAGCGCGGCGGGCCGGCTGGCCGACCACACCAGGCGGAACGCTTCCGGTGTATTGCGCAGCGTCTCCCAGAAATCGCGCACCTGATGGCCGATGCGGGTGGTCAAAGAGCCCGGGACTTTGCCGGGTGGGAATGAATTGGATGAATTCAACGCTGTACTCCGGGTGGTCGTTTCTGAAACAGATTTATTCGGCGTGTTTTAACCGTCCAGCCGCACCCATTCTGCAGCCCAATCGGTGCGTGAGTTGAAGCGGGCCTCGGTGCGGCGATTATGCGAGTGGGGGTTAATGGTCTCCCGGGCGATCAAAAGCCTGCCCCGGTGTGCACTCAACCTGGGGCCTGCCCAAGCGTGCTATTGGCCGGGGCTTCATGCTTCATAGGAACCCCGCCTTCGGCAGGGGATAATCGCGGTTTCTTTTATTGGGTGTTGCTCAACTCGCACAGCGCATTCCAAAGGGCTTCCGCCTGCGCCATAATCGTGACCTCGGATCCTCCCGTCGGCCGGACGATCATCAGCCGGCCTCCCGGTTTATAGAGGTACAACACGACGCCGCCAAGATCGAAGAATTGTTTTTGGTCGGCGAATTCGACGGAGTTGGAAAGCTGCAAATACCGGCGGGGGTTGGGGCTGCTGAGCTCGTCCCAGATTTCCCTGGCCGCGTTCCCCTTGACGTTGATTTTTTGGCCGTTCCCGCCGTCGATCGTGAGAAACGTCGACTCGGGCCGGTTGGGGTACGAAACCAGGTTGTAGACGTAGCCGGTTTCCGCGTCGAGAAAGTTCGAGATATCCTGGGGACGCAGGGGATCGGCCGGCGAAACGGGGCTTTTCAGGAACCGCGTGGGATCAATCGGAATGACCATTTTTACCGCCTCCAAAGAAGGATGGAACAGCCGCGACCGGTATTTGACGATAGGCTCTATTGTACATTGTTGGTAGGAAAAGGCGGAATCGGGGAGCGCCTGCCCTCGGGGAGCATCACCTCTCGCTTCTGTTCTTTGAGTGGTGATGTCTGCGAAGCGGGGGCTTGCCCCGGCCGTTTTGAAAAATACCATATGAGCAAGGATTCATCCATCCAATAAGCAGCCAACCGCCGGTCGGCGATCTGCCCCTCACCGAAATTGGCCTGAAAAAGGCTTTATTAAATGAAGCATGAATTGCGCCCGAAAAAAATGGGTTCGCCGGAAATTCCAAACTTTTTACTCCCTTTGCACCGGGGATTTTTACCGGTTATTTTCCCTGAAAATTCCCAACGTCTTAATTGACGGAAAATTGGAATATTGGTTCTTGACAAACGAAAAAACCGGGCTACTATGGTAACGGTACCATATATCTTATGTAAAACCGCATCGGGAATAGGCATGCCGACTCTACGGGACGTGGCGAAGCGGGCGGGTGTTGCACCCATCACGGTTTCGCGGGTAATTAACAACACAAGCTATATCAGCGAAGGAACGAAAAAGCGGGTGGAAGCCGCGATCCGGCAATTGGGGTATGTGCCCAATACCCTGGCGCGAAGTTTGCGCTCCCGGAGGACGTGCACGCTGGCGCTTGTTCTCACCGATATCACCAACCCTTTCTGGACCACCGTCGCCCGGGGCGCGGAAGATGCGGCGAGCAAAGCGGGTTTCAGCATGATGCTGGGGAATACGGACGAATCGGAAGAAAAACAAGCGCGCTATATGAAGGCGCTCCTGGAAAAACAGATTGATGGGATTCTATTTGTCCCTGTGGGAAAAACCCCGGCCTTAATCCGGATGTTGAAACGGCAGGACGTGCCGGTGGTGGTTCTGGATCGTAGAATAACGGGCGACAGGGCGGATGTCGTCCGGTGCGATTCGGAGGGGGGGGCTTACAAACTTACCAATTTATTGCTCTCGCTTGGCCATCGGCGGATTGCCGTGCTGAGCGGTCCGAAGAGTATTTCCACAGCCGAGGATCGCGTACAGGGATATCGAAGAGCCCTTGCGGCACAAGGGGTCCCGATACAACCGGACCTTATGCAATATGGGGCCTTCACCGTGGAGAGCGGCGCGGAGATGGCGGATCGTGTGCTTAAGCTGTCTCCAAGGCCGACCGCCATCTTCGCCGGGAATAACTTTATTGCCATCGGAGCCCTGAAGGTGATGCAAGGACTGCATGTGCGCGTTCCGGAGGATGTGGCCCTGGTCGGGTTTGACGATCTCCCGGCGAATTTGACCATCGATCCGTTTCTGACGGTGGCCAGGCAGCCGGCCTATGAGATGGGTTCACGCGCGGCGGAATTGCTCCTTGCAAGGCTGGACGGAACCGCCCCCCGGGGGTACCAGGAAGTGGTCTTGCCGACGGAGGTCGAAATCCACCATTCCAGCGGATCTGTAGTTTCGGCGCTCTGAGACGAATGGACGCGCCGCCGGAGCCTCTTTTTTTTGGAACGGATATGGTAACGGTACCATATTTTACGGAGGGAAATCATGCGATCCAACAATAAAACCGCCCTGGATGTTCTCCACAAGGATGACCTGATCGTCATCACGGGCGCGGGAGGATTTATCGCCGGAGCGTTGACCCGCTATTTTCATGAGCAGGGGTTTACCCGCATCCGCGCCGTCGACCGGAAGCCCCTGCCTCACTGGTATCAGCGGGTGGCCGGGGTGGAATGCCTCTCCATGGATTTAAGCGAGAAGGACAACTGCGTCCGCGCCGTGGAAGGGGCCGTGGAGGTCTTCAACCTTGCGGCGGACATGGGCGGCATGGGGTTTATCGAGCATTTCCGGGTGGAATGCCTGCGCAGCATCCTGGTCAATACGCATTTGCTGGAGGCGGCGTATCGCGCGGGGGTGAACCGTTACTTCTTTTCCTCCTCGGCCTGCGCCTACAACACGGAACTGCAGCAGGATCCGCATGTGCGGGCGTTGAAAGAATCCGACGCCTATCCGGCCATGGCGGAGCGCGGATACGGCTGGGAAAAACTGATGTCGGAGATATTCTGCCAGGAATATTGGGCCGAACGCCGGCTGGAAACGCACATCGCCCGGTTCCACAACGTCTACGGACCCTTGGGGACGTGGGACGGCGGCCGCGAAAAGGCGCCGGCCGCCATCTGCCGGAAGGTGATCGAGGCAAAGGAATCCGGAAAGCATGAAATTGTCATTTGGGGGGACGGCACCCAGACCCGCAGTTTCATGTACATCGACGATTGTGTCCTGGGAATCGACATGATCATGCATAGCGACCGCCTGATCGCGACGCCGATCAACCTCGGCTCAAGCGAACTCGTGGCGATCAACGAACTGGTGAGCCTGGCGGAGGAGATCGGGGGGGTGAAGCTGAAGCGCTCGTACGACCCGGCGGCCCCGCGCGGCGTGGCCGGCCGGAACAGCGACAACACGTTCATCCAGGAAGTGCTCGGTTGGGAACCGAAGATTCCGTTCAAGGAAGGTTTGACCAAGACGTATCGCTGGATCGAGCAGCAGTACCTGGACCGCAAGGCCGGCAGGCATACCGTCCAGGAAGTCTATTAGTTCCGGCTGCATCGAATGAAAATCCATCGCCAAGTTGCGCGCCGGGAAGAACCAATGGCTAAATCTCGAATGGTGGAAATTACGGACGTCATCAGTCAAATCCCCTACCGGATGGCTTTCGCCGGAGGGTGGATCGATCAGCCTTTTATTTCGCGGCTTAATCCGGAACCGCCGGGTTCGATGGTGGTGGTGGCGCTGGAACCCTCCATCCGCTTTTTGGACCGGAGCGGTATGGCCACAAGCACCCGCGATGTGGCGAAGCGCCTGTGGAACGGCGTTCTCCCCGACCGCGACGCCACGGAATTGATGCGCGAGTTGTATGCCGAGGAAAATAAAAACAAATCCGAACCGTCCGGTTCTCAGGATATGGCGGGGTTGCTTTTCCCCGGCATTAACCGGCTGGATTATGACTTTGCCCATGCGGGGGGGATTTTCCCCATCCATGTGGAATCCAACAACGATCCCGCCATTGCCCGCTGGCTGGAACGTGTGATCCATATGATACCGGTGGCCATGCGTCCGGCCCGCTACAACCCGTTGGAAAAAAAGAATCTTTCCCCTGAGTGGATCGCCCGGTTGGGAAGGAGCGGACGGGATTGTTTTAACGCCATTTTGGCGCGGGATGCGGGCGCGCTGGGCGAGTCCATGAACGAATGCATGCAATGCTGGGAGGTGCTTCTGCCCAATACCGTCGCGCATCCAGAGATCACCGTCGATTTGAAGTCCATTCTGAAATTCTATCAAACGCGCTACGCGGGCGCGATGTATTCCGGCTGCGGCGGCGGATACCTGTATGTGGTCTCGGAAGAGAGCGTCCCGGGCGCCATAAAAGTCAACATCCGGATCCGGAATTGAAAATGAACGATCAAAACGTTTATGTCGCCGGCGATTTTTTCACCATTCATTCCCAAACCATCCGGTTTTTGGAGGAAGCCGCCAAACTGGGCAGGGTTCATGTCCTCCTGTGGGCGGGGGAACCGGAAGCCGCTCTCCCGGACGAATTGGTGAAACTGACGGTGTCCGAGCGCCATTACATCCTGGAGAACAACCGGTACGTCTCCACGGTGACGATTGAGGGAAGCGACACGGGGCGCAGCAGGCTTCCTCTTCGGAACGAGATGCGGCCGGATATCTGGGCGGTGGAGGAAAAAGACGACTCGGCGAGCCGTCGGGCTTTTTGCGAGACGCACGGCATTGAGTACCGGGTCATTGAACCCCGCGACCTGAAGGGCTTTCCCCAAATTCCAGCCCCGCAACCGCCTTCCGGGAGAAGGAAGGTTTTGGTCACCGGTTGCTTCGATTGGTTTCATTCCGGTCATGTCCGTTTTTTTGAAGAGGCGTCCGCCTATGGGGACCTGTATGTGGTGGTCGGCAGCGACAGCAATCTGCGCCTTTTAAAAGGAGAAGGCCACCCTTTGTTCCCCCAGGAAGAGCGGCGCTATGTGGTGCAATCCGTCCGGTTCGTCACCCAGGCGCTTATCTCCACCGGCACGGGCTGGATGGACGCCGAACCGGAAATCCAGCGCATTCAGCCGGATATTTACCTCGTCAACGAGGATGGGGACCAGCCCGATAAGAGGGATTTCTGCGTGCAGCATGGATTGGAATATATGGTCCTGAAGAGGGAGCCGAAATCCGGCTTGCCTCCCCGGCGAAGCACGGATCTGAGGGGTTTCTGATGGCAAGGCGGGAGCGCGGAATGTATTATGCCGTGATCATGGCGGGCGGAAGCGGAACGCGGTTATGGCCGATGAGCCGCCGCAACCGCCCCAAGCAATCGCTGAAGCTGATTGGAGAGCGGACGCTTTTCCAGCAGGCTGTGGACCGCCTGAGCCCCGTCTTCCCGCCCGACCGGATCCTGGTTGTCACAAAATCGGCTCATGTCCCCTTGTTGCAGCCTCAAACCCCTGATCTGATCATTGATAATTTCATCGTCGAACCGCTGGGGCGGGGGACCGCTCCGGCCCTGGGCCTTGCGGCCGTTCACCTGCGGCAGCGCGATCCGGACGCCGTGATGGCCGTCCTGACCGCGGACCACTGCATCGCCGATATCCCCGCATTTCATCAAGTGCTGGCGGGCGCGCAGTCCGCCGCGGAGGAAGGGTATCTGGTCACGCTTGGGATCCCGCCCACCTTCCCCGCCACGGGTTATGGATACATCCAAAAGGGGGAAATCCTTTCGGGGGAATCGGACCAACCGGTTTATCGGGTGAAACGATTCACCGAGAAACCGGATGCCCAGGAAGCGGCGGAGATGGTTTCCGGCGGAGAATTCCTCTGGAACAGCGGCATGTTCATCTGGCGGGCGAGCCGGCTGCTGGAGGAGCTGCAACGGCAGATGCCCGGGTTCCATTCCCAATTGCTTGAAGTCGAGGCTTCGATGCGGGATCCGCGGGAATACGCCGCGACCCTGGCGCGGGTCTGGCCGCAGGTGGGCGAACAAACCATCGATTACGGAGTCATGGAAGGCGCGCGCAATACGGTGGTGATTCCCGCCCGGATCGGCTGGATCGACGTGGGAAGTTGGTCGAGCCTTTTCGACCTGTTGCCGCGCGACCCGGCGGGAAACGTACTGATCGGCCCCCACCAAACCGTGGATACGCGCGATACGCTGGTGATGGGCGCCAAGCGCCTGATCGCCACCATTGGGGTTGACAACCTGGTGATCGTCGACACGGACGACGCCTTGCTCGTGTGCGCGAAGGAGAGGGTGCAGGATGTGCGGATCATCGTCAAGCAATTGGAGAACGCAAAGCACACCGAATGGATCTAGGCGAACGCCGCCGCCCGTTTCCGTGAGTCTTCCGAATGGAGTGTATTCCCATGCCGCCTGATACGTCATCGCCCGCCCGCGCGGGCATCCCGGGGGAACCCGCGGCCGAAGCCGCACCCGTCGTGGAAATGCGGAACATCCGCAAGAACTTTGCCGCCGTCCGGGCGCTGCGCGGGATTGACCTGGTATTGCACCACAACGAAATATTGGGGCTGGTGGGCGACAACGCCGCCGGCAAATCCACCCTGATGAAGGTGCTCAGCGGGGCCTATATCCCCGATGAAGGGGAGATCTTTATCGAAGGCCGGAAAGTCGAAATCAACAACCCCTTGCACGCGCGCCATCTGGGAATCGAGATGGTGTATCAGGACCTGGCCCTGATCAACCACCTGGACGTGTCCGCCAATGTTTTCCTGGGGCGGGAAAAGATGTCCGCCCGGCTGGGCCGGATCGGAGTGGTGGACAAGCGTTACATGGAACAAGAGACGCGGCGCCTGCTGGATCGCTTAAGGATCGATATCTCCTCCGTGCGGCTGGATGTGGAACGCCTGTCCGGCGGCCAGCGCCAATCGGTGGCCATCGCCCGCGCGACGGCGTTCAACGCCAAGGTCATCATCATGGACGAGCCCACCGCGGCCCTGAGCGTGGCGGCGATCGGCAAGGTGCTCGACCTGGTGCGGGCGCTCAAGGCGCAGGGCAGTTCGATCATCGTCATCAGCCACCGCCTGGAGGACATCTACCAGGTCTGCGACCGGATGGTGGTGCTGCGCCACGGGTGCAAAGTCTGCGACTATCCCGTCGCCGGCGACCTGCACGAATTCCACGAGCGGGTGGTGGCCTACATCGTCGGCGCCCGGAATGATTTTCCCGAGGCGGCCGTTGAGCCCGGCCAAAAATCCACCCAAACGGGAGAGCAGTCATGAGTGAAAGGACAGCGAAACACATCAGCAAAGGGGCCGCCGAGGTCCGCGAAGCGCCGGGGCGATCCAGGAATGCGCTGGACAGGTTTCTCACCTTCGCCGCGGTGATAGCGCTGTTCATCTTTTTTTCGTTTACGGCCAGGAATTTTTTCAGCGTCCGGAGCGTCCTCAGCCTCGCCCTGCAGACCAGCGCGGTGACCATCATGGGCATCGGGGTGACCTTTGCCATCATTTCGGGCGGGGTGGATCTCTCCATCGGATCGGTCGTTGCGCTTTCCGGGACGGTGGCCGTGATGGCCGCGATTGCCGGAGTCCCGGTTTGGATCAGCATGCTGCTCGGCCTGCTGATCGGAGTGGTCTGCGGTTTGCTCAACGGGTTGATGGTCACCCGCTTGAAGCTGCCGCCGTTCATCGCGACTCTCGGCATGATGATGGTCGCCCGCGGGGTCGCCCTCACGATCACGAACGCCAACGCGTGGCCGGCGCCGGAGGCCTTCGGCGCCCTGGGGAACAACACCATCTTCGGAACCGGGCAGGAATTCCCCGGGATCCCCATCCCGGTGCTGATCATGATCGGGGTGGCCTTTCTCTTTCACTTCATCCTGAGCCAGACGCGGATCGGCCGGTACACCTACGCGGTGGGATCGAACGAGGAGGCGGCGCGGCTGGCCGGGATCAAGGTCGGTCAGGTTAAGGTCATCAGCTACGTCATCTGCGGGACCCTCGCGGCCCTGGTCGGCATCATCCTCGCCTCACGGATGGTCACCTCCCAGCCCAACAGCGCCATCGGCTACGAGATGAACGCCATCGCCGCCGCCGTCATCGGCGGCACGAGCTTCATGGGGGGCATGGGCACGGTGGGAGGAACGGTGATCGGGTCGTTCATCATCGGGATTCTCACCGTCGGGCTGACGATGGCGGGGGCAAACTACTTCATGCAGCAGATTGTCATCGGCCTCGTCGTCATCGGCGCCGTGACGGTCGACCAGCTCCGGAGCCGCAAGTGAGAAACGGCCCCGTCCGTGCCGGCGCGTCGAGGAGGTTTCCTATTCGGGTAACCCGGTCCGCCTGGACCGAGCGCAAGCCAAGACAAAGGAGAAGCTTATGAAGAAGATGCGGTTCATTTCGATAGGACTGGCCGTCCTTTCCATGGTGTTGCTCAGCGCCTGCGGAGCAACCGGTGGAGCCAAGGCCGCCGAGGGCGGGGAGATTGCGGTCATCGTCAAGACCGGCAACTCCAGCTTTTGGCAGAACGTGCAGACGGGTGCGATCGATGCGCAGAACGAGCTCAAGGCGCAGACACCGAAACTCTCGGTCACCTTCCTGGGCCCCCAGTCCGAGAGCAACGTGAACGAGGAGATCGGCATGGTCGAGAGCGCCATTGACCGCGGCGTCAAGGCGATCGTGCTTGCTCCCTCGGACGTGAATGCCCTCATCCCGGCCGTGAAAAAGGCCAAGGACGCGGGGATCCCCGTCATCATCATCGACTCGCTGCTGGCCGGTGACGAGGCCAACTATGCCTCGTTCCTTGCCACCGACAACAAGGCGGCGGGAGAAGCGTGCGCCAAGGCGATGATCGACGGCGTGAAGGCCATGACCGGCAGCGACACCGGGAAGATCGCCGTGATGTCGTACGTCGCCGGCGTCGGTTCCGAGATCGGGCGGGTGGGCGGATTCAAGGACTATATCGCCGCGAACTCGAAACTGGAAATCGTCACGACCCAGTACTCCAACGCGGATATGCCCACCGCGCTCAACCAGACCACGGATGTGCTGAATGCCAACCCCGACCTGGTCGGCATCTTCGGCGCCAACGAACCGACCGCCATCGGCATGGCCCGCGCGATCGCGACCGCGGGTCTCTCGGGGAAGATCGTGGCGATCGGCTTCGACGGCAACAGCGCGCTGCAGGAGTTCGTCCGGGACGGCACGCTGCTGGCCATCGCCGTTCAAAGCTCCTACAATATGGGCTACCTGGGAGTCAAGACCGCCTATGAAGTCGCCTTCCTGGGCAAGACGGTTGCCAAGACTTTGGACACCGGATTCCTGATGGTGACCAAGGACAACATTGATTCCAAGGAAGCCAAGAACGTGCTCTATTAAGTTCCCGTTCCGGGAGGAGAAAGTGCGATGCCCCCCGCTTTGTTCCCGCGAGGGGTGATTGAGCGGTTCCCTCCTTTCTGGCATGAGCGGGTAGGTCTGGAGCGATTGCGCTCCAGCCTACCCGCTCCGAGAATCCTGAAAATGCGGAAGCCGAACCCGGCCAAAGGAGGGGCTCCCGCGGATTGAGGCCGTCCCTTCCATTATTATCTTTTCGAATAGAATTGCATTGAGATACGTCCCGTGGGCATGGGGGGTGAGCCCCGCCTGGCGTCAGCCGTGCGTGCCGGCAACAGGCCAACCGACATCGACGAAAGGCGGTTTCATCGCATGATCCTCCAAGGCATTCTCAATCCGCAGATCAATTCGCTGCTTTCCCGCGTCCGGCATACCAACATGCTGGTGATCGCCGACCGGGGGTTCCCTTTCTGGCCGGCGATCGAGACGGTCGATATATCCCTGGTGGACGGCATTCCAACCGTGCTGCAGGTGCTGGACGCAATCCGCCCCAATTTTCATATCGCTCAGATCCACATGGCGCAAGAGTTCCTCGACCAGAACGGGCCGGACGTGCAAGCCCGATTCGCGCAAAGCGCCGCCGGCATCCCCGTAGTCTACGAGCCGCACATCGAGTTTAAAAAACGGGTGCCGCAAGCCATCGGATTGATCCGTACGGCGGATACGATCCAGTATGCCAATATGATTCTGATTTCGGGATGAAGGCCTCTCCGCTACGCCGGCAGGTCCTGCCGGCGTTATGCTCGTCTCCCGTTATGGTGGGGATATCGGGAGGTTGCGGCATCCTGTTGGGAGCAATGATCGGCGCCTTTTTCCGCTTCCCCATCGCCATCGGCCACGCGACGCCGCCCTCTACCTTCCCGCGCGGCTTAATGGGTTAATCCTCCCATGCACTGTGATCCGGGACCGGATATCCGGAACCGGGATGAAGCCGCCCTGCAGTGAAAAAGCGCGGCGCATCCGAAAAATCCCGCCTGAATGACGCCCTTCGGATGTGCCCTTTCCACCCGGCAACGGATGGGAATAGCTGATGCCATGCGACGAAGACGGATTTTATCGTTGGGGTTGGATGGATTCCGCCTGCCGGTAAGTTTTTTTTTGAAAAGGGCTGGCAAACCAAATGAACGCTAAAAAAAAGCCGCCGCTCTTCGCATCCCTCGCCGACTCGGAAGACGTGGATGTTTTTCGGCGGGACATCGTGTTGTCCATGACCGTGATCATGGGGTTCATCGGATGGCTGACGCTCTGGGCATCCCTGCATTTTCATCAAACGGGATTTTTTTTGGTGACCGTTTTCCTGCTGGGAGGCGCGCTCGGGAGCGCCAAATTGAGCTCGGTTCACCGGCGGGGGGCTCTGGTTTGCCTTACGCTGACCCTTATGAGCGCCATTGTCTGCTGGAAGCTTTTTTTTCCGGACAGCCCGGCGCAGTATTTTTTCCCGCTGGTCGTGATCGCCGCCGGATTGCTGGAATTAACCTGGAGCGTCTTCCTGGTGGCTGCGCTGGCCAGCCTGGCAGTGGCCGGCGTCGCCCGCCTGCAGGGCGCCGGCTGGCTGGATTATTCCGAAATCCTCGTTCCGAATTTCCTCATCTATTTGACCGCCTTCGTCATTTGGCTGAGCGCGCGCCAACTGGTCGCGGCCCTGGGCTGGATGCGCGCCACGTACCTGCAGGCCCGGACGCTTCTGGAACAATTGCGCGCCGAGCGCGCGTCGCAAGCCCGCACGCTCAAGCAACTGGAGGATGCCTACCAGCGCATTGAAAAAATGAATTATGCGTTGATCGAAGCCTGCAGCGCCGCCGAGGAGGCGCGCCGGCTCAAGACGGCGTTCGCCGCCAATATCAGCCACGAACTTCGCACACCCTTGAACATCATTATCGGCTTCAGCGAAACCATGGCCAATGCGCCGGAAACCTATGCGGGGGTCGGGTGGTCCCCCGTTCTGCGCGGCGATATAGAGCAGATTTACCAAAGCAGCCGGCACCTGCTGTCGCTGATAGACGATATTCTCGATCTGACGGCGATGGACATGCGCCGGTTGGGAATGACCGTCGAGGAGACCGCCATCGAACAAGTCATCGCGGAATCCGTGGCGATGATGGAGGACCTCTTCCATGCCAAGCGGTTGTATTTGCGGGTTAAGGCTGCGCCGGGTCTGCCAAAGGTGCGAATCGATGCCACGCGGATTCGCCAGGTGCTGATCAACCTTTTAACCAACGCCAGCCGGTTTACGACCACCGGCGGCGTGACCATCACCGCGCAAATGAAGGGGCGTTCGGTGCAGGTGGCGGTGGCCGACACCGGCATCGGCATTGCGGCCGAAGATACCGCCAAAGTCTTCGATGAATTCGGCCAGGTGGACAGTTCCATCCGCCGCAAACACGAAGGCTCCGGTTTGGGGGTCCCGCTCAGCAAACGGCTGGTAGAACTGCACAACGGGCGGATGTGGTTGGAAAGCCAGCCAGGCCAGGGTTCGACGTTTTATTTCACACTGCCGGTCGGTGGCGACAGGCAATCCGGACTGGAGCGGGACGACTGGACTCAAGCCGGGCCGCCGGACCGCAAGACCGTGCTCATCGTGGAACCGGATTTGATCCTGCTGAACACGGTCCGGCGTCATTTGAGCCAGTACGAAGTGGTCGCAGTAAAACGCACGGCCGGCCTGCCGGAATTGATCGAACGGTACCGGCCCGCAGCGTTGATCGTCGACCGCCAGGGCGCGGAAAATGCCGAACAGGGTTTGCCCGTGCCGCCGGATCTGCCCGTCATTACCGTTCAGCTTCCGGGTCAACTGTTGGGGGCTCAGAGGCTGGGAGTCCGGGATTTCCTGCTCAAACCCGTCACGCGGCAGCGGTTGTTCGAAGCAATCGACGGACTGGACCATCCGGTTCGGAGCGTGCTGGTCGTGGACGAAGATCCGGCGCTGGTGGATTTGGTCAGCCGGATGTTGCAGGCCGGCGGATCCTTCTGCATTTCCAAAGCCTGGAGCGGCGAGGAGGCTTTGACTCAAATGCGGCGGGAACCGGTGGATCTGGTGCTGCTGGATTGGTTGAAAACCGGGGCCACCGGCTTGACGGTGGTGGAGGAAATGCGGAAAAGCCCCGGCCTGGCGGATATCCCTGTGATCATGCTGGGAAATGAATCCCCGATCCTGAACCGGTCCGCCGAAGGTTTGGATCTGAGATTGCTTCGCGGGGAACAGGCGTCGGTGGCGGAAGTGGTTAAATATCTGGAAATTCTGATCGGGGCGCTGCCTAGGCGGGGATTGCCGGATTTAGAAGACGTTCAACCTGCGCCAGCAACGCCAACCGTTCCACCGGCTTCTTGAGATATGCGTCCGCCCCGAGCGATAGCGCCAGGTCGGATTCCTTGAGAACCGAACAGATGATAACGGGCGTTTTGGCCGTCTCCGGATTCTCTTTCAGAGTGCGCAATACCTGCCAGCCGTCCAGGTTGGGCATCATCACGTCCAGGATGATCACCGCCGGACGGCTTTCGTTAACCAGTGAGAGGACCTCCGTGCCGCTGCTGGCCTTGATGATTTCATAGTGCTGGGGAGTCAGGTATCTTTCAAATAACTGAAGGATCGCCGGATTATCGTCGATCACCAGCACCCGGGTCTGGCCTCCCAAGGGCAGGCGGATACACACCCGCCATTCAAGATCCTGCCCGCCTTCCACCGATAAGACTCCCCCTTGTCTGTCAATTAAAAGGCGGGGCGCTTCCCAATCATTTTTCCCCGGGCGGACAACGCCGGCCGGGGCGTGCAGTTGAATCTCGATGAATTCGCCCTGCCGAACCGCGGTCAAGCGGATCGGGCCGGTATTCTGTTGAATGAGCAAACGAACGGTTATCAGCAGTGCTTGGCGGGCCATGGTGGTGTCCACGAGCACCGGAGGCAAAGAATCCGGCAAGTCCACCAGGATGGCGGCCTGCTGCGGTGCCAGCGCCGCTTTCAGCAGGCTGAGCGCGTCATCGATCAGGCTGCGCACTTCACAGGCCTGACGGACAAGCTCCCATTGATCCAACTCGCTTTCCAGCTCCGGCGCAGGAACGGGAGCTGCCGGTTCCACCGGCGATGCGGTCGTCGATTCTTCGCCGTGACGTGTCCGGAGGACCGAGGCAAGCGCCTCCAACCCCCTTTGGATTTCGCGCTGGAGTTGCCGGCGGCTTAATCCTAATTCGCTTTCGACCTGCCCGACCGTCATTTCCTGCACATACCGGTAGCGGAGGGCTAAATAGCTGCGCCAATCCGGCGACCGGGAAGGCATGCCCTGCGGCGGACGCAGCATTTCAATCGTTTCCTTTAGAAGGCTCCGCAGTTTCTGGGCGTGCGTTGCGCGGTTCACCGTGTCCGAGCCGCCCGTGAGATGCGGCAGGAGAGGGTGGACTTCCAGATAGGCCGTATCGTACAAATGTTCCAGGGCGTCTTTGACGAGTTTTCGAAAATCAGCGGATTCCATAGGCATGGCGCGACTCTGGCGCGATCGTGGCGCAAGGGATTTTAGGAACTATATACCATGACACTGTGAAAAACAGCAATCCGCCGTGTTTTAGGTTGCCAAAGGCGGATTCCAACAGGTGCGCTGGAAAGCCCGTCGGCGAACATTTCGTATCCGCTCTTTTTTCCACCAACGGACAAGCATAAAGCGCGAGCCTGTTAGGAGGTGTCGAACCAAAAAGCATATACATTTTGTTCATCCTTTGTTCATCAGAGCTTCAAGCGCGTTCATCCTAAAGGAGGAAGAAAAATGCACAAGCGCATTTTGAAAATCGCGGGTTTGTTGGCTGTGGCGGCGATCGTTCTGGCCGCTTGCGGCCCAGCGGCCGGCCCGGTGGTCGTCACCCAGATGGTGGGGGGCACGCCGCAGGTGATCACCGTTACATCGGAACCCACTGAAAACCCGTACGATGACAATGCTCCCATCACCGTCTGGATTGACCAGGACCGCCAGCCGTACATCGATGCCTATAAAGCGGCGAATCCCGATAAGGCCAGTCTCATCCAAGAGGCCATCGTGGACCGGGAACAGTTCCCGTCCAAAGTCCTGCTCTTCAACAACACCGATCAGGGCTGGCCGGATGTAGTCTTCGCCGAGCCGCGGCTGGTCGGACGCGTGGCCGATGCGGCCCACAACTTCCCGCTCGACCTCAAACCGTGGATCCCCGCCGAGACCTTGAACAATTACGACGGCATGGCCGGCTGCACCTTCGGCGATGCGATCTACTGCGTGCGCAACGACCTGGCTCAGTTCGTTCTATACTACAACAAGCCGGTCATGGACCAGTTCGGGTATGCCGTCCCCACGACGTTCGAAGAACTGCAAGCCCTGAGCGACAAGGTCGCCCAGGAGCATCCCGGCTATGTGTTGGGCACCTTCGGCGACGGGTGGACGTTCCTCTCCTTCTTCGAAGCCAGCGGCTGCCCGACCCACGAATTGGTGGACGACAACACGATCAACATCAATATGAGCGACCCGCGCTGCATCCGCGCCGCGAAACTGGTGGACCACATGATCGCGAACAAGACCCTGTGGAACACCGATTTCTTCGACGCGACCTTTGTCACGCAGCAGAACGAGAACAAGGTCCTGATGGTCTCCATGGCCTCGTGGGCGTGGGGCGTCTTCAACGGCACGTACTACAAGACCCCCGATCATCAGCTGGGCGTCGCTGCCCCGCTGAAATGGGCGGATCAGGAAAAACCGTCCGCTCCGGCGATGGGCGGCGCGGCGTGGACCGTTTCGCGCCACACCAAGAACCCCAAGCTGGCCGCGGAGCTGGTCGTCTGGCTCACCACCAGTGAAGAACTGTGGGCGACCATCCCGAACTTCCCGGCTTACCGGCCGATCCAGGCTTTGTTCCAAACCCAGGTCTCCAGCAATGCCATTTTTGCCAACGACCCGTTCCCGGTAATGCAGGAAGCGGCGGGCAACCTTACGCCGTTGGACAAGTGGCCGCGCTTTGACCTCATCAGCCCGTTATCCCAGGTGGTCAAGGGCGCCTATCAGGACAAGGCGACGATCGAATCGGTTCTGTCAAAGGTGTTCGATCTGCTCTCTCCATTGGCACAAACCGAAGGGTATAACGTCATCTCCAAATAACGGAATCCGGGGAAAAGTCCAACCCCATCTCCTGTTCTCCTCCTTCTTTTTGAGCCCCCTTCCCGCATCTTGGTTGCGGGAAGGGGGCCGAAGGAACGGCGGCCGGACAGACCTTGATCCCCAAGCGGGATGGAAGGGTTGGACAAAGGAGTAATGGTCATGTCCCATTTGATATCCAAGGCCGCTTCCGGCTTGAACTATAAATGGCGGCGAAGTCTGAGCACCTATCTCTTTGCCTTGCCGTATTTTTTGTTCATGGTGGCCTTTGGTCTCGGACCGGGGATTTATGCGTTTTTGATCAGTTTTGCCGATTTTAAATCCGGTGTGCCGCGCTATTTTGCGGCCGGATTGAAGAACTATGTCACGGCCTTTTCCGACTTTCGCTTCCTCGACACGATGACCAACATTGCGGAGTTCCTGGTGGTTTCGGTGCCGTTGGGGATCGCCCTGGTCGTGCTGATCGCCTTGTTGCTGCACATGCGACCCGGCCGGCTTTCCTCCGCTTTGCGCACCCTCTATTTCATTCCCGGCGCGGTGACGGGGCCGGCGCTCCTGCTGCTGGCCATCTTTATGTTCTCCCCGGCGATGAGCCCCTTCGGGTTCATCCAGCGCGCCCTTGGCTACGATAGTTTCGACTTGCTCATTGCTCCGGAGCGTCTGCCCATTATCTTCACCGTCATCGGGTTCTTCTCCGGCGCGGGCATGTGGATCGCCATTCAGTACGGCGCTTTGGAAGGTGTTTCCACCGAAGTCCTGGAAGCCGCCAAGATCGACGGATGCAACGCCTGGCAACAGGCTTTGTACATTAAATTCCCGCTGATCCGGCCGTATATCATTTACCAATTTATTCTGATTTTTGCCGGCAATATTCAACTGTTTGTGGAGCCGCAGCTGATGGGCACAACCTGGATCAGCGCCAATGTGCCCCAGCAATGGGCGCCCAACCAGCTGGCATACTCCTTTGCTTTTGATTTGGGCAATTTCGGCGCGGCCGCGGCGATGTCGCTGTTGATGCTGGCGGTTGGCCTGGGCGCCGCCTATTTCGTCATTCGCTGGACGGGCTTTTTCGATATTAAAGCCTAAGGGAACAGGATTCTTCCGATCAAGGAGCGTTACGCCATGTCTGAAACGACCCCCCTCACGGACGCCACGCCAACCGCCTTGCAGCGGTTAAAAGTTTTCAGCCGGCGGACATTCGGTGATATTGGACCCGTCGGCTACTTCCTGCGTTTCGCGATATTGCTGCTGTTCGCGCTTTACTTTGGCTTGCCGCTCCTCTGGCTGCTGCTCGCGCCATCCAAGGACCAATTTGAGATCATTTCGCTCAATCCGCTCGCGTTTGGTTCATGGACTACGGTTATCGAATCTTGGAAGAATGTAAACGCCTATGTGCATGGCGAGATCTGGTTGTGGTTTGGAAACTCGGTTATCTACGTGGTATCGTCGCTGTTGATCGGCATGGCCATCAGCATTCCGGCGGGATATATCCTGGCCGTGGCGCGCTTTCCCGGCCGGATCCCGCTGCTGTGGCTCACACTGATCACTATGCTCCTGCCTCCCTCGGCGATGGTCCTGCCGCTGTTCCTGGAGTTGAATCTGGTGCATTTGATCAATACCGCCTGGGCGGTCATTCTGCCGGCTTGTTTTTTCCCGTTCGGCGTCTATCTGACGTACGTGTATTACAGTTCCAGTCTGCCGGTGGATCTGTTGGACGCGGCGCGGGTGGACGGCTGTTCGGAGTGGTTGTTGTTCCGCTTTATCGGCCTGCCGCTGGCCAAACCTCTGCTCGGCCTGCTGGCGTTCATCAGCTTCAACGCCAACTGGAACAACTTCTTCGGCCCCTGGGTGATGTTAAACAACAGCAAGCTCTACAACCTGCCCGTCGGCCTGCAATCGATGATCGCCAGCACCTCGGCCATCCGGCCCGGTTTTAATACCACTCCCGGGCTGCTTAAATTCCAACAGGCCGACGCGGCCATGGCCGGGCTGATCATGATCGTGCCCGTGGTGATCGTGTTTCTGATTTCGCAACGATACGTCGTCGGAGGCGCGTTCACGGGCTCCGTCAAAGGTTGACCCAACCCCGGCAGGCGCCCCGTGAGTCTTGACACCGGCCCGTACGATATCATCTTCATCGGCCATATGTGTTTCGATGAGGTGCTGCCCTATCGCGGGGCACAGCGCGTCGCGCCCGGCAGCGCCGTGCTGTGCGGCGCTCTGGCGGCGGCCCGCGTGGGCGGAAACGTGGCGGTGGTCACCCGCCTGGCGCCGCAGGATCAATACATCCTGGGAGCCTTTTGGCAGAACAGCATCGCGGTGCATGCCATCCCTTCCGCAGAAACCACGTACATGCGGGTGCTTCACTCGACTCCCCACGTAGATGAGCGTGAAATTTATCAACTGGCCAATGCCGGCTTCTTCTCGCTCGGCGACCTGCCGCCGCTGGCCGCGCACCGGGTGCATTTGGCCGGCGTCACGGACCAGGAATTTGATTTGGATTTTATCCGCGGGTTAAAAGAAAAGGGCCACAGCCTTTCAGCGGATATGCAGAGTTTCGTGCGGCAGGTGGAAGCGGATACGGGCCGCATCGTGCTTCGGGACGTGCCGGCCAAACAGGAGATCGTCCGTCAATTGGACATGGTCAAACTGGATGCGGTGGAAGCGAAAGTGCTGACCGGCAAAGACGACCTGGAACAGGCGGCCCGGATCGTGGAAAGCTGGGGCTGTGGGGAGGTCGTCATCACCCGCTCCGACGGCGTGTTGGCGCTTGTCGGGGGAACGCGATATTACGAAAAGTTCACGAACCGGAGCGTGGTGGGACGGACCGGGAGGGGCGATACCGCCTTCGCGGCCTATCTGGTCCGCCGCCCGGACCACGACCCCGGCGAGTCGCTCAAGTTCGCCGCGGCCCTGGTGTCGATCAAAATGGAGACTCCCGGTCCATTTGTTGGAACCCTGGAGGCAGTGCTGGCCCGAATGCGGTAAAGGAGCGAGGAACGGAGCATGCATCTTTCCAAAACACCATTAACTTATTTTAAGGGAGATCCTTGGACCATCGAAGAAACGGATTTTAGTCCCGCGTATCAGCGGGTTTCCGAATCCGTTTTTTCCGTGGCCAACGAGTTCATGGGGGTGCGCGGTTATTTTGAAGAAGGCTACAGCGGCGACCATCTGCAGGGCAGTTACTTTAATCATCTCTACGAGTTGATGGACATCCGCCACGACCAGGTGTTCAAAGGCTTTGTCACCCAGGGCGCGGCGATGATTAACGCGGTCGACTGGCTCTATGTGCGCCTTTGGGTGGACGGTGAACCGCTCGACCTGGCCAAGTCGAAATTTTCGGGTTTCACCCGGCGGCTTGATATGCGCCGGGGAATCGTCTCGCGCGAATTTACGTGGGAGACGGCGGGCGGCAAACAACTTCACGTAAGCTTTGAGCGCTTCACGGACATGCAGTCCACCCGCATCGGCTGTCAGCGCATCACCGTGAAAGCGTTGAATTTCTCCGGCGAAGTTAAGTTCCGCTGCGGCCTGGATTTCAACACCCATTACGAAATCGGCGCCGGCTGGGATCAGACGGAAAAGGGCGGAGCTCCGAAGAGCGGGCAGATCATCAACTTCTGGACCTGCACCCGCAAGGGCCCGGTCGGCGACGGGTGGGCCATCCAGGCGCGGACAACCCGCAGCGGGCACCAATTATTTTCCGGTTTCCGGCTTCGTTCGCAACAGGCTCTGAATCCCGCGCTCGTCCAGGAGGAAAAATTCATCGGCGTGGATTTCGTCCTGCCGGTGCAACAAGGAGTCGCCGCCGGCGTGGATAAGCTGGTGGTGAACGATTGGTGCAAGAGCGGGGATGAAGCGAGCCTCTGGAACCGCGGCCGGGAGGCGCTTTCCCGTCAATATGAAGCCGCGACCTATGACAGCGCGATGGCGGAACACACGGCCTTCTGGGAAAAAGTTTGGGACGTCATGGATATCGAGATCGACGGCGACCCGGACGTGCTGCAGGGCTTGCGCTTCTCGTGCTTCCAGACGTATCAGACCTACCATGGCGAGAGCGCCGACCTCAACGCGCTGTGCAAGGGGTTGACCGGCGAGGTGTACTTCGGCTGGGTATTCTGGGACAGCGAAATCTACAGCCACCGGATGATGATGTTCGTCGATCCGCCGGCGGCCAAGAAGCTGCTGCTGTACCGGCACCGTCACCTGGCCCAGGCGCTGGAGCGGGCCCGGCAGCTGGATTGCGAAGGCGCGCGGTTTCCGTTCGCCACCATCACCGGCACCGAAGACAGCGGCACCTGGCAGCATGTCGACCTGGAAATCCACGCCGATCTGGCCGTGGCGTATGCCATTTGGCATCACCACCGGATTTGCCGGGACAGGGAATTTCTATACCGCGAAGGCGTGGAAATGCTGTTGCAGATTTGCCGTTTCCTGGCCAGCGCCGGCGGGTGGAGCCCGGTGCGCGGGGATTTCGGCTTCTACGGCGTGATGGGTCCGGATGAATTCCACATGATGGTCAATCACAACTGCTATACCAATGTCATGGGGAAGAAGGCGTTTGAATTCACGCTCGGCGTGCTGGCGGAGATGCAGCGGGAAGCGCCCGACCTGTATCAGCAGGCGGTTTCGAAAACGGAACTGAAACCGGAGGAACCCGGGCAATGGAAGGAAATGGCCGCCAAGATGCGGATTCCCAAAGATGACCGCACCGGGGTTTTCGAGCAACACGACGGCTATTTTGACCTGCCGCATGTGGACCTTAAGCATTTTCCGCCGGAACAGATCCCGCTCTACAAGCATTGGGCTTACATTAAAATTTTCCGGAACAATATCATCAAGCAGCCGGATGTGCTGAACCTGATGTATTTTTACAGCCAGGATTACACGGCGGAAGAGAAGCGCGCGAACTACGAATTTTATGAATCCCGGACGATTCACGAATCGTCATTATCGCCTTCCTTGCATGCCATTCTGGCGGTCGAATTGGGCAAACTGGACGAAGCCTACGACTTCTTCCGGTGCGGCGCGCGCTTGGACCTCGACAATTACAACCGCAACACCGACCAGGGCCTGCATGTGACCTCCGCGGCGGGCGTGTGGGCCAGCATGATTTTCGGATTTGGCGGGATGCGCACCGACGGCGATGTCCTGGAGTTCAGGCCCGCACTTCCGGCCCGGTGGAAATCATACCGGTTCCGGGTATGGTATCAGGGCGCAATCCTCGAAGTCCGGATGGACGGCAAGGGGGCGGAATTCCGGATTGTGAGCGGCCCGGCGGTAACGATCCGGGTGTCTGGGAAGAATTATGCGCTCGAGGCCCGGCCGATCGTTATCCCTATACTGCCGATTTCTTAAGGGTGGCATATCCTGAAAGGATCATTCCCATCAAGGAGTTAATATGAACACCGCCAAGAATACTACAGCCCTCGATGTTCTGCGGAAGGACGATCTTATCGTCATCGCCGGAGCCGGCGGATTCATTGCCGGGGCGTTGACGCGCCACTTCCACGATCAAGGGTTCACCCGTATCCGCGCCATTGACCGGAAGCCCCTGCCGCACTGGTATCAGCGCGTGCCCGGAGTGGAATGCCTGTGCATGGACCTGAGCGAGAAAGACAACTGCATCCGCGCCGTGGAGGGAGCGGTGGAGGTCTTCAATCTGGCGGCGGATATGGGCGGCATGGGGTTTATCGAGCACTTCCGGGTGGAATGCCTGCGCAGCATCCTGGTTAATACGCATATGCTGGAGGCGGCCTACCGCGCGGGCGTGCGACGGTATTTCTTTTCTTCTTCGGCTTGCGCCTATAACACCGATCTGCAGCAGGACCCGCACGTGCGCGCCTTGAAGGAATCGGACGCCTATCCGGCCATGGCGGAGCGGGGCTACGGCTGGGAAAAACTGATGTCGGAAATGTTCTGTCAGGAATACACGGCCGAACGCCATCTGGAAACGCACATCGCCCGATTCCACAACGTTTACGGACCCCTGGGCACCTGGGATGGCGGGCGCGAAAAAGCGCCGGCGGCCATCTGCCGGAAGGTGATCGAAGCGAAGGAATCCGGGAAGCATGAGATCGTCATCTGGGGGGATGGGACGCAAACGAGGAGTTTCATGTATATCGACGACTGCGTCAGGGGAATCGACATGATCATGCATTGCGACCGCCTGATCGCGACGCCGGTCAATCTCGGCTCCAGCGAGCTGGTAGCCATCCATGAGCTGGTGAACCTGGCGGAGGAAATCGGCGGCGTCAAACTGGAGCGCAAATTCGACCCGACCGCGCCGCGCGGGGTGGCCGGGCGGAACAGCGACAATACGTTTATCAAGCAGGTGCTGAACTGGGAGCCCGCCATCCCGTTCCGCGACGGGCTCCGGAAAACGTACGCCTGGATCGAGACGCAATTCCAGGATCGCAAGGCGGGCCGGCATACCGTCCAGGAAGTGTACTAGTCCTTTCCCGTCCAAGGGGAATTCCTTTGGGTTTGCGCCAGGATGGCCTCATGACCAAATCGCGGGTGATCGAAATCACGGAAGTCATCAGTCAAATCCCCTATCGCATGGCATTCGCCGGAGGATGGATCGATCAGCCTTTCATCTCCCGGCTCAATCCGGAACCGCCGGGTTCGATGGTTGTGGTGGCGCTCGAACCCACCAGCCGCTACCTGGATCGGTGCGGGATGGCCACGAGCACGCGCGAAGTGGCGAAGCGGCTGTGGAACGGCGTTCTTCCCAACCGCGACCCGGCGCAATTGATGCGCGAGTTATACGCGGAGGAGAACAGGGATAAACCGGAGCCATCCGGCTCGCAGGATATGGCGGGAATTGTGTTTCCCGGCATCAACCGGTTGGATTACGAAAAGGCATTTGAGGACGGGTATTTTCCAGTCCATGTCGAATCCTGCAACGACCCCCGGATTGGCCGCTGGCTGGAAGAAGTGATTTACATGGTGCCGGTGGCGCAGCGGCCGCCCGGATATTCCCCGCTGGGTGAAAAACGCCTGGATCCGGAATGGATCGCGCGCCTGGGCCGGACCGGCAAGGATTGCTACGACGCGATCCTCGCCCGCGACCTCAACGCGTTGGGGGCGTCGATGAACGCATGCATGGAATGCTGGGAAAAAATCCTTCCCGATACGGTCAGACATCCGTCGATCACCTTGGACCTGGCGGCGCTCCTGGGGTATTACCAAAACCGGTATGCGGGCGCGATGTATTCCGGTTGCGGCGGCGGATACTTATATGTGGTCTCGGCGGAACCGGTGCCGGGAGCGCTAAAAGTAAAAGTAAGAATCCGCGCCTGATTCGCCTTGCCTTCCCCAACCACGGATCGCCGCCTGCCGGCCGCTATATTACCGGCACGGAGCTAATTCTCCGGGTGTTGCAGACCGCCTATGCGGCGGCCAACGGTTTTCCGCGTGGAACGTTTCACCGAAAATCCGGCCCATGACACGGCCCGTCAGATGGGGTCGGCGGGGCGCGACGGCGAATCCCGGCCAAACCTCCTTATTTTGCGCAATTACCAATCAGATTTCATGGGAATCCTGGATTTGGATTCCGCCGGAAAATCGCATTTTTATCTGTCCGCATCAGGGGAGGGTGTACAACCCCGTCTTGACAGGAGTTTTGATCATTGTATAATACGTATTAGTAATACGTATGACTAAAAACAAAAGATTTCCGACCATGAAGGATGTCGCCAAGTTGTCCGGAGTTTCCCAGACAACCGTCTCCTTAATCATCAATAAAGTCCCCAAAGCGAATATTTCCGAGAAAACGAAACAAGCGGTCCGCAAGGCGATAAAACAATTGGGATACCGCCCGAATGTGATCGCGCAAAACCTTCGAACCCGCCAATCGCATGTGATCGGGTTGATCACCGATGAGATTTCCATCACTCCGTTTGCCGGAAAATTGATCCTGGGCGTGCTGAACGCATTGCGTGAGAACGGTAAATTGCTGATGATGATGGATTCCGGGGGGGAGGAAGAATTGGAAATCGAGCAGATCAAGGCGCTGCTGAGCCGTCAGATCGAGGGAATCCTGTATGCCACCATGCGGCACAAGGTAATCCGCGCCCCGGCATTGCTGCAGGAAATCCCGTGTGTCTTATTAAACTGCCGGGATGCCGGCAAGTTGTGTTATTCCATCATTCCGGACGATTTCATGGGGGGGGTTACCGCCACGGAAGAACTGATCAAGAGGGGATACTCCTGCATCGGCATGATCAATACGGCGGAACATGTACCCGCCACCGAGTTGCGTGAGCAGGGGTTCCGCCAGGCATTATCCCGCCATGGCAAGCCGTTTGAGCCCGATAGAATTTATTATGGCGAAGATGGAAATGCAAAAACCGGATACGACGGCGCGAAGCAACTATTGGCGACCCGCCCGGAAATGGATGCCTTGTTTTGCTTCAATGACCGTGTGGCGATGGGGGCTTATGATGCAGCCCGGCAATTGAACCGGAAAATTCCGCAACAGCTGGCCATCATCGGATTTGACGACTTTACGGTCATTTCGGAAAGTGTTCACCCTCCGCTGACGACAATGCAATTGCCCCACTATGAAATGGGAATGAAGGCGGGGCGGCAATTGGTGAAGATGATCCAGCAGCCGCGATGGAAACCCGCATCAAGGATTCTGAAAGTTCCCATCCCGCTTGTGCTCAGGGAATCGGCGTAAGGAGGGAATTTCAAGGAGGAATTATGCAATATTGGCCAAAAAAGCTTGGGGTAGCTCGTTAGCCGCGAGCTACCCCAGGGATAGTGCCTCACCGATCTGCCGGCATCTATCGGGAAAAATTATACCAGAAGAGCCTTGGATTCCGTTTGGTGATTTCTCCTGATTGATCTCCTCGAATGATTTTGGCGCTATCCACTTTGGCGGCAAGCCCCATCCATTTTCAATATTCCCGTCGCACCATTCAATTTTTCCAGAGGAGAAGGACATGGCTCATCAAAAGAAAAATCTTGTATTGGTCGGTGTGTTGGCCGGTTTTTCCATGCTCTTTAGCGCATGCGGTCCTGCCGCAACGGATGTTCCGCCCGCAACACAGGCTCCCACGAAAGCCGCAGCCACCGCGGAGCCGACGGAGGATCCAGCGGCCGCGCTCCCGAACTGCGGGACGGATCCCATCGTGTTGAAAGCTGTCTTCGAAACCGGCTGGGATATGCCCAATCAGCTTGCCGCTGAGTTCACGAAGCAGTTCCCGAATGTCACCTGGGACATCACCATGGAACAGTTCGCGAATCTCATCACCACAACGCCGCTGCTTCTGGCGAGCGACAACCCGCCCGATCTGATCCGGCTGCCGACGATGACCTCGTTCGCGCAGGATGGCCTCCTGTTTGACATGGACACATACGCGACGACGTTTGGCTGGGATAAATGGCCGGTGCCACAGCTGAACCAGAACCGATTGGATGCAGACTGGGTCCGCGGTTCCGGCACTTTGTACGCCATGGGTCTCAACTACAGCATGACCGGCATTTTCTACAACAAGAAGCTCGCCGCCCAGATCGGCATGACCGAGGCACCCAAGACGGTTGCCGAGCTCGAGGATCTTTTCGCCAAAGCCAAAGCGGCTGGGCTTCAACCGATCATGGAGTGGGGCAGTGCCAAGAGCGGCATGGGGCTTGCGTTCCCGCTCCAGAACCTGATGGCCGCCTACGGCGCAGTCGAACCGATCAACGACTGGATCTTCCAGAAGGCAGGCGCGACGATCGATACCCCGACGAACCTGACAGCGGCACAGCACCTTCAGGACTGGATCGAGAAAGGCTACTTCCCGTCCGACATCAACGCTATCGAATACACTGACGCCGCCGACCGGTTCGGGAAGGGCGAGGGTGTCTTCACCTTCAACGGCGACTGGCAGAACGGCGGCTACGATACGGCCATGTCCGGCAACGTCGGGTTCTTCCTGATGCCGCCCGCTGTGGCCGGCGGAGGGTATGCCGCCATGTCCGCTCCGCTGACCTACGGCATCGCCGCCAAGGCCAAGCACGCGGATTGCGCCGCGTTCTTCTTCAATTGGGCCGGCACGAATGACACGGCCCGACAGATCAACGTCGATGGAATGGGATCGAACCCCGGCGGGCCGGCGGATGCCAAGATTCCGACCGTTAAAGCCGGCTCGGTCACCAACGACACGCTTGCCGCAGGACCTAAGTTGAGCGGCGCGATGGACTTCATCGCCAATGCGACAAGCTCGATCTTCGCCCAGGGCTGGACACCCGAGCTCCAGAAGATGGTCGGCGGCAAGCAAGACGCTGCCGGGCTGCTCAAAGCCGTCCAGGAAGAGTATCTGCGGGAAATGGCTCAGTAGCGAGAGGATAAGGGCTGCGCGATGACGATGGCTACGCCTTCCAAATCCACAGTGACATCTGGCATGACGTCAGACAACCGTCACCCCGCGGCCGAAATCTCCCGGCGGATCTTCCGACCCAGGAAGATCCGCCGGGAGGATGTGGTCGGCTGGTTGTTCGTTCTGCCCGCGCTGATCATGTATACGGTCTTCGTGATCGTGCCTTTTATCTCGACCATCCAGTACTCGTTCTTTAAGTGGAACGGCGTAAGTCCGGCGACCTGGGTCGGATTGAGGAATTACGCGAATATCTTCCAGGTTCCCAACCTGATCGGGACGGTCATCAACGCGTTCTGGCTGGTCGTGTGGTTCAGCGTAATTCCGGTGGGCCTCGGGCTCATCGTCGCGAGCGTGATCCACCGCGTGGCGACCGGGCGGCTCGGAACAATCTCCCGGACTGTTCTGTTCCTGCCCCAGGTCATCCCGCTCGTCGCGGCCGGCATCATCTGGGGCTGGCTGCTGGCCCTCCCGGGTTTGATCAACCAGAGCCTCAAAGCTTTCGGGCTCGGCGCGCTCACCCGCGCCTGGCTGGGCGACTTCGACACGGCGCTCCCGGCCGTCGGCATGGTCGGAATCTGGGTGCTGCTGGGATTCTGCATCGTCCTGCTGTTGACCGGCATGACCAAGGTTGACCCGTCCCTGTATGAGTCCGCGAGGCTCGATGGGGCCGGATGGTTCACGGAGTTCACCGCAGTCACCGTCCCGCTTCTCCGGTACGAGATCGGCGTATGCCTGACCGTCACGGTGGTCGCCGCGCTCGCCGCGTTTGACATCATCTGGGTCACGACGGCCGGCGGGCCCGGCAGCTCCACGTCGGTCCCCGGGGTCCAGATCTACATCCTTGGGTTCACCCAGCGGGCGATCGGCCCGGCGTCTGCTCTGGCCGTCATGCTCATGGCCCTCGTTGTCCTGGTCATCATCCCGATCCAGTACCTTACCAAGGAGAAAAAACAATGAAGGTCGCGCGCGGCGAACTCTGGGCGGGCCGGACCCTCCTCCTGGTGCTGATGGCATTCACGATCCTGCCCTTCATCAGCATCTTCATGACCGCGCTGCATCCGTCGGGGACCGTGCCCGGCGGGTTCGAATGGCCCGCGAACCCGCAGTGGATCAACTTCTTGACGGCGTGGAACCAGGCGGAAATGCCCAAGCTCCTCGCGTCGAGCCTGTTCATTGTCCTCGCGGTCGTGCCCGCAGCCCTTGTCATCTCGACGATGGCCGGGTACGCCATCGGCCTTCTGAAAATCCCCGGTGCGCGCGTGCTCCTCTTCCTGTTTGTGTTCGGGCTGACGCTCCCGTTCTCGGGGATCATCATCCCGATCTACTTCCTGGAGCGGGCGTTGGGGATCTACAACACCCGGCTCGCGATCGTGCTGCCGCTGATCGCCTTGTACATGCCCTTTGCCGTCTTCTGGATGCGCGCCCACTTCGTCAACATGCCGGCCGAGATCTCGGAGGCGGCCCGCGTCGATGGCGCAACCATCTGGGACCTGTTCTGGCAGATCCACGTCCCGCTCGCGCGGCCGCCGATCGCATCGCTCGGGATCCTCATGGCCATCTGGACCTGGAACCAGTTTCTCCTTTGCCTGGTGCTCGTAGAAGACCCGACCCAGCGAACGATGGCCGGGGCGCTGGGAGCTTTCCAGGGCCACTATGCGAACGACGTTCCCCTGTTATGCGCCGGCACGATTCTGATCCTTGTACCCACCCTCATTGTGTTCATCCTGTTCCAGCGCCAGATCATCTCGGCGCTGCTCCAAGGCTCGATCAAGGGATGATTCAATGAAAAACGAGGTACAGCTGATCACCTACGCAAATCGATTGGGCGGGGCAAATCTGCGGGATTTGAAAAAAACGCTTTCGGAGCCCCTGGAAGGGCTTTTTTCCTCCGTTCATATTCTTCCGTTTTTCTTCCCGATGGACGGAGCCGATACGGGCTTTGATCCCATTGATCATGGGCGGGTCGATCCGGACCTGGGGACCTGGGACGATATTCGCAGTCTCAGCCGCGATATGGATATCACCGTCGATCTGATCGTTAATCACATTTCCATAGAATCCGATCAATTCAAGGATTACCGTAATAAAGGCGATGCTTCCGAGTATGCCGGATTGTTCACGCGTTTCGATGATATCTTTCCGCAAGGAGCCACGGAACGGGAATTAAACAGCATCTATAGGCCCCGCCTTGGGTTGCCTTTCACGAAGATGATCATCCGGGGGGAACCCCGATTGCTGTGGACCACTTTCACCGGCACGCAAGTGGATATCAATTTGCATTCGCGGCAGGGATGGGAATATCTGGAGAATATCGTCTCGATTTTCGCGAATCACGGAATCTCCATCGTGCGATTGGATGCGGTCGGCTATGCGTATAAGAAGCGGGGCACCAGTTGCTTCATGGTTCCCGAGACATTCGGGTACATTAATGAACTGTCCCGGATGATTAAAGCCAGGGGGATGGAAGTGCTGGTGGAAATCCATTCGCATTACCGGCAGCAAATGGCCATCGCCCGGCAGGTGGATTGGGTGTATGACTTTGCCCTGCCGCCGCTTATCCTTCACGCGCTATTCAAAGGAACGTTCCGTTACCTCAGAAAGTGGTTGGAGATCAGCCCGCGAAACGCGATAACGGTCCTGGATACCCATGACGGGATCGGGGTGATTGACGTTGGCCCCGACGTGATAAATGGAGAACGCCACGAAGGACTCCTGCCGGAATCGGAAATTTCCGAACTGGTGGACACCATCCATCTCCGCAGTGATAACCTCAGCCGTCAGGCAACCGGTGTTGCCGCGGCCAACCTGGATTTATACCAGGTAAACAGCACTTTCTTTGATGCGCTCGGTGGAAATTGCCGGGAATATCTAATGGCTCGCGCGCTCCAGTTCTTTGCTCCGGGAATCCCCCAGGTTTATTATGTGGGTTTATTGGCGGGGGAAAACGACCTGAATTTATTACGAAAGACCAATAACGGCCGGGATATCAACCGGCGTTTCTTCACCGAAGCAGAAGTATTGCTATCCTTGAAAAAACCGGTTGTACGGGGATTGGTCGAACTTATTCGCTTGAGGAATACCCACCCGGCGTTCCAGGGTGAGTTTTCCATGCCTGCCACCAAGCATGAACATGAGCTTGTCATCCGGTGGCAACAATCCCATGAATGGGCGGAACTCGTTGCGGATTTGTCCACCGGGCAATTTGCCATTACGCATACCCACAATGGACAAATGAAAACCATCACCGCGAACATGCTCCTGCAAGAGGGTCTTTCCGTTGTGGAATGAGGCATGGGAAAAAGTCGGCCGATCCCGGAAGCGGCAGGGCTTTTGGGAACAGGGCAGAGCATGGAAAAAATAGGAGGTTACTCCTGATGAAAAATTGGATGGGGTCTCGACCGGGGCGGTGAACTCCTGATCGAGCACAATATTAAAGGATCAGCCTTGCTTTTCGAGGTCCTGTTTCTCCCTTTCTCCTTTTTGTGTGTTGTATTGAAAAACCGTTCGCCCGCGTGCATCGCGGGCGAACGGTTTAATCCAATGGGCAGCTTTATTGGGTTTTAAAAACCACTGTCTTTGGCAGTGAGTGGATGAAAAGGTTCTACCGGGGGAGCGGGTATTATGCGACGGTTATCGGAATGGTGCCTTTCGTTTAGCTCCACCCGTCTGAACGGCAAGCAGAATCAAGCGGAAAATCTGTAAATCGTTTGCTGGCGGTAGGTTTCTCCCGGATTCAAGACGGTGGATGGAAATGCCGGCTGATTGGGTGAATCCGGGAAATGCTGGGTTTCCAGGCAAAAGCCTCCGTGCTTGGAGTAGATTTTCCCGCCTTTGCCCTTGATGGTCCCGTTTAGATAGTTGCCGGAATAAAATTGGATTCCCGGTTCGGTGGTCAACACTTCCATTTTCCGGCCGTTGTCCGGGGCGGTCACGGCGGCCGCCAGCGACAGCGCGCGCGGGGCTTTTTCGGCAAGAACATAATTATGGTCGTATCCGCCGGCCACCGCATCAATTCCGGCGCCGATCGTCCGGGGGTGAGTGAAATCCATGGCGGAGCCCGCCACCGCTTTCAGCTCGCCGGTCGGGATGGATTCCGAATCCGCCGGCAAGTATTTTTCGGCCCGGATCATCATGTGATGGTCGAGCACGTCGCCGCTGCCCGCGCCCTTCAGATTAAAATAGCTGTGATGGGTGAGGTTGACGATGGTCGGGCGGTCCGTCGTCGCCGAGTAATCGATGGATAGTTCATTTCTGTCGTTGAACGTATAGGTCACGGTGCAATCCAGATTTCCGGGATAACCCTCTTCCTGGTCTTTGGATAGATAAGTCAATCGCAAACCGGCAGCGCCGCCGTTTTCAATTTCCAGGCCGTTCCAGACGACTTTGTCGAATCCGGCGATCCCTCCGTGGAGGTGGTTCCGGCCATCGTTGGCGGCCAGCAGATGCTCCTCCCCGTTCAGGGAAAATTTCGCTTTGGCGATTCGATTGCCGTATCTCCCGATCAGCGCCCCGAAATACGGATGCACGGCCAGGTAAGGATCCAGGGCGTCGAATCCCAGCACGACGTCGTCCATCCTGCCCGATTTGTCCGGAACCAGAAGGGACGTCACGATCCCGCCGTACTCGGTGATCTTAACAGTGGATTTATTTCCGTTCGTCAGCGTGTAGAGGTAGACTTCTTTTCCGTCCTTTGTTTTTCCGAAGGATTCTTTTCGAACGCTCATGGCTCACGGCCTCCTCAATGGGAAATCCAAGCGGATCATTCCCCGAAATAACACGAAGGAAAACCTGAAAGGCACGAGGATTACCTGGAATTTTATTTCGTGTTCTTCAGGTTTATTTTCGTGTTCTTCGTGGATCCGGAACCCCGGTCCTTCAAAACCCGCGGGATCCGACAATTTTCTTGGTCCAGGAACCGGGCTCTGCCGGATTGGGATGGAGGACATTTTACCCGAATGCGCAATCCCGGGGGAAATCCCGATATCCAACCGTTCCCGCCGGAAAGGCAATCTCCAGCCTGGAGAATCCCTCAAGGGAAGGATAATCCTGACCGGGCCGTCGAGGTCGGACCGAGTTCGGCTGTTTGAAGAAACCGTAGTAAAAACCGACGGTCTCTTTTTTTATCCCTGGGAATAGGATTCGATAAGATAGTCTGCTGGGGTGTTATCGAAGCATGTTCGAATTCAAAGCTGTGATGGATCCCGACTAGTGAGCACCTCCTGGATTCCCGCCAGGTACAGCCTCGCTTCCCTGCATAATGCGCAGGGCAGGCGCATTCATCCCGGCTTATGAAACAGATGCAAGCCGGGATGCCACCCCCGCTTCGCAGACATCACCACTCATAGAGCAAAAGCGAGTGGTGATGCTCCGCCGGGGGCAAGCGCGAGGGCGGGCGCGGGAATGACAAACACTTTTCGGACGATATTACCTTTTTAAAAAGCGCAGGTTTTCGAGGTGTTGCGCCAGTTGCACGGCCACGGCGCTGACGGTTTCGATTTCCTGCGCCGTCCACTCCGCCTCGTTCCCGCCACCTTGAATTTCCCCGATCATTTTTCCTGAAACCATCAGGGGCACCATCAAGGCATTTTCGGGCGGCGGCAGGGGTGTTTTCCCCAGGGAGGCCGTCTGCTCGTGGTGGTAGGAAAATCCCATCTTCTGCCCGATGCCATTTACAGAAGCCCGCCTGCCGCCGGCAGGCGGCACGGAAGACGGTGGAACGAACGATTCGGAATGCGTATCCCCCGGGGAGGATTGCGCTTGGGTGTCCTCCACCGATCCCGCTCGGTCTCCCGGCCCGGCCGGCAATGGAGAATCTAAAGCGATCGGTTGGACCCTGGAAAAGAGCGCTTCAATCCGTTCGTACTTGCGATTTTTTCGGGACATAAGGGGATAACTCCTCGGCCAACTGACGATACTGGCTCGCGCCGCGGCTTTGTGGGGCGTGGATCGTGACGGGGAGCCCGACGGCCTGGGCTTCCCGCAATTTCGTGTCGAATCCGATCGTGGTGTTTAGTAATCCTTCCTGGAAATATTCCCGCAGTTGTTCCAGCATTTGTGCGTGGAATTTTCCGCGCCCGTCGAACATCGTGACCAGCAGGCGGTAGGTCAGCGGCGGATTGGTCCGGTTGCGGATGACGCTGACCAGTTCGAACATATCCGTCAGGGCCTGGATGGAATAATACTCGCACTGGGTGGGAACGATCAGCAGATCCGCCGCCGTCAGGGCGCTGATGGTCAGCGGCCCGACGGATGGCGGGCAGTCAAGCAACACGACCGCATATTCCTCCAGAGCGTAATCCTGCAGCGCCCGGCGCAGGAGGAATTCGTAGTCCCGAATCTGGTACAACCGGCGGCCGAGGTCGACCATCGAGTCATTTGACGGGAGGATATCCAGTCCCGGCAGGTTGGATTCCGTCACCGCCCGGGCGGGGGCAGTCTTCCCCGTAAGCACTTCGGCGACGGAGAACGGCACTTGGTCCGGCTCCAATCCGCTGTTGGAGGTCAGGTTGGCCTGCGGGTCGAGATCGACCATCAGAGTCCTGACTCCGCGTTCCACAAAACAGGCGCCCAGTGCAAGGGTGGTCGTGGTCTTGCCCACTCCGCCTTTTTGATGACAGATCGCAATCACATAAGGCATTCCGAATCCTCTGCCCCCATCGGCTGCGCAGGAAAATTAATTATCGTCATCCGGTACGGATTCGGCCGGACCGGCTTGCGGGGATTCGGACAGCACGACCCGTATCTCCCTGGGGTCCAGGGCGCGTCCGAGCTCGCATACCGTAACCTGCAGGGCGTCTTCGACCGTTTTGGTTTCCCGGATCTTCCGGCTGATGGAGGCGATCCGGGCCTCCCGCTCAAGGACCTGCTGGACCGGAAGATATAGACGGGCATGGCGCACTGCGACGGCCACCTGGGAGGCGATCGACTGCAACAGGTCGGCGTCCGCTTGGGTCATGCCGTTTGCCAGGGTATGCTGCGCATCCAGAACCCCCAGCACCTGATCCCCGACCGCAATCGGCACGGCGACTTCAGACCTTGTCTTGGGCAGCAAAGGGTTGCGCAGCCAGCCGGGATCCTGCGAGGTATCGCCTGCCAGGACCGGCGCATTGGATTCCGCGGCGCGTCCCGCCAGCCCCTGGCCTTTGGTGAGCTTGTACCCGTCGGCCAGCAAAATCCTGCCGGCCTCCCCGCTGCCTCCGGCCAGGATCAGGTTTTCACCGGTTGGATCGAAGAAAAATATTTGCGCGTGGTAGTAATTGAAGGCATTTCTGACCTGCTCGACGACCTCCGCCGCCAGCTGCTTTTCATCCAGAATGCCGGAGAGGCGGCTGACTTTGGCGAATGTGGCCAGGGCCTTCGTGCGGTCCGCCACGCTGTGTTCCAGCGCGCCGGTCCGGTCACGCAGCTGCCTCACCATTCTGTTGAAGGTTCCGGCCAGAATGCCGATCTCATCATCGGAAACAACCTGGGCGGGCGAGGTCAGGTCGCCGTCGCCGATCGCTCCGGCGGACTCGGTTAACGCCAGGATCGGCCCGACAATCCTGCGCGCGAATAGAAAGCCCAACGCTCCGGCGATGCCCGCCATGACCACGGCCAGGATCAGCGTGACGGCCACCGGGTTGACGGCCGGGGCGGATACCCCGGTGAGTGCCGGCTGCGGCAAAGCGGTATAGTCCAGCCAGGCCAGGAGGATCGCGATTACCAACAGGGGGCCCACCGCCAGACCAATGAAGACCAGGATTAGTCGACCGCGAATACTATGGCCCATCGTAATTACCTTTCTGCGCAGCCCAAATTCTGAAAGGAGGAACCGCCTTCAGGCGCGGATGCTTTGGCGGATTCCTCGTGGGATCGCGCCCGCCTGGCCCGGTATGTGTCGGTGGGGTAATAATACAACTTGTCTTTATAATTTCCAATCTCTTCGTTTCAGGCTGCTTCCAGCGTTTGGCCGGTTTCTTCTTCCGGTTCGGAATTCGGTTCCCCTTTTCGTCTAACTTTCCCCCGAGTCTGGCAGGCATAGCATCCACTTCCACACCACTCAATGGTTTGCCGGCATCTCGATAGCCCCGATCCGCATGGTTTCTTTTTCATGAACTCTCCAATTATTTCAATGGGTTCCGGATCAGCCCGGCTGTATGCATATAGTCCGGCATCCGCGCCCCGGCAACGGTTTGACCCGCGCGGCAGCCGAACTGTGTGTTGGAAAGCGGGCACCCCGGGAGAATGCAATCGGAATGACTTTCTATCGCGCGGACAATGGATGTGCGGTGTTGTGCCTCCGCCCGCCTGGATTAAAACAAAGCATGCGCATGCCTTCCGGGAATCTCAGGTTGACATGAAACCGCGAAATTGATAACATAAATTTGTCGATTTCAACAAAAATCAACAAATATCGATAATACAAGCCAATGACTACCTACGAGCGGCGCCAATCATTGCAGGATATTCTTCGCAAACAGCCGGGGTTGAGCGTCCCGGAATTGGCGGCGGCCCTGGACGTCTCGGAAGGCACCGTTCGGAACGATTTTAATGCGCTCGAGCAGCAGGGAATGCTGAGGCGGGTCCACGGGGGAGCCGTCCTGAACCAGGATCAATTCCAAAACAACTCGTTCATCCGGCGGTTTCATCAAAATGCGCCCGCCAAACTTGCCATAGCGCGCGAGGCGGCTGCTTTGGTCGACGATGACTCTTCGATCCTGCTGGATGCGAGCACGACCGCCTATTACTTTGCCAAGGCACTCTCGCGGCATCAACGCCTGCGGGTGATGACCAACGGCTTCGAGGTGGCCCGTGAACTGGCCAAAAATACAACCAACACGGTCGTCCTGCTCGGGGGGATCGTCAACAACGAATCGTCCTCCGTCACGGGATTGTTAAGCGAACACATCATTGAAGAATTGCACATCCAGAAGGCGTTTCTTTCCTGCAGCGGGTTCAGCCTGGAACGCGGCATGACCGAGGTCCATCTGGCCGAGGCGCAGCTGAAGCGAAAAGTGATCGATTCCTCCCAGGAGTTGTTCGCCCTGGTGGATTCCTCCAAGTTCGGGAAGGAGGATCTGACCTCGTTTGCGCGCCCCGGGAAGATCCGCCGGCTCTTCACGGATCAGCAGCTGTCTCCGGAGTGGCCGGAACGGTTGAAACAGGCGGGAGTCGAGTTTGCGATATGCAAAGAAAAGCCGTGAACGCCGTGGAATTTTTCATCCTGATCGATCCTGATGCGTATGCATAACTACATTGCCATAGATATCGGCGCCGGGAGCGGCCGGACCATCGTCGGTTCGCTGGGCAATCAACTGACCCTCACCGAAACCCACCGCTTTGTCAACGGGCCGGTTCGTCTGCCCGGCGGCCTGCATTGGGATGTCTTGCGCCTGTGGTCCGAGATCAAGACGGGGATTGGTCACTCCTGCGCGAAATTCAACCGGCAGCTCGACAGCCTGGGTCTCGATACCTGGGGGGTGGATTTCGCCCTGCTCGACCGGCGCGGCGCGCTCCTGTCCAACCCTTTTCATTACCGCGATGAACGCACCGACGGCATGCTGGAGGAGGCGTTCCGGCGGATGCCGGCCGCGGAGATCTTTGCCCACACCGGCAACCAGTTCATGCAGATCAACACGCTGTATCAATTGCTGGCGATGTCGCTGCAGAAATCCCCCTTGCTGGATGCGGCGGAGAAATTTGTCACCATTCCGGATCTGTTTAATTACTGGTTGAGCGGCGAGATTACCAACGAATTCACGACCGCCACCACGACGCAATGCTTTGATCCGCGCCGGCGGCATTGGGCGTTGCCCGTCCTGCGCGCCATGGAAATCCCCGCGCGCCTGTTCGGTCCGGTCACGGAGTCCGGAACCCTCATCGGGACCCTGCTCCCGCAGGTCGCCGGTGAAACCGGCGCGGGCGGAATCCCGGTCGTGGTTCCGGCCTGCCACGATACGGGTTCGGCGGTGGCGGCGGTTCCGGTCCTTGCGGGAAACCGGGATTTTGCGTGGATCAGTTCGGGGACCTGGTCGATCATCGGCGCGGAAGTTTCGGCACCGCATGTCGATGCAAGACCGCGGGAATGCAACTTTACAAATGAGGGCGGCGTGTTCGGCACGTGGCAGCTTTCCAAGAACGTCACGGGCTTGTGGCTGGTGCAGGAATGCCGGCGGGAATGGGCGCGCCAGAGCGCGGCACTGACGTACGACGAGATGACCCGGCTCGCGGCGGAGGCGGGGCCGTTCGTAGCCGTCCTGGATCCCGACTTCGAGGGTTTTTTACATCCATGCGATATGCCCTCCCGGATCCGGCAATTCTGCGCGGAGACAAATCAGATCGTGCCGCAGACCAAAGGCCAGATTTTACGGATCATCCTGGAAGGGATTGCGCTGAAATACCGCCAGGTTTTGGAGAGTTTGGAGGGATTAACCGGGAAGCGCCTTGACCCCATCCACATCATCGGCGGCGGGACAAAGAACCGCCTGCTGAACCAAATGGCCGCCGACGCCACCCGCCGGACCGTGGTCGCCGGTCCGGTGGAAGCGACGGCGATCGGCAATATCCTGATGCAGGCGATCGCGCTGAAACATCTTGGATCGCTGGCGGAAGCCCGCGGTCTCGTGCGCACATCCTTTGCGCCGGAAGTGTACGAGCCGCAGGATGCGGCCGGCTGGGATGAAGCGTATTCCCATTTACGAAAGGTGATGCCGTAATGCTGCCAGAGCCGTACCCGACGCTGGATGACCTGCTCCTCATGATGGGCGAGGCGGGAAAACGTCTCTCGGAACTGGAAGCGTGCGAAGGGGCGGCCGGGAATATTTCCGTTTGTCTGCGCTGGCCGGTGGAACCGCGCATGCGTTTCCCGTTGAGCGAGGAAATCGAACTGCCGCAGCCCGTCCCCGAACTGGCGGGCGCGAGCTTACTCGTGAGCGGATCCGGCCGCCGGCTGCGGGAGATCATCGATGAACCGGCCGCCAGCGTGGGTTGTATCCGCGTGAATGAGGGCGGTCGTACCGGCAGCTTGTTCACCTCCGGTCAGCGCCGCTTTCAACGGGTTACCAGCGAATTTAATTCGCACCTGGCCGTGCATGCCGATCAGATCGCCTCGAGCGGCACGAACTTTCACGCCATCGTTCACGCCCAGCCGCCCCGGCTTACCTACCTGAGCCATGTCCCGCGGTACCGGGATGAATCCCATCTCAACATGCGTCTCCTGCGCTGGCAGCCGGAGACCATCATCAATCTCCCGGAAGGGATCGGGTTCGTGCCTTTTCGCATTCCCGGTTCCCCGGAATTGATGGAAGGCACGCTGGAATCGCTGCGCAAGCACCGCATCGTGGTTTGGGCAAAGCACGGCGTGATGGCCCGCTCGGATGTGTCGGTCAAGCGGGCCGTGGACCGGATCGATTACGCCGAGACGGCGGCGAAATATGAATACCTCAATCTGTGCGCGGGGGAGGCCGGCGAGGGCCTGACGGCGGACGAGATCCGCGCAATCTGCAAGACGCTCAGCTTGCAGCAGAAAATTTTTTAGCAGGTTTCTGAAAAACGATCGGCAGGGGGAGGCAGGATGGGATGGTAAACGGAACGCAAAGAATCCGGAAACATTGAGTTTTATTTTCGGCAGATGATTCATTGAATTGTAGGGGCGACCCAATGGGTCGCCCCTACAAATGCGTATCGGTGTGATTTGAATTCGCTCATCCGCTAAGACGCGAAAAGCCTTCCGGGATTTTGCAGCAATTCTCCCACACCGGCGATGATCTGATCGCGGGTGCGGCTGATGATGCAAACCCCCTCGTCCGCGGTGTACCACATCAATCCGCTGCCGGAATCGCCCTGCAGGAACCAGGCGCGGTAGCTGAGGATGCCGCCCGTCCCGGATTCGGCGTTGCCCTGTGTCAGGAGGTGCAGGCGGATCGGGGAGAAATCACGCGCCAGACGGACCAGGTCCTTCCCGGGCAGGAAGCTTCCGCCGCGTGCCAAGAGCCAGCCCTTTCGCGCCAGGGTTTCGCACGCGGATTGCAATTGCGATTCGCCGGGCAGCGGCAGATGCAGGCAATCGCGGTAATACGCGCCCAGCAACTCCAATCCCTGGAACGGCCTGTCCAGCATTTCCCGCAACATGAGTATGGATACCGCCTTCGCCTCACCCGTGTGCGCGCGCAGGATATCGATTGTCGCCCAGAACACCGCCCCTTCTTCCGGCGTGAAGACGGCCTCGAAGGCCGGGTCCGAGGGCGGCGTTTCCCGCAGCTGGCT
>Ga0105104_10000257_pt1 | contig 40528 bp, 25 predicted proteins | sample PPLLaktember2015_3_FD_87034 | JGI IMG/M metagenome (GOLD analysis project Ga0105104, IMG submission 87034) | Freshwater sediment microbial communities from Prairie Pothole Lake near Jamestown, North Dakota, USA - PPLs Lake P7 Core (6) Depth... | ecosystem: Environmental > Aquatic > Freshwater >... | reverse complement strand
GGGTCCCCGGAGCCGATGACCGGCGAAGGGGTGAAGTGGAAGGGGAAACCGACTACAGCCCCCTGGATTTGAATTTAACTCGAATATTAGTCTTAACTTAGCAGCATTCGGGACAGTCAAGGAAAACCTATCCTATTTCCAAAATTAGGACTGCTGTGGATATTGCCAAAAGGTTCTTTAAATATTATAATTGAACCATGGTTAAAGATACCGAACTACTACCAAAGCTGGAAAAATATTTTTCCAACAGGAAAGATATCGCTTTTGCGTTCCTTACAGGGAAACTAACCCGGGATAAATCCAGGAAAAATGATTCGGTTGAAATTTTTTTATGTGACAAAGTAATATGGTTTCAGGTGTTTAAATTAACTAATGAATGTGATAGGAGCACAGCCGGGTTGATAACCGAACCCGGCTGGTAATGATGAAGAAAAATATTTATATTCGGAATTTTTCTCAACCTGGTTTGCCGCAGGAATCCGACTGCCCGACCCGCCAGGGAGAATTAGTCGGCACACCGGGCATCGCTTCACCCCTGGCACGTATCGCCCTGATTGCTCCGCATCCGGCAAGTAAAAACGGGATCGGTAATTACACCGCCCGACTGATCGAGGAGCTTCGATTGCAGGAATCCCAGTATTCCATCTTATCTCCCTGCGATCTACTTCCTCGAAAACCGGGACAGGAAACGAGCGATTGGGGTGGTTGGGAATTGCCCCCTCATTGGCCGGAGGTTTTCCTGGAGGCTATCGATGCGACTCACACGAAGCTGGTGCACATCCAGCACGGTTTGTATATTGGTCATGGCCGCAACCTGGCCCGTTTCCTGGTTGAACTTCGTTCCCGTCAAATTTCTTGTGTCATTACGCTGCACGGTATCTGGCCGCCGACCTTCTTCCGCCCTTGGCCAGCCCCCTTCTATCGCCTGCTGGCAGCGAACGTCCGGCAGGTAATTGTCCACCAGCGAGATGGAACCTTGAATATCCTACAGGAGGAAGGTATTCCAAAAGAACGCATCGCCATCATTCCACATGGCACCTGGACCAGCGAGGAAATCGCCCCGTGTAATATCCCGGGCTCAATGGGTATGGAAGGTCGCAAGATCGTGCTGTTCGCCGGGAATATCTTTAAACGTAAAGGGCTGCACATCGTGATACAGGCATTCCCGGAAGTTGTCCGGAGAATCCCGGGGGCCTGTTTGTTGGTGGTAGGTAACGAACGTACCGATAACATTATAGACCGGTTGTACCGCCTCCGACTGCATGCCGGGATGCGCCAGGGATTGAAAGAAGGCTGGTTAATTCGCCGTGCCGAATACGTCCCTGATGACGAACTCTGTACGCGAATCGCCGCTGCCGAGGTTTTGGTCTTTCCTTATTTGAGGCGCTATGGGTCGGCCAGTGGAGTTTTTCACCGGGCATTAGCTGCAGGCCGCCCGGCGATTTGTTCAAACATCCCTACTTTTGCCGAAGCGATTGGAGCCTGGGGTGAGAACTTGCCCGATCTATTTCCCCCACCGGGCGATGTCCAGGCCTGGAGCCGTTCCCTGATCGCAATCCTGTCCGATGAATCCCTCCGCAAGAAAGCGATGGAGGCCTCTTCAATCCTGGGACATGAGACCTCGTGGTCCCTGGTGGCCCGGAAACACCTCCAACTTTACAGTTCATTGCTCTTTTCATCGCCCATCCCGGGTGAAAAGAGAAAACCATGAGTAATATCCGCAGCGGGGAAACCAATAACACCGGGAGGGGCAACCGTTCACCGGGAAAGCTGCTGCACAGGGTACTCACTGTAATAGGAGTGGGTATTTTTATCTACTTCATCTATCGCATGGGCTGGAGGAACATCCTGGACAACATCGTCCAATTCGGCGGCTGGTTCGCTGTGATCCTTGTGGTGCAAATGGTATGGGTAGTGCTTCAAGCCTATTCCTGGATTATCATCCAGGACAGCTTGTTACATCGAGCCCATTTTCTTTTTTTCGTGCGTATCAAGATCATCAGCGACACAATGAACACCATATTGCCGGTAGCCAACCTGGGTGGCGATGCGATGCGCGCTTTTTTAATCAAGCCCCGTATCCCGCTCAAGGAGGGTATCGCCGGTATCCTGGTAGATAAAACGGTTGAATCCGTCGCCGGCGTCCTGTTCATGGCCTGGGGCATTTTGATCCCCATCTTGTTTTTTTCCATTCCACAGGCTCTTGTAACGCCTGCCATTATCTGCCTGCCGGTGCTGTTGGCGGCCATTGCGCTGCTGATCGTTTTTCAAATCCGCGGTTTTTACCGTTCTTCTATGAACTTTTTCGGCTGGATACCTGCGGTGCGCCGGTCGTTAGAGAAGAAACAGGATTTACTGCGCATCCTGGATGAGAACATGCGCCGTTTATACTTGTATAGTCGGACCAAAATCTTCATGGCGATAGGGCTGCATTTCATCGCACGACTGGTGGGAGTACTGGAGGTATTGATTGTTTTGAGGGTGCTGCACCAGCCGATAGATTTTATTGGGGCCTGGTTCATCAGTGCCTCCGTGACTGTCGCCAATACCATCTTATTCATCGTGCCGGGTCACTGGGGAGTACAGGAAGGCATGTACGTACTGGTACTGAAAACCATGTACCTCAGCGGTTCGGTGGGACTTAGCCTCGCCATTATCCGGCGCATCCGGCGCATCTTCCTCCTCGGTTTCGGTTTGCTGCTGCTTCACATGGAAAAAGGAGCCCAGGCGATTATAGAAAAAGCAGAAGAACGCGTATACAATGATGAAATCATAAAAACCTCCCATACCTAATACATATCATAATCAAAAGCTTTTGTGGGGGTCCAGGGGGCGACTTTTCACGAAAAGAGCCCCCTGGTCGTCGAAGACAAATTAGGTGGTGGATTTTGGATTATTGCAGGTACACCGAGATGGCGCATTCGTCCCGGTCGCAGCCGGGAAATACCCAATATATTCACGGCACGGTTGGTGGTTTCCTTGCCTGGCACCAATTCGACACCTTTCTTTTGTTGTTGATGTTGATGGCATTTTTGCAGCGGGTCGTTAATTGCGGCGGTGAGATTATCCGGGAATTGGCCGTGTGGAATGACCCCGGTTAAGCCCGGAGCCTTTCCACTACCCACAGGTTGATCAATGTTTCCGGTGAAATACCCCGGGTGCGAGCCTGAACCTCAACCCGCTCATAGATTTCCGGGTCAAGAGTTATGCGTCGTCTATGTTTGGCTCTGACTTCAATTTCAGCATCCTTCGTCTGATCCCAATAGTCGGCAAGACTATGGGAGTCCCAAAATTCGGCAATCTCTTCCTCTGTACCTGCCTTAGATATGCCGGTGAGTTTTTTGTCTTTACTTTCGTTCATAAAGTTTTCGCTGATTCCACAAAGCGATACTTCGGACGATCAAAAAATATTTCTTCTACTTCGTCTTGAGTGACCTTGTGTTTAATAGATAATTTTTCAATAACACCGGGCAGCCAGATAAAATCATCAATAAACATTTATGCGTTTCCTTATGTCATTTGTATGTTGTCCGTAATAAATTTTAAATCTCAACTGTCTTTCTGTCAACCGTTTTTTCTATTTTTTATTGGATTTTAGAAGAATATCTGTTCTATGAGCCGGGACGGGTGAAAGGGCTAATTAGCCGGTAAATGGAAATGTTAGGCCACGCGTTGTAGGGCATTCACCAGTTCTTTGTTGTCGAGTGGTTTGGGCAGGGGTTTGCCGTCTTGGTTGTATAGAGCTATCGTCTCTTCGATGATCCGGCATAGATGCTCGAAAACTTCCCGTTCGTCGCTGCCGTGGCAGCCGCCGTAAAAGAGTTCAGGGCTGCTTCCGATGAAGCATTGGTCTTTGTCGGACCATTCAACGATTTTTAGATATTTTGCTCCTGGGGTCATTTATTTACCTCCTCGATTGCAAGCCATATGGCTTTTTCTTGGTAATGTTTGGCATCATCTCCTTCATTGCTGAGCTCATAGCAATTTTCGGTTATGATTGTATCACAAAAGAAAGATCCGTGTCAAATCATCATAATTTCCTAATATTTCTCACGGAGCTCACAGAGGGCACAGGGAGAAAAAGAAGAAGGTAAGTGGTTTCTTTCTAAACTTCCTCTTTTAAAAAAAGGAGACAGTTGCTCTAAGTCAAGAAAAATCCCATAATCCCATAATGGAAAAATTGACAAAAGAGTTATGCCAGAATATAATATCCCAGGAGGTAAACGATGCCCAGTATGAATGTTTCTGAAGCCCGATCAAAATTATACAATTTGATCGAAGAAACAAAGGTTTCCCATTGTCCCATAAGAATTGTCGGGAAACGGTCAAGTGCAGTTTTAGTATCTGAAGAAGACTGGGAGGCAATCCAGGAAACAATGTATTTACTTTCTATTCCAGGTATGAGGGAATCCATCCTTGAAGGTCTAAATACACCGGTTTCAGAATGCCTTACGGAGTTGAATGTGTGAATTGGCAAGTCGTTTATACTAAAAAAGCAGAAAAAGATGCCAAACAGGAAAAACAAAAATCGGTACTGTGGAAGATCTATTCAATTCCATCAATGATTAAATTAACCTGGAACAAAAACTTTGAGAATTCATTAAAACGATATCTAAAAAAACACCCTGAGAAAGAATTAAAAATAAAAGAGAAACTCAAACTTTTTACAGGAGAACCCTTCGCTCCTGAATTTTAGCAATCGATTCATTTTATTTTTCTACCCTGAAAAACATCGCTCCCTTAAGTTTACCTGTTTCTTTTAATGAACGGCGCAATTCGACCCGGCTCTCATGAGTTCCCAATAATACGCCGTTTTTTAAAGCTATCCAATTCCCTCTATATTTTCCTGAGTTAGCCTGAAGCCAAATTCCATCCTTCTTGATATCTTCTCCTCCTGCCGATTTGGTTGATTTTACTATTGGGATTGCTAACGCTTTTTGCCAATTATTTAATGCTGCTGAGGTTCCAGGTTGAATGTTTGCCAGTAACTCCCTTGCATCTTCGATTTGCCCTCTTTCAACGAGCTTTTTCACATGTTTTTTGATTTTTTCTCCGTGTGTCCCCGGCTCAAACTCCGCTAATAACTCTTTTGCAATCTCATCTTGCAGGGTTTCCGGCAGCATCGATACTTTAACGAAAGCTTCCTTTAATAATGTAGTCATTTTTATTTCCTCGGTAATGTAAATATGATAGATTTTTAGCCCCTTTTTGTCAACTATTTTTTTCACTATTTAGTTTTTAAGAAACGGACTGAGGGAAAAGGTGGGGGCTAGTTTCCTTTGGGGATGATGAATAATGATCGATGATTGATGAATTCGGGCGGACACCCAGTCCACTTTGTCCACATTCAGTTGCATAATGGCAATCGGCAAGCATTCGTACCAGGCATGCCTGGCCTGATTAACAATCAAACACAAACACAACCGGGTCAAAATCTGCGATAATGTATTGACATTGTATGGATAATGCACTATATTTATTGCGGAGGCAAAAATGTCTCAAGTGAATGCTACATTAACAATAAGAACAAGTAAATCTTTAAAAGACGACGTCGGGGAAATATTGAGCCGGCTAGGGTTAAATCATTCCACTGCGGTTAACATGTTTTATCAGCAAGTGCTGGCGCATAAAGGGATACCTTTTGACGTTAAAATACCGAACAAACAAACCGTAAAGGCCCTTGAAAATTCACGAAAAAGGAAGAATTTAACTACCTATAAAAACAGTGATGAGTTGTTTGAAGATTTGGGAATTTAGATGTTTACAATAAGGGCTGAGGGAAGGTTCAAAAAGGATGTAAAAAATTATCCGGATCCGGCTCGACGGACATGTCCAAACTTAAAACCATAATCGGGACTCTTGAGAGAGGATATCCCCTTGAAAGAGAGTATAACCCCCATCCTTTGTCCGGCAATTGGAAAGAATGTCTGACAGTTTCAAGATAGGTAATATTAAAAAAGGATTCGATATTGATCGTATTATCGAGATAGAAAAAGAATGGATAAAGAAAACTGGGATTTGCCGGGATTGTATTCTCCAGGGATGCTGCCATGCATGCGCTGCCACCACCGGGGTAAAAAATAAATTGGAATTCGAAAATTACTGCAATAAAAAAAGGATGAATTTTCTCAGCAAAATCCAAGACTACATTTATTATTTGGAGATAAAATGACAAGAATACCTATCGTTTTCTTAATTTGCCTTTTATTTTATGCCTGTTCGAAACCCGGAGCCCCCGTCATTGAAAAAAAGCTTCCTGCACCGTCCCATAATAAATTTGATAAGATTAGCATCAAAAAAGTATTTTCTATTGACCTTGCCAGGGGAGGAATATGTATTCCTACTCCTCAAGGTGTATTGATTTTGGAAGCTCTGAGCTCAGATGGGAATCGATCTGCCTTGAAATCCTTTAACCTGGAAGGTGAATTAGAAAAAGAAAAAATTATTAAGCGGGAAGAAGGCCCGGACGGGATAAATATTATGACTGAATGCTTTACAGTAGACGATAAAATACTTTTTATCGATAATAATACCTATCTTAAGATAATCGACCCTTATGACCTGGGCATCAAGACAATAGAAAAGTTATCGAATAAGATCGATGGTTATTTTACAAAATTTGTTTTTGGTGTGAGTTCAGGAACCGATTATGAATATTTCAACAACCAAACAATAACAACTTTTGAAGTAAATAATGGAGCTGACAATAATCTAAATTATTTTATAGTTTCTTATTATGGAAATTTCGACCGATTCAGGATAATTTGTGAAGCTAGGAGAAAATTTCTCAAAACCTGGGAAATTTCTAGAAAAAGTAGAGGAAAAGAATTATTTCTTGATTATGATAATTTAATGAAATTACGGAGAAATATTGCTGTAGATTGGAAGAATAGCTTTGTCTATTTCTTAACCGATTGCGAAAAACCGGTAATTTCACGATTAGATTTTAATGGAAAGCATTTGACCGATATATTTTTGGCTTTCGATTCGAAAAAATTTGCGGCGGATAAAAACAAAATCGATGTATGGTATCGATGGGCCCTGGGAGATAGTCCAAAAATACTTTTAAAAAAATATAAATGCATATACCCTGAAAACTCTCTTGCTATAATAGATATCAATGTTCTTGGAAACTGGTTGTTGGTAACGACCGGTAAACGAAATTGGGATACTTTTGAAAACGAAGTTCTTGTTTATCGATTATCGGACTTAAGCTTTTTGGGTACTTTTTTTATTCCGTCCGGTGATTGGCCATCATATAAGTTTGGAAGGTTTTTTGTCACAAAAAGAATAATTGAGAAAGACGATGATTTTTTCTGCCGGTTAAATTGCTACGAAATGTGGATAAAATGAACTATTATGGGTTTAACTCGTTTATTTTTGCCGTTTATCGGGATGACGACGGATTGTTATATGACTTACTGAAGGCGGATGTTTATCAAGTCCCTTCTCACTTTGTAAAAATATTCGACAAAAATTCTTATACTGCTTATGAAACATTATTACAACGAATTTCAAAAGAAGGAATAGGAGAAGATCAGCTTCGGGCTTTCTTGAATGAAGGAATGACGAATGGAACTATTCTTGAATTCCCGCAGCCGTTTTGGAGAAATGAAATTAAAACTCCAATGGAGACTGGATTTAATAGCCAGGAAAAAAAAATTCCAGGTGAATATTTTAATGTCTGGCTGCAACCATCTGGAAAATGCGACCAGTTTTGCCATTTCTGTAACCGCTATGTTAATTGCAGTTGTGTGTCTAATGACAGTGAATGGAGCGAAAACGAATTGGATAACCTTCTAAAAGACCTGTGGAGATTTAAAGGAATGCTTTTGAAAGTTAGCGTTCACGGTGGAAACCCGCTTCTCTATCCCCATTTCGATAAAATGCTATCAGGGCTGAAACAATTAAAACCGGTGATAATAAGGCTTGTAATTCCCTTCTCACGTAACTCGGACTTATTCAAAAATAAAATTCAGGATCTCAAGGATGCTTCCGAATCGAACATTATATTTTCTTTTAACATTTATCCGACTCATTGTAATGTGAATGATCTAATAGAACTAATCCCACCTGGCTCAGAACTAAATTTATTAATAGATTCCAACGAATGCGAGAAGGTCGATGATGTCGGTTTAAAAAAAGGGGGATTCAAAATAAAAAAGAAATATTTGCTCAAAAGTGATTTATCGAATATCGCGTGGTATAAAGAGAAAATAAATAATGATTTTTTCGAAAGTCTCGAATATAATGAATTCTTCATTCGAAAACACCTCCATAAATGTTGGGGGTGCTCTTTTGCAATAAATGCAAAAGGTGAAGTGAAGCCTTGTTTATGGAGTGATCAAATATTTTCTTCATGGCAAGAGGGAAAGGTATCGCAAATTCTTATCGATGATATCGATGTTTCATTGTTTTACCGGGAAAACAATTTGGAGAATATCGAGGGATGCAAAGAATGCATTTATAGATATGGATGTAAAGATTGTCGGGTGACAGCCGAATTTCTTGCCAAAGCGAGAAGAGCAAAAAATCCTCTATGTGAGAAATCTTCCCCAAAAATGGAGGTGATAAGATGCACAACCTAACCGCTTATATCGAAAAAGACAGTGAGTCAGGTTTATATGTCGGCATAATCCCCGGAATACCGGGCGCCCATTCCCAGGGCGAATCCCTGGACGAACTCCATAAAAACCTCAAAGAAGTAGTCGAATTATGCCTGGAAGAGATGTCGGAGGAGGAAATCGAACAAATACCGGTTTTTGTGGGTATTCACCAACTGGAGGTTGCGGTTTTCAAAGATGTTCCAACAGAAATTTGTGATCATTTTATCGCCCCTTGAACTCATGAGGTTTGCCGCTTAGAAATATGAAGCAAAAAAGGCGTAATACAAGGCTTGAGCCAGTTGATTCCCAAAAACAGGAATAGTCAATAGATTACTTTAACCAATACCCCATCACAGCTCCAAATATTGCAGCACCTAATTCTGAATTTTTGGTTCCTAAAACAAATATTGTACCTGCGATTATTAGTAAAATAGAAACTATAATCCTTCCAAATGCAATACGTCGTTTTGAAGCCCTTTCATTTCCCTTACTTCCAAGATGCATAGGTTGAAATGCATCAATCGTTTCGTTAACAGTTGATCCAAATATCTTTGTCATTTTTTTGAACCTCGGTAATTTTTATAGTAATGAATACATTTGCTAGTAACTAATGAAGTGCCAGCCCCACCTATGATTAAAGCACAAATAGTAATTTTCCGTCTAAATTCCATACAATTTGAATATTCCGCAATGAAATTGGACCAAAATTCATCTTTTAACAGCAATTCATTGCTTTGAACTTTTTGTAAAGCGTTCACAACATCATCAAAAAAAATGAAATCTGTTGATTGAAAAGATTCTTTTGCCGCAACGATTTTAAAGCTTTTGCATGTAATAGCTTCTTCTATTCCTATACTTCCTAAATCTTCATTAAATAATCGATTATCGATGTTATTAAAAATTACAATTGGATTTTCCTCCAAATTTTTAGCATCATTCAAGGCAGAGACTAAATCTGCTTTATTAGATACAATTTTTGAATTTGGTATTTTTTCAATTTTTTTTACTGTCTTAGCCAATTTTTCAACCTCTTTCTGAGAAATATTAAACAAATTACACATAGTTTCTCTGTCTTTTGATGCTACAAATATTAATTTAACTTTTTTAGGTGTATCACTTACGCCTTTAACCATACGATTGAAGTTAATCACAAATTTAACATTGCTTTGACTCAATAGCATTGCCGTCCTCTGGTCGATTTCTCCATCAAATACGACTTTGTAATTGGCTTTGGATTTACTTTTTAAGACTCTTGAAATTTTTTTTGGGCTATAAACTCTTGAAGAAGATGTTGTGTTAACAGTAAAAAAACCCTTCTCGTATTTAATATAAAGATATGAATCGTATTTATTAGTAGATGCTAGGAAATTCCTGTTGGTTAAGTTACTTAATAGTTTAGCTTGCATCTTATTAAGTTTTCTCCCGGCTAAAAGAGAATAGAGATCATTAAACTCAGGAATATCTGGAAGATCGGATAACTTCTTAGGAATGGAATATTTCTTTTTAAATTTTAATACTATCCTTATAGAATTTTTTGAGGGGTATCTGTAAATTCCATTAGAAAAGAATTTACATTCCGTTTTCATTTTTTTTTTCATATACATTGAAAAGAGATTATTTTCGCCTAAATTTTCTTTCAGAGAGAATGCAATATCATCTATATTTGATCCAAATTTAAACTTAGCAGAGTCGAAAAGGTTAGTCTTATTAAATTTGTAGGTGGCTTTAAAGGAAAAACAAAAATTACCACCATCATCACTCCAATTGAAATTTGATAATCTAAAAAAATCATCTACGCTATTACCTGCAACAGATTCAACTGTTCCCCAAATGTCATTTGCACTATTCCAGGGATTCGATTCAACCGCTCCAAAAATTTTATCTACACTATTACGTGATATCGATTCTATTGTTCCAAAAATATCATCTACACTACTGCCAATATCGGGGCCGATTGATCTAAAAACATCATCTGCTTTTTTGCCAAAAGTGGATTCGAATGATACTAAGTCGTCAATGCTTTTTCTTGAATTAGAACCTAATACCCTTATAATGTCGTCAGTATTTTTCTGAGAATAATTAAAAAGGCTAACTATTTTATAGCTGGGGCTTTTTGAGTGACTTAAAATAATACCTGTATTTGAATTAAGATATTTAAAATTTATTAATCCGGTTTTTGGGGGAGTTAAAATAATTTTTCCACTCCTTATAAACCAATCATCAGCGACTCCTGGAATTTTTGAAGCAGTTTTAAGAGTGGCTTTAGCTACAACATTAAAACCAGTTTTAGCACAGCTTTTCAAAGTGACACAACATTTACCTATCCCTATTCCCCCAGCAGCTATTAATGCACATAGCGCCCCAGCGACACCCTTATTTGCGTTTTCATTGTTTTCCATAGTATTATAATACATAATAAGAAAATTTTTTTCAACTTTTTTTTCGAAAATTTTTATTTTTTTTTATAGTAACGTTGTTAAAATTTGGATTACAACTTTTTTAGCGATTGGGGGGGCTTAAATGTTTTGGTAAATCTCTTTCCTGTGCCCTATCCTGATGATTAAAACTGTCAGCACATCATCCTTTATTTGGTAGACGATTCGATAATCACCACTCCGTATCCTGTAAAAGTCTGCTTTTCCTTTTAATTTCTTTACCCCATAGGGCCTTGGATTTTCAGATAAAGATAATATTTCCCGGTCGATTTGTTTCTGAATCTTTTCGGGAAGAGCTTTTAAGGCGTGTTTAGCTGAAGGCAAAAGTTCTAACTTATAAGTCACACCAAACCCAATTCTTTTCTTACTTCTTCGTAAGGTATGGGAACTTCCATCGGGTCGGCCAACAGCCTCTCTGCCTCGCTTACATCGATATAATCTTCGATTCGTTCCAATAATTGAAGGTCTTCCATCGAGATGAGTGCAGCTACCTTTTTTCCTCGCCTTTCCAGGATAACCCGTTCATGCTCGTGTGCGACCATATTTATTGTATTGGCCATTTCGCGGTGAATGTCGCCAATGCTTTTCGTTAACATGCTTGCCTCCAAAACCGGGTTTATAATACAACCATTTTGAATTGCTGTCAACTGAAAAACACAAAACGCTGGAATGGGTTGAGAGCTGAGGTCGGAGTGCCCGGACCTGAGGGAAAAAAGCCATTTTTGCAGTACATATACCAAACAACGAAGCCGGTAATCGGATTTATCGAATAATTCAGGCAGCCTTTTCCAATCTTAGGGCAGGAATGATGCCAAAAATATCATTGAACAGAGCTCAAATCGGTTTCGTCTGAGTTCAAAATGTCATCGTTTAATCGATCTTTTCAAAAATCCGGGGGAAAAAGATCAAAATCCGAGCAATTAACTGCGTTATCGAAGTTTAGAAGTCTATAAAATCGAAGTTTAGAAGTGAGTCGTTGGTGATTAAACCAGTGATTTTGTCGTTTTTTACTTCGATTTTTGCGTTTTTTAAAGCACGGATTTCCCTTTTATCGCGAACGATGACTTTTTTAAGTCTGTGGAGGTCGTTCGAGGCTCTGCAATCGTTATTTTTTGGCATGAAATATGCTCTAAAAAATCGCTTTTTGGATTTTTCAGGGAAAGTACAAAAGTTAAAATAGGAAGGCTTAAGGAAAAGAGAGGTAATCGCTTACTTTTTCGAAAAACTCACTCGCAAAAAAAATAAAATTTCAAGGTGTGGTTGCTTGAGCGCTTACCACTCAGCATTTATCACTCAGCATTATCTTTTCCAAACGAACCGACACTCCCCTGGTTTTTTACCCCTGAAATCTCACCCGGAGTCTTGACAGAACTGCTGTTATCAGCGATAATATTACCTTCAACGTCAACACAACAATTTTCACCTTCAACTCTTTCGCTTTTCCATTAAACACAACGGTTTCCACCGGGTGCCCGGATGTTTTCAAAGGAAGCACGCTGTTTTCCACCGGGAGCACACAATTATCGACAGGAAGCCCTGACGTTTTGACCTGAAGCACAGAAGTTTTCACCGAAAGCACGGAACTTTTGACCGAAAGCCCACGACTATTGCCCGGTAGCAACAAAATATCGGACGGTAGCAAACAATTATTGGCCGGTAGCAACAAATTATCGGACGGTAGCACACAATTATTGACCGGTAGCAACAAAATATCGGACGGTAGCAAACAATTATTACCCGGTAGCACACAATTATTGGCCGGTAGCAACAAAATATCGGACGGTAGCAAACAATTATTACCCGGTAGCAAACAATTATTACCCGGTAGCACACAATTATTGACCGGTAGCAACAAATTATTTGGCGGTAGCAGCAAAATAATGACCGGTAGCAACAAAATATCGACTTTTTGGAATGAAAAATGCTATACAGGGCATAAAAGGTAACAGGTATGACAGCACCAAACGATAAAAAACAACCACGAACCGGGCTGGATGTCGCAGTCATCGGTATGTCCATTCGTTTCCCCGGCGCACCGGACATCGAAACGTTCTGGAATAACCTAAAAAACGGCGTAGAAAGCGTCTCCTTCTTCTCCCTGGACCAACTGGCAGAAAATGGCGTTCCCGCCAATATGCTGCAAGACCCCCACTTCGTCCCCGCTATGGCCGCTATAGACGATAAAGATGCTTTCGATCCCGGTTTCTTCGATTACTCCCCCATGGAAGCCGAAGTCATGGACCCCCAAACCCGGTTGTTCCACCAACATACCTGGGAAGCCCTTGAAAACGCAGGATATAACCCCGATGAATTCCCCGGTTTGATCGGTATATACGGCGGCAGTACCCACCACATCGAACGCGAAGGCCATGCCCTGCTCTCAGAAGAAGGCCAAAACCTCGGCGCTTTCGAAAGTTCCATGATGGCCGGTTCCGACTTTATGATCTCCCGCGTCTCCTATAAATTGAATTTGAAAGGCCCTGCTGTTTCCATTCAAACCGCTTGCTCCACTTCCCTTGTTGCCATCCACATCGCTTGCCGCGCGCTGATTACAGGCGAATGCGATATGGCCATCGCCGGCGGCGCCACAATTATTTCCCCCAATAAAACCGGGTACGTGTACCAAGAAGGAATGGTCATGTCCCCGGACGGCCACTGCCGCACGTTCGATGCCGATGCCAAAGGTTTCGTCGGCGGCGAAGGCATCGGCGTGGTGGTTCTTCGACGCTTGAAAGATGCCCTGGCAGACCGAGATATTATTTACGCCGTAGTGAAGGGCTCCGCCATCAATAACGACGGTACACGAAAACCGGGGTATACAGCCCCCAGCGTGGAAGGCCAAACCGACGTCATCAAACGCGCCCTCCATATGACGCGCTTCGAACCGGAAAGCATTACATATATCGAAACTCACGGTACTGCAACACCCATCGGAGACCCGATCGAGTTTAAAGCCCTTACCCTTGCCCTTAAACCGGCTGATCCAACTAAAAAACACTACTGCGGCCTGGGCTCGGTTAAAAGTAACTTCGGTCACCTGGATAACGCCGCAGGCATTGCCGGTTTTATTAAAACCATACTGGCCCTTAAACACAAAATGATCCCCCCGTCACTGTTTTTTCATTCACCCAACCCGGCCATCGATTTCACCAACACCCCGTTTTACGTGAATACGACTTTGAAAGAATGGAAAAACGATGCGTTCCCGCTCCGCGCAGGCGTCAGCTCCTTTGGAATCGGGGGAACCAATGCCCATGTGATCCTGGAAGAAGCGCCGGTGGAACAATTAGAAACAGCAGGAACGGCACCGGGAACCTGGACGGGCCGAGATATGGATTTGATTTTATTGTCGGCGAAAACCCGGGGAGCACTGGACGCGATGGTGTCAAACCTGGCAGGATTTTTTAAGATAAACCGGGGGACACCTTTGCATGATGCAGCTTATACGCTGCACGTTGGACGGAAAGTTTTCCATCACCGGTGCATGATAAGCGCGGGAAACATCGATGAAGCCATCGAACGCTTAACGGATGAAGAAGGGAAGAAACGATTCTATTTTTCCGCGGCTGAAAACCAACGTAATAGAAAACCGAAATTGATCTTCATGTTCCCGGGCCTGGGCGCCGAATACGTGAACATGGGCCGCGAACTCTACGAAAAAGAACCGCTTTTTTGTTCCACGATGGATACATGCTTCGAAATTTTAACGAACCTGACCGGTATCGATTATAAAGAAATTCTTTATCCCCCTGAAACCGAAAAAAAAGGGGACAGTCAAGAAACCCCACTGCGTGGGGATTTATTATGGCGACAAGCGCCATCCGGCGGCCTCCTTAATGGTCAGCCGCTGCATAAGAAAGAATTATCAATTAACAATTATCAATTAACAATTAACAATGAAAGAGAAAAAGGGGACAGTCAAGAAACCCCACTGCGTGGGGGAGCATTTGCAGTGCCGGGATATTCGAACGATTTTCAAAAATCTATTGACTCCGATAATATTGATAATTCTTTCAAAAATAATAACTCAAATAAAAGCTTTTCTGGGGGTCCAGGGGGCGACTTTTCACGAAAAGAGCCCCCTGGTCTTACAGATACAGGAATCACGTCCCCGTTGGTTTTTGTTTTCGAGTATGCGTTGGCTAAGTTGCTGATGCAATGGGGAATCGTGCCGGATGCGTTAATCGGGTACAGTTTCGGTGAATATGTCGCCGCGTGTATATCCGGTGTGTTTTCTTTGGAAGATGCGTTGAACTTGATTACCGTGCGGGGCCGGTTGATCGACAAAACAGAAACCGGGGCCATGCTGAGCATTCCTTTAACTAAAGAAGAATTACTGCGGCTGCTGCCGGGGGAACTGTCGCTGGCCATCGATAATGATATCTCGTGCATTGCCGCAGGCCGGGAAGCGGATGTGGTTTCGTTTGAGAACGTATTGAAAGAGAAAAAATATATCTGCATGCGTCTTCAAACAAAGAAAGCGGTTCACTCGCCGACAATGGAATCTATCCGGGACGAATTCGAGCGAAGGTTGGGAGAGGTGAAACTCAACGCGCTGGGGGTTCCGTATATCTCCAACGTGAGCGGTTCCTGGATCTCAGGAGAACAAGCGTCGAACCCGCATTACTGGTCTGCGCATTTGAGGCATACGGTTCGTTTTGCCGACGGGATTAAAGAATTATTAAAGTTAGATGAAAACTCGATTTTCCTGGAAGTGGGTCCGGGCAAAGATTTGAGCGCGCTGTTGGTTCGTTACATACCCAAGAGCCCGGAACAACGAATTATTAACTTGGTTCGGCACCCGCTCAAAGAGGTCCCGGATGTCTCTTATTTATTGGATAAAGTGGGGAGGCTGTGGCTATATGGCCGGAAAATCGATTGGTCCGGTTTCTATAAAGACCAGGAACGCCGAAGGATTCCGCTGCCCACTTATCCTTTCGAGAAGAAGCGGTTTCCATTTGCCAAAGGAGACCAACTCAAAACCCTGGTTAAGCAATCTTTGATCGAGAAGAACCCAAAACCCGAGGAGTGGTTTTACCAACCCTCGTGGAAGCAAAAAAAATTGTCAGAACCTTTTTATAAAAAGGTTCCGACACCTCCAAAAATTTTTATTAATGAAAATAACAAAAGTTTTTCCGGGGGTGAAGGGGGCGGCTTTTTTCAAAAAGAGCCCCCTGGAAAAAAAGGGGACAGGCATGAGAAAGAGTGGTTAGTTTTTGCCGAAGGCACGGGAGCGGAATTGCCCAGGGTCCTGGCGGAAGGTTTGAAAGCATTGAACGGTCCAGTTACATGGGTGTTTAAAGGAAAAACTTTCGAAAAACAAAGCCATGATGTGTATATCATCGATCCTTCGATTAGCGAGCATTATATTAAATTATTTAAGGAGTTGGAGCACATATATAAAAGCTTTTCTGGGGGTCCAGGGGGCGACTTTTCACGAAAAGAGCCCCCTGGTCATCAAAAACAAAATAGTGATTTTAGAATCCTTCATATGTGGAATGTGGATGGAGAAGAAAGCAGCGGGGAAAGTTTTGAAATTAAGCAGGATGAGTTAGAAAAAAATCTTGAATTGGGGTTTTTCAGTTTATTGTATATCGCCCAGGCGATGGATGCGGTAGGCGGCGTGGATTCGTGTGACATTACGGTTCTTACGGACAATATGCAATCGGTGGTGGGCGAGTTCGTATTGAAACCGGGGAAATCCGCTTTATTGGGTCCCCTGAAAGTAATCCCGCAAGAGTTTCCTGGGATTTCGTGCCGGAGTATCGATATCATGGTTCCGGCACCGGGAACCCGCGAGTTCTACCGGCTCGCAGAGCAATTGTTGAAAGAGATCGCTGTGCCTGTTTCTGTTTCTACTTCTAATATGGATACAGAAGTGGCTTTTCGCGGTAATCGCCGTTGGGTTTTGGGGTATGAGCCTGTCCCACTGCGTGGGGATGTATTGTTGAATGCTGAACGCGGAATGCTGAATGCGGAATTCGGGCGAACACATCGGTTCGCCCCTACGGAAATTGATAATATACTCCCAAATGAAACATACCCTGAAAATAAAGTAAATAATCAAAAGCTTTTGGAAGTCCAGAAAACTTTTCTCGAAAAGGTTTCTGGTCGTCGAAGACAATATATAGCTTTTAGAGATAATGGGATATATCTTATCACAGGCGGTTTAGGCGGAGTGGGTTTGATTTTAGCTGAGGGATTATATAAGCATCTGGGGGCGCGGTTGGTTTTGGTGGGGCGAACTGCGGTTCCGTGTCGCGAGGAGTGGGAGGAATATTTAAAAACCCATGAAGCGGGCGATGCGGTGAGCGGGAAAATTCGTGCGGTGATGGAGTTGGAATCGATGGGCGCGGAAGTCCTGGCCATGAGTGGGGATGTTTCGAATGAAAACCGAATGCGGGCGGTGGTGGAGGAAGCGGAGAAGCGGTTTGGGGCGATTCATGGGGTGATCCATGCGGCGGGAATAGTGGAAGGCGATTCGGTTCAAACGCTTCGTTCGTTGGATAAAAAAGCATGTATGGAACAATTCATGCCGAAAGTTTACGGGCTGTTGGTTTTGGAGAAGATTTTCCGCGGCAAGCGGTTGGATTTTTGTTTGTTGATGTCGTCCATGTCGTCTATCCTCGGCGGTTTGGGTTTCGGGGCTTATTCTGCCGCCAATCTTTTCATGGATGGGTTTGTGAATTATTTGAGGTTACCCGGTTTGGAGTCGGATGGGAATGGATGTCATTGGGTGAGTGTGAATTGGGAAGGGTGGCAGAAGAAAGATGCGGGCGATGTTAGTGGATTAGGAGGCGGCGCATTGGGCGACAGCCTGGCCCGGTTGGCGTTGACGCCGGAGGAAGGTTTCGATGCGTTGATGCGGATATTATGTTGGGAAGATGGCATTCAAGTGGTGACGTCTACCGGCGATTTGCCGGCGAGGATCGATCGATGGCTGCACATTAAAACGGAACCTGTAATGGAAGATGAAGGAAGCGAAGGGGCAAAAATAGAAGGAAGCACGAGACCCCATTTATCCACGAGTTATACCGCGCCGGCAGACGATGTGGAGCAAAGATTGGCTGCGGTGTGGGAGCGTTTCCTGGGAGTGCACCCGATCGGGATCACGGACGATTTCTTCGAACTGGGCGGCGATTCGCTGAAAGCCATCAATATCACGGGAGTTATCCAACGGCGATTCCATGCGAAATTGAGGGTGGAAGAATTTTTTAAGAACCCGACGATTAAGAGCCTGGCGGTTCATATCCGGGGAATGGAGAAACACGATATGCGGGGGATCGAACGGGCGCAGGAAAAAGGGTATTATGCTTTGTCCGCTTCCGAAAAGCGAATGTTTATCTTGAACCAATTCATCGATTACCAAATCCCGATCGCAATGGTGATGGAAGGAGAAGTAGACAAAGACCGTTTTGAAAATGTGTTTAAACAAATGATGGAACGGCATGAAATCTTGCGAACGTCGTTTGAAATGCAAGATGGAGAGCCTGTCCAACAGGTTCATAAACACATCGATTTCAAAGTCGATTATTATAAACTCGATTCCCAAAGTAAAACAGTATCTTTCGAGGATCTAACCGGGAACCCGGAATTCTCATCGATTATCAAGGATTTCTTCCGGCCTTATGATTTAGCTGTACCGCCGTTGATGCGGGCCGCTTTGGTAGAAATCCCTGCGGGTAACGGCGCCCAGGCACGCCATTTGTTCTTGTTCAACATCCATCACATCATTTCGGACGGAACCTCCCTGGGTGTCATGATCCGCGAGTTTATGGCTTTGTATAACGGGCAGGATTTACCCGCTCCCACCATCCAATATAAAGACTTTTCAGAATGGGAACGCGAATTCTTCACCACACCGGAATTTAAAAAGCAGGAGAATTACTGGTTGAACCTCTATTCCGGCGAAATACCCGTGATGAATATGCCTATCGATTTCCCCAGGCCGCCGGTCCAGGATTTCGAAGGCAGCGCGGTTCATTTGAATATCGGCGGACAAACCCTGGAAAACATGCGAAACCTGGTCCAAAAAGAAAATACCAGTATTTATATGACTTTGATGGCGGTTTATTATACCTTGCTTTCCAGGTACGCCAACCAGGATGATTTGGTGATCGGAACCATAGTGGCAGGCCGGGGACAAGAAGAAACCCACGAGCTAATGGGGGTTTTTATCAATACACTGGCACTGCGAAACTACCCGGCACGGGGAAAAACGTTCGTCGCCTTCCTGGAAGAAGTGAAAACCAACACGTTGAAAGGATTTGAAAACCAACAGTACCCGTTCGGCGATCTACTGGATAAAGTGGAAGTGAAAAAAGATTTGAGCCGCACACCGTTATTCGACGTGATGATGATTTTCCAGAACATGGATTTACCCGCCTTTGAATTGGATCGAATCACATTCCAACCTTTCCCTGCTGTGAACCGGCTGATGGAACAATTCACCCACGCGCAGCACGATATTACCCTCTGGGGCGTGGAAGACGACGACGAAATCCAATTAACCTTCGAATACGGCGTTAAATTATTCAAACGGGAGACCATGGAACGCCTGACCGGACACTTTCAACGAATCCTGGAAACAGTCCTTCAAGATAATAACGCCGCATTGGGAGACATCGATCTACTCTCTCAAGAAGAAAAAGAACAACTGCTGCTGGATTTCAACGGCAAGGATGCGGAGTTTCCCGCGGATAAGACTTTCGTCGATATTTTTGAAGAGAACGCCCAACAGTATCCCGACTGCATCGCGGTTACCGGCGAACAATACTGCCCGGGTTCGAGTTCTCCCTCCTGGATGCACCTGACCTACAAAGAACTAAACGAACGAGCGGAAAAATTGGCTTTCTCTTTACGCCAGGACGGAGTAGGCCGGGATGTAGTGGTGGGGATTTCATTCGAACGCCGGGTTGAAATGATTATAGGCATCATGGGAATACTGGAAGCAGGAGCCGCTTACTTACCCATCGACCCCTCCTACCCACAAGAACGAATCGATTACATGATCGCCGACAGTGCGGCGCATTTGATTTTATCCGGCTCAGATAAAATTCAAAATGCTGAACGCGGAGTGCTGAATACGGAAGGGGAAAGAGGTCTCTCACGGAGCTCACGGAGGACACCGAGGGAAAAAGAGGATAGGAATGAAGTCCAAATATTAACGGAGCCTGACCATTCCGGTTACGTCGCACAATATAACGGCACTGCAAACGACCCCACACGCAGTGTGGAAAAAGGGGACAGTCAAATTAAATCCCAATTATCAATTAACAATTATCAATTAACAATTAACAATGAAAACAATTCCCTGGCATACGTTATCTACACCTCCGGCTCAACCGGCAAACCGAAAGGAGTCATGGTCAACCACGACAGCTTCGCCAACGCCTTGTGGGCCTGGAAAAAAGAATATGGCTTGAACAAGGAAAAAACCGAAATCAACCTGCTCCAAATAGCTAATTTCTCTTTCGATGTCTTCGCCGGAGATATCGCCAGATCTTTAGGCACAGGCGGAAAACTAACCATCTGCCCGGAAGAAACCCGGCTCGACCCTCCATCCATGTACACGTTGATTATTAAAGAAAAAATTACCCTCTTCGAATCCACACCATCTTTAGTTCTACCTTTCATGGATTATATCTATACGAAAAACCTGGATTTGGGAACCCTGCGCTTACTCATTATCGGCTCGGATACCCTGCGAACAGATGATTTCCAATTACTCATGACCCGGTTCCCCAAAGGTTTAAGAATTATCAACAGCTACGGGGTCACGGAAGCCACCATCGATTCAAGCTTCTACGAAGGAAAAACCGGAACCGCCACCATCTCCGGCAACGTACCCATCGGGAAACCCCTCCCCAATACGAAATTCTTCATCTTAGACAAGAACATGAACCTTCAACCCATCGGCGTACCGGGTGAACTGCTCATCGGCGGTTCCTGCATCGCCCGCGGGTATTTGAACAGACCGGAGTTAACTGCCGAAAGATTAATTTCAAAGACCAAAACCCTTTTTGAAAAAAGGGTTCTGGACTCCCAAAAACTTTTGTTAAATAAAAGCTTTTGTGGGGGTCCAGGGGGCGATTTTCACGAAAAGAGCCCCCTGGGAATTCTTTACAAAACCGGTGACTTAGCGCGGTGGTTGCCGGATGGGAATGTGGAGTTTTTGGGGCGGGCAGATTTCCAGGTGAAGATTCGGGGTTACAGGGTGGAATTGAAAGAGATCGAGAGCCGGTTGCGGAAGAGTTCGGCGATCAAAGATGTTGTGGTTCTGGCTTTCGAGGGTGAGTATAAATTTTTGTGTGCGTTTTATGTGCTGGCGGTGGGGCAGGAAGGTTTGGATGTCTCGGAGCTCAGGGGTTTCTTGTCGGGGAAATTGCCGGATTATATGATCCCGTCGCATTTTGTCCCGATTGAGAGTATACCGCTGACGCCGAACGGCAAAATCGATGTGTGGGGGCTCCGGGAACTTTATCGATCGAAAGATTTCGAAAAGGGGACAGGCAAGAATTTTGTTCCGGCGGTTACTGAAGTGGAGAAAACATTGGCTGTGATGTGGGAAGAAGTATTGCAAAAAGAACAGGTGGGGCTTTATGATAATTTCTTCGACCTGGGCGGCCAGTCGTTGTTGGCAATGAAATTAACGATGCGGATCCGGGATACGTTTAATGTGAAAATCCCGCTGGCTGAATTTTTCCAGGTGAGCACTGTGAAAGGTTTGTCCGATATTATCGAAAGAGATCGGATCAAAGATACAGGTCAGAACCTGCCCCAGGGTTTATCCACTGCAAAAGCAGATGAAAAAGAAAAACCTGCTTCACCGGGGGTTAAGTTTGAAAAAAGAAAACGAGCGGAACGAGAAATCAAAGATTTAGACTTAGAGGAGTAATCATGAAACCGGTCTTTAAAGCGTATGAAGCGTCATCAGCCCAAAAGCGGTTGTATATGATCAACCATTTGCTAGGCGACAGTATTCTTTATAATGAAATCCGTGTATGGACCATCAAAGGGAATTTAGACGCGGAGCGATTGAAAGATGCGGCTCAAAAATTAGGAGCCCGCCATGAGTCCTTGCGTACGTGTTTCGCTATGAAAGACGGGGAAGTGATCCAGAAAGTCTATGACGAGATCGAAATCAATTTTAAATATACGCCTTCTTCTTCGTTTTCTATTTCTCCTGCTTTTCAAACATTGGAAACTCCTTCGCGAGAAGATATCGAAACCATTACGGGCGAGTTTCTCAAACCCTTTAACCTGGGTATGGCACCGGTATGGAAAATAGAATTGGTGCAATTGAGCCTGCAATCCCAGGTGTTGTTGTTCGATTTTCATCATATTATTGCAGACGGGGCATCGATGGAGATCATTATCGGGGATTTGATGGCGTTATACCAGGGTTACGAATTGCCGGAGCCGGAAGTGCAGTACGTGGATTTCACGTTGTGGCAGAACGATTTATTTAAAAGCGATGAAATACGAAAGCAGGAGGAATACTGGTTAAATGTGTTCAAGGGGGAGTTGCCGGTCCTGGAACTGCCTACGGATTTTTCGCGCAGCTCGGAATCGCAGATCACCGGGAGCAGTATCGGTTTTGAGATCGACAGCGAATTAACGGTGAGCTTGAACCGGTTGGCGGTTCAAAATAAAACGACATTGTTCGCGGTGTTATTGGCGGTTTTTAATGTAGTGCTGTCCAAATACAGTAATCAAAAAGATATCGTGGTGGGCATACCGGTTTCCGGGAGGTCCCAGGCTGAATTCGAGAATGTGGTGGGCATGTTCGTGGGCACTGTGGCGATGCGAAACTACCCGGACTTGCAGAAAACCTTCGTGGAATTCTTACAAGAGGTCTCCGGGAATTCCTTCGATGCGTTTGAAAACCAGGATTACCAATTTGAAATGTTGGTAGAAAAAGTTTCACCGCAGCGGCAATTGAACCGGAACCCGATTTTCGATGTGATGTTTGCCTGGCAGAATTACCCGGCAGCGATCCGGGTATCCGGTGGAGACAGCGAAGACGATGGCGGGAAACGAGAATTGGAGTTCACGCCGTTTGTTTTTAAAAGCAGGTCTTCCAAATTCGATTGGCTCTTGCAGGCGTTCGAAGTGGAGAACCGGGTTGTTTTGCGCATGGAATACCGTTCGTCGTTGTTCAGCGAAGCAATGATGGACCGCTGGAAAGGTCATTTCACGACTCTATGCAAAGAAGCGGTTTCAAACCCGGGCAAAACGATCCTGGATATGGCGATGTTGACGGAAGATGAAATGGAAACGCTGTTATTCACGTTGAACGATACGAAGGTGGATGATTACCCGTTAGATAAGCCGGTGCATGAACTTTTCGAGATGCAAGCGGAGCGAACGCCGGGGAATATGGGGGTTAAAAGTATTCATGGTGAGTTGACTTATAAAGAATTAAATGCGGCGTCGAACCGTTTGGCTCATTTGCTTCAAGAAAAAGGAGTAAAACGGGACAGCATCGTGGGACTGATGATGGAACGCTCGATCGAGATGATTGTCGCGATCTGGGCGATATTAAAAGCGGGGGGCGCTTACCTGCCCATCGATACGGATTACCCGGAGAAACGGGTCTTTTCGATCCTGGAAGATAACGACGTGGAAGTGTTACTGACATGCAAAACCATGACGGATGCGATTCCAATTGAAAAATTGGAAACAATACCGCCGGCTGAAAACTCTGAAACCTCCGTCTCCCCTGTGACCTCTGTGGCTAAACTCCATTCGATACCGCAGAAACGATGCGTGGTGGTGGTGGATGCGATCGGAGAAATGCTTCAAAAATACAGCGGCAGCAATCCTACTCATATCAACACGCCCTGGGATTTAATCTATTTAATCTCGACTTCGGGTTCTACAGGGAAACCGAAGAGCGTGATGTTGGAGCATCGCAACATGGTGAACCTGTTGTATTTTACGTTTACGCGGACGTGTGTTGTTTTCGACCGTGTGCTCCAGTTTGCTTCAATTGGTTTCGATGCATCTGCGCAGGAGATATTTTCCGCGCATCTCACCGGCGGCGAGATTTTCATGATTACCCGCGAGACCCGGTACAACCTGCCGGATTTGTTCAGTTATATCCAACAAAACGATGTGCGTGTGCTGTTCATGCCGCCTGCTTTCCTTCGTACGGTATTCGAAGAAGAAGAGTACGCGAGGATGTTTCCCACTACAGTCCGGCACATTTGCCCGGCAGGCGAACAATTAATCATCAATGCGAGGTTTCGTCGGTATTTAAAAGAAAACAACGTTCACTGCCATAATTTTTACGGGCCATCCGAAACCCACGTGGTTACAACGCTCACTATGGCTCCGAATGAAACGATCCCGGACCGGCCCTATATCGGCAAACCGATCTCCAATACGCGCTGCCTGATCCTGGACCAAGGAATGAAACCTACACCCATCGGCGTCATCGGCGACCTCTACATCGAAGGCACCCAGGTGGGCAGAGGATACTTGAACCGTCCTACATTAACTGCCGCAAAATTTTTGACCCACGAATTACACGAATTACACGAATTAAAAGAATTAAAAGATTTTAAAAATCATAATAAAAGCTTTTGTGGGGGTCCAGGGGGCGATTTTCACGAAAAGAGCCCCCTGGGAACTCTTTACAAAACCGGCGACCTGGCGCGGTGGATGCAGGATGGGAATGTGGAGTTTTTGGGACGGGCGGATTTCCAGGTCAAGATTCGCGGTTTCAGGGTAGAGTTGGAGGAGATCGAGAACCGGTTAAAAGAGATGGAGGAGGTCAAGGATGCGGTGGTGTTGGATAACAACACGGAGACGGGGGATAAATATTTAACCGCTTACCTCGTGTGCGATAACGCCGATAGGCTGGATGTAGAGGGTATCAGGGCCCGGTTGACGGAGAGTTTACCGGATTTCATGGTTCCCTCTTATTTTATTCCTGTTCCCGGTATCCCGTTGAATATCAGTGGAAAAGTAGACCGCAAAGCGCTGCGTTCTTTAACCGGTACGGCTGGGAAAGAAACGAGGCAAAAAGAATATATTCCGCCTGCGAACGAACTGGAAGATAAATTGGCGGAAGTGTGGGCGGATGTATTAAAACAGGAGAAGAGCCGGGTGGGTATGACGGATAATTTCTTCGACCTCGGCGGCCATTCGTTGAGGGGCACGGTTTTACTTTCCAAAGTATTTAAAAATCATGGAGTACGGGTGCCGCTGGCGGAGTTGTTCAGGCGTCCTACGGTTCGGGGTATGGCGGAATACATGATGATGCACGGGAAATTGGAAGAAGCGGCGATACCGAAAGCACCGCAAATGGAATATTACCCCCAGTCCGCTGCCCAGCGCCGTTTGTTTTTCCTCCATCAATTCGAAAATATCAAATCGAGTTACAACCTTCCTTATTCGTTCTTTATTAAAGAAGAGGTAGACGGGTTAAAAATGGAAGAGGTGTTCCGGCGTTTGATTCAAAGACATGAATCCTTGCGTACGTCGTTTCACTTAATCGATAATCGCCCGGTTCAGAAAATCCATGAAAGTGTGGATTTCGCTGTCAAATATACCGATCGTGCCGATATCGTTGGGGATGTGGATATCGAAGAGATCATCCTGGGTTTCATGCGTCCCTTCGATTTGAGTCAAGCGCCGTTGTTCCGGGTCGGGATCGTGAAATTGAAAAAAGACCGGCCGTTGTATTTATTCGTGGTTGTGATGCACCATATTATCACGGATGGCGTTTCGCTGGATGTATTTGCTTCCGATTTCGTTGCTTTTTACCAGGGGCGAGACCCGGAGGGTTTGAAAATCCAATACAGGGATTATGCGGTTTGGCAGGAGAGCGAAACAGTAAAAGCAGTACTGCGAAACGAGGAGAAGTACTGGTTAAAAGTTTTCGGCGATGAGATCCCTGTCTTAAATTTACCCACGGATTACCCGCGTCCTGCGGTTCAACATTATGAAGGCAGCTCTATTTCTTTCCCATTGGAAGAGAATTTATCCGGGGGTTTGAAGCAAATGGCGCAGGTACACGGTGCTACGTTGTATATGGTTTTGCTGGCGGTTTTCAATGTATTGATCCATAAATGGAGCGGGCAGGAAGATATCGTAGTAGGAACACCGATTGCGGGGCGGAGGCATGCGGACCTCGAAAACATCGTGGGCATGTTCGTCAATACGCTGGCGCTGAGGAATTACCCGGGCCCGGATATCTCTTTTGAAACGTTCTTACAAAACGTCAAAAACCATTTAACCGATGCCTACGAAAACCAGGAATACCCGTTTGAAGAATTAGTGGACCGTCTCTCTATCCCGAGGGATGTGAGCCGGAACCCGCTGTTCGATGTTGTCTTTGCATTGCATAACCAGGTTAACCGGGGGCTTTTCTCAAAACAAAACCGAACACCGACAGGAAACGACCTGGAAAATTTCGAAACCTATGAATATAACGCGCCTTTTGCGAACTTCGATTTGGAATTGCATTCTTACGACGACAGTCAGAGCCTGCGCTTCCTGGTGAATTTCAGCACTTCTCTTTATAAAAAAGAGACAATTCAACGGTGGATGGGGTACTTGATTAAAATAATCGAAAGTGCGGTGCATCACCCGAAACAAGCTGTCGGGGATATTGAAATTCTTTCCGAGGAAGAAAAACGATACCTTCTTTTCGATTTGAACGATACGGAGGCGAGTTACCCGGATATGAAAACGCTTCACCGATTATTCGACGAACGCGCAGAACAACACCCGCAAAACGCTGCGGTTTCGCTGCCCAACGGCTGTGACTGTTTAACCTACGCGGAAGTGAAAGAGAAATCGGACCGCGTGGCTTTTTATTTAAGAGAACAAGGGGTCATGGAAGGAACGATCGTGGCCATCATGGGCGAGCGTTCGGTGGAAACCATAATCGGTATCCTGGGAATTTTAAAAGCGGGGGGCGCATATCTGCCGATAGACCCGGATTATCCCCAGGATCGGATCGATTACATGCTAAAAGACAGCAGGGCCAATACTGTTTTATTTAATAAAGAGTCAGAACCTTTTTGTAAACCATCACGGATGGACGGGTTCCTCACGGATAAATCCCAATTATCAATTAACAATTATCAATTAACAATTAGCAATGAAAGAGAAAAAGGGGACAGTCAAATTAAATCCCAATTATCAATTAACAATTATCAATTAACAATTAACAATGAAAGAGAAAAAGGGGACAGTCAAGAAACCCCACTGCGTGGGGGAGCATTTGCAGTGCCGGGATATTCGAACGATGTTCAAAAATCTATTGACTCCGATAATATTGATAATTCTTTCAAAAATAATAACTCAAATAAAAGCTTTTCCGGGGGGTTAGGGGGCGGCTTTTCTCGAAAAGAGCCCCCTTCTTCCAATTCCCTGGCCTACGTGATCTACACCTCGGGAACCACAGGCAAACCGAAAGGCGCTTTGATCGAACACCGAAACGTTGTACGCCTGCTTTTTAACGATCGATTCCAATTCCATTTTACCTCCCACGACGTATGGACCCTCTTCCACTCTTTGTGTTTCGATTTCTCCGTGTGGGAAATGTACGGCGCCTTGCTTTACGGCGGTAAACTGGTCATTGTTCCCCGCATGACCGCTGTCGATACACCCATATTCCTCCAATTACTCCACCAAGAACGCGTTACGGTTTTGAACCAGACACCCTCCTCTTTCTACCGGCTAATCGACGAAGAACTAAAAAAAGACGAACCCACAGTACTTTCCCTGCGATATATCATCTTCGGCGGCGAAGCCCTGAACCCCGCCAGGCTGAAAGAATTTAATAAACGGTTCCCCGCTGCCCAATTAATCAACATGTTCGGGATCACGGAAACCACAGTACACGTGACTTATAAAGAAATCACGGGAAAAGAGATCAACGAAGGCATCAGCAATATCGGCAAACCGATCCCCACCCTGACTTGCTATGTGGTAGACAAACGAATGAACATGGTTCCTATCGGCGTACCCGGCGAATTATTGGTAGGAGGCGACGGCGTCGGACGCGGGTACTTGAACAGACCCGAGCTAACCAGGGGCTCTTTTGTAAAACCGCCCCTGGACCCCGCAAAACTTTTATTAACCCCACTACGTGGGGATTTATTATGGCGACAAGCGCCATCTGGCGGCTTCCTGAATGGTCAGCCGCTGCATGTTGAAGAAAAAGGGGACAGTCAAGAAAATGATGATAGTCGAATGATGAATGATGATTTTGATAATAATATTAACAAAAGCTTTGGGAAGGTCCAGGAAACCCTTTCTCGAAAGGGTTTCCTGGTCTCCCCCCAATCTTTGTACAAATCCGGTGATTTAGTGCGGTGGTTGGATAGTGGGGAGATGGAGTATTTGGGTCGGATCGACACACAGGTTAAAGTGCGGGGTTTTCGGATCGAGTTGGGGGAGATTGAGAATTCGCTATTGGATTATGAGGGTATAAAGGATGCGGTGGCGGTATTTGGAAAAAATAAAGAATCGGGTGATGATTATTATTTATGTGCGTATATAGTGCCTGTGGGTGAGAAAGTAGACCTGGGAGGGTTAAGGAGCTACTTGTCCGGGAAGTTGCCGGATTATATGGTTCCGTCGTATTTTGTGCAGTTGGAAGTTATCCCGCTGACGCCGAATGGGAAGATTGATCGAAGGGCTTTACCTGGGCCGTCGGTAAGTGCAAGCGAATCGTTTGTTCAAGCCCGGAGTGAAACGGAGCTTCGTTTAGTGGAAACCTGGAGGGAGGTCTTGGGGATCGATGAAACGGTTCGGGTTGGGATCGACGATAATTTCTTTGAACTGGGCGGCCACTCGTTAAAAGCAACGGTGATGATCGCGAAAGTTCACGAGGTTTTAAATATTAAAATCCCGCTGGTCCAGGTTTTTGAAACGCCCACGATCCGGGGGCTTTCGGAGTTTATCGATCAATCCCGCGTCGATTTGTTTTCCTCGATTCAACCTGCACCCAAAAGCGAATATTACCCGCTTTCGTCTGCGCAGAAAAGGTTGTACGTTCTCCAGCAAATCGAATTAAAAGGCATCGGGTACAATCTTCCCCAGGAAGTCGCCCTGGATTTGGAGTTAGATATCGATAAAATCGCCCGGACGTTTAAAAATATGATCCGGCGTCATGAGATTCTTCGTACGTCGTTTCATATGGTGGAGAACCAACCGGCGCAAAAGGTCCATAACGAGGTGAAATTCGAGGTTGAAATCGTAGAAGAAAAAGAAACCTTCACGCGTCCGTTCGATTTATCGTGCGCGCCCCTGCTGCGGGTGGGAATAGTGAAGAAAGAGGGGCAAAACCTTCTGCTGGTGGATATGCATCACATCATCACGGATGCGGCATCCCAGGAAATCATGATGAAAGAGTTTACGGCTCTATATGAAGGCAAGGAGTTACCGTCTTTATCTCTTCAATACAAAGATTTCTCCGTGTGGCAAAATAGCTCCCGGGTTCAAACCGCCATCCGCGAGCAAGAGAGTTTCTGGCTCAGTCAATTCGAAACGGAGATCCCGGTTTTGCAGTTGCCCTGGGATTTCAAGAGGCCGGAGGTGCAGAGTTTCGAAGGCAAGGCCGTTTCTTTTTCGTTGGATGAAGAGACGTCCGCGAAGCTCAGGGCTTTCGCGTTAAAAGAGGAAGCCACGCTCTTTATTGTGTTACTGTCTGCTTTTTATGTTTTGTTGTCGAAACTCAGCGGGCAAGAAGATATCGTGATCGGGACACCTGCGGCGGGGAGGCGTCATGCGGACCTTTTACCCATTATGGGGATGTTCGTCAATACCCTGGCTCTCCGCAATTACCCGGGAGGGAAGTTCACGTTTAAAGAGTTTCTAAAAACCGTTAAAAATCACACGCTTCAATGTTTTGAGAACCAGGAGTACCAGTTCGAAGATTTAGTGGATAAAGTAGGGGTGGCGAGGGATTTGAGCCGGAACCCGTTGTTCGATGTGATGTTTGCGTATCATAACCAGCGGGACCCGATGAAAGGTTCAGGTGGGGATGAAAACTACGAATCGGAGACGTCGAAGTTCGATTTGGTTTTGCATGGGATCGAGGGCCAGGAACGGCATTATTTTTATTTCGAATATTGTATCCATTTATTTAAAGAAACCACCATCCGTCGATTTGCGAAATATTTTCTCAAAACGCTCCGTTTTCTGCTGGAGAACCCGGGACAAGCGTTGATGCAGGTGGATATCACGGAGGAAGAAGAGAAAGGGTTATTGGAAGATATGTCGAACGGGATCCGGGAAGAAGACGGGGACCTTTCGAAAACCATCCATGAATTGTTCGAGGAGCAGGCGGAACGCACACCGGACAGTATTGCGGCGGTTGACCCGTCGGGAACAGGGTTTCTATCTTACGGCTGTTTGAATGAAAAGGCCAATGGTTTGGCCCATGCGTTCCGTGAGAGGGGTGTGAAACCGGACAGCCCGGTTTCGTTGATGGTGGATCGTTCTTTTGAAATGATCGCGGGGATCCTGGGTGTGCTGAAAGCGGGTGGGGCGGTGGTGCCGATCGATCCGCTTTACCCGGAAGACCGTATCATTACGATGTTGAATGACAGCGGCTCCCAAATATTGGCCACTACGCCGAAGGTGTCCGATGCTTTTTCGTACAGCGCCCTTTTGGATTTGAAAGAAGGGGGAGTGGAACCGATGGTTACGGGTGTAAGGCCGCAGATTAAAAATTTCGATGAGTTACCGGTGATCGATCGAACTCTCATTAACTATGAAAAATACATGCGCTTTATCGGGGAAGCTGCGGCCAGTAACGCAGTTTCTCTCCAGGCTACGCGCGGGTGCCCGTTTAATTGCGTTTATTGTCATAAAATCTGGCCCAAAAGCCATATCGTCCGCAGCGCGGAGAAGATTTTCGAAGAGATTAAAATGTGTTATGATGCAGGGATTCGGAAGTTTTCGTTTATCGACGACGTGTTCAATTTGAACCGACAGAATGCGGCAAACCTGATGAATTTGATTATAAAAAATAAACTGGATACCCGGTTGTATTTTCCCAATGGGTTCAGGGGCGATGTGCTGACCAAAGAATTAATCGATCTATTGGTGGAAGCGGGAACTGTGAATATCGATATGGCATTGGAAACGGCTTCACCGCGGCTTCAAAAATTGATCGGCAAAAATTTGAACCTGGATATTTTCCAGGAAAACCTGGATTATATTACTTCAAAATATCCGCATGTGATCCTGGAAATGGAAACCATGCACGGTTTCCCGACAGAGACGCAGGAAGAAGCGCTGATGACGTTGGATTTTATCATGAAGCAAAAGTGGGTGCATTTTCCATATGTAAATATCTTACGAATCTTCAGGAATACGGAGATGTATAAATTGGCGATTCGTTCCGGTATTACGGATGAAGCTGTCGAGCGGTCCGCGCATACGGCTTTCCATGAATTACCCGAGACCTTGCCTTTCCCGGGGTCATTTACCCGCGCTTACCAGGCCCGGTTCATGAATGAGTATTTTCTTTCCAAAGAACGTCTAATGGCTGTGCTGCCGGCTCAAATGAAGATTATGACGGAGACGGAGTTAATCCAGAAGTATGACAGCTATTTGCCGATGAAGATAAATTCGTTCGATGATTTACTCAAGGCGGCGGGTATAGCCGAAGATTTTAAAAAAGAGTACGGCCAAATCCGTTTACAGGCTGAAGACAACGAAACGGGCAGGGATTTTGTTTCCAATATCTCCCACTGTTTCCCCAAACGAGAAAAATCCCCGCAAGCGCTGCGAATTTTGTTATTGGACCTTTCCCTCGAATACAGTGCCAATGTGCGCAGTAAAGTTTATGATGTGAATGAGCAGCCGTTGGGTTTGATGAGTTTAATGACTTACCTGGATTCCAGGTTCGGGGAGAACATCGTGGGTCATATTGCCAAATCCCGGATCGATTTCGACAGCGACAGTGAGTTGATGAAACTCATCGAGGGTTTTAAACCGGGTATCGTGGGTATCCGCTCGTTGTCTTATTTTAAAGATTTCGTTCACCGGTCCGTGTCGTTGATTCGCGGTTTTCTTCCCGATGTCCCGATAATTGCCGGCGGTCCGTATGCCACCAGCGATTTTCGGTTTATGCTCCAGGATCCCAATATCGACCTGGCAGTTTTAGGCGAAGGAGAATGGACCCTGGCGGAATTGATCGAAAAGATGCTGGAAAATAAAAAACAACTGCCGGAAGAATCGGTTTTACAAGGGGTCAACGGGATCGCGTTTGTTAAAAACAGCGACAAAGAGCGTTTGAAACAAAACCGGAGGGATATTTTCAATATCGAGAAAATGGGAGTCGAAGCGAGGGAAGTCGAACCTTCGAGAGAAATCAAACCCGGTGAATATTCGACGAAGAACCCGGGATGTGTCAACACGGTGGGGGATTTATTGTATGTGATTTACACGTCGGGTTCTACAGGGAAACCGCGGGGGGTGATGCTGCAGCATCAAAACCTGGTAAACCTCATTAAATACCAATATAAATACACGAATATCGATTTCAGCCGTGTTCTTCAATTTACTACGATTAGTTTCGATGTTTCATTCCAGGAAATTCTATCAACGCTGTTAATTGGTGGAAAGTTATTTTTGATCGACAAAGAGACGCAGCAGGATGCAGCGGCTTTATTCCGGGTGATCGAACGGAACTTGATTCATACCTTATTCTTGCCGGGTTCTTTCTTAAAATTCGTTTTCAATGAGCAAGATTATGTGGATCATTTCCCCCGTGTTGTCAGGCACATTGTAACTGCGGGCGAGCAATTGGTGGTTTCCGATCAATTAAAAGAGTACCTCAAAACCAACGGTGTGTATCTTCACAATCATTATGGGCCTTCCGAGAGTCATGTGGTCACGGCGTTGACTTTGTCTCCCGGCGAAAATATACCGGATTTGCCGTCTATCGGTGTTCCTGTGATGAATACGTCGATTTACCTCCTGGCAGCAGCGGGTTATTTGCAGCCCGTCGGCGTCCCGGGTGAACTATTCATCGGCGGTATCCAGGTGGGCAGGGGATACTTAAACCGGCCTATATTAACTGCCGCAAAATTTTTGACCCACGAATTACACGAATTACACGAATTAAACGAATTAAAAGATTTTAAAAATTATAATAAAAGTTTTTACGGGGTCCAGGGGCGGTTTTTTCAAAAAGAGCCCCTGGGAACTCTATACAAGACCGGTGATTTAGCGCGGTGGTTAGTGGATGGGAATATCGAGTTTTTGGGGAGGGTGGATTTCCAGGTGAAGATCAGGGGTTTCAGGGTCGAGTTGGGGGAGATCGAGAGTGCGTTGATGAAGTTGGATATGATCAAGGAAGCTGTAGTGATGGACCGGGTGGATGAAGTGGGTCAGCGGTATTTGTGTGCGTATTGTGTTCCTAAAGCGGGATATGAAAATGATTTTAACGACAGCGAGATTCGCCGGAGAGTATCTAAAGGTTTGCCGGGTTATATGGTTCCGTCGTTTGTGGTGAAGATGGAGAGTATTCCATTGACTCCCAACCGGAAAGTAAACCGGAGGGCGCTGCCGGTGCCGCAGCGGGTTCCTGGAGCAGGTGGGCTGCCGGTGCAGTTGGACGCTGTACAGGAGAAGATGATTCGTATTTGGGCGGAAGTGTTACAGGTTCCGCAGGTTTCGCTTCGCCTGGATGATAATTTTTTCGAATTGGGAGGACATTCGCTACGGGCGATCGTGTTGACGTCGAGGGTTCACAAAGAGTTTGGGGTGAAGTTATCGATCCGGGATATTTTCAAGCGTTCCACGATCCGGGAGTTATCTTCATCCGTCTCTAATGCGAATATCGACCGGTTCAAAGCGATAGAAGTATCCGAAGAGAAGGAATATTACCCGCTGTCATCGGCGCAGGAGCGGTTGTATATCCAGCAGCAGATGAAACCGGGGGACAAGGGATACAATAACCCGACGACGCTTTTATTGGAAGGCAGGTTGGACAGGGAGAAGTTAGAAACTATTTTTAAGCAATTGATCCAGCGTCATGAGAGTTTGCGAACGTCTTTTATCGTTGTCGATGATCAACCGGTCCAGCGAGTGCACCCTGCTGTGGAAGTGAGTATGGAGTATTATGAAGCGCAGGGCGGGGATATTCCCGGTATGATCGATAGGTTTATCCGTCCGTTTGATTTATCGTGTGCGCCGTTGGTTCGGTTGGGTTTGATCCGGGTAGGGGAGGGTGATGATCGGCATATATTGATGTTGGACATGCATCATATTATTACAGATGGTGTATCGATGGGGATTTTTTCCAATGAAGTGATGGCGTTGTATGCAGGCAGGGATTTGCCGCCGGTTCGAGTTCAGTACAGGGATTTTTCTATATGGCAGGGCCGGTTGGTGGAGTTCGGTGAGATGGAAAAAATGGAAGCTTATTGGCTCAAGCAGTTTCAAGGGGAGATTCCGCAGTTGGATTTGACGTATGATTTCCCGAGGCCGTCTGTTCCCAGTGGGAAAGGAGGGGATGTGTTTTTTGAAATCGACGAGGAGACTGCTGCGCAGGTATTCAAATTGGTCAAAGAGTCGGGCACCACGTTGTATGTGTTTTTATTGTCGATTTGTTATGTGTTGTTTTCGAAATACACAGGCCGGGATGATATCGTATTGGGAACCAGTACAGCGGGGAGGTCTCATGCGGATTTGGAGAATATTATCGGGATGTTTGTGAATATGTTGGCGCTTCGAAACCGGCCTAAGAAGGAGAAAACGTTCAGGGACTTTTTAGAGGAAGTCAATGAGAATCTTATGGATGCGTTTGCGAACCAGGATTACCAGTTTGAGGACCTGGTGAGAAAGTTGAATCTCCAGGTAAAGCCTGGGAGGAATCCGTTGTTTGATTTTATTTTTAAGTTGCAGAATATGGATATCCCGGAGATCAAGATGGAGGGGTTGGTATTGAAGCCATATGGTGAGTATGAGGATTTGCGGGCCAGGTTTGACTTGGTGATTTCTGCCAATGAAATTGGGAAGGTGATTGGGGTGAATTTCAATTATTCGGCGGATTTGTTCGAGGAGTCGACGATCCGGGAGATGGGGAATCATTTTATGGAAGTGCTGCAGCAGGTTTTAAGGAATCCGCGGGTGAGTATGAAGGAGGTAGAGATATCGACGGTGTTTTCTGCGGCGCGGTCGACGTTGAAGGAGCAGGAGACGGTATTTGATTTTTAAAAGTTCCGGTTTCTCTCTTGTTTCCCGATCTTACTAGTGAACAGAGAAATTTATCTATTTAAAAAGCGAAGAATATAATGATGTATAATGATTTTTTATTGACTTTTCCCGATTTTTTTTCTATTATAAACTTGCAATAAAATGTAAAGGATGTTTATTATGAAAATCGATTCGATCTCTTGTCCTGCAAATATTGAAGAAAAGCTCGAATCAAAGCATAATGTAACTGTTCGGGAAGCACGGCAAATTTTATTGCACAATCCTCGTATAAGGTTTGCTGAAAAAGGAATCACCAAGGGTAATGATGTTTATGCTGCCTTTGGAAAAACGTTTGGCGGCGTTTTTTAGTTTTATTCTTTGTCTATAAGCCCGAATCAAAAACGGCAATCATTATTAGTTCTCGCGACATGAGCAAGAAAGAGAGGAAAACTTATGGGAAAAAATAAATTAAGCAGTATTTCAAATGCCGATACGCTTGAGAGAATGGGAGAATTTTGGGATACCCATGACTTTACAGATTATGATGACCCGACAGCCCCTGATGTTGAATTTAAAGTTACGTGTACTGTACCTATTGAAGAAGAATTGTTTTCTTTAGTGGAAAGGCAAGCGAAGTTGAGGGGGGTAAAGGTTGAAACATTGGTGAATTTATGGATTCAGCAAAAACTGGCTGAGCATATTCAATTACCGGTAAGTATAAAAAAGCGTAAATTCAACGAAATATAGCAAATCCCCCCTTTTCAAGGTATTCGGCTGCTTTCGATTTGTCCTGCAATAATGGATTTCTTTTCAGGGTTCGATACCGATGAGGATAAGCGGAACAGCCGGAACTACCGGGTATAGTTTTTTTCCCCTGTTGAAAACCCGAAGCGTGTCAACCAGGATGTGTCTATTTTACTGGAATGACTTTTACGGTATCATCCACGGACGCGGGAGATAAATAACCAATGGAACCGGGTTCGGATGCGATATATTCTTTCAAGCTTTTTTCCGTTTTAAAGTACTGGATATCGGTCCCGGTCGCTCCGCCGGAAAACACTTTCCGCTTCCAATAAGTCGAAAATTGGATTGCCGTCATTTTTAAAACACCGTCTATAAACGTATTGTGACTTTCCCCGGTTTTAAGAACAGCCAGTTTAATCCCAGTACCGTCGGGCCAGGTGGTTATTTCACCCAGGAATATTTTTTTCAGGTCTTTCAAGGCCATGTCTTGATCGGGTCGAGCTTTATTAACTACGATATTATAACCCGCAGGTTCTCCATGGATTGAAATCCCAACCCCAACGGCCAACACAACTGCAAAGATCAATATTTTTTTCCGTAACATGGTGGGCTCCTTTAAAAATTAAACGAGAGTTTGGCCGTTAGCAAATTCCAGTTTCGTTTGATGTCGGAAAGGTCTGAAAACACGTAGGATTTCGCCAACCCATCGATAAAGTGGTATTCGAGTTTTATGGTCCAGTTGAAATTGACATCGAAACGAACGCCGCAGACGATATCCTCCTGCCAACCGACAAAAGCCGGGTAACCCAATTTAACGGCACTCATGCCTTCATTATCGCCTTTATCTGCTACAAAGTAATCATAAATGCCGTACAGGGTCCACTTATCGCCGATCACATAAGAACCCATCACATAATATCCCTGCATGGTTTCATCGGAGAGGAGAAGCGAGTTACCGGGAAAATCCAGGTAAAGATAGACCGGGAGTTCCATGTATTCCGAACTCAAGGTAAAATTCCCGATGTTCCACTCTGCAGAAAGAAAGAAACATTTCTTAATCACCATTCTACCGTATATCGGGGTTTGGGCTCCTCCGGGCATCGTTAATATTGAGTTGAATTTTGCCCGCAAATTGAGGAAATTTCCACCCAATCGCAAGCCTTTTACTGGGGTTTTCCAGGTCAGGCGGCCGCCGAAAAAGGACTGGGTATCCATAGCAACCGGCGATATCTGCATCCCCATAGGAGCAATACCGGTATTGATAGCAGTTTGAATTTGCTTTAAGTACGGTGCTTCTTCCGGGTGGTTCACTCCCCCCGCAAAGACATCATAGTTTAACGATCCCGAACCGATATCCATGTTTCCATGCAGCCCCGCTCCATTATACGCGATAAAAACCGGGCGCATGGTTTCATCATATATACTCTGGGGTAATACTACCATTGGATATAATGTATCCGTATCGCGGATTTCATTGTATAAACCCACCGGTGTTTTGATCTTCCCGATTCGAACCCCTAACGCATTGGAGGCACGATAATCCGCAAAACCCCAGTCCAACATGATTTTATGATTCCCAATCGGTCCAAAATCCCTGGCCAGTAATTGAAAACCCAAACGGAGTTTTTTACTGGCATCCGCTGTGACGGTCAACCCGAATTCGTTAAACTCGAAAGACCCATATTTGCTGGACTGAGGTATAAAATCATTATGCCTGGAAAGGACATAACCTTGTGAGAGAAATCCGTTCAATTGAATCTTCTCCGAAATATTTTCGCCTGTGACTATTCCATAAGACAGGAACAAGAGAGAAAATAAACTTCCATATAAAAAAAACTTTTTCATGCGGGACTCCTTTTAACCCAATATTGAAATTTGACAATAAAATTTTATCGGAAATGAAATGGAATTTCAACCCATTATCCCGGTAAATCTTATTTTAAAAAAAGTTATTTTATGCCTTCGCAGGTTCAATTGATAATTGTGAAATGAAAATTCAAAATCGTATCCCGTTATCCGTTGTCAGTGGTTTCGACGCGACCTCGAACAAAAAAACCTTCCCCCCTCACACTTTTCACGGTTGTTTGACCATAAAGTAATAGATGCCTGCCTGTTTTTCTCTCTCGAAACCCAGTTTTTCGTAAAGTTTCAAGGCCGGGTTATTGACTTCGACGTGAAGGCTGATAGCGATTTTTCTTTGATGGGCTTCATCGACGAGGGAGTTGAGGATTCGTGATCCGATGCCTTTCCTGCGGAATTGGGGGAGAAGGGAGATGTCGATGACGCGGATTTCGTCGATGAGCCGGTTCAGGTAGAGTCTGCCGGCGGGGATGTTGTCTACCAGGATGATTTCGAAGGAGGGTGCGGAGTAGTTGGTCATATACTGGTTATGTTGAAGTTTGAATTGCATGCGGAGGAAGTTTTCTGCTTCCTGGGGGTCCCATCCCGTGAGTTTCATCTCTTCTTCCCGGGTGGTAGCGTACAATTGATATAGGAATTCGAGGTCTTCGTCGGTTTTTTGGATCGGGCGAAAGCTTATATTAAGATCATTTTTAATATCCATACTGCTATTTTACTAAATATCGATGTTTTATTCAAGGGAAATCTAAATTTGAATAAATTTGAATAAAATTCGGACGTGTCAACCTGGAGCGAAAAAAAGGAGATAAGTGCGACTCTTAAGCCTGGCTATGTGACACCCTGGCCGTAAAATCGGTTCCATTCGCGGCGCTGGGTTCCTGCGCTGCGCTGCTCTGGGATTGGAGGATGAGGATGTCGTGGTCGAATAAGTTATCATCCATTTCGGCTGAAATAGTTGTATAAGTTGTGGTTCGTGCGTCTCCCCAGCTATTGGTTTGGAAAACAGCCCGGTAACTGGTTGATCTGCATTGGGGAGTAATCCGCGCGCTGTGGCATTGCCTGCCCCGATGCCGAATACGATACCGTAAACGCTGGTGCCGTGAGAATTATCCGTGGAGTTAGAGGGATGGAAAATGGGTGGATTTGCCTGGAAATCCTGGTGTTTCGCCCGAATTCCACCGTCCATGACTTCGGCCCGGACACCCGCTGCGCTTTCGGTGTAACGATTTCCCCAGCCGTGGAAGTCACTCTTTCTCCCAATTTGCACTCGGGTTTATACGGGCCGACCCATCGTACGAAAGGCAACCGTGAGACCCGGTCTCGAACCGAATCGGTCATGAGGGCTAAGAGGGAAGAGTCGGGTACTGCGCCGTTGATTTCCCCTGTATTATTTGTCCTGGGTTCTTCAGCGATTGGTTTTTCCGTCTTTTTTTCCAGGGGGTCGAATTCTGCGCGGGACAACCGGACCGGGTTATTTCCGCCTGTATTTCTAAAAGTAAGAAGGAATTGCCGGTCGTTTAATCGACTATGGGAGGTTTTTTGGGTTCCGGGGTATGGTTTAACGGGTAAAAGAAGATGCCGGTGGTTACTGCATGAGTTTGGAAGCGTGGGGGTGTGATAACAGCATAGTAGTAACCTTCGTTTAAATGAGAAAACCAGGCTAATTCCACGATTGTTCTTTTTTCGCTGTCTACTGCGTTATGACCGGTCAAGGGGATTCCAAAATACCGGCGATGGTCCGATAGTTTGCCTTCGTCTTTTTCCGGGTCGATGGAAGGCAGGTCCAACAACAAGCAATCGATGCGTTTTTCTTCTTTCACTTTCGATGAACCGGGGAAGTAAAACCGGTAATCATGGATACCCAGGGCAGCGTTGGGTGACAGGGATAGAAAGTTCTTGCCGGAGAAATCATAATCCTGGGGAAGCAAGGAGGCTGTTGTTTTCAAGGCCAGCATGGAAATGGGGAGCCGGTTTTGTTTAAGTTTAGTTTCGATGGGTTCCCAGGGGATTTGGGCGCCGGGTTCCGCGCTATATTGAGCCAGATCGATGAGATAAACGATACCGTGGAGGTTTTCGGGGGGAATATCGTTAATTGAAAAGGGTTTTGTATCGGTGTTGAGGATATGGGCGGCGGTTTCGATATGGGTGAGGCCGTGGGGGACATAGCTTAGCACATCCACATTGCAGGAACCGCCGCGTTTTACGTCGCCGATGAATTGGCCTTCGTATTCGACGGTTTTGGTTTGGATGGGTGGGAGATGGAAAGCATTGGGGCTTTTGGTTTTGGGGGAGAAGAGTACTTCTCGGCTGACTGAGACAGGTCCAGCCAGGTGGAATTCTTGTTTTTTACCGGCGGAATCGGTTACGTTTAAAATCATTTTCATGGGTGTCATACATATATTTAACACCATTTTTTAATAAAAGTAAACCGGGATGGTGAATTTAAAAGATGAGAAGCCTACGATGGGTAATTGGTTAATTTTTTTGTGGACGGAGTGGACAAAAGATTGAGAAAATAACATTTGTAGAGACGTTGCGCGCGGCGTTTCTACGTCGAAAAATTGAAAAAAGGGGACAGTCAAGAATGTCCTAAGTTAAGGTTATTTTTGTGCTATAGGGGCGTGTCGGTGCTCCCCTGGAACGCCCTGTTGAGCCAAATTTTCGAGGACCGAAAATTGGCGAGACGGGTCCCCGGAGCCGATG